>ERZ1673697.799-NODE-799-length-44351-cov-4.836780_pt1 | contig 44351 bp, 33 predicted proteins | sample MGYA00580227_ERZ1673697 | MGnify/ENA primary metagenome ERZ1673697 (study PRJEB41218, sample SAMN15661759) | gut metagenome | host: Homo sapiens | place: Canada: London | collected 2015-08-20/2019-03-30 | study: EMG produced TPA metagenomics assembly of... | reverse complement strand
ATTCTATGAAAATGAATTTGCAACGGAAAATGACATTGCACTTTACAATGCCCTGCATGATGAACCACTCCCACCGGGGACAACGGTGGAAAAAATCCGTGTAGGTAACGAACTCTATATGAATTTTAAAAATGATGTGTCCTTTGGACTTGGAGGCAAACTGCTGGTATTGGCGGAACATCAGTCAACGGTCAATGAAAATATGCCGCATCTTTCTGACTCGTACATGATAAATGATGACGAACCCATGTTGGAGCTAAAGGTGAAAGTCATTAATATTAATCCTGAACAGAATCATGAAGTGTTGGAAAAATGTCCGGTGCTTAGAGATTACAGTATATTCATAGATACAATCCGAAAGTACCAAGGGCAGAGGGGTGATAACGTATATGAAAAGGCAATTCGCAAGTGCATAGACAAAGGAATTCTTGCAGATTATCTTCGGATTCATGGAAGTGAGGTCGTGAATATGTTAATGTCGGAATATAATTATGAGCAGGATATAGAGGTGCAGAGGGAAGAGGCGTTTGAAGAAGGTGAAAGGTTGGGAAGACAAGAAGGTGAAAAGTTGGGAAGAAAAGAAGGCGAAAAGCGGGGACAAAAACGTTTTGCAGACTTGGCAACAAAATTAATCGAGGCGGGAAGAAGTGAAGATATTATAAAAGCAGCACAAGACCTTAAATTATGTAACAAGCTATATCGAGAGTACGATATAGAATAACAAAAGTGGAATTTGATAGAAGATATATCCGGTTATAAAGTTAGTGGAAAATATGCAAGGTGGTCTTTGTGATGTAAATGTTAAATTTAACTTGCTATGTTTAGTAAATAATGTTATGTTTATCATGTAAAACTATCTTTTGAGAAAGTTTTATATGTGAGTATGATAGGGGATTATAAACGAAAGGGGAGAATCGAATATTGAAAAACGTCAAGATCAGAAGGTTACTGGTCATGTTTTTGACAACTTCTTTATTATGCGGAATGACTACAGTAGCAGCGGAACCGGCAGTTGATAACAAAGCTGGTGAAGTTGAGAATGTGTTGCAGCAGGAGGATGAGTCAGAGGCAGAGCCAGAACTGTCAGAAAAAGAATCTGTGGAGAGTGAACAATCAGAAGAAGATGAAGCAAAAGAAGATCGTTCCACAGAGTCTGTATCACAAGAAAAATCAGAAGAATCCAAAGAAGAAAATCCAGATGAAAGAACATAAGAATTGATCGATGGATATATGGCGAGCGTCATGCGTCAAAGTCGCGCTTCCGTTGGAACTTATAGTTCAGAACTTGCCAAATTTCCGTCAGATTATCAAGTGTTATTGAAAAAATTACATGATAAGCATCCTAATTGGATGTTTGTTGCGGTCAACACAGGACTTGACTGGAATGATGTTGTTAAAAATGAAAGTTCTAAAAATAGGAGCTTGTTAAACAAAAAGAATGCAAGCCTTTTACTTAGCAAAGCGAAAGGGGATTATGATGCGTCAAAAGGAACGTATATTCCTAAAGATGCGTCAACATGGGTGACAGCGAGCAGACCGGCAGTGGCATATTATGTTGATCCAAGAAATTTCTTAATAGATGAATATATATTTTCTTTTGAAGCATTAAATTATAATGCTGCATATCATAATGTATCCGGAGTGGAGAATGTTCTAAAAGGAACTGATCTTTCAAATAAGAAAATTGTGTATACGAATACAAAGGGAAATACCGTTAAGACAAATATTACATATGGTGAGACCATTCTTGGAGCCGGAAAAGAAAATAAAGTGAGTCCTCTTTATTTGGCAGCGAAGATTAGACAGGAGACAGGCGCAAAATTAACAAATAAGAGTATTTCCGGAAATGCTAGCTTTGACGGCAGATCCTATCGGGGATATTATAATTATTATAATATCGGCGCTTATGGAAGCACTACGATTTCACCGGTTGAATTAGGGCTTAAATATGCAAAAGGTGGTACTTCTAATAGTAAATCTTATGAGAGACCATGGATTTCACCACCACTTACAATTAGCGGCGGTGCAGAATATATTGCAAAGTCTTATATTGCAAAAGGACAGAATACCGTCTATTTTGAACGCTTTAATACGGTAGTAAAGCCTTATTATGGACATCAGTATATGACAAGTCTTACAGGTGCGGCGTCAGAGGCGAGAGCAACCGGTGATTCCTATAGGAAAATGGGGATTGCAGACAGTAAATTTGTGTTTTATATTCCGGTTTATAAAAATATGCCATCTCAATCCAGTACAGTAACAATTTCTAAAAATGTAAAAACGGGAAAGGCAACGACAAATACACAGTTGAGAAAGGGAGCATCTGCTTCTTCAACATCACTTGGGACTATTCCGAAGGGGACAACGGTAACCGTATCTGGCGGGGTGCATACAGATAAGACACTATCTGTTTCCAGCCAGTTGTCAAATCCGTACTGGCTGAAAGTAAAATGGGGATCAAAGACAGGGTATATTTCAGCCAATTATCTCAAGATGGATACAGACAGTACGATTAAAGCAGGAGGAAGTAAACAGTTAAAAGTAACATCTAAATCTGGTGAGAAGATTTATTATGAAACAAGTGATCCGGCAATTGCTGTAGTTGATGATTCCGGTAAAGTAACAGGTGTGAAGCAGGGTACCTGCATGATTTATGCAGTGACAAGTGCTGGAACAGCAGTGGACGCAGTGGGAATTTCAGTAACAGGAAAAACTTCAACTGGTGGTTCCAGTTCAAGTTCTTCAGGAAATACAACAAAAAAATATACAAAGTATAGGACAACAACAAGAGTAAATTACCGAGATGGAGCAGGGACGAGCTATAGAGTGAAAGGAACGCTTGCCTCCGGTAAACAGATTGAAGTAGAAAACGGTTATTCAAAGACAGCAAATGGCTATACATGGTATCGCTTTAAGTTGAATGGAAAAGACTACTATCTTGCATCTAAATACGTGAAGAAAGTAAGTACGGGAACATCTTCTGCGAACGGAAATTCGTCTACAGGTACAGCGAAATATACAAAATATAAGACAACAACAAGGGTAAACTATCGAAGCGGAGCCGGAACAAACAGTACAATTAAAGGAACTTTGGCTTCTGGTAAACAGATAGAAGTGGAAAATGGCTATTCAAAAAAGGTGAATGGTTATACATGGTACCGCTTTAAAATGAATAGCAAGACCTATTATATTGCATCAAAGTATCTGAAGAAGATGTAGAGGAAGAAGTGGAGATGAAAAAGAAAAAGACAGTTATCCTTGTAATGCTTGCATTTGTAATGTTAGTGGGATGCGGAGAAAAAACGACATCCCAAGATAATGCGGTGACCGATGATACAGATATTGCGAAGGTCGAAAATCCGAAGGCGGATGAATGGTACGTTAAGAGTATAGAGGAATATAATCGTCAGGCAACAAAAGAAGTTCTAGTCTATGATGTGGTAAACGGCGAAGAAATGAAAGAAGAAGCTATTACCTATATTGTTGATAAAGATGAAAAAACTGCAAAAATGAAGAAATCCGGAGACAGTGAAAAAACAATTGACACTACAGATGAGATTCTTAGCATTGGAGATATTGACCTTACTTACGTCACCGATTATGAGGTGCTGGGTGAGGAAGAGATGGATGGCAGGAAGATGATCGCTGTGAAGATGACAGAAGAAGGATATCTGACTGCAGCAGAAGTGGCAGACAACGAAATGGGCGATAAGTTGCAAGGACTTCTTGAAGACTCAGAAGCTTTGAGGCAGGCATATGATGAATGTCTGGCAGAACAAATGCGAGAAAAGTACGTTTGGTTTGATGCACAGACCAAAGAACCTCAGTGGGTAGAAACAGATATTACGAAAGACCAAATGTTTCGTGATATGCTGGAAGGTATCATTGCAGAAATACCAGAAGAAGAGATTCAGACGGTGAGAGTAATTGAATGTTCCGCAGGTAAAGAAAAAAAGGCGCAAGATGAGGAGCTTCCGGGAGAACCACTAGTGATCAAGACAAAATAGTAATAGAATGTATATTGAAAGGAAGGACATGTGTAAGGGAGAGTATGAAGAATAGTTTTTAAATAAGACTTTGTGCGGTAATGATAGGCGAAAAGTTTGAATAAAATCAGCTTTTCGCTTTTGGTTTATGTCAAATAAAAAAACATATACTGGAAGAACAAGGAAAAATCAAAGAATAAAAAGCTCTTTGATTTTTCCTTGTTTTAAAGTATAATATAATTTAGGAATGCTATATTTTTTTACAAGGGAGAAGAGGAATGAAATGTAAAAGTCTTTTTTGGGTTTTTGTATTTGTGTTATTAAACTCAACGGTAGTTTGTGCAGAAGAGGAGGTGTTGGATGATACTCAGCATATGAGTCAAATACAAGAAGAAGTAAATGAAAATTTGGAGTCTGTTGAAGAAGAGAAAAACTTTGAAGAAACGGAGAAAGAACAAGAATTAATAGAAAAACCAGTAGAAACTGATAAAGTGGAAGTACATCAGGGTTGGTTTTACGATACGCAGGTAAAAAAATGGTTTTTCTATGATAATCAAGGAAAGCTTAAATATGGCTGGATTAAAGATAAAACGTCGTGGTATTACTTAGATGAATCTGATGAAAAAAATCCGGGAGCAATGCTTTGTAATTGTAAAGCTAATATAGGAAACGATACATATTTCTTTGATGCAAGTGGTGCCATGCAGATTGGTTGGGTAAAGAAAGCAGAAGGTTGGTATTATGCTAATCAGAGTGGCACTATGCAGACTGGATGGGAATATATCAATAAAAGATGGTATTATTTAGATGGAGAAAATAAAGAAAATCCAGGAATAATGATAGAAAAATGTAAGAAAGAAATTAAAAAGAAATTTTATTTCTTTAATAATAGTGGAGCAATGCAGATTGGCTGGGTGAAGAAAGCAGAAGGTTGGTATTATACTAATCAGAATGGGGTCATGCAGATTGGGTGGAAATTTGTTAATAAAAAATGGTATTATTTAGATGGAACTAACTATACAAATCCGGGATTAATGCTTTCAAAAGGAAAGAAATTAATTAATAATAAAGAATATTTTTTTGATGCAAGTGGAGCCATGAAAACTGGTTGGATTTCTCATACGGGAAATTGGTATTATTCAAATAGGAGTGGAGAAATACAAAGCGGTTGGAAATTAATAAATAAGAAATGGTATTATTTAAATCCTCAAAGTAAAAAGATGGTTAAAGGATGGAACAAAATTTCTAAGAAATGGTATTATCTAGATTCGTCAGGAACCATGAAAACTAATTGGCAGAAATTGGGAGGAAAATGGTATTATTTAGGTACCGATGGTGGTGCAAGAACCGGATGGAAAAAGATTACTAATACTTGGTACTACTTCTATAAAGAAAATGATAGTAATGGTGGTCCAGAGTGCGCAATGGCGGTTAATAAAATGATTGATGGCTGGACAATAACTGGCAGTGGAGAAGCGTATTGTGCAAATGGAATTGATGAGAAACTAGAAGAAATAAAAAAATATATCTCCGTTCCTTATAGATATGGTGGAGCGAGTACGAAAGGATGGGATTGTAGCGGCTTTACACAATGGGCGATGAAATACATGGGTGTTTCTATTCCAAGGACTGCAGCAGGGCAATATGCTGGAGGAAGAAGTATTAACAAGAATAATATGTCTTTATGGCATCCGGGTGATATTTTAGTTTATACAAGTGGAGGGCGCGTGAATCATGTAGCACTATATCTTGGAAATGGAATGTTGATGCACGCATTAAATTCTAAATATGGAACTTTGATACAAGGAGTATCCTATTATGAAAAATGGGATCATAAAAATAGCTTGTATGCTGTAAGAAGATATTTATAAGGAGGAAAAGAATGAAGAAAAAGAGTATTGTATTATTACTTACATTATCGCTGTTGAGTTCATCGGTGGTATATGCAGGAGAGAATGAGAGTAATGCTATTAGTTCGGAAGTAGAGCAGTTTGCCGATGAACAAACGAATGTAGAAGAAACGACGGAAGAATTAGAAACTCAAGAGTCACAGCAGATTTTGGAACAACAAGAGCAAAGTCAGCAGGATGTTTCGAATCAAGAAAATGAAGAAGAATCGCAGAAACCTGAGGAGGAGCCAAAGCCAATAGAAAAGCATTATGGATGGTTTCGTGAAAGTGAAGATAGCCCATGGTTTTACTATGACCAAAAAGGAAATATGTATTATGGATGGTTAAAGTATAAAAACAAATGGTATTATTTAAATGATAAAGATAATCAAGAAAGCCCAGGTGCTATGCTTAGTGAGTGTAAATCAATAATTGATTCTAAAACATACTTTTTTGATAAAGAAGGAAGGATGTTGACAGGTTGGGTAAAGCGCCCAGAGGGGTGGTATTATACAGATAAAAGTGGAGCAATGAAGACTGGCTGGATAAAGCTCAGTGGAAAATGGTATTACCTAGATGGAGCGAATAAAGAGAATTCTGGATTAATGCATGAGAATTGCAAAAGCATAATTAAGAATAAAACATATTTCTTTAATAGAAAAGGTGCTATGCTCACAGGTTGGGTAAAACGCCCAGAGGGGTGGTATTATACAGACAAAAGCGGAGCAATGAAAACTGGCTGGATAAAAGACGGTGGAAAGTGGTATTATTTAAACAAAAAAAATGAAGAAAATCCAGGGGTGATGTATGAGGATGTTACTGTAGAGATTGGGGGGAAAACATATACATTCCTTTCTAGTGGAGCCATGAAGGCTGGATGGTCATGGGAAAATAAAGGGTGGTACTATTATGATACTTATACTGGTCAGATTGTGTCTGGGTGGAAAAAAATAGGAAGTAAATGGTACTATTTAGATCCCCAAAATGGGAATAAAATGATAGCTAATACTTGGGGAAAGATAAGTGGAAAATGGTATCGTTTTAATTCTAATGGAGCAATGGTGACTGGTTGGTCAAAAATAAATAGCAGGTGGTATTATTTTTCTGCTAACGGTGCTGCATGTACTGGTTGGAAAGCAATAGGCGGAAAATGGTATTATTTTTATAAAGCAGGCGATAAGCATGGCGGTGTAGAGTGTGCAATGGCTGCAAATGTTAAGATTGATGGTTGGAAATTATCTGCTAGTGGAGCAATGGTATCTACAGCGGAAAGTAAAATGAGTGCAAAAGCCCAAATGTATAAAAGTAATAGCAAGTACTTGATTTTGGTTGATAGATCCGCATGTAGAGTTGGAATATTTACAGGCAAAGCCGGGGCGTGGAAAGAAAAATATTATTGGGCTTGTTCTCCGGGAAAACCATCAACACCTACGGTTTCCGGTGTGTTTAAAGTGGGAATCAAAGGAAGATATTTTGATTCGGGATCAGCACGATGCCATTGGTATACACAGTTTAAAGGTAACTATTTATTCCACAGCGTGTTGTATACAAAAAGTGGTAAAATTAGTGATGGAAGACTTGGAATGAAATTATCACACGGCTGTGTAAGACTAAATATTAAAAATGCTAAATGGATTTATGACAATATTCCGAAAGGAACAACAGTAGTAGTATATTAACTCTATTATGTTGAGAGCGGTGGAATGTAAATTGATTACATGATCGGCATTTATTATGTAGATAGTAATGGATGGAGATAGCGTAATAGAAGGAGGAGTATCAATGAAGAAAAGGGTTGTACTAATTTTATGTTGTTGTATTATGTTATCGGTAGCTGGTTGTGAAAAGAGTAGAGAAAGTAATGTACAGAATGATCCAACGCCTGAGGAGACAGAAATTCAGAACAATGAAAATGAGAAAACTCCTCAGGTGGAGGAGTCAATTTTGCAAGAAGAGCAGAATCAGTTGGGAGAAGAGGAAAGGGAGACAGAAACAGTAGCTAAAAAAACAGAGGTAACAATTTATAAGATAGATCCGGATAGTGGTGAGCTTATTACAGAGATAAAAGAATGTAATGAGATTAATGAGGATAGGATTTGGGATTATCTTATAGAAGCAGGATCTGTTCCAAAAGACAGTGAAGTTTGTGCGCTCGTAAAAGAAGGGGAACAATTAAAGTTAGACGTAGATAAAACTTTCGGAGAATGGCTTAGAAGTTTCGGAACTACTGGTGAGCAAGAAATTATAAGCTGTGTGGTTAATACATATTTGGACGCTTATGGAGCAAAATCTATTAAGATTACAGAAGAAGGAGAAACTTTATGTTCCGGACATATGGAATATGAGGAATATATGAAAAAATACTAATAGGTACATAAGGGGAATTAAGAAAACATGAAGAAAAGATTGGGAAGATGGCTTACAACGGTAGTGGCGGGAATGGTAGTGTGTTCAACGGCATATGGGATGACTGTAAAGGCGGAAGAAGAACATCAGAAGAATGCTGAATCTAAATTGAACTATCTGTATGTCGGCGAAGCACAACAAGAAAAGGGCGATGAACAGAATATTGTCCTTTCATGGGGAGATAATATTTCTGACGCAGAAAATGTGCTCTTGGTTATGGAAAATGAAATAGGGGAACAGTCTGTTTTAAAGCCAGTGAAGAGAGAAGGAGAGTTATTCTTATATCGAGATAACTTTTCAGAAGGTGTTTATCATTTAGAAAAAGTAATTGTTACAACCAAGGTGAGGCAAACCGAATTAATGGCAGATGATTTGGGAATAGATGCCTATTTTGGCGTCGGAAAAACTGTCAATGAATCGAAAAAAAGTGATTACATAGAGATGGATAGTGTGGAGACTTCCAATAGTGAGACATCGACAGTAGATGCAGCTATTGTGTCTATAGAAGAGAATGGAGAAGTTTCTTCAAAAAATGATATTGCAGATGCATTGGCTGTTCAGAATAAGGCAAGGACAGCTGGCCGCATAGCTGATACAAAGACTTCAGATGTGGTAGTTGTTTTGGATCCGGGACATGATTCTAAACATGCGGGCTCACAAGGAAATGGTGTAAAAGAAGAAGTTGTAACTCTTAAAATTGCAGAATACTGTAGAACAGAGTTGGAACAATATAAGGGTGTTAAGGTATATTTGACAAGAGAAGATGCGAAATGTCCATTTCCAAAGTCCAAAGACAATATTGATGATATTGTAAAACGCGTAGAGTGGGCTAAGACAAAAGGTGCGGATGCTTTTATAAGTTTTCATTTGAATTCGTCTACATCTTCTGGTGCCCAAGGTGCAGAAGTATATTATCCAAGTAGTGGGAACTATAGTAATGCAGGGGAAAAACTTGCTCAGAAGATTCAAGACGAACTAGTGGAGTTAGGGCTTAAAGATAGGGGGGCTAAAGAAAACGGTACCTATGCTGTTATTAAAAATTCTACGAAAAACGGTTTTCCAGGATTAATTATTGAACATGCATTTTTGTCTAACAGTTCAGATGCCAAGAATTATTTGAAAACGGAATCTGGTATTAAGAAACTGGGCATTGCTGATGCAAAAGGTATTGCAGAGTATTTTGGGTTAAAAAAAGGTGAATGGGAAAAACAGCCTAACGGTACTTGGAAATGGAAAGATGCAGATGGAGTTTACTCTAAAAGTACATGGGAACTCATTAATGAAAAGTGGTATTATTTTGGATCCAATGGGATTATGTTAACTGGTTGGCAAGAGATTGGAGGAAAATATTACTATCTCAGCAAACCAAATGGAGATATGAAAACCGGCTGGCTAAAAATGGATGATGAGTGGTATTACTTAAGTAGCAACGGAGCGAGAGTGAGCAACAGTTGGAAGTGGATTGGCAGTAAATGTTATTACTTTGATAAAGATGGAGTGATGGCGGCTGATACATGGATTGGGGATGATTACGTAGATAAGAACGGAGTCTGGGATCCAGATATGGAGAAGGCGCATTGGGTAAAATCGGGCTCCAGATGGTGGTATTGCCATCCTGACGGAAGTTACACTAAGTCTAACTGGGAAAAGATTGATGGAAAGTGGTACTATTTCGATAAAGCTGGCTGGATGAAGACAGGCTGGCAGAAGGTAAAAGGCAAATGGTATTATCTGAATAGTAGTGGAGCAATGCAAACCGGCTGGGAAAAAATAAGTGGTAAATGGTATTATCTAAAAAGCAGTGGAGCAATGCAGACTGGCTGGTTAAAGCTTAGTAATAAGTGGTACTATTTAAGCAGCAGTGGCGCAAGAGTGAGCGACAGTTGGAAATGGATTGGCGGTAAATGTTATTACTTCGATAAAAGTGGAATAATGGCGGCTGATAAATGGATTGGAGATGACTATGTAGATAAGTCCGGTGCATGGAATTCCAATATGCAGAAACCACGTTGGATAAAATCTGGAAAGCGTTGGTGGTATCGTCATAGTGATGGTGGTTATACCAAATCCGGATGGGAGACTATTGATGGAAAGAAATACTATTTCGACAAAGTAGGCTGGATGCAGACTGGTTGGTTAAAGCTTAGTAATAAGTGGTACTATCTGAGCGGCAGTGGCGCTATGGTCACTGGTTGGAAATGGATTGGCGGTAAATGTTATTACTTCGATAAAAGTGGAGTAATGGCGGCTGATAAATGGATTGGAGATGACTATGTAGACAAGTCTGGCGCATGGGATTCTACAGCAAAAAAGCCATCGAATGTTCCACCACAAAATAACGAGGTAGAACAGCTTTATACAATTTCAGGTGCAAGTAGTGTCACGCAAAAACAAATGGTAGCTTATTACAATAGTAAAATAAAAAATCTAAAAAAAACATATCCGGGTGAAGTACTCGGAGGAGGCGGAGCTGCCACTATTGAAGAGTTTTGTAAGATTTTTTATGAAGAATGTCAGACAGAAGGAATTAAAGCGGAAGTGGCATTTGTTCAATCTATGATAGAGACGGGATATTTACAGTTTGGCGGTGATGTTAAAGTAGAGCAGTTTAATTTTGCCGGACTGGGAGCAACAGGAAACGGAGTGCAAGGAGCTTCTTTCAAAGATGTAAGGACTGGTATAAGAGCACAAGTCCAACATTTGAAATGTTATGCTAATGATGAGAAATTGAAGAATGAATGTGTAGATCCCAGATGGGGAGATTGGCTGAGAGGAAAGGCTCCCTATGTTGAATGGTTGAGTATTCCCAACAATCCCAATGGGACAGGTTGGGCATCAGATGCAAAATATTCAGAAAAGATTTTATCAGGAATTGAGGAATTAAAAAAGATAAAAGCATAATGGCAATCAGTAAATGGAGCAGAAATATCTGCTCCATTTTTGCGAAACACTTGCTTTTTTCTTAAGACAGGTATATAATCAAAGTGTTCATGAAAATAAAAGAGGTGAAATACATGAAAATACAAGAATATGAAATTATGAACGAAATGATGAAACATACATATATAAACCAACGGGAATTGGCAGAAATTACAGGGTATTCTGTGGGCAAAGTGAATCAAGCTATAAAGACACTGCTTAAGGAGAGATATCTGAAAAATACAAAAGAATTAACTGAGAAGGCACAACAAGAGTTAGAAAAAAAGAAACCGAGAAATGCTGTGATTCTTGCAGCTGGATACGGGATGCGAATGGTCCCCATTAATGTTGAAGTTCCGAAAGGCTTGCTTGAGATCAAGGGCGAGCCATTAATTGAACGTTTGATTTGCCAGCTACATGAGGTTGGAGTGACAAAGATTGATATTGTTGTAGGATTTATGAAAGAACAATATGAATATTTAATAGATAAATATCAAGTGAATTTGGTGTTTAATAAAGAATATTCAGCGAAGAACAATCTGCATTCGTTATATAAAGTGGCAGATAGATTAGATAATACCTATATTGTCCCCTGTGATATCTGGTGTGAGGAAAATCCTTTTTCTAAACATGAGTGGTATTCCTGGTATATGGTGACAGATCAGAGGGATGACAGAAGTTCTGTGAGAGTGAATCGAAAGAAAGAATTGGTAAGTGTCAAGAAGGAAGAAAGTGGAAATACTATGATTGGCATTTCTTATATTCTTTCTGAAGAAGCAGATATATTAAAAGTGCGATTGCAAGAATTGGTAGGAAAGAAAGAAAATGATCAAGCTTTTTGGGAATTGGCATTATTTGATAAAGGACGCATGCTTGTGTCACCAAGAGAACTTGATGATGAGAAAGTTCATGAAATTAATACATATGAACAGCTCAGGGAATTAGATCACGATTCGGATCATCTTCAGTCTGATGTCATTCAATTAATCAGTCGTGTGTTTTCTTGCGAGGAGTCGGCAATTACGGATATTCGTTCTCTAAAAAAAGGCATGACGAATCGTTCTTTTACATTTCGATGTAAGGAAAAACGGTATATTATGCGTATTCCGGGAGAGGGAACAGAGAAAATGATCGACCGTAATCATGAATATACAGTTTATGAACAACTGAAGGGCAAGAACATTACCGATCCGGTGATTTATATGTCTCCTGAAAATGGGTATAAGATTACAGAATATATTGAAAATACAAGAACATGTGACAGCATGAATGACGAAGATGTTAAACGTTGTATGGCATATTTGAAGAACTTTCATAATTTAAAGCTTCGGGTAGAACATGAATTTGATTTGTTTGGGCAGATTGAATATTATGAAAGTTTGTGGGGACAGGAGAAATCTGCTTACAGAGATTATCAAACAACAAAAGAGCATGTGTATAGACTAAAAAATTATATTGACAGACAACCCAAGGAATGGGCGTTGACACACATAGATGCGGTTTGCGATAATTTTCTTATAAAAGACGAGGAGATTTATTTGATCGACTGGGAATATGCAGGTATGCAGGATGTGCATGTAGATATTGCCATGTTTGCTATTTATGCTATGTATGACAGGGAACATGTGGAGAAGCTGATTGATTTTTATTTTGAAGGTAAAGCAAGCAGAGAAGTCAGAATCAAAATATACTGTTATATTGCAGTCTGTGGATTGTTGTGGAGTAACTGGTGTGAGTATAAGAGAATTTGCGGAATTGAATTTGGTGAGTATTCCTTAAAACAATATCGATATGCGAAAGAATATTATAGAATTGTAGAACAGATGCTTGGAGAGGAAGAATTGAGAAATGAATAAAGTTGAAAGAGCAATTATTATGGCAGCGGGAATAGGAAAACGAATGCAGCCAGTTACATTACAGACACCCAAACCATTGGTGGAAGTTCGGGGAGTACGCATGATAGATACTGTAATTCAGGGACTTCATCATAATGGCATTACAGAAATATATGTCGTGACAGGCTATCTGAAAGAACAGTTTCGGATATTAGAGCAGGAATATCCAGGAGTAAAGTTGATTGAGAATCCATATTATGATAGTTGTAACAATATATCTTCTCTGTATATGGCAAGAGAGTATATTGAAAATGCTATCATTTTGGATGGTGATCAGATGATATACAATCCGGATATTTTACGACCTGACTTTGAGCGTTCTGGTTACAACTGTATCTGGACAGATGAGGAGACAGATGAATGGCTTCTGACCGTGAAAGATGAAGTGGTTAGCTCATGTAGCAGAACCGGAGGAGAGCAGGGCTGGCAGTTATATAGCGTTTCCAGATGGTCAAAAACAGACGGACAGAAATTAAAAAGACATCTGGAGATAGAATTTGAAGAGAAAAAGAATACGCAGATTTATTGGGATGATGTTGCAATGTTCTGTTATCCGCAGGAGTATGAGCTAGGGATTATGGAAATGAAAAGAGGAGACATTGTTGAAATAGATAACCTGGAAGAATTGGCAGCAATTGATAAAACGTATGAGAAATATGTGAATGGAGGAAAATAACATGGAGAAAAATATGAAAGATTTTGAACGTAGTAAAATTGATTGGCTGATTACGTTGTTGCCGCTTATTATTATTGTGGGGCTGTGTATTTTATTTTTTTTCTTGCCAGAGCAGTCTAATAAAATTATCAGTCAGATTCGTTTTGTTTTAGGTGATACATTTGGAGTTTATTATTTGATTATTGGATTGGGAGTGTTTTTGATTTCTTTTTATGTTGCGGGCTCAAAGTATGGAAATATTGTATTAGGGAAAACAGATGAAAAACCCAAATATTCTTTTTTTGCATGGGGTTCTATGATGTTCACCGCAGGGTTGGCAGCTGATATTTTGTTTTATTCCTTTTCAGAATGGATTTTATATGCGACAGATCCTCATATTGCGGAACTAGGCAGCATTCAGGATTGGTCAAGTGTATATCCGATTTTTCACTGGAGCTTAATTCCGTGGGGGTTTTATCTTGTGTTAGCGGTAGCTTTTGGTTTTATGCTTCATGTCAGAAAAAGAGAAAGACAGAAATATTCAGAAGCGTGTCGTCCAATTCTGGGGAAATATACGGATGGTTTGGGCGGACGTCTCATTGATTTGTTGGCAGTGTTTGCATTGATTGCAGGAACAGCTACTACCTTTAGTTTGGCAACTCCTTTAATGTCGAGTGTTATTAATGAGCTGTTTCACGTACAATTGAATCGAACAGTTGTAACTATTGTGATTTTAATTGTTACATGTATAGTGTATACATATTCTTTGTTACATGGGTTTAAAGGAATTAGTATTCTTGCAAAATCTTGTGTATATTTGTTTTTCGGATTGTTAGCTTTTGTGTTGTTATTCGGGGGTGAAGCTAAGTATATTATTGAGACAGGAGTATCTGCGCTTGGGAGGATGTTTCAAAATTTCTTTGAACTTGCGACCTATACAGACCCGCAAAGAACGACATCTTTTCCACAGAACTGGACTATTTTCTACTGGGCATACTGGATGGTATGGTGCGTGGCGGCTCCGTTCTTTATCGGAAATATTTCCAGAGGACGTACCGTTCGACAAACAATTCTCGGAGGATATGTGTTTGGAGTAGGATCGACAATTGTAAGCTTTATTGTTTTTGGAAATTATTCTCTTGGACTTCAGGTGTCTGGAAAAGCAGATTTCCTTGCAACTTATGAAAATGCTGGAGATTTGTATGAAGTAATCATATCGATTATTAGAACTTTACCATGTGCTCCGTTCGTGTTAGTATTATTGTTGATAACTATGGTGGCATTTTATGCTACTTCATTTGATTCCATTGCGTTAATAGCATCTTGTTATAGTTATCATCGTTTGAAAGATGGTGAAAATCCGCATAGAATGATACAATTGATGTGGTGTGTATTGTTAATTTTACTTCCGATGGCGTTGGTATTTTCAGAGAGTTCCATGAGTAACTTGCAATCAGTAAGTATTATTGCTGCATTTCCGATAGGACTCGTGATTGTATTGATAGTGGCAAGTTTTTTGAAGGATGCCAAAAAATACCTGGAAGAAAAAAGGTAGAAAAAAATCGAATTATGATATATACTATGTTTGTCAGACAATATAGAAAGGAATGTCGATAGGCGTGAGAAGGAAATATATCATAAAAGGCGGTATTATATTAGGTGTTATTCTGGGAGCGATTTCATTGCTCCCAGTTTGTCGTGTGGAAGCAATAGAACCAAGAAATACGAAGATTCATTTTATATCATTAAATAGTACTACAGATGCAATTTTGTTAGAAAGTAATGGACACTACGGAATGGTAGATTCAGGAGAAGACTGGGATTATCCGCATGGAAGTGATGAAAAATATCCAGCACGGAACGGAATCACTAAGGGGAAAGGATATGAACAGCAGGTTATTCATTATCTGAAATTTCTAGGGGTAGAGAAATTAGACTTTTATGTGGCAACACATTCCCATAGTGACCATATCGGAAGTGGTGATGAGATTTTAGAAGCATTTCCAACGGATAGACTGTACATTAATGAGTATAGTGACAGATATGTACCGGATGAAAATAGAAGATGGGATAATCAGTATGTTTATGATGATATTATAGAGGCTGCCAGGAGAAATGGAGCAGAGATTATTACGGATTTAGAGAATAACAAAGAGCAGTGTTCCTTTTCCTTAGGAGATATGTCTTTGGAATTGATGAATGTAGACAGAAAGCGAGATGAAAGTGGGGAAATTCTTCCTGTAGCAGATGAAAACAATAATTGTATTGTTACAAAAGTGACTGCATATGGTCGTACAGCGTTGTTAACATCAGATTTGGATCCAACAGAAGGAGATACTATAAAAGTGGCAGAACAGTTGATAGAACAACTGGGAGATGAGGAGGAGTATCAGCCGAAAAGTAATAGCATTAGTTTAGTTAAATTAGAAGGGAATTATCCGGAAATAAATTATGCAGAGCAAAGTGATGTTGAACTTGATTTGCCGGAGACTCGTTCAGAAGAACCGCAAGTAGACGAGTCCCAGAAAAACACAGGGAAAACAATTAGTATTGATTTGATGAAGATGCTACATCATTCTATTGATTTTAATAATACAACATATTTTCTTACATCATTAAATCCTAAGACGGCTGTAGTGACAGGATATGAGAGCTGGTTTAATGAGAGAATGAGAGATTGCCTTCCAAATGCAGAATTATATGCTACAGCGACAGATTCCGCTGCAGTAGTCGCCACTTTCCATAAAGAAGGAATTGATACTAAATATAAAAAAATCGAAGCAGGTTGGTTAGAACTTGAGGGGAAAGGGTATTACTTCGATGAAAACGGAAGAACATTTACGGATGCAGGAGTTCATAAGATTGATGGAGTTGAATATTGTTTTGACAAAAAAGGGGCAATAGAAGCTGAGAGCCGCTGGGTAAAAGTAAATGGAAAATGGAAGTATTGGTTGTCTAGTGGAGAATTCAAGAAGAAAACATGGTTTTATGATAAAGATAATTGGTACTATCTGGATGATAAAGGGAATGTAGTGATTGGTTGGAAATGGCTCAACGGAAAGTGCTACTATTTTGATAAAAATGGCAAGATGCTGACAGATACGTGGGTAGATAATGACTATGTAGACTTATCCGGTGCATGGATTCAAGATGCTGTAAAGCCACATTGGGTTAAAACCGGTAATAAGTGGTGGTACCGTCATATGGATGGCAGCTATACAAGATCTGGTTGGGAGTTGATAGATGGTAAATGGTATCATTTTGATTCCAAAGGTTGGATGGAGACTGGATGGATCAAACTAAGTGGAAAATGGTACTATTTGAATGGAAGTGGAGCGATGCAGACTGGATGGGAGAAAGTTAGCGGAAAGTGGTACTATCTGGATGGAAGTGGAGTGATGCAGACTGGATGGAAAAAAGTTAGTGGAAAGTGGTACTATCTGGATGGAAGCGGAGTGATGCAGACTGGATGTAAGAAAGTTAGTGGCAAATGGTATTATTTGGATAAGTTTAATGGCGATATGAAAACTGGTTGGCTAAAATTAGAAGATAAGTGGTATTATCTCAATGGGAGTGGAGTAATGGCTGCAAACCAGTGGGTTGGTAATTATTACCTGAAATCAAATGGAGAAATGGCAGTTGATGAATGGGTAGATAATGGAAAGTATTATGTTGATGAGAGTGGAAAATGGATGAAAATGTAGTTTGTATGAACAACACTTTTGTGTTACGATAGACAAAATTGACAATCCGTTTTGTTTGCTTTAGAATAAGTGAGGATATAGATAAGTATTTTAATGAGGAGTTAAATGAAAAATATTAATGATAAACCTAGTGAAAAAAGTGTCTATATATGGAATATTACAGGGAGTATTGCAAATGCGTTATTTTCTATTGTGACACTTATGATTGTAACGCGTATATTAGATGAGCGCCAGGCGGATATTTTTAGTATTGCATGGACAATCAGTCAATTGATGGCTACAGTAGGTACATTTCAGATAAGGATGTATCAGGCTACAGATGTGACAGGTGTTTTTAGATTCCGGCAATATTGGAATTATCGTATATTGACAATCGTAATTATGATGCTTAGTAGTTATGTGTATATACTGATGCGAGAATATACGGGAGAGAAGGCATTTGTTATATTATTGGTATGTTTTTTCCGTGCAGTAGATTCTATGGCAGATGTATATGAAGGTTGGTTTCAACAGAAGGAAAGATTGGATCTGTCTGGTAAAGCCTTAACTTATCGAATTGTGGTTGCAGTTGTAGGGTTTGGTCTGGGTCTGCTTGTTACAAGAAATTTAACTATAGCATGTTTAGCTTTAGTTCTTACGTATGTTTTATGCTTCCTTTGGTATGATGTTCGGTATTACCGAAAAGTATTAGTATTCCAGGAAAAGAAACCGGACTTAACAGGCGACTTGGGATGGATTGTCAAAATGACAAAGGAGGGATTTCCTTTGTTTATCAATTCGTTTCTGATGATGTCGATTATGAATGCACCTAAGATGGTTTTAGATTCTATGATAGACAATGGACAGTTAGCACAAGGTGTTCAGACAATTTTTAATATTATATTTATGCCGGCAGCGTTTCTTAATTTGGCATATATTGTATTTCGTCCGCTTATTACAAAAATGGCGATTGTGTGGAGCGTTGGGAAGAAAAGAGAATTTCTTAAGATACTTGCAAAAATTCTAATTAGTTTGGTAGGGATAAGTATATTATTATTCTTGGGGAGTGCTTTGTTGGGAATCCCAATCTTATCTATTGTGTATGCTGTTGAATTACAGGAATATAAGACAGAACTCTTACTTATTATCGTGGGTGGATGTATGTATACATTTGCGGCGGTTTTGGATAATGCGTTGGTCGTTATCAGACAGCAATATATATTGATACTGGCATATGTATTTACTTATGTGTATATTAAGTTTGCTTCAAAATTTATGACAGAGGCATTAGGAGTATTCGGGGCATCACTGTCTTATTTGAGTGCAATGACAGTGTTTTTAATGATTACTGCATTAATGTTTATTATCAGTTTTTATTATATGAGTAAGAAGGTAAAAAGTGAAAATATAAAATGAAAGTAGGAAGAAGATGTTTGCGAAAGACTTTGTTGTTTCAGAATCTTATGATCCAGAGATTCTGAAACAGTTACACCAAGTACAAGTTGAAATATTAAAAGATTTTTCAAGTGTTTGTGAAAAATATTCATTACCTTATTTTGCGGTTTATGGTACAGCAATAGGTGCGGTGCGACATGGAGGATTTATTCCTTGGGATGATGATATTGATATTGGAATGCTCAGAGAAGATTACGATAAGTTTTTTCAAGTTTTTCAAAAAGAGTTGGGGGATAAATATAATTTGCTGACTCCGGAAATTGATGGAAGATATGCGTGTACAGTTACGCATATTCAAAAAAAGGGAACAAGATTTGTATCTTATATGTCTCAAGATTTGAAGTGTGAGCAATGTATATTTATGGATATATTTCCGTTTGATTTTGTGGCAAAGGATAAAAAAGCTGAACAGAAACAAGGAAGGAAAACGAATTTTTTGGGAAGGTTACTGTTCTTGTCAGGAACAGCTTATCCGTATATTCCGTACAAAGGATTAAAAAAGGAAGTGGCAGGGTTTTTCTGCAATATTGCCCATTATGGGTGCAAAATACTACGTTTTACACCGCAAAAAATATATAAAAAATATATAAAAATTGCAACAGCATATAATCATGCAGGTGGGAGTGAATACGTAACTTCTTTTGAGTATCCGGGCAGTCTTAAGGATAAGGTGAAAAAGGATGAACTTTTTCCTTTAAAAAAAGTAAAGTTTGAAGATATTGAAATTAATGTTCCGGCAAATAATAACGAGTTTTTAACTAAGGTATACGGAAATTATATGAAGATACCGAAGAAAAGTGAACAAGTGAATCATATGCCGTATATTTTAGATTTTGGTGATGGCATAAATAGAGTCGAAGTAAAGAACTAGAAAAGAACAGGAGAAGACTATGGCAGGAAAAAAGTATTGTATTTTTTCAGCACAGTATCTTCCGCACATGGGAGGTGTTGAGAATTATACTTACCATCTGGCAAAGGAACTGGTGGAGCGTGGAAATTCGGTTACAATAGTTACTTGTAATGTAGAAAAGGTGAAAATATATGAAAAATGTGCTGGTATTACTGTCTGTAGGATTCCTTGTTTTAATTTTATTAGCGGTCGTTTCCCAATACCGAAATTTGATAAAGAGTTCAGAAAAATACATCGATTAATAGCAAGACAATCTTATGACATGATTATTGTTAATACTCGATTCTATGTACATTCTTTATATGGAGTAATCTTTGGAAAAAAGCATAAGTGCAGGACAATATTAATCGAACATGGAACGGGACATTTGACATTGCATAATAAGTTTCTGGATTTTATAGAAAATATAGTAGAACATACTATGACCTTTTTGGAGAAGAAAATATGTAAAGAATTTTATGGTGTGTCAGGAGCTTGTTTAGAGTGGTTGAAGCATTTTCATATTGAGGGGAAAGGTACGCTTTATAATGCAATTGATCTTGAGGAAATAAGGCGGCAGTTAGAACAGCCTGTATATAGTTTTAAAGAAAAATATCATATTCCGGAGGATAGCGAAGTGATTAGTTTTACTGGTCGTTTGTTAAAGGAAAAAGGAATTATAACACTTGTAAAGGCATTTAATGAGATTAGTCAAAGTGATTCGAAGAAATATCTTTTCATTGCCGGTAATGGGGATGAATATGAGACAATAGAAAAAATGAAAAATGATCATGTAATTCTTTTGGGACGTATTACCAGTGAGGAAGTGACAGCTTTATTAAAGGAGACAAACATATTTTGCTTGCCGTCAGATTCTGAAGGAATGCCAACCTCCGTTTTGGAAGCTGCGGCATGTAAATGTTATATTGTGACGACAAAATATGGCGGGGCAAAAGAACTTATTTTAGATGATTCTTATGGAATTGTTATGGAAAATAATAAGTTGGAAACAGTAAAAACGGCATTAGAAACAGCCTTTGCTGATTCATGTGTCAGAATAAAGGGAGAAGAAAAAACCTATCATCGGTTAGAATCTTATTTCACTTGGGGAAAAGTAGCAGATAAATTGTTGAATTTGTAATGTAATATTAGGAGGAATAAAAGATGAAAAGCGAATTGCTGATTGTTATTCCAGCATATAATGAGGAAGACAATATTGAAAATGTTGTCTCGTTTATTAAAGAGAAATATAATCAATATGACTATATAGTTGTCAATGACGGATCGAAAGACAAGACCGCAGAGATTTGTTATGAAAGAGGGTATGAGATCTTAGATCTTCCTGTCAATCTGGGACTTGCAGGAGCATTTCAGGCAGGACTCAAATATGCATATCAAAAAGGCTATCAGTATGCAGTGCAATTTGATGCAGATGGTCAACATCGACCAGAATTTATTCCAGCCATGGTGGAAAAGATTAAAGAGGGATATGATATTGTAATAGGATCACGCTTTGTGAAAATAAAGAAAGATAAGTCTCTGAGAATGATAGGAAGCCGCATGATTACAGTAGCTATTAAGATAACAACAGGAATTCGTATTTCAGACCCTACGTCCGGAATGAGAATGTTTTCCAGAAATATGATTCGCGAGTTTGCACAGAATTTGAATTATGGACCTGAGCCAGACACTATGTCTTACCTGGTGAAAAATGGAGCAAGGATATCGGAAGTTCCAGTTAAGATGGAAGAAAGACAGTTTGGGACAAGTTATCTTAATATGTTAGGATCAGCGAAATATATGTCGCGAATGTTGATATCTATATTGCTATTACAGAATTTCAGAAAGAGAGGATAAGACATGTCAGGTGCTTTAAGAATACTTATGATACTTGGTGCGGTTTTCCTTATGGTATTTATGATTAAGAAAATCCGACAAGCGAAAGTGAAGATAGAATATACTGTTTTCTGGATTATATTCTCAGGTATATTAGTGTTAATGGGAATTTTTCCACAATTGTTTTATTGGGTGTCAGAATTACTTGGCTTTCAAGCGCCGATTAATATGATTTATCTGGTAATTATCTTTGTGTTGATTGTAAAGCTTTTTCTTATTTCTGTACAGATATCTCAGTTGGAGAATAAGGTGGATAGCTTGACACAGCAAGTAGCGATTGATAGAAAAGTAGATAAAGAAGACAAATAAGCTGAAAGGTAATTGAAAGGAGAAATATGGTTATTATTTAATGATCATAAGAGTTAATATGAATAATATATTTAGTTTAGTTCTTATTCCGTTATTGTTATTTGTGATTTGTTATATGTTTGGGAGTATAGTGACTATCAAGTATAAAGTGGGCTGTGGAGAAAAAACAGTTTTGGGTTTTCTTGGTATTATAGCTTTATTTCAAATAGTTGCATTACCCTTTATGTACTATGAGACAAGTGTGTGGCCATTGTTGAGTATCTGTGTACTTTTTTGTGTGTTAGTTATTTTGGTGTATACAGGATTGGCGATAAAGAATAGAAAGGAAGAAAATAGAAAAAAGGCTATATTTCTTTTTAAGCCTAATAAAAATAAATATGAGTTGATAATATCAGGAATCATTTTGGGATTAATTGCTTTTCAATTATTCTATGTTTTGTATTATCAACACTCAGATGCAGATGATAGTTATTATGTGGCTCAAATTAGTACAATAATAGATACGAATTATTTGATGGATATTGAACCGACTACTGGTATTGACGCTTTTGAGCAATTACCCACTTACAAATTGATTGGTCATGAGGTGTTGCTTGGTGTAATTGCCAAAATGTTTCATATCAATGCTGCATATTTGTGTCACATGATTATTCCAGCTTTTATGATTCCGTTGCATTATATTGTTGTTTATGAAATGGGAAAACAGATTGATGAGTCACATAAGAAAATATTCGTTCTTTTGTGTGTATTTGTTAATTTGTTTGGTGCTTTTTCTGGAGCAACTGCAAGTGCATTTCTAACATACCGTATTTGGCAGGGGAAAGCGGTGTTGGTAAATATTGTTCTCCCTATTCTTTTGACAGAGTTTATAAAAATATATAGAAAACAAGAAGTTACAAAATGTTCTATAGTTAAATTGTTGTCTGCATTATGGGCAGGCTTTTTCTGTACGACAGTAGGTTTGTATCTAATACCGATTATATATTTTGTGTATACAGTTGTTTACTTTTTGGTATACAAAGACTTTAAAAATAGTTTTAGATTATGCTTACCAGTAATCATGTGTTTGCCGTTTGTGTTTGTTAAATTATTTACTTTTTTTAAGCAGGATTATTTTGTTGGTATAGAAGAGTATGAAGTTGCACTTTCTTTCAAAGATGCGTTTTTTGTTAAATATTTGAATTCGGATAAGGTCTGGATATGGGTTCTCCTTTTCGGGTTTGCAATTTTGTATATTTGGAAAGCGGGAACAAAAATTGAAAAAATGGTAGCGGTATATTCTCCTATAGTGTTATTTCTTACATTTGGGAATCCGCTTTTTATGTCTTTTATAATTAAATATGTAACGGGAGAAAGTGTATATTGGCGTTTGTTTTGGCTATATCAGTTTAGATATATTGTTGTAATTGCTATGATTATATATTTGTCAAAAGAAAAAGAAAGAAAACTTATTTCTCTATTTGTAGTGATCCTTTTAATTATTGGCGCTGGTGAGTACATATTTGAAGAGCCCCATTTCAAGGAAAGAAGTAACAGATATAAGCTTAGTGATCGAGCAGTTTTGATATCTGATGAAATAATTCGGGAAGGGCATGAAGAGAACAATTATTTGTTGTTACCGGAGCCATATTCGTTTGAAATTAGACAGTATACGGGAAAAGTACGATTAGTTCATGGCTTGTATACAAAGCACTTTTATAATAAAGAAGAGTATGAGCAACTGGAGAGATTATATGAACAATTGTATGAATTAAAAGTCTGGAATCCAGAAGTATTGCAAAAGAGACTAAAATATTTTCATGTGGACTATGTGTATATACCTAACGATACATTGCGATTCAATGAGTTACCAGATAATCTGAAACTTTTTTTTGAAAAGGATGATTATACAGTGTTCAAGGTAATGAGAGAGGCTACTAACTAGCTTTTTGAAGAAGAAATTTTTAAATTTGAGGTTTTGGCGTGGAGGTAAATTGTGTTTAAAAGTGTAAAATATGTGTGGAGTGAAAATCTACACAATCTATATAGGATCTATTGTATTGCTAAGTATGAATTATTAGCAGATATGAGAGATTCAAAGTTTGGTATTTTTTGGAATTTTGCATCCCCTGCAATCCAGGTATTTACTTATTGGTTAATCTTTGGAATTGCATGGCAGAGAAAACCAATAGGAGAAGTTGAATATTTGCCTTGGTTGGTTGTTGGGTATGCTGCATGGTGGTTCATACAACCTTCTATTCAAAGTGGATGTAGTGCGGTTTTTTCGAAAACAAATGTTATTACAAAAATGAAATTTCCTGTAAGTGTTTTGCCTGCTACGGTATGTGCGAAGGAGTTCTTTAATCACGGATGCATGCTTTTGATTACTTTTATAACACTTTTTGTGTGTGGGTATCGTCCTCAATTATATTGGATAGGGATGATCTACTATGCTGTTTGTGCATTCGCATTTGTTGAGTCGGTTTCATTGATTTTATCAGTGCTTACGATGTTGTGGCGTGATGTTAGAAAGTTGATTACTTCGTTAATGAGAATGTTAATGTATTTTTCGCCAGTTATATGGGAGTGTCATTTTGGTGCAGGAGTTCCTCACAATGAACTTTTGAACACGATTATGAAATTGAATCCTGTGTACTATATTGTAAATGGATATAGAGAATCTATTTTTTATTGTAGAACATTTTTAGATCATCCATTACAGACAATATACTTTTGGGGAATCGTGGTATTATTATTTGTAATTGGATGTTCATTGATGTACAAATTTAAAACGAAATTTATTGATATGATTTAAAGGAAATAGGTAAGATGGAAAAAACAAATTACGAAGACAGTAAGTATGCTGTTGAAATGAATCATGTATCGAAAATTTATAAATTAAAGAAAAAAGATGGAAAAGAGAAAGTAAAAGGGTCTGAGCGGTTTTATGCTTTAAAGGATGTTAATTTGAAAATAGAGAAAGGGGATGTTGTAGGAATTCTGGGAACTAATGGATCAGGGAAATCCACATTGTCAGTTGTTCTTTCTGGAATTTCAGATATTGACGAAGGTGAAATGGTAATTAATGGTGAACAGGCTCTCATCTCTATTAATACAGGGTTAAATAATCAACTTACTGGATTGGAAAACATTAATGTAAAAGGTGCGTTGCTAGGTTTCAATAAGAAAAAAATACAGGAAATGACAGAAGGTGTAATAGAATTTGCTGAGTTGGGCGATTTTTTATATCAACCTGTAAAAAAATATTCTAGTGGAATGAAGTCAAGACTTGGCTTTTCTATTTCGTTGGCGTTGGATCCGGACATTTTTATTGTAGATGAGGCTTTGTCTGTAGGGGATAAAGGGTTTGCGCAAAAATGTCTTAAGCGCATGATGAAATTGAGGGATGAAAAAAATAAAACGATACTATTTATATCGCATTCCTTGCCGCAGGTGAAAGAATTTTGTAAAACTGCAATTTGGATTGAAGGAGGAAAGTTAATAGAAACGGGAGAAGTTAATGAGGTTTGTAAACATTATTCTGAGTATGTAGATGAATTGAATTCTCTATCAGACAAGGAAAAGAAGAAAAGATTGGAAGAAAAATTTAAAGAACGGTTGATTGTAGAAGAAAAGAAGTCCAAATTGTCGAGAATAATAAAAGAAATTTTTTCTTGAAAAAGGATGAAAAGAGGGATCATACATGATATTAGTAATTAAGTGTGCCCGAATTGTTTTGAATTTTATTTATTTGTTTTTTAAATTGTTACCGACAAAAAATAAAATTACCATGATAAGTAGGCAAAGTAATAAACCATCTCAAGAATTTGAGATGATAAGAGATAAAATTGTATCATTTACCAGTGAAGTAGAAGTTGTAATGTTATGTCATACTCTAGATGGGGGTATAAAATCAAAAACGGTAGATAGAATCAGATATGGGTTTCATATGTTTAAGCAAATGTATCATATCGCAACATCTAAAGTTGTGATTTTGGATTCCTATTGCATTGCTATAAGTATTTTAAAACACAAAAAGAATGTTTCAATTATTCAAATGTGGCACTCTATGGGAAGTATGAAAAAATTCGGTTATACTGCAATTGATACAGAAGAAGGGAGCAAAAAGGAACTTGCGGAGGCGATGAGAATGCATAAGAATTATGATTATGTGTTTGCAAGTTCAGAAGTCTATAAAGATCATTTGGCTAAGGGGTTTGGTTGTGATATTAAGAAAATTATTACCATGCCTCTTCCGCGTGTAGATCTTTTAAAAGATGTTGATTATACAGATAAAGTGAAAAATAAAGTATACAATAAGTATCCTAAAATAAAAGATAAGGCAGTGATTCTTTACTGTCCAACTTTTCGCAAAGACGAGAGGAAATTTGGCAATGCAGTACAAAAATTAATTGAAGAAATTGATTTTGAAAGATATCAGTTGGTTGTAAAAAAACATCCTCTGTCTAAGGTAGAGCTTCCCAATACTGTTATTCAAGCAGAGGAAATTTCGAGTTTTGACATGCTTTTTGTCGCCGATTATGTTATTAGTGATTATTCTTGTATTGTCTATGAGGCGGCAGTAAGAGACATCCCTTTATATTTTTATAATTATGATATGGAAGAATATATCAAAAATCGCGGATTAGCTATTGATTATATGAAAGAATTGCCCGGAATTATATCAAGTGATCCGGCGAGAATTATTTATTCTATTGAAAATGAACCATACGATATGGAAAGATTAAGAAGGTTTAGTGAAAAATATATAGTTCCAACAGATAATGCGACGTCGAATATCACTGATTTTATATTTCAGTGTATGGATAATAAAGGAGGAAATAATTATGAATAAGGTACTTGAACAAGATTTGGAATTAATTATTCAACAAGACATCAAGTGGGAGAGATTGAGAGGAAAAACGGTTCTGGTAACTGGTGCTAGTGGGATGATTGGATCCTATATGTTAAATGTTTTTGCGCGATTAAATGATAAGAATGATTATAATATTCATATGGTGGCAATGCTTAGAAATCCGAATAAGCTTTCTAAGGAATTGAGAGAGAGGAAGGATGTTGATATTTGTCAAAATGATGTTACACAACAGATAGAAATACCCAGAGACATCCACTATGTTATACATGCAGCAAGTCCGGCAAGTCCACTGATTATGCAGAATCAGCCGGTTGAAACAATTGCTGCAAATACAATAGGAACGTTTAATACTTTAACTTTGGCTAAAGAGAAGAAGGCAGAAGGATATTTGTTTATTTCTTCAAGGGAAATTTACGGGCAGCCAGAAGAGTCACAAGAATTTTTTTATGAAAATACATATGGTTTCGTAGATCAGTTAAATCCCCGCTCATGCTATTCGGAGGGGAAAAAGGCGGCGGAAACAATGTGCGTATGTTTTAAAGAAGAATATGGTTTGAACGTTAAGATAGCGCGCCTTGCACATACATATGGTCCGGGTATGTCAATGTATGATGGAAGAGTGCAGGCAGATTTTTTGAATAATGTGTATCATAACGAAAATATAGTTCTTAAAAGTGAAGGGACAGCGATAAGAACATATACATATATTGCTGATGCGATTGCAGGTTTGCTTCGCGTATTGTTAAATTCTGATGAAATGGTTTATAATGTGGGAGACGAGAATGGTAAAGTTTCTATTAGACAATTGGCAGAAATTATGGTAGGTATTTATCCGGAGAAAGGATTAAAACTTGTTTTTGATATTCCAAAAGAAGGAACGAAGGGGACGGCACCATATACATTGGGAATTGTAAATAGTGAAAAACTTCGTTCAATAGGATGGAGACCACAAATAACAATAGAAGAAGGATTTAAGAGAACATTAAAATATTTTGAACTAGAAGGCGAACAATAGTTTTTATTCAAAGAAAGGGAGACAGTATGAAAAAAAATATTGCGATTATTTTTGCTGGCGGAAGCGGCGCTAGAATGGGATCGGGTATTCCAAAACAATTCATAGAAGTAAATGGAAAGCCAATTATAATTCATACATTAGAAATTTTTGAAGACCATCCAGGTATTGACGAAATATATGTGGCGTGCAAAGAAGATTGTATAAAGAAGTTAGAAAAACTGGTAAAGCGTTATATGATAACAAAACTCATACAAATAGTGCCAGGAGGAAAAACGGGACAGGATTCGATTCTTAATGCATTATTGGCAGCAAGAGAAAGTAACACCGAAGATTCTGTTGTTTTGATTCATGATGGGGTACGCCCCTGCATTACTAAAGAACTTGTGGATGATGTTTTGCAGTGCGTAAATGAGTACGGTACAGCTGTTACTTGTACAGCGTTATATGAAACTCCAGTTATCAGTGAAGATGGGAGCAAAGTTAGTGAAGTCCCACCTAGAGAGGGGTTTTATACGGCGCAGGCACCACAGAGTTTTCTCCTAGGAGAGGTTTTGAAGGCACACGAAGAAGTAAGAAAGAAGAATCCAGAATATAAAGGAATAGTGGATACATGTTCTTTGATGAAATCAATTGGAAAAGAAGTTCGAATTGTAGAGGGACCACGAGGGAATATAAAAGTTACAACCCCAGAAGATTTATATGCGTTTAGAGCTTTGATTGAGTATAGAGAGTCGGAACAGATATTCGGCTTTTCGCGTGGAGAAGTTCCGACACGATTGAAAAAGTAAGTTTTCGGAGAGGGAATTGAATGAAGAAAAAAGAATTTTTGATTAATAACTTATCTCGTTATAGAGGAGTATTAATGGGAGTACAAATTATTCTTATTGTAGTCTTTCATTTTACGGAAGATTATGTCAATTCTGGTGGAGATGCGAGAAGTGTATATTTGTTTTATAAATATATTCGTAGCTCTGGCGTTGATATATTTTTACTTTTATCGGGATTGGGGCTTTATTACTCATGGAAAAGAAACTCTGATTTAATGGCTTTTTATAGAAAACGATTTGCCAGGATTTTAATTCCATATTTCATAGTTGCAATACCTGCTTGGGGATGGAGAGATCTGATTTTTGAGAAAGCTGGAGTGATTCAATTTTTTAAAGATATTACGTTTGTGTCGTTGTTTGAGGAAGGACAAACGTGGATTTGGTATATTGGGATCTGTATAATTTGTTATTTGATGTTCCCCTATGTGTATGAAGTTGTGGAGAAAGCAACGGATACAATCACTGAGCAAATGAATGTTTTACACCTTACTGTAGCGATTACATTGTTAGTTGTGATGCTACAATTATACTGCAATGAACTATATCTGAATACGAGTATTTTATTACTTCGACTGCCAATGTTTATTATTGGATGCTTATTAGGAAAAGCCTCTTACGAAAATAGGAGAATTTCTGAGTCGAAAATATGGTGTATGTTTTTCTTGTCAGTGATTTTGTCTTGGCGTTTCCAGTTGGTTGATACTAAAATTATGAGATTTTACGTTTTGGCATTTTTTAACATGAGTTTATGTTTGATTTTGATCCTTGTGTTGAATTATATGGAGGAGACGAAAAATAAGATATTGTGTTTGGGGCATAGGTTTGTTTGTGGTGTAACAGAGTGGTTTGGTAAATATTCTCTTGAAATATATATGTGTCATGTGGTGGTTCGTAAGATTATGAACTTAAATGGTTTTGTAACATATAAAATACTAAACGAATGTATCATGCTGGGAATTAGTTTTACTTTAGCTATATTACTAAAAAAGATGACTGGTGGAATAAGAAGGTTCTGTGGTTGTTAGAAACAAGGAGAGTGAAGTCGTGTCTAATTATATACAGGAGCAGGAAAAGGAAGATATTCAAATTGTAGATATTTACTGGGATAGAATTTATCTCCATATTCAAATTGCGGGTGAGAGTATTTATGACAAGGAATATGCTATTGCGACCAGAAAAGAAAAATATCTTTATCCAATAGTGTTAAATAAAGAAACAAATGAATTTATTATTAATATTACCAATGTTCGGAATCAGGAAATGTTATGCAATGGAGATTGGTTTATTAAGTATCGTAATGAAAACTATGCTTTGGAGATGGAGATATATGCAAAAGAATTAAAAGAATATGAAGAAAAATCTCACACCATTCTGAAAAAAACAGGAGGCGAAGAAGAGGAAGAATCTACAGATAGTTTTGAAGAAGATGATAAAGATGAAAGAGAAAATTTAGAAGCCCCTTGGATTCCGTATGAATGGAAAGATATACCGGTTACTATGGAAGTGTGTAAAAAATTGCAGAATCTTGATAAGATTTATAAGTACTCTGGCAATAACTATGCCTATACAGTATGTTTTACAGTAATGAAAACAAGAGAAGAACTTGTGTGTGTCATCCGTAGTGAATTTATGATGAAGAATATGAAGCCGGAAAAGCGTTGGTTTAAAGTAGAATCTAATAAGATTTCAAGACGTATGAAAAAACGATTGATATATGTCAATGTGTATCACATCTAACACCCAAAACAGGGAAGAAAATTCTTATTATGTCTGAAACAAGAGATATGGGAGGAAATTTAAAAGCTCTTGATGATCGGATAAAGGAAAGAGGCTTAGAAAAAGAATTTAAAATCTCATATCATTTTGTTAAGACGTTAGAAATGAATCGATCTAAAATATTTTTTGTTTGGTTAAAGCTTGCTTTTTTAACAGGTTGTCAAGATTTTATTTTTGTTGATGATTATGTACCATTTTTTAAGTATATATCAGTTCATCCAAAAACTAAATTAATTCAAGTATGGCATGCTGGTGTAGGTTTTAAATCGGTTGGGTATGCAAGGTTTGGCCAAAAAGGATCTCCTTATCCACTTGCTGCAGCACATAGAAAATATGATTATGCAATTGTGGGAGGTGAAGCCCTTAGAGATGTGTATGCTGAGGTTTTCGGTATTGATCGTGAACAATGTCTTCCGTATGGGTTGATGAGAATCGATGGCTATATGGATGCAAAAAAAATAAGTGAGTTTAAGAAAAAATTTTATGAAGCACATGCGGAGTTGAAAGGGAAAAAGATTATTTTATTTGCACCTACGTTTAGAGGAAATGGACAAAGAACAGCATTTTATCCATATGAGGTACTTGAGCAGGATAAAATATATGAAATGTGTGGAGAAGAATATGTATTTTTGATAAAGATGCACCCGTTTGTTTCAGAAAAAATAAAAATTTCACCTTGCTATCAAGATAGAATCGTTGATTTTTCTGACTTCCCAGATATTAATTCACTTTTTTATGTAACAGATATTCTTATTACTGATTATTCATCAAACATATATGAATTTTCACTTCAAAAAAAGCCGATAATTTCTTTTGCCTATGATAAAGAAGAGTATGAACTTATCCGGAGTGTGCATAGAACATTAGATAAATACGCACCCGGTAAAGTATGTACTACTTTGGATGAGGTAATATCTACAATTAAAAATGAAGATTTTGAAATGGAACGTTTATATAAATTTATAGAAGAGAATTTTGATAAAGAATATGGAAATGCTTGTGATAAAGTGATTGATAATATTTTGCTTTCTCAATCTCTTCATTAGTGAGGGAAAGATAATGAAAATTGGAATTATTTCTATAAATATGTATTCAAAAGGTTTGAATTTTGCATGTCCGCTTCATACATGGGCCTTTCAACAATTATTATTTCAACATGGAATAGATAATGAAATAATAAACTATAAACCAGTTTATTACAATGATTTTGATTTGAAACACCCAGCTGATTATTATGATAAGTTGTATAGGAGTATGGAAAAGCAAGATGGAGAAGACAAGGAGGAAAAATTAAAAGAGCTTGCTTATAAGAGAGATTCATACAAAGAGTTGTATTGTGAAAGAGAAATACGATATGATAAATTTCAAAAGTTTATAGATAAACATTATGTTAAAACGGACAAGTGTTACAATTCAGATTTATTGGAAGTTCTCGACCCTGGATTTGATGGCTATATTTGTGCTACGGATGTTATTTGGAAAAATGAGCCGGGATATGGTTTTGATAGAGGCTTCTTTTTAGGGAGCCAGGTAATGGAGAATAAATGGAAGATTGCGTATTCTGCAAGCAGAGGAAGATGGTATCCAAATAATGAAGAAGAAAAAGCACTCTTTTTTCACTATATTGAGGATATAGATTTCCTTTCTGTAAGAGAAAAAAGTTTACAGATGTATATAGAAGATAATTCTGACAAAAGAGCTACTGTTGTTTTGGATCCAGTATTACTTCATAAAAAAGAATTCTGGGAAAAGGTGGCAGTCACACCGAAAGAAAAAAAGTATTTATTGTTATATCATGTAGTTGAAGAAGCAGGTGACACTATAGAACAGGCCATTAAATACGCAAGAAAGTATGATCTGACAATCGTTGAAGTTTCTGATAAACCTTTAGAAAAAGGGGCAACTATAGAAATGCTAGATAAAGTGATTTATCGCTACGATATTGGCGTTGAAGAGTGGCTTGGTTACATATTATATGCTGATTGTGTATTTACAAATTCTTTTCATGGGTGCTGTTTTAGTGTGTTGTTTGAAAAAGAGTTATTTGTAGGTAATAGATTAGAAGATAAAGTGGATAATTTGTTAGAAACTTTCAATATTATGAATAGAAAACTGCAAAAAAATTCTAGTGTTGATGAGGAAACATACCCACAAATTGATTATGAAAAAGTTAATAGAATATTGGTTGAAAAACGAAAAGAATCTATAGATTTTTTGATTTCATCTATTTCGAGGTGTGAAAACTGTAAAAAGGATGAAAAAGACTATTCTCAATGGAAAAAAAGCCAAAAATATGAAGTGATTTACAATAGTCAGACGCAGCAAAATAAAACAACAGAGTTATATACGCAAGTTTATGATGGAAAAATAAAAACACTCGAAAGTGGTAATAAAGAATTTTCTTTATCAGAACTGTATGAAAATGATGGAAATAGTTATTTGATGGCCAATCTATTTTCGAGATATGGGTACTCTCCAAAAGGATGGAAGGTTAGAGTTCGTATTGATAGAGAATGGTTTTGGTATTTAGAAGATGGAACTTTGAAATTGAAAAAAGAATACAAAAAAGGGGACGATTCACCTGTCAGATGTTTTAAAGAAAATGAAGTGATCCCTTATATACCACTGAATAAAATATCACTTATTGTTGCGAAAGCAGTATGGAAAAAAGGAATAGAAAAATATACTATTATATATAATAGTGGTAAAAAAAGTAATAGAATTAAATGTAAATATAAAGAAAATACGGGCTTAATAAAAAGACTTCCAAGCAAAGCAATAGAATATACTGTTCAAGTTCCTGTTGAAAATAATGGAGAAACACATTTTCTGTACAATATCTTTAAATTTGTCGGAGGAGGATATCAATTTTGTGGTTGGAGAATTAGGGTACGTATAGGGGAACGTTGGTTCTGGTATTTTGAAGACGGACAGTTATTATTGAAAGAAAACGTTTCTACAAAGTTGTACGATGATATCAAAGTTTTTTCTGAAAATGAATTAATCCCATATATCCCTGCAAATCATGTGAGAGTAGTTGTTGCAGAAGCTGTTTGGAAAGAGACAAAGATATTAAAAGCTTGGCACAGAATTAGAAATATGTTTAAAAGAAAAGATGTTTTGTGAAAAATAGGTTCGAAGCCAATAGTTGGAGCGGAATTATATGAAATGGAGAAGTTTTTATTCTTAGCGCTTTTCCGGAATTTCTCTTAGATTATTTTCAGGTTAAATTTTGGAATGCTAATATTATATATAGACAATTAAGAAAGGATGGATGCAAACATAGACGAGATTAATAAAGAGTAGTAAACCGGTGCAAAAAACTCTACCCTTGTCATAATTTACAACTTCGTGTATAATACTATGAGTAAAATTATACGGTGGTGAGCAAATGAAAAAACATTTACACAAATTTGAGACGACGTTATGGCTTTTTATTAAAGCTGTTTTTTATATATTATTGATGTTAGCTTTCGTGCGTGTATTTGATGAGGTTAGTATTGGACTTACCAGATTGTCAAGAACTCTCGGTATTACAGTTTCTACCTTTGCGGTAGTTGGATTGTTGTTTTTATCTGTGTATGGAAAATATGATGTGGGGCGCAGAAAAAGTAAACCGATTATTTACTCTATGCTGCTGGCGGTGATCTGTACAGATATTATTACATATCTTCAATTGATGATCATGAAGACCAGTGTAAGTATTAGTAGTTTTCGCTTGCGGAAACCTGCATTATTGCTGGTTGTGATTTTGCTTCAGTTTTTAATTATTGTGTTCTTTGCCTATGCAGGAAACTGGCTGTTTTTTAAGATTCACAAGCCGGAACGATGCCTTGTGATTACGTCTTCACAGAAGAGCTTAGATGAAATTGTTTTTGCTATGCAGAAATTTAAAAAGCAATATGCAGTGTCTTCTGTTGTGGATTATAGAAGTACTGAGCTGGAAAGATATATCCGAGATTCGCAGACGGTATTTATGTATAATGTACCGGTGGAATATCGTACAGATATTATGCGTTGGAGCTACAAATATAAGGTGAATGTATATTTCAATCCTGAGATTGAAGATATTATGGAGTTAAATGCAGAACAGTATGTTTTAGACGATGTATTTCTTTTGAATAAAAATGTGAAAGAACTCTCGATGGAACAGCGGGTGATGAAACGGCTTTTGGATATTGGTCTGTCTATTATACTTGGAGTTCTAAGTTCTCCATTTTGGCTGTTAGGTATGATAGCGGTGAAATTGTATGATGGAGGGCCGGTCTTTTTCAAGCAGGAGCGTGCAACGATTCATGGCAGAAGATTTCAGTTGTATAAGCTTCGTACAATGAAGCCAAATAGTGTGAATTATTCGGCGAAAAAGGATGATGACCGCATTACGAAGCCAGGGAAATTTTTGCGGCGCACGAGAATTGACGAGCTGCCTCAGTTGTTGAATGTGCTGAAGGGTGATATGACATTTGTAGGTCCTCGCCCTGAGATGATCAAGAATGTAGAGTCCTATACAAAGGAACTTCCCGAATTCGAGTATCGTTTGCGGATGAAAGCGGGACTAACTGGTTACGCCCAGATTACAGGAAAATATAATACGACACCGAAAGATAAACTTGTCATGGATATGATGTATATCGAACAATTCAGCATACTAAAAGATATTCAGCTTATTTTTCAGACGGCGATCGTTTTGTTGAAATCTGATAGTACGGAAGCTTTCGATAAGAAATCAAGACATTGTCCGTATAAGTTTGTTAGTTGGGAAGAGGAAAAGGAAAAGGGAAAGGACGCTCCATAGGAGTGTCTTTTCTTCTTTTATATACATTTTGAAAAAAATCACTTGTCCTGTCGATAATAATAGTGTATTATATTTTGGGAATATCAAAAAACAGCAAAAAACAATGATAAAAGAGGAAATGAGGAGAATCATGTCCAGAAAAAGACGTAGAAGACGTGGAAGAAGAAAAAGCTGGTTTGGCCGCTTGAGTGTTGGAAAGAAAGTCGGAGTAGTATTGGCAGGAGTGCTGATCTGCGTGATGATGAGTGGCGTTGTGTTTGTAGCAGCCAAATTAGGCAGGTTGGATACGCAGGAAATTAAGACAGAAGATATTGTAGTAAATAAAGAAGCGGAGAAAGCCGGAAAAGGGTATACGAACTTCGCGGTGTTCGGAATTGACTCCAGAAGTGGAGAATTAGAGCAGGGGACACGAAGTGATACGATCATTATTGCCAGCTTGAATAATAAAACAAAAGAAGTACGCATGGTTTCAGTATATCGTGATACGTTGTTAAATGTAGGAAATGGAGAGATTTCCAAATGTAATGCAGCGTATAGCTATGGTGGTCCGACACAGGCTATTAATATGCTGAATGAAAATCTGGATCTGAATATCCAGGATTTTGTTACAGTAGACTTTGCGGCTGTGGCGGAAGCAATTGATATGCTCGGCGGTGTGGAAATAGATGTGCAGCCGGAAGAGATTCGACCGATGAATAAATACATCAGTGAGACTGCGCGAGTGGCAGACAAAGAGGGGAATCTTATTCAGGAGGCTGGATTACAGCAATTAGACGGTGTTCAGGCAACAACTTATGCGCGTATCCGTTCAACAGCGGGAGGAGATTTTAAACGTGCAGAGAGACAGCGGACAGTAATTGAGAAAATCGTGGAAAAAGTTCAAAAATCTGATCTTGCAACGATTAATAAAATGATTGACGAATTGCTTCCTACAATTAAAACAAGTTTATCTGCTGCGGAAATTTTATCCTATGCAAAAAGCTTTACTGAGTACAAATTGTGCGAATCAAGCGGGTTCCCATCTGCCAAGACAACAGATACAATTTCAGGGCTCGGAAGTGTGGTTATTCCTGTCACATTAGAAGACAATGTGTTAGAACTCCATAAATTCCTTTATACGGATGTTGAGGAAGCCGGGGAAGAGGAAGAAAATTATCAACCGTCAGAGGATGTGATGAGGGTGAATGATAAAATTGTGTCGATTGTGGGACCAAGGACACCGATGGCAGAAGAGAAGAAAGAAGAACCTGAGACGAGAGAAGCTGTGGAAGATACAAGTCCAAAAATGCAGTTTGAAGTGGTTGAATAGAGTGAAAGGTACAAGCGGGGCAGTAATTGCCCCGCTTTGGTAATAATTATGTATGATTATTTGATTGTAGGAGCTGGTTTATTCGGCTCCGTGTTTGCTTATGAAGCTGGTAAAAAAGGGAAATCCTGTCTTGTGGTGGAGAAGAGAGACCACATCGGGGGAAATATTTATACAGAAGAAGTAGAAGGCATTAACGTCCACAAATACGGTGCGCACATTTTCCATACAAGTGATAAGAGAATTTGGCAATATATGCAGCAATTTGCGGAATTTAACCGATACACGAATAGTCCGGTGGCAAATTATAAGGGTGAGATCTATAATCTGCCTTTTAACATGAATACATTTAATAAGCTGTGGGGTGTTGTTACTCCAAATGAGGCGAAAGACAAGATTCAAAAGCAAGTGGAAGCGTATAGAACTTCGAATCCTAAGAATCTGGAAGAACAGGCGTTGAATCTTGTGGGAAAAGATATTTATGAGAAGCTGATCAAAGGTTATACCGAGAAACAATGGGGGCATAGAGCGACAGAGCTTCCGCCGGAGATTATTAAGAGAATTCCGGTTCGATACACTTATGACAATAATTATTTCAATGATCTCTATCAAGGGATTCCTGTTGGAGGCTATACCGCAATTATTGAAAAAATGCTGGAAAAAGCAGATGTGAGGCTGCATATCGATTATTTAAGCCAGAAGGAAGAATTGGATGAGCTGGCTCATAAGATAGTCTATACAGGACCGGTGGATGCTTATTATGATTATTGCTACGGAGAATTGGAATACCGAAGTGTCTCTTTTGAAACGGAAGTTTTAGAGGAGGAGAACTATCAAGGGAATGCAGTAGTGAATTATACAGAATATGAAGTACCTTACACGAGGATTATTGAGCATAAGCATTTTGAATTTGGAACACAAGAAAAGACGGTGATCTCCAAAGAATATCCGGCAGCATGGAAAAAGGGAGAGGAACCTTATTATCCGGTCAACAATGAGAAAAATAATGCGTTATACCAGAAATATGCGGCGCTTGCCTCAAAAGAAGAAAAGGTGGTCTTTGGAGGAAGGCTTGGCACATATCGGTATATGGATATGCACAATGTTGTTGCAGAAGCGCTTCGGCTTGCACTTTCTGTCGAAATATAGTAAAATAGTATAAATTGTGTAGATTAATAAATAAAAGTGAGGTTTGTTATGGCGAAGAGAAGCAATAGACAGCTAAAAGCTGTTCAGGCTGCAAAAGCGCGTAAGAAACGAAGAAACCGAAGAAAAAAACGAGCGATGATTTTAATTGCAGAAGTTATAATTCTTCTGCTTTTGTCAGGAACCGCTTATGTAATGGCGAAGTATGATAAGTTTCAGAGAGTAGATATTAATTCGGATGATATTAAGGTCAATGAAGGAGTCAAGCTGGAAGGCTATACGACCATGGCTCTCTTTGGAGGAGATTCAAGAGAAGGACAGCTAGAAGCCGGAACTCATGCTGATACAATCATCATTGCTGTGATGGATCATGACAAAAAAGAAATACGGATGGCATCTATTTATAGAGATACATTATTAGAACAGGAAGATGGATCTTACAATAAAGCGAATTATGCATATTTTTCCGGAGGACCGGTAGATGCGATCAATATGCTGAATAAAAATCTGGATCTTAATATTGAAGACTATGCAACGGTAGATTTTAAAGCGATGGCAGATGTGGTTGACCTTATCGGCGGAATCGAAATTGATGTTACTGACGCAGAAGCAAATATGCTGAATAAATATTTGGGCGAAACTGCAAAGGCGGCGAATAAGGAAGCGCATAAGCTGTCAGGGGGCGGAACATATAATTTGGATGGTCCGCAGGCGGTTACTTATGCACGTCTTCGTAAGTTGGAAGGCGGAGATTATAAGCGGACAGAGCGTCAGAGACTTGTAATACAGAAGATATTTGAAAAAGCGGTTAAGATGGATGTCGGAACGCTGAATAAGATTGTGGATACCGTTTTTCCACAAGTGTCGACCAGCTTTACGCTGAAGGAGATCGTGAACCTTGGAACTGCGGGAATTACATACAAGTTAGCAGATAGTACGGGGTTCCCGTTCGATAGAGACGACAGCGTCAGATATCAGGGAGCGTCTGTTGTCATTGCGCAGGGACTTGCTGAAAATGTACAGGAACTTCACGAATTTTTGTATCCAAGTGAGGAAACGTATGAGGTTTCGTCTACAATACAGAGTATTTCCGATGATATTATGAATACGACAGGCGTGACACGCCCGCCGGAAATGGATGAGGAGCCCGATGAAGGAGAAGAGGCTTCCGATGCAACAACAGCAGAAGGAATTGATTCGGAAGATGTTAATTCAGAAGAATAATAAAGTTCTATCACTTAACGTATGAAAATATACTATGGAAAACATAGGAGGAAAGAATGATCATGAAATTAATGAAGAAAATTAGTGCGATTTTATTAACGCTTTGTCTGTGCATCCCTTGTTTCTCACTGGTTGCGCATGCGGCAGACGGCAAGATTTCTTTTACAGATCCGGAGACGGCAGTCGGAGAGATGGTGGAGGTAAAGTGTGTACTTCGCTCCTCCGGTGGCAGTATGGGAGACATAGAAGTACAGCTTGCTTTCGACAGTGAATATTTAAGCTTCCAGTCCGGCGACGGTGTGGAAGCGGCAGACGGAAGTCTGACATACAAAGGGGACGGCGGTTCTTCTGAGATTTCTTTTACCGTGAAGTTTCAGGCGTTAAAAGAAGGACAGACACAGATTACAGTAAACAGCGCTTCTGTTGCATCCGGTAGTGGCGACAGCTTAACGCTTACAGAGGGAAAATCTACAGTTAAGATCGCAGAAGGTGACCCTTCTAAGATTGTTCAGACAGAAACAACGTCCACAGGAGCAGGAGATAAAGAAGTAGAAGTAAACGGGGAAAAATATACGCTGACAGATGCTTTTGCTGATGCAGATATTCCGGCCGGCTACTCCAAGACAACGGTTTCTTTAGACGGAGAAGATCGTCAGATGGTAGCAAATGAATCTGGCGCAGTGACACTTGGTTATTTGAAGGATGCAGAAGGCACAGGTGATTTTTTCCTGTACAATACAGAGAATGCTACATTTTCACCTTATGAAGAGGTGTCAATCTCTGATACAACTTCTATTATTGTGCTCAGTGATACCTCTAATGTGAAGCTTCCAAAACAGTACAAGGAAGCAAAGCTTACATTAAATGAGAAGGAATTCCCGGTATGGCAGGACAGCAGCAAAGAAGATACTTATGTAATCTATGCGATGAACAATAATGGTGAGACAGGATATTATCAGTATGATCCGAGTGAAAATACATACCAGAGAGTGGAAATCAGCTCTGACGATGAAGATTCATCTAAGAAGAACACGGGAATCCTTGGAAAGATTCAGAATTTCATCGAGAAGCACCTTGCATTGATCGTGCTGGTTGGCGGTCTTGGTGGAATCATTATTCTTGTTGTGTTGATCGTGCTTGGTGTAAAACTTCATAACCGCAATGCGGAGTTGGATGAGTTATATGATGAGTACGGTATCGACGAAGAAGAGGATGAACCGGAAGAGCCTGTGAAAGAGAAAAAGGGAGGCTTATTTGGAAAGCGCAAGAAAGACGAAGATGAGTTTGAGGCGTATGAGGAATCTTCATTTGATGAGGATGATTTCGAGGATGACTTTGAAGATGATTATGAAGATGAATACGAAGACGACTTTGAAGATGATTTCGGGCGTGAAGAGCGTTTTGATACTGTAGAATTGTCAAGTTTTGAAGCGGATGAAGATGTGTTCGCTGGCTATGACAGAAGAGATGAATTGACCATTGACGATTTGGATGATCTTCTTGGAGAACAGCCGAAGAAACGTGGCCATATCGAAGCAGATGATGCGTTTAAGGTAGACTTCATTGATCTGGACTAAGCGTAGTCGAAAGAAATAAAAAGTAAAAGTATGAAAAAAGCGGATTCTCCGAATACGCCGGGTTTTGGCGGTTTGGGGAATCTGTTTTGTGTTATAATCCGAAAATAAGGAGAAGGAGTTTGTAGTATGGATCAGAGGTGTCCGAAAATCTGTTATCAGAAGAAAGAAGACGGTTTGACGGTGACCGCTTGTTATGGCATAGACGGACAGATCTATCTGCCGGATGAGCTTGGAGGTGAGCCGATTACTGCGATCGCACCTTATGCGTTCTCTGACCGGGAGCCGGAGGAGGGAGATCTCTGTTGGATGGAGGAAGCTGCAGAAGCTCTGTCGGGACTTCATCGTCTGAATATGGAGGCGGTAACCGAAATTCGGCTTCCGCGCGGAGTGCGCGAGATTGGCCGGTATGCTTTTTATCGCTGTCGAAATTTAAGAAAGCTGGTTTTATCGGATGCTCTTCGTGAAATTGGTGGTGGCGCGCTGACCGGATGCCGGATACGGGAAGTAGAGATTCATTTTGCAAATGGAGAACAATCAGCGCTTCCTTCTATTTTGGATGAAATGCGTTATCGAATTCTGGCAAGACTTTATTATCAGGAAGGGAAGACTGCGCAGGTGCTTTTTCCGGAGCATTATGAGGAGGCGGTGGAGAATACGCCGGCACGGATTCTTTATACCAGTCATCATGGAGCGGGAGGATATTACCGTCAGTGCTTTTATAATCGTGCTCTTGATTATGGGAAATATGATGAGCTTCTCCCAAGAGCGGTTGCAGAGGAGTCGGAAGAAACGGTGCTTCATCTGGTTCTTGGAAGGCTTCGCTATCCTTATCAGTTGTCAGCGAAGGCAGAGGAGAGTTATCGGGAGTATCTGACGGGACATCTTAAGACTGCGGCGCGGATGTTAGTGGAAGAAGAAGACATGGAAGGGCTTCGCTTTTTCTCGGAGAAAGACTTGTGGACAAGACCGAGTATTAACGCTGCGCTTGAACGGGCGGCAGAATTAAAGAAGACGGAGATTACCGCCTTACTTACAGAAGAGAAGGCATTAAAGTTCCGTGCGAAAAAGAAGAGTTTTGAATTATAGAGAGGAAGAATTGTGGAAAAGGAGACGCTTACCAGTCAGCTGGAAACCATTGGAGAGCAGATTTTGATGGTTTCCAGAAATGAATTATATTTAAAAATGCGGTTTATGGATGTGGCGCTTTCCGGTTACGCTTTTGTGATGGATATCGGTCTGGAAACTATCGGCACGGATGGGTTGGCGATTTATTATCATCCTCAGTATTTGGGCGGTCTGTTTCGAGAAGACAGGATTCTGGTGAACCGAATCTATCTCCATATGGTGCTTCATGGGATTTTTCGACATATGTTAAGGAGACAGGGGAGAGAAGAGCGGTTATATAATCTTTCCTGTGATATTGCTGTAGAGTCCATCATTGACGGAATGAACTACCGGTGTGTGTTAAGATCCAGGTCTTATATAAGGAGACAGATGTACGCTGATCTTAAGAGACAGATGAAGGTGCTGACCGCAGAGAAAATCTATCAGTTTCTGGATGCACAGGGGCTTAAGGAAGCTGAACTGGAACGTTTGGAGCGTGATTTTTGCGTGGACAGCCATCAATATTGGCCGGAGGATGACAAGAAGAAGCGCCAGGAGATTGAGAATCAGTGGCAGGGTATCAGCGAACAGATGGAGACGGACATGGAGACATTTTCCAAGGAGGCATCTTCAGAATCAGGAAGTCTTGTGGATCAGATCCGGGTAGAAAACAGACAGCGTATGGATTACCGTGAGTTTCTTCGAAAGTTTTCGGTACTAAAGGAAGAGATTGGAGTAGACGATGACAGTTTTGACTATAATTTTTACAGTTATGGTCTTCGAGTATACGGGAATATGCCGTTAATTGAGCCTCAGGAATGGAAAGAGGTGCAGAAGGTCGAAGAGTTTGCGGTTGTGATCGACACATCCATGTCTTGTTCCGGTGAACTGGTCAGAAAATTTCTGGAAGAGACTTATGGTGTGTTAAGCGAAAATGACAGCTTTTTCAGGAAGGTGAATATTCATATTATTCAGTGTGACGATAAGGTGCAGGAAGATAAAGAAATTACCTGTGAGGAAGATTTGAAGTCGTACATGGAGAATCTGACGTTAAAGGGCGAAGGAGGAACGGATTTCCGTCCGGCATTTGCTTATGTAGAGCGTCTGGTGAAAGAGCATGTATTTTCGAATCTCAGGGGGCTTTTGTATTTTACAGACGGACAGGGAACTTACCCGGCGAAGATGCCTGCCTTTGAGACAGCGTTCGTGTTTCTGAAGGAAGATTATGAGGATATGGAAGTTCCGTCGTGGGCGGTAAAATTGATATTGGAGGAGAGCGACATTTATGAATATTAAGCGGGCAAAAATAGAAATTAAAAATGCCATAGAGGCGTATTTACAAAAGGACGATTTTGGCGAATATACGATTCCGGCAATCCGGCAGCGGCCGATTCTTCTGATGGGTCCTCCGGGAATCGGAAAGACACAGATCATGGAACAGATTGCCAGAGAGTGTGAGATTTCGCTGGTGGCGTATACGATCACGCATCACACGAGGCAGAGTGCGGTGGGGCTTCCTTTTATTGAGAAGAAATGTTATGGAGGCAGAGAATATTCGGTGACGGAATACACCATGAGTGAGATCATTGCTTCTGTCTACGAGAAGATAGAGGAAACCGGTGTAAAAGAAGGCATTCTCTTTATTGATGAGATCAACTGCGTGTCGGAGACTTTGGCTCCTGCCATGCTGCAATTTCTTCAATGTAAGACGTTTGGAAACCAGAAGGTTCCGGAAGGATGGATCATTGTAGCTGCAGGAAATCCGCCGGAATATAATAAGTCTGTGCGTGATTTTGACATTGTGACATTGGATCGAATCAAGAAGATCGAAGTGGAAGAAAATTATGATGTATGGAAGGAATATGCGTATCGTGCGCAGATCCATCCGGCGATCCGCTCTTATCTGGAGCTTAAGAAAGAGAATTTCTATAAGATGGAGACAAGTGTAGACGGACGGGAATTTGCCACAGCAAGAGGCTGGGAGGACTTGTCGGAACTTCTGAAGGCTTACGAGGTGCTTGGGAAAAAAGCAGACCGTGAAGTGGTGCATCAGTATATTCAGCACTGGAGAATTGCCAAGGATTTTGCAGTGTATCTGGAACTGTTTGAAAAATATAAAAAGGATTATGGTCTGGAGCATATTTTGGAAGGACATTTCGACCGCACTGCTATGGAGCAGATTAAAACAGCGTCCTTTGATGAGAGGCTTAGTGTGGTAGGAATGTTAATGGGGAAATTGTCTGGTCTATTTAAAGAATGTTATCGGGCGGACAAGTATGTGACCATGCTTTACGAGGCGCTCAAGCGCTATAAGGAGAGCGGGCAGCTTGATCTGGTGTGCAGGGAAGTGTCGGAGGAATATGAACGTCTGCGAAAAGCAGAGCGGCTCTCGAAGGAAGAAGACCATATTTGGAAGAAAGTAGTGTCCAAGCTTTCCGAATATCAGTTTATGACGGTTCGGGATCATCTTGGCAAAGAGGAAGGATTTGCCGCGGTGAAGGAAGCCTTTGAACAGGAAGTAGACGGACGACAGCAATTATTTGACCGGACGGGAAGTGCTCTTGATCATACGTTTGATTTTCTGGAGGAGACAGGGCTGACCGGTCAGGAAATGGTCGCATTTATTGCAGAGCTTAATACGGATTATTACAGTATCCAGTATTTAAAGGAAAATGATTGTGATAAATACTATATGTACAACAAACGTCTGCTCTTTGATGAACAGCCGGAGAAGATTTTGGGAC
>ERZ1673697.768-NODE-768-length-45342-cov-4.569810_pt1 | contig 45342 bp, 27 predicted proteins | sample MGYA00580227_ERZ1673697 | MGnify/ENA primary metagenome ERZ1673697 (study PRJEB41218, sample SAMN15661759) | gut metagenome | host: Homo sapiens | place: Canada: London | collected 2015-08-20/2019-03-30 | study: EMG produced TPA metagenomics assembly of... | reverse complement strand
CCCTCGCGGTCCTCATCGGATGCGAGCCATACGGTTTCTGCCTCTTTAGCTTCTGCTTTCAGCGTGCTGACCAAAGCCTTTTTGTCTGCCGGAATTTCATAATCGGGTTTAAAATTCTTATCTACGTCGATACTGAATTCTTTCTTCTTCAGATCACGTATATGTCCGTAACTAGAAAGGACTTTGAAATCTTTCCCGAGAAATTTTTCAATCGTTTTTGCTTTTGCCGGAGACTCGACAATGACAAGGTTTTTTTGCATAATTCTTTCTTTTATAATGGCTTGTACCATGATATTTCGGGGCAAAAGTAAAAAAAAAGATTCGCCCTACCTTATAATATAAGGAGAAACTAATATTTTTTTGGAAAAAAATAGGTTTTGAGTAAATCTGCATTTCTTTAGTATGTGCAAGAATTATTAAAGAAATGTTTTATAATTAAGGGGAAATTAATATAAAACAGTTTTATTTAAAGAGAATTTCCTATATTTACGTCTTGATACAGTATTATACGGCTATTTATGAGAAAGATTCTATTTGAAATATATCTATTGTTTTTCTTTGTAGGTATTGCACAACCTATACTGAGCCAGTCTCCTTATTATTATTATAAACAACTCGGAATTAAGGAAGGACTCTCACAGTCGAAAGTACAATGTGTTTTAAATGATCATCGGGGGTATCTTTGGATTGGCACGGAATCCGGTTTGAATTGCTACGATCGTGACCATCTGAAGCAATATCTGCATCGGCCGGGAGATGAAAGAACACTGCCTTCCAACAATATCACTTTTATCGCCGAGGACTCTTTATGCAATCTATGGGTAGCTACGATGAATGGCATTTGCCTTTATGACAGAGGGAGTGATAGTTTCAGAACTTTATCGAATAATGGTAAACCGATCTATGTTGCTTCCTATTTATTGGTTGAAGGAGGAATCTTACTGGGAGGATCAGGAGCTATATACAAATATGTCTATGCCACTAATAAGCTGGAACCTTTGTATTATGCGCAAGACCCTGTTTATTACAATCCCTTTTGGCAGATGATACGTTATGATGAAGAGAATATCCTGCTCAATTCACGTTGGCACGGCATATATTCCTTTAATATGAAGACGTATGAAGTGAAGAAAATAGAGTCGTTTACAGAAAATAACTATACCAGTATCTATCTGGACTCCTACAAGCGTCTGTGGGTAAGTGTTTATGGTAACGGACTGTATTGCTATCAGGGAGACCAGTTGATAAAACACTTTACGGCGTCAAATTCTCCTTTGACGTATGATGTCATTCATGATATCATGGAGAGAGATAATCAGCTTTGGGTAGCCACTGATGGTGGTGGAATCAATATAATCTCTTTAGATGATTTCTCATTTACTAATATTCAACAAAAACAGGATGATGTTCATTCCTTTCCAGCAAATACTATATACCGCCTCTATCTGGACCCGGCCAATAATATGTGGGCAGGCAGTATCAGAAGAGGGTTGATTGGTATAAAGAATGTGTATGCCTGTTCTTATCAGAACGTTCCTTTTGGCAATCTGTACGGATTAAGCAACCAGACTATTAATAGTTTCTTTCAGGATAGTGACGGAATAGTCTGGGTGGGGACCGATGGGGGAGGTATCAACCGGTTTGATCCGGTATCGGGTACCTTCAAACATTATCCTGCCACCAAATATGAGAAAGTTGTCTCCATTGTGGAATATACTCCTGACGAACTGTTGTTCTTCTCCTTTAATAAAGGACTCTTTATCTTTCATAAGCAAACGGGGCAGATACGTCCCTTTGTGCTGATTGACAAGGAAATGAATGATCAGACCTGTATCAATGGTTTTTCTGTTAATATCCAGCGGATAACGAAGACTAAAATTCTTTTCAGTGCCCAGCATATTTTTATATATGATATGGTCACCCGTAAATTTGATATAGTGGCTACTATGGGAGAAGAGTACGAGCGTCATTCTCCACTGATAATAGCTACGAAAGGTGCAAAGACATACCTTTCCGATCTGAAGAATATTTGTGAGTATGATTCTTCGGAAGGGACTTTCCGGACGATTTATCAAGGACAATACACTATCAATGACGCCTCTATGGATCAGGATGGTATTTTTTGGCTGGCTTCTACCGAAGGTTTGGTACGTTATGATCCACGGACAGGGAAGAGTGAACTGATAAATACAAGCCTGTTTCAGGATGTAGCTTCTGTTGTTGCCGATAATCAATATCGAATCTGGATAGGAACGAGACGTCATTTATTTGTTTATTCTTCCCGTACCCATAATTTTACTACCTTGGAGGAAGTAGATGGAGTTTTGCCTAACGAATTCATCTTTCATGCTACTCTTCTGGCCAAAAACGGAGATGTTTTTGTCGGTGGAACTACAGGCATGACGGTGATAAACTCTGCCGTTCATTTTGATACAGATGAGGATTATACGGTCGAACTGCTGGATGTATTATTAAACGGTCTGCCTGTCTCGTTATCCGAAGAGCCGCAGGAAGCGGCTGAAACAATTCAGATTCCCTGGAACTTTTCTTCCCTGCAACTGAAAGTTCTGCTGAATGAAAGCGATGTGTTCCGCAAGAATTTCTTTCGTTTCAATATAGAGGGGCTCGATCAGGAATTGGCGAGTTCCAATTCAAACTCTTTGGTTATCAATTATCTGCCGATAGGGGAGTATACGATTACCGCTTCTTATTATACCCGTGACGGAGGGTGGAGTATGAAACAACCCATTCTGCATGTTGTGGTTACTCCGCCTTGGTGGAAGACCGGTTGGTTCTATGTGGGATTATATATATTGTTGGGAGCAGTGGCTTATAGCATTGTCTACTACTTCTATCGCAAGAAGAAAGCCAAACAGAAGCGGGAGATTATGCGTCTGAAAAATAAGATGTATGAAGAAAAGATTAATTTCCTGACGAATATCAGTCATGAACTTCGCACTCCTCTTACACTGATTTGCGCACCATTAAAGCGTATTATCAATCAGGAGTCGGACAAGCAGGATGTGGAAAAGTTGTTGGTCCCGATCTATAAGCAGGCATATCAGATGAAGAATATTATTGATATGGTACTTGATGTAAGGAAACTGGAAGAAGGAAAAGATATGCTGCATATATTGCCGCATCCTTTGAATGAGTGGGTGTGCTCTGTGGGAGATAAGTTCATCAATGAGTTTCATGTGAAAGGTATCAGACTCGAATATGAGTTGGACGAACAGATAAAAGAGGTACCATTCGATCAGAATAAGTGCGAGTTCGTTCTTTCCAACTTCCTGATGAATGCGTTGAAGTTTAGCGAATCGGGCACCACTACTACACTGATTACCACCTTGTCACAAGAGAAAGACTGGGTTCGGATCTCTGTCAGGGATGAAGGGATGGGACTGAATATGGTAGACACAGACTCTCTTTTCTCCAGTTTCTATCAGGGGGGACATGAAAAAGGAGGAAGCGGCATCGGATTATCCTATGCGAAGAGTCTCATCACACACCATAAAGGAAGAGTGGGCGCTTCGAATGCAGCGGGAAAAGGGGCAATCTTTTATTTTGAACTACCCTTATTCACGGATACTTGCGGACAGCTGGAACCGGCTTCTGTGGAAGCAGCTACAGGCGTGGAAGTGAATGAACCGGATAGAATCGATTATACCTTCCTGAAAAAATATTCAGTGATGGTGGTCGAAGATACTCCCGAACTGCGAAGTTATCTGAAAGAAACGCTGAGTAATTATTTTGCCCGTGTATATGTTGCCAAGGATGGGAAAGAGGGATTGGAACAGATCAAAGACCGATTGCCGGATATTATCATCAGTGATGTCATGATGCCCCGGATGAATGGGTTTGAACTTTGCCGGGAAGTGAAGACTAATCTGGATATCAGCCATATTCCTTTTGTCTTATTGACCGCCTATCATAATTCTCAGAATATGTATACCGGTTATAAGACTGGAGCGGACGCCTTTTTGCCGAAACCTTTCGAAATAGACGGATTGCTGGCATTGATTCATAATCAGTTGAGGCAGCGCGAACAGATACGGGCAAGATATAAAGATGATAAGCTCTTGACGCATAAGGAAGTGAGCTTTAGTAATGCGGATGAGACTTTCCTGCTGAAATTGAATACATTGATTGCGGATAATATGAGTAATCCGGATCTGGATGTTGCGTTTATAGCTACTAATATGTGTATCAGTCGTTCGTTATTATTCAATAAAGTGAAGGCCATCACGGGTATGGGGATTGTAGACTATGTGAATAAGCAGCGCATTGAGCAGTCAATCGTGTTACTTACTACTACTACCATGAACATTACTGAAATCTCCGAAGTGGTCGGCTTCTCTTCTTTGCGTTATTTCAGTAAGGTTTTCAAGTCTATTAAAGGAGAGATTCCTTCCGCTTATAGGAAGCAGGATAAGTAAATCGCATTGATAACTTGAACTTAGGAACATATACTAGAAATAAAAAAATAAATATTAGTCTCATACTCTCATTCTATATGAGGTAAATAGCATATAATCAGTGTGATATACAATGAGAGATACTTCTTCTATAAGGTATCTCTCATTGTTTTCTACGCAAAATGCCTTCAATTTAGCTTATCTCTCATCCTTTTTCAAAGCATCTCTCATTCCCTTTCCTTGCGTAAGTAGGTAAAACTGTCTACCTTTTGAGGGTTAATATCTCATATGTCAGTTTCAAATAACAGGTACTTTGTAGCTCGGATACCTTATATCTTTGCCATATCAAGCCTATATACTTATGTTTTCTTACCGACATCTTCATCGTTCCACCCGGGTGAAACGATCTTGCCACTAGAGTGGAGAAATCTGTTCACTCTAGTGATGAGATCAGATCACTCGAGTGGAACGATGAAGATCTCCTATTAAAAATCTGATAACAATAGGTGAAAAGCACAACAGGATAGGGTCTTCTGCATAAGAGAAAGCGATATATCTCGTCTATTCCATCATTTCTCTGCCTACAACGTTTATGAGCTTTAAGTCATAGTTATCATTGTGGGCATCTTGAAATAATTGCCAGATCATCACGCCGGCATAGTCGTTTTCTTTGATGAACTTACATTTGTTGGCTATAGTAGGGCGGCCGTTATAATAAGTCTTGCCTATATTATCCTTGTCCGCTGCTTCATTTCCAAGATGTTTGAGTATGCCGCTATAGCGGATTCCACGAACGTCATCCACTGCGCCTTGCAGACTTTCCTCCCAGGAATATCCATAAAAAGGAAGTCCTCCCACTATTTTACTTTTGGATGCCCGACATTGTTCATTCCAGTATTTGAGGTCTTTCACAAAGTCATCGTATGAAGCATGCTGGACCGGTTTATCGGTAAACGCTCCCCGGTCATAACTCATCAGGTTGATATAGTCGAAGTATTGCTCCCATTCGGTTCCGTAATTAAGCCAGCGGCTGTTGACGGCACAGGTCATCAGCATATTTTTCTCTTTTGCCAGGTATAAACCTCTGGCAAAAACCAATAATGAGGGGAAATTCTTATCCCAGTTGTCATATTCCTCATAATCGATGTCGAAGCCGTCCAGTTTATATTCTTTAGTGAATGCAATAATCTGCTGTATCAGTTCTTTTCTGGCTTTCGGATCATTGATGGCGGTAGTGAATTCTCCCGGACTGTTCTTAGCCAAAGATATCAGAATCTTGACATTATGCTTGTGAGCCGTTTCACGTACACTTTCAATTCTCTTCCGGACAGGATTAATGTTTAGAGTGCCGTCTGCTTTTACCCTTGCAAAGCTGGCATTGATATGCGTCAGATATTTCCATTCTATCGTAGGAAATAAATTTTCAAACTCCCAGTCGTCAAGCGCAAGGTAGCCGATAACTACTTTCTGGGTGACTTCCGGTTGGGGCTGAGGCTGCGGTTGAGGCACATTGGGCTCCTGTGGGGTGTTGGTATTGGAAGAGGGTCCGCAACTAGTGAATAAAATGCTTACAGCCGTTAATAATGCGTATAATAAATGTTTCATGTTTAATAAGTAAAAAAGATTTAATACCCGAAAACAAATAGAGGAATGAAAGTTTTGAATAGTCTCTATACTTCCATTCCTCCTTCTTTAGAAGTTCCTAAAAACCTTGGCTCCTACCTTAAAACCTATTTATCTAACTTGGTTATTTTTACCCAGTCAATTTCCATGATGGCAGGTAAGTTGGCATCATCGATAGGACCTGCCCATGAGCCCGGTCTGTCTCCTCCTAATCCCATGTTCAGGATGAGATAGAATGAAGAATCTTTTGTGAACGGCCATTGCTTCATTTCTGCTTCATTCTCCAGTTTCAGGTTTGAATAAGAGAAAGTCTCCTGTCCATTGACGAAGAAAGTCAGTTTGTCTTCGCTCCATTCTAAAGCGTAGATGTTCCAGTCCTGATAATTGCAAGTTACTTGTGCGGTGTTGGACGGATCTTTGATGTTCAAATCATACGTGTAGTGAGTATGTATCGTATGATGGATCGCGGATTCCTGTTTCACATGTTCCATGATATCGATTTCTCCGCAATTCGGCCATCCGTCATAGATATATTTCTTCGGCATCATCCAGATAGCGGGGAATGCGCCATTGGGGTAACTGGTGATTTTGGCTTTTACTTCCACCCGTCCGAAGGTGAAGTCAAACTTACCTTGCGTTTCGATACCGCCGGCTTTGTATTCATCACCTATTTTTTCGGCTTTCAGTATAAGTCTGCCGTCTTTTACGTAAGCCTGGTCATAACTTTCGGACATTTCGTCGTTCCAGTCGGAGCCTGCTTTCTGGCAGAGTACCCATTTGGTCGGGTCCGGATTGCCGTCTACATCGAACTCGTCCATGAAGAGAACGTCCTTCATGGTGTCGTCAAACTTGGTCAGTACGATAGTATAGGTCGTTGTTTGATTGTCTTCGGTGGTGACGGTCACTGTCTGTTCTTTTTTCCAGTTGTGTACAAATGTTGCCGGGTCCGGTGAGATGGTGGCTCCGTCGCTCATTAGCGTATAGTCTACGCCGGTGATGGTATTGGCATCCTCGATCGTACCGATTTCCACTCTGTGGGTTGTCTGGTCTATCTTCCCATGATAATAGGAAGTCGTATTCGCTGACACATTATTTACTGCTACGGCAAAAGCAGTGAGCGGATATTTCTTTTCCGGAGTGATGTAATTGGTCTCATCATCCGAACAGGCAGCAGTGGAAAATCCGATGATTGCCATGTTCAGTATAAGTAATATTTTTCTTTTCATCATACTCTTTTCTTTTTATTGATTTTTGAGTTTGTTAGAAGCGATTGCCTGATTGAGGGAGTTCAGGCAATCACTATCTTTAGAGAATTAGTCTCCCCATACTAGTGGAGCGATGTATTCCCATTTAGTCAGTGTGGCACTGCCGCCGGAAATTGTCATCGAGAAATTACCACCATCTTTGGTATCCGAGAATGGTACTTTGTAAGTATCACTTGTACCGTTAGCGTCTATCACACCGTCGCTGGTTGCTTTTCCTATGACTGTACCGTTGAGAATCCATTCCGAGTAAATCCATGATTGAGTTGGATCATTGGCATCTATAGCTTCGCGTATCTCGAATGATAATACGTTTGGCTTGCTGGTATCTACATCACGGCCGCTGTTCTCATTGTATACGTCACCGTTCCACGGTCTTGTACTTAATTGAGTCCGTTTGTTCAGAATATGGAAGCGAAGTTCTACGTCTCCTCCGTCAAATGCTTTTCCGCTCCAAGAGAAGAAAGTAGTCAGACTGGCGTCGCCAAGCGGTTCCCAATAGAAGCTGTAATGACCCGGCATTAAACCACCCGGTCCGTAGTAAGCACCGCTGATGGATCTGTTTACTTCAGTAACCACAGGTCTTTGTGGATTCGCTTGTTTAATCTTGATTGTCTTCATAAGCGGAGTAGCGCCTTCGGCAGCTTTGGTGCTCAGTACAATAATTCCGGTACGGACAGAAGAGCCTTCGTGTGCGTCTACGTTAATCACGATGTCGGCAGAACCGTCGAATGAAGTCTTTTCGAAGTGATACCAGGTATCATCCGCTTCGTTTTCTTTGGATACTTCCCATTCTGCATTCGATTCTACGTGGATGGTGAGTTGCTGAGCCTGTTCATACATAGCAAACCACTTACCGTTTTCCGGTGTATCTGGTGTCAGCAATACACCGTCTTGTATACATTGTACTTCTCTGGCTATTTTCCCGTGTCGGTCATAGATGGTTACAATACCGGTACGTTGTTCGCCTGTATTCGGTGAAGCGGTGACAGTAATTTCTCCGTTCATTTCGCCCGATGCTCCGGATTGGATGGAGAGCCAAACATCACCGTCTGTTACTTTAGCAGTCCATTTCTGATTGCTGAGTACGCTGAATGTTTCGCTGTTTCCTTCCTGGTCGATCATATCCACGCCTTCTACATTCAGGTAAGCAGTACCTTTCTGGGTCAGAACGAATCTTTTTCCGGTCCAGTAGTCACTTTTAATGTTGAGTGTGTCTATACGGTCGTCCAATTCAGTGTTTTCTTTGCAGGTAACAGTTACGGTGTAGGTCTCACCTGCCTCACCTGTACTGGGTGAGATGGTGTACCAATCATATTTTCCGAATACTTCCCACGGGTCAGTTGACTTGACCTGGAAGGAGACTGGTTCCGGATTTTTCGCTTCAACCAGATAGGAGTCTTCTACTCTATAGCGCAGGTCTACCCATTTCTCTGCTTCACTGTCATCGCAACTCTGCAATAAAGAGAATGCAGGTAGCAATGTAGCGAGAGAAATGCCTGTAATTATTGATTTTCTGATATTTAATCTCATACTCTTGAATTTTAGGGTTCGGTTATTATTCTACTGGTTCCCATGTGATAGACTTCACGGTGAAATTGGAAGCTTTATTTGTGGTATGCATCCTGAAGTATACAGGTGCTCCCGGTTCGGTTGCATAAGGATCGGTTATGTTATTATCTAATACGGCAACCTCAACACCATCAATAATCAGTTTAAGAACTAATGCGTTCGAACCTTCTTCTTTGTTGACAACAAGGAATTCAATCTTCTTCACTACATTCGTTTGTTCCGATGTCCAGGTAAATGTTTTCTGAGTCCAGTTTAAGCCTGAACCTCCACAAGTGAAGTTACTTTCTTTATTTGCGTAGAAATGCAAATGGAAGTTTGTATTTCCTGAGTTGGGCCACATATTAAACTCAATCCAATCTTCTCCGGTTAAATTGATAGATTCGAAATCGAATGCGAGACGTCCTTTTTTGAATAAATAGTTGGTGACTATTCCACTGCCATAGAGTGTCATGTAACCGGTTTCCTCATCCACAACATAGTTATCTGCTCCTCCTTCTTTCCAGAAAGCAGTACCTTGACTGATGTCGAACGTAATGCCGTCAAATCCGTCGATGACTTCTTTGGTCTTCATAATGATGTGGCCGACACGGTTTACCATCAGATTATTAGTCGTTGTTGTCGTTACTTTCAACTCTGTTTCACTTAGTGCCTCAGCTTTCAGCCAACTCTGATATTCCTTAGGAACTTCAACTTTCCATTCTTTGTTTGCGCGAATCAGTACAGTCTTTTCCATACCACTGCCTGTTCCGGGCATGCTGATTGTTGTACTTTCGGGATCTTCTTCCAGTTCAATGATCACTCCATTTTGAGTAATGGTAAAGGTGTATTCTTCAAACTCAGTTTTTACAGTCAGCGTGCCTGCTCTCTTGGCGCCTGCATTGGCAGGCAGCGTCACAGTTACGGTTTCTGCTATGGCATCTTCATTACCTGTACCGGATGTTTTGTCGATATTGGAAAGGAAAGCGGTGGAAGGAATGATTTCCCAAGCTTTGTTGGAAGCAATGGTAAAGGTAATGCTGCCGCCTTCTGTCGGTACCAGTTCATCGTAAGGAACCACCACCAGGTCTTCTTTCGAAGCCTGCTCGATAGTAACTACCTTGGTGCCTTCAACGCCTTCTGCCTTGATAGTCAGTTTGGCTGTACGTGCTTTCTTTCCTGTATTGTTTTCCATTGTCACCACAATCTCCGACACAAGTGAGCTGGCTGCACTCATCGAAGGAGTCGGCTTGCACCACTGCTGGTCACTTTCGATCGTCCAGGGAGTGTTGGAGCTGATGTTGAACACTACATTGCTTGGAGAAGTTGCCAAAGCAGTATAAGACTCCAGAGCATCTATCTGGATATTGAGAGGACCTTCCGGCTGTGAGTCGATGTCGAACTCCTGGCATGCTACAAAACTGAATGTGCACAGTGCAAGAATCAGTTGCATTAACGTGTTGTTATATAACTTTTTCATATATCTTTTAAATATTAGATTAGACAATTAATTACCATCCTGTGTTTTGAGGATTTAAGTTTGTATTCTTGTATAGTTCGCTTTGAGGGATCGGATACAGATACATGCAATCTCTCCAGTTACGGGTTTCGTAAAGGTTCTTGTAGAAGTTGAACGTACCGTCCGCCTGCTTCTCGATCTTTACTCCGTATAGTTCCCGCTGGGTAGTATCGGCAATCTTCCATCTCCGTACATCCCAGAAACGATGATCTTCGAAAGCAAACTCTACACGCCATTCATTGTACAGGCGTTCCATGAATTCATCTTTTCCCATGGAAGGAATCAACGGCATATCGGCATTCTTTCTCACTTCATTGATGGCCCACAGAGCAGAATACTTATAAGTCTCATCTGTGTAATTGACATCATTGAAAGCGTTGACCATAGATTCCGCATACGTTAGTAATGTTTCCGCATAGCGGTAAATCACCCAATGATGCTTGCTGACAGCTTCTTTACCCGGTTCAAAGCTGGTAGCTTCCTGAATGTACTTGCGCAGGAAGTATCCTGTCGGTGAACCGCCTTGTGATACGATTCCGTCGTCGGCGCCACCTTTGAAGGTTTCAATGGTGTAGTCTTTAAACGACATTCCGTTGGCAAGAATAGCGCGGTAGAAACGTTTGTCACGATTCTCATAAGGTGATTGCGGGTCAAATGCAGGGTCTTCGCAAACCCATCCTGTGTTTTCTAGGGTTACTTTGTAACCGTTGACTGTCTCGAATGCGTCCACAAGGTTTTGTGATGGGTAATTGCTGTATGGGATAAGACTGGAAGTGCGTGTTCCCGCAGTCATGCGAAGCGGGAGATTAAACATTTCGAAGTCCGAATCATCACCATTGATCCTCATCAGTACAACTTCTTTTGAGTCGAGGTTGTTGGCACTCTCCTGGGGGTCGAGAGAGTAAAGCCCTGTGTTGATAATATCTATTGCTGCTTTGGCAGACTTTTTCCACAATTCGGTATCCATAGAAGGATTATGTAGCCTACTGGCAGCATATAGCAGTGCTTTTGACTTTACTGCCATTGCAAAGCCTTTGGTCACTCTGCCGATTTCTGCTCCCGGTTCGTTTACATAGCTGTCCGGCAAGTTATTGGCAGCGTCGTCGCATTCACTGACAATGAAGCTGATAACTTCGCTGAATGGTGTCTTGCCGATTGTATTGGCTTCCTCTTCAGTCAGTACTTCCAATGGCATGGCGATGTCACCGTAGCGGCGTGCCAGTTCAAAGAAGTAGTGTGCCCGCAGCACTCTGGCTTCGTAAGGGAAATATTTCAGCTGCTTCATCCAGTTTGTATATTGTCCGTCGTGCTCGTAGCGTGTGAAGTCCACTTGGGCAATCTCTGCTATAAAGCTGTTGGCAGCACGTATACCGCGATACAGGGTCCATGAATCGTCATAAGTTTTAATAGGCGACCAGTTACCGTTATTGGTATTCTGGATATTATCTGCATAGGCTCCGAATTCGCCGTCATCACTGGCACAGTCGCGCATGGAATATCTGTCTTCGGTGAAAATTCCGCCGGAGGTCGCAAACAGTTGGTAGCCTTGTGGCATGTATGAGTATACGTGGGTAAGCATTGATTTGCTTGTACCGAAATACTTGTACATGTCTTCTTTTGTCTTCAGGTTGTTCGTTTCATCAAAGTCAAGGTAGTTGCACGAAGCAAAGACCAACGAAGACAAAATGGTTAAGAGTATGTATTTGGTTCTCATAATGTTCATTTGTTACTTTGCATTAAAAATTAAGTTTGATACCTGCCCAATAACTTCTTGTCGACGGATAAGCGATGCCAAGTTGTTCCGGATCGGCAAAATGGATATTGTCTAATGAGAACAGATTGGTGCCTTGTACGAATACTTTCAGGTCGGCAAAGCGAGTCTGCGATTTCGGGAAAGTATAAGCTACCAATAGGTTACGCAGTTTCAGGAATGAACCGTCACGGTACCACAGTGAGTTGGCGCGATAGTTATTCAAGTTTTCTTGAGTAGTCAGTCTCGGCATGGTTGCATTGGTCTTATTCTCCGGTGTCCAGCTTATTTCTTCATTCAGGAATGTATTTGAAATGTTGCCATTGCTTACAAGTGGACTATAAAGCGGACTGTTGAGCAATGAAACAGTGACTCCGGTCATTCCCTGGAAATCAGCGGAAAGCTCCAGTCTCTTGTATGAGAAGTTCAGATTGAATCCGAAATAGAAGCGTGGAACAGATGAACCGAACATTTTCACAACGTCTTTCTCGTCGATGCGGTTGTCACCGTTCTGATCTTTGTATTTCACGTCACCGGGAGCTACGTCCGAGAAGGTTTGTTGCGGACTGTTGTTGATTTCCTGCTGGCTGTTGAAGAAGCCGATAGCTTCCAGGCCGTACATCTGTCCGATACGGTTGCCCTTGGTATACAAGTAGTCGTATTCTTGATATGCCTGGTTTACATTGACTACCTCTGTATTCAGATATGACATGCTAGCACCAATACCATAATGGAAATCACCGATCTTATCATTCCAACTCAAAGAAGCATCCACTCCTTTGTATTTATAGATTCCTTCGTTCACCTGACCTACTGTGATACCGATAATACCGGAAGTAGAATTGGCACCTGACACAAGTATATCCGAACGTTTTTCGTAGAAACCTTCTACTGTTGCATTCAAACGATTATCAAAAGCAGCGAGATCAAATCCGAAAGTCGCTTTCTGTGATTTTTCCGCTACCAGGCCGATAACCGGCAGATCGCCTTCACTGCCACCGGACTGTCCTCCGGCATTCACTCCGAAGTTATAACCGGCACCGCCGCTGCCATAAGACTGACGCCATAGTTCGTGGCTCAGATTGCCATCCCATCCGGACAGACCGTAAGAGGCGCGAATCTTAAAGAGATTGATCGGTGTCACCTTTTCCATAAATGCTTCGTTGGAAACGATCCATGCAGCGGAAACGGCAGGATAGTTCGAGTATTTGTCTCCGTCGGGCAGGTAAGCTGATCCCGAACGGTTAAATACGGCATTGAGGCTGTAACGGTTGTCGTAAGTATATGTGGCGTTCACCAGCACAGACTGATTCTTCTGAGAGTTGTTTCTGCCGTTTTTGACAACAGACTGCATATCATAAATCAATGCTCCTCCCACCTGATGTTTGCCAAAAGTGCGGTTATAATCCACCTTTGCCTGGAAATCGCTGCGTAGCATCAGCCTTTCGAAAGGCTGTGTATGTCCCAGTGTTTCGGAGTCTGTACCATAAATGGCAGGAGTTGTCACCAGTGTACCATCGCTGGTGATACTTGCATTGCTGTTCATGTAACGATACTCTTTATTGGTGGTTTCATTCATTCCTCCGATATTATCGAAAGAGACGGATGCTTCGGCTGCCAGCCCTTTGGTCAACGCACTTAAATCCTGACGGATGCTCAGGTCGGCGAGTAGTGTTCCGTATACGTTACGGATGTGTCCGTAGTCTTTCAACAGAGCTACCGGATTACCGGTTCCGTACACAGAACTACCTCCATAAATGCCATTCTCATAGCGAATGGGGAATGCAGCGGATGGAATGCCATAGATTTTGTTGAAAATAGCGCTGCGTCCATAGCGGGTACCTCTGAATTCTTTCAGTCTGCCTACAATGCCGGCTTTCAGCAATGTGCTTTCCGTCACTTTTACGTCCAGATTGGTACGTACGGTCAGACGTGTGTCTGTAGGTGTAGTGTCGAAACGTGTATCTTCCGTGTTTTTCTTCAACATGGAGCGATCCCGGTAATAGTCAACTACCGTGTAAAAACGGAACTTGTCACTACCTCCGCTGAAAGACATTTTCAGGTTGTGGGTCAATCCTGTGTTGTTCAGCGTTTCATTCCACCAGTCTACATTCGGATAGTCATACGGATAGATTCCTGTCCGGAAAGCATCCAGTTCCTGTGCATTGTAGCGTGCAGGCAGACCGTCTCCGCTTAATGCGGTGTTAAGGGCGTTCGCATACGTATAGGCATCTGCGAAGTCCGGAGAACGGAATTGGGTATTGACACCGAAATTATAGTCCACATTTACCTTCAGACCATTGCTTATTCCGCGTTTAGTCGTAATCAGTACTACTCCATTCGCACCACGCATACCGTAGAGAGCAGCGGCTGCCGCATCTTTCAGAACGTAGCATGATTCGATTTCCATCGAAGTGATGTCACTGATATCACGTGGGAAACCATCAATTAATACTAGCGGGGCATTTCCGTGTATAGAGAGGGTGGATACGTTATCGGCTGACGAGCCTGTACCCTGATATACATTCAGACCTGCCACTTTTCCATACAAAGCTTTGCTGATATCTATGTACGGGGATTTTTCGAATGCGGAAGCATTGACTCCGTTGATAGAGTAACTGCTGGTCTGGGAAGATACGTTCATCTGGTAGCCGATGCTCAGTGTATCTGCCAGCTGCATTTCCGAAGCAGCTTTCGATGTCTGTGCATTCAGGGATACCGAACCTCCCAGGAGCAGAGTGATTAATATATAATTTATTTTATTCATTGTTCAAACGATATTAGTTAACGTGTCATTTACCAGCCCGGGTTTTGGGTCATTCCATATTGCTTGTTGATTTCCTCCTGAGGAATCGGAGCCAGATACCACTTGGTATCCCAGTTGGTAGCCCAGTAATGGTCTCCCAGTTCGATCTTCTCGAAGGTGAACTCAGTCGGATTGTTCAGGTCGTTACCTCTGCTTCTGAGTCCGTACAACTTCTTCTTGAAGTCGCTCTGACGGTCTCTGCGAACGAGGTCGAACCAGCGTACTTCTTCAAATCCTAATTCGAGTGCTCTTTCTCTCAGTACTGCTTCGAGGAACTGATCGTGATTCATCGTCTTGGAAAGTTCCGGCAGACCTACTCTCTTTCGTACATCGTTTACCATTTTGTAAGCCTCGTCGGTAGGGCGTCCGTTGACTTCGTTGAGTACTTCCGCATATCCCAGCATGATTTCCGCCAGACGGGTGTGTGACCATTGTACCGGACCTTCGCGATCGTTGTTTTCCTGTAAGATGTACTTCATGATCAGGAATCCGCTACCGTCTTTGTAGTCGGCATGGTTGATATAAACAGGAGCTGTTGTTCCGTTGCAGTAGGTGTCTCCGGGACAAGCTACATTTTCATACAGACGTGGGTCGCGGGTGGGCACCATTTCGCCTTTTGTAAAGAACGGTTGCTTGGAGGGTGACTTCCAGTCGAAATTTGCCGGAAAATCAGTTCCGTCTTCCCACGGAAACATATCTACATAGTTCAATGTAGGGCCGCTGTAATAACGTTGGCCGATAAAGCTGCTGTGAACATCGGAGCCATATCCTTGACGGGTAGAGATTAATATTTCTGTTCCGCCGCGGTTGTAGTAGGCCTGACGATAGGCCAGACGTCTTGCCCGGTGCGTCTCTTCCGTAGGTTGAATCAGTTCGTATTCGTGCCGTTTTTGTAATTCTGTGAAAAAGGCTGCGCCTGCTTCGGCGGCATCTTTCCAATGCTGGTCACTGTAATTTCCGTAGCAGGTATATTCGTCTGCTTCCGGATGCCATTTGGTGTTTGAGTTGAAAGTCGGACTGGCTGCCCATTGCAATACCTTGAACTTTAATGCCATCGCTCCTGCCAGGGTCATACGTCCGTCATCTGCTTTCTCGGCTTTCCAGGCCAGATTGGAGTTGATGGCTTCGTTGAGCAATCCTACGATCTTCTCTACCGTTTCGGCAAAAGTGATACGGGGGAAATTCATTGTCTCGTTTACGTCTACATAGTGGTCCAGCCATGTCACACCGCCTACATATCTCAGCATTTCGAAATAGCAGAGGGAGATCAAAACTTTGGCTTCCGCGATCCGTTCACTTTTCTCGCTGGCTGTCATGTCGGGCACTTTCTCTACGTTCTCGATATATAACCAAGCGTAACGGATGGTGGTCCAGTCAGACTTGCTTCCATAACGGTAAGCAGAATTCTTTGGGACGTTGTTGGCACTGAGTGCTCCGTTGTAATAGAGCTTGACAGGCCCATCACTGATATTGTCACGGAAACTGTAACATAAGTCTGTGATTGATTCAAGTATGTTCACACCCAATTTGTAGTCAGAGCCGGTCGGTAGCCCATAAGGTAATCCGGTATATGCTTTGGTCAGCACCTTTTCGGCATTTATTTTCGAAGAGAACATTTCTTCGGTAGTCGCTCCGGAACTCTCAGGCTGGTCGCCCAGAAATTTATCCCCGAAGCTGATTTCAGAACAGGAGGAGGCTATCAGTACGCAACCCAATGCTATTCCGAGTCCTTTTATTATTCTATTCATACAGTCGTTTTTTAGAAGTTAAGATTTAAACCGAAGCTATATACTTTGATCAGCGGATAATCTCCGAATCGGTTAGGATCACTTTCCGGATCAAGATATTTAAGCGGTGAGAAGGTCAGCAGGTTGTAGCCGCTGAAGTTTAATCCGAGTGAGCTGAGGCCCAGTTTCTTCAGGAATTTCTTTCCGGTGATGGTATAACCGAAGCTCAGGCTCTTCAAGCGGAGATAGGAAGCATCCACCAACCAGAGGGTAGAGGGTTCGGAGTTCCAGCTTTCCGATTCTTCTGACGGACGTGGATAAACAGCTCCCAGTTGGTTTTCCGGAGTCCAGCAACCGTCGTAGAAGTAAGTCAGCAAACCACGCTTTCCGGCATTCGTATAAGGGATACGGTATTCGATGTCATACATTCTGTTAACGTTCTTGGAACCCACCCATTGCATGGTGAAGTTGAATCCTTTCCAGTCGAATCCCATGTTCATACCGAAAACGTATTCCGGACGGGTAGCATAACCTGCTACGCTCTTGTCATTACCGTCCACGATGTGGTCTCCGTTGAGGTCGGCGTACATGGCGTCACCCGGATATACCTTCTGATAAGGCTGAGGCAGTTCCGGCTTTAAGGTCAGTTCGCCGTCGGCTCCGGTGATGAAGTCGCTGTACTGATAGAGACGGATGTAGTTGTATACTCCGGTCTGGCGTCCGGTAGAGCCACCGGTCTGGTTCATATAAGAGAATTGCTTGGGCACTTCGTCCATATAGAGGATTTTGTTGCGTGCGAAAGAGACGTTGGCATCCACATTATAGGTGAAATCCTTTCCGATCTTATCGCGCCAGCCGAGAGAAACTTCGTAACCGTGGTTGTCTACCTTACCAATGTTCAGGTTAGGCAGTGCAGTTGCGATGATGCTTGGGGTCGATTCCGGAGAGATCAGAATGCCTGTGCGGTGTTCGATAAAGTAGTCGAAGGTAGCGGACAGGCGGCTGTTGAAGAACTTAAGATCAATACCGTAGTTCTGCTTGTCGGCTGTTTCCCAGGTTACTGCCGGGTTACCCATACGTGAGATGGCTGCTGCCGATTGGGAAATCGGATTGTCCACACCGAAGCTGTAACTGCCCGATGATCCCCATACGGCAGGCATGTACATAAAGCGTGAGTCTACTCCCTTGTCGTTACCTACACGTCCCCAGGATGCTCTGAGTTTCAGGTAGTCTACGATTTTCTGGTTTTCCATAAACTTCTCGGCAGTTGCGATCCATCCGGCAGAGAAGGAAGGGAATACACCGAAACGTGTGCTGCCCGGAGCAAAGTTCTCCGAACCGTTGTAGCCGACGTTTACGTCGAGCAGATATTTACTTTGATAGGCATAAGTAGCACGTCCTACCAATCCTACGTAGTTACGGGGCAGATAAGTGTAGCTGTCCGGATAATAGTTACGCGACTGATTGTAAAGGAACAGACCGGATATTCTGTGGTCGCCGAATGTACGGTCATAGTTGATACGTCCTTCCAGATACCAGTTCTGTCCGCGTCCGCTGCTTTCCGAGTAAGTGAGCGGAGTATCGCTGCCGCTGGGTACATAGATAAGTGATTTATCGTAGTCGGGATCGGTCTGTGACATCGTACCGTTGGTGTCAAAGTATGATTTGTAGTACACAGTCTGCGCTTCGATGGCGCCTCCCGTACGTACTTTTTCCAGTTTGAACTTATTGTCGTAAGCACCTTTTACGGAAACACTCAGTCCCGGAGTGATAAAGTCCAGTTTCTGTGTGATGTCCAAATCCAGATTCAATGTAGTGTCATACGTCTGATTGTACCCTTGTCCGTAGAAAACGAACATACCGTCACGCATTACCTCTCCCAAGGGAACCATGTCTTTGGGAACCAGTGTACGCACTCCGTTGATAAATCCCGGTCCGGCAAACGGATGTGACCAGATTTGTGCGATTACCCAGGGGTTTTGGTCTTCACCCGTACCCGAAACGACGCTGCGCGGTTCCTGTATCTTGCCTAAAACACCACCGACACCGAGTTTCATCGAAGTAGTCTTGGTCAGATTGGCATCGATATTGGCACGGTAGTTATAGCGGTTGTAACGATAGTTGTTGTCGTACATCTGTCCGGGAAGTTCTTTCAGAAGTCCGTTCTGATAAGTATAACCTACTGAGATAAAGTATCGTACATTTTCGCTTCCACCGGAAATGTTGAGGTTGTTCTGGCTTTGAAGATAAACATTATTAAAGATATACTTCTTCCAGTCCATACTGGGATACATGATCGGGTCTGAGCCGGTGCGATAGGCTTCTACCTGTTCCGGAGTGAAGTATAACTTAGGATTCGTTACGTGGTCCATCTCCTGCTTCATGTTCCAGAAGCGTGCGAACTCGTAACTTCCGGTCTGTTCTACCAGTGAGATGGGCTGTTGCAGACCCAGTTTGGTGCTGGCTGAAATCTGCGTTTTGCCTGCTTTACCTCTTCGGGTGGTGATCAGCACTACGCCATTAGCACCTCTTACTCCGAATACAGCGGTGGAAGAGGCGTCTTTCAATACGGAAATACTTTCGATTTCGTTCGGGTCGATTTGTGAAAACTCACGTTCTATTCCGTCTACCAAGACCAGTGGCTTGGATTGTGAATCGTTTAATGAACCGACACCGCGTACATAGATGGCAGCGGCATCCTTGCCAGGCTGTCCGGTAGTCTGTACGGAAGATACACCCGGCAGTGCTCCTGCAAGGAGGTTCGTGATACTTGTTGCCGGAGATTTGATCAGCTCTTTGTTGTCGATGGAGGAGACGGCACTGGTAAGCATACGCTTGTCCTGATTACCATAGGCGATGGCTACAATTTCCACTTCACCGAGGTTCTGCGAGTCTTCCTTTAAAGAAACATTGATGGTTGTTCTGTCTCCGACCACGATTTCCTGGGTTACGTACCCGATAAAGGAGATGTTCAATACGGATTTTTTGCTTGGGGCGACGATCGTAAAGTTACCGTCAAAGTCTGTGATAGTCCCAATGCTCGTGCCTTTCACAGTCACATTAGCTCCGGGAACGCCTTCTTTGAGTGTTTCGTCTGTTACTCTACCTTTAATTGTGATACCTTCCGGGGGCAAGGCATACATCATCGGTATGAATAAAAGAAACGTAACAAGAAAGCAGAATCTTAAATTGAGCGCGTTTCTCATACTGTTTAATTTGATAGGTTAATAATATATTTAGTTTATAGTTAGGTCAACCGGGTTGGGGGTGACTTTTATTCTCTTTATTCTCTCTTAAGTTTCTAAATATATCCTTTGCTTATGTGCAATAAGGTTAACTTCATTTATCTTTTAATGATGATGCAAAATTAGGGGCGATATGAAAAATGGACGTGCAATATTCACCAAATTAGGTGCACAAATAGCTAGAAACACTATCTGTAACAAATGGGTAGACTTTGATCTAAAATTATAGACGGGGAGAGAAAAGAGACTTTGTAAGGAACAAAGAAAAAGCCCATCCCGTTATGTTGCGCACAGGCAATAACGGAATGGGCATCTGATTGGTTATTCTCTCTGGAGAATATGTCTTGTCTAGAAGCTGAAGCTTAATCCTCCCAGGAAGTTAAGACCTTCTGTAGGATAGCCCAGATAATACTGGTATTTCTTATTGAGGATATTATTAATCCGGGCATACACGGATACTCCTTTGAATACATTGTAGCTGGCTCCGGCATGCAGGTCGCTGACTGCTGCGGCTTTAATGCCTTCTACCTTTGTGCGTCCGATATAATCATAGCCGAGATTGATATTCAGTCCTGTAATCGGGCGGAAGTCTGCGCTGAAATTAATCTCGCAGGCGGGTTTCATATACAGGCTATATTTTTCTTTCGCATCCCAGTTACGGTAAGTTCCTGCAGCGGACAATGCAATGAGGTCTTTGTATTCATAGCTGATCTTCATACCGGCATAGAAGTTGTTGGCATTGCTAAATTCCAGATTCAGATATTGATGTGCTGTGACCGGAGACGGAGTGTTCTCTCCCTGACCATCACCATTGGGAAGTGAGGGATTGTTGTTGTAATCCATTTCCTCCTGCACCTCAAAGAAATCGTCTTTCAAATCCTGATAACCGCCATACAGATTGATCCATAATCCGGGATAAGGACTCGCTTTAAATCCTATCGCTGCATTCAGCTGTTCGTACGTATCGAGAATAGGGCCTGCCGGCAAGGCATAAGGACAGATCGTTTCCAGTCTGCGGAAATCGTTGACCAGCTTGCCTCCGGTAGCTTGCGCATAGAGTACGTAGCTGTCGGAGAAGATATACTGCGCTGTTACATCCGGAGACACGCGGAATGATTTACCGCTGCCGAATGAGAGATCCACATTGGCTCCTGCACGCAGGTTCCAGCTGTCGCTGCTGAGTTTATAATGCGGATTCAGTGCCAAAGAGGTACGGTTTTCGTATACCTGGAGGTCGTCAGCAAGCTTTAGGTCTTTATTATAGATGAGATTACGCATGTTCAATCCGATGTTGATGCTCTGTTCGTCGCTGATAGCACCGCTGATCAATCCTTTGGTATGCACTTGTGTTTCTCCGACTTTGTCATTGAAAAAGAAAGTGTTATTGTTCTGACGGTTGTACATCATCAGATTGGTTTCCGCTTCGAACTGTATGGGATAATTTTCATCTGTCGATTTTACTCCCAGATGAAAGTCTCCTGAAGTAAACTTCTGCTTGCCGGGCTGAACCGGAGAAAGGTTGAAATTGCTGAGTCCGAAATTGGCGGCAATGTTGAGATCCACCTTATTGAACTGGTGAATATAATCGATATTCGCACGGGTACGGTAATAATAAGCGTTCCATTTGGTGTCTGCTTCCGGCATCGTCAGTTTACCATCCATTCCGTCCATCTGAAAGCGGACGTTCAGCTTGTCCCTGTCCGACAGACGGAACAGGTAATTGGCAAGGAGATCCAGATTACCGTAGTTTCCATATCCGGCGCGTATATATCCGGGCTTGCTGCCGGGCTGCACTTCCGTTCCTACATAAGGACGCATCAGGTCGGCAGGAATGGAGGTAGCCGGGAAGAAAGTAGTGGCATATTCCACTTCCTTTTTGCTGACGGTAGGTTCTTCCACTTTGGGCAGCACATTCACTTTGGAAGCATCCAGAATGTCGGGATTATATTCCTGTTCTACGACGACTGTACGGTTCATGGTCGTATCTTTCGGCTGAGTATTCTGCGCCTGGAGGTTGAACGGCATCAGAAATGCTAGTGTAAATCCTCCTGCTATATAAAGAGTTCGTTTCATACTTTTCATCTTTACTTGTTTAGTTTCTTTAGTCTGTCTTCAATCATGCTCTCGATATCGTCATTGCCCTGGTAATTCTGTTGCAGGCTCAGCAGATACTGGCGTGCGTCGAGGTCTTTACCCATAGCGACATATACGTCCGACAGGAGGACAAAGCTGCGTGCCAGCCAATAAGCGTGTGGCGTACTCTGTTCGATGTAGTTGAGCAGTTCTTTTTCTGCCGCCGTATATTCTTTTGCGTCATAAAGAGACTGGGCAACCTGATATTTAGCTTCGGCACCATAAGAATTACGGGTATCCTTGGCCAGTTCGCGGAAATCATCCAATGCTTTCTTGTCCGCTTTCTGATTCTTATAAGCTTTTGCGCGATAATAAAGAGCTTCGTTCTTCAGTTCCGGACTAAGCTTGGCTTCAGCCAGCACATCGGTAGCCGCGTGAATCGTTTCTACGTCGTCTCTCAGCAGGAAGGCACAGCGCAGGATACCGGTTTCGGCAAGCTGGCGGCGTTCTACATTGGTCGCTTTCTCTTTCAGCATCTTGTAGCTTGCCAGGGCTTCCGCCATCTGTTGCTGGTTGAACTGTACTTCCGCACGCATGATCAGCGCTTCTTCTGCGAATGGATTATTCGGATATTCAAGCAGTTTTCCGGAGTGGAGGAGCACCATATCATAATTCTTCTGCTCGTTTCCGATCTGGCAGAGGTAATAATGTGCATTCAGGCTAAATGCTCCTTCCGGGAAGGTTTGCAGATATTTGTTGAGGCTGCTCTTGGCTTCTTCTATCCTGCCGCGAGCGTAAATCTTCTCGGCGGCGGCATACGTAAGTGAGTCCTGTTCGCTGGCGTCAAAGCGGATGTGTCCCGGCATCGCATTGGCTAAAGCCGCAAATTCATCGATACGGTTCAAATCTACATAGATAGATTTCATATCGCGCATTGCCAGGCGGGCTTCTTCGCTGCCCGGATATTTCTCAATCACTTGTTTGTACGCATTGATTGCCTGGTCGAAGTTGCCGTTCTGATAATATAGCAAACCGATTTCAGCCGCAGCTTTCCGGCTGACGGGGCTTTCGGGATATTTCTCCAGCAATTCCTTGAAAGAAGTAATAGCCTGACCGTTGTTATCCATCAGTACATATGAACGCCCTTTCTCGTAAATGGCATTCACAGCATACGGAGAAGAAGGATATTTGCCGACCAGCCTGTTCAGAAGAGTGATTTTGCCGGTATAGTCTTTCTGTAAACCGGATACCAGTGCCAGCTGATAGAAGGAGTAATCGCCGGAAGGAGTATTCATTTGTTCGGCTTGTGAGTAGTAGTGCTTGGCTTCTTCAAAGTTGCGCACATTCAGATGACAGTCCCCGATACGGTTGTAGGCGTCTGCAAGCGCTGTTCTGTTTTCGCCTTTTTCCAGTTGGATATACTTTTGGAAATAATTGCTTGCCTGTGTATAGTCCTTGCGGTGGAAAGCAATGTATCCTAAGTTGTAGTTGGCGAGCGCATACATTTCATTATTTGGCTGCGTGGTCAGTTGCAGATAAGCGTTGAAATCGCGGGCGGCTTCCATCATCCGGTTGAGGCGGTAGTAAGATTCTCCGCACCAGTAGTAAGCGTCCGCCTTTGTCTGGCGGTTGTACTGCCCGATGGTGATGGACTGGTTCAGATATTGGAGAGCCTGTTCGAAATTGGCATTGGCAAACGACTGTGTACCCAGTTGGAAGAGAATCTTTTGTTTGGCTTCCATGATCTGTGCACTCGGCTTGGCAATTCGTTCGATTGACTTTAAAGCAGCTTCGTAGCTGCGGGTATTCATATAGACTTCTACCAGATAGTTGCTTACTTTCTCGGCATATGGAGAAGTCGGGAATTCATTGAGAAATTTCTCAAAAGCAGTAACCGATTCACCGAAAGCGGAGTAGGACGTTTCGTGCAGGCAAAGTGCATAGTTGTAAGCGGCCTGTTCCTTAATCTGCAGGTTGGCGTTGGAGGCAGCTGCCTGTTCGAAAGCCATACGTGCCTTGTTCTTTTCTGCCAGTTGCAGGTAAGAGAGTCCCATGTGCAGGTAAGCATTCTGGGTCAGGGCATCGTTGGCGGTCGTCACTTGTCCCAGCATTTCGGCTGCTTTGGAGTAGACTTTTGTCTGGTAATAGGAGAGTCCCAGCATATAAAGTGCATCCCGGCGGGGAGCAGAGTGATCTCTGTCCAGATAGCCGGTGAATGCTTCCACTGCCTGGTGATATTGTCCGAAATGGTAGTAAGCGTCTCCCAGAATGCGGTACATCTCGGCAGCGTGCTCGTTGTTCGGATAGGCCGACAGGTAGTTTTGTGCTACGATCTGCGCCTTATCATAGTTCTTTTTGATAGCATAGATTTCTGCTATGTAGTAAGGTACGAGTTCTTTGTACTTCGGGTCGTCCTGCAAAGGGAGGAAGTCTTTCAACGCTTCATCATAGCGCTTCTGAGTGTAGCGGATATAAGCGAGATAGTAACTGCAGTCCTTTGCATACTTGGGGCTGCTGGCACGTAACGTTTCGAACCAGATGGCGGCTTCTTTCAGATTATCAGTCTTCATGTAGCAGGTTGCCAGTTGGTAGGTGCGGTCGTCGCGCTCCTCATTTCCCAGTAGATCGAGCCGTGTAGAATTAAAGAGTGCCAGGGCTTCATCATATTTCCCTTCGTAGAAGTAGCAGGAAGCCAGCAGTGAATAGATTCGGTTGGCATAGGGAGTATCCGGATAACGGTCGAGGTACTTGCGCAGTAACTCGATGCGGTTTTTGTCTTTCAGTTCATAAGCCGAACTGACTAACATATATTCTGCGTCCTGAAGGAGACTTGCTGTTGGCTTTTGCTTTACAAATGCTTTCAATGCAGGTATGGCAGCTGCATAATTTTTTTCCTGGAAAAGTTCTTTCCCTTCTTTATAAAGGTTGACAGGAGAGGTTATCTTTTCGCTTGTCTGTGCGGAGATGGCAATTGGTGCACAACACAACAAGGTGCAGATAATTCGTGATATTCTTTTCTTCATAATCTAGTGTTTTGACAAAAATACGACTATATCTTCCAACGAAAACCCTTTGAAAGTTATTTTATAATCATTTAAATCTTTATGTAAATTATCTCTCATCCATTTTGAATCCGAAATACTTATTCTTTTTGGACTCTTTTTTATCTTCCTGATGAGAGTAATTAAGTCTGATGTTGAATTTCATGTGATTGTTGTTTTATAATTATTGGTGGTTACAAAGATAATACGAATCTTAGTATTTTCCTCATTTAAAACGTTTTCTGATACCCAAAAGTTTAGTGCCCCTTTTAGTTAATTGTGTTGAGCCAGAAACTGTACAAGTCCCCGCCGAATGGAATCCAGCCCGAAATCTTCCGGACGTATCTCTGATAATGGCAGGAAGAAAGAATCTGCCACGTCATCCATTGCCGAGAAATGGCTCATGTCTTTTACGGTACAGAGAAAGAACATATCGAGCGTATGAACGGGAAAGCCGGAATAGATATAAATGTTCGGCAGGGAGAACTGATAGGTCGCTTTTTCTACCTTCAATCCTGTTTCCTCCCATACTTCCCTGCCTACTCCTTCTTCTCCTGTTTCGTTCATGTCGATAAATCCTCCGGGAAGGTCGAGTGTCCCTTTGGCCGGTTCTTTGGCACGGCGGCAGACCAGCAGTTCCTTCTTTTCATTCAGAATCAGTGCCACGGTAGCGGAAGACGGATTGAAATAATAAACAAAGCCGCAGTCTGTGCATTTCTTAGACTTCTCGTTGTTCACTTCGAAGTGCGGAGAACCGCATTCGGGACAGTACAGGAATTGGGCAAGAGGATGTTTCATCATAACTGATTTTATATAATAGATTGTTTGCCGACAAAAATATAAAATCTTTTCTTCAGATATGGAATAATGTGATTACAAAATGCTAAATACCCCGTCTTATTAGTATCATTAATAACAATCATATACAAATTAAAAGAATCAGACTATGAATAACAAAATGAATATTCCTTTATCAGGAATTATTCCTCCGTTGGTAACTCCCTTGTTGGACGATGATGTGTTGGATGTGGAAGGTTTGCAAAGATTGATCGAACATCTGATAGCAGGGGGAGTACATGCTCTTTTTGTGTTGGGAACTACCGGTGAATCACAGAGCCTCAGCTATAAATTGAGGGTGGAAATGATTAAAAATACCTGCCGTATAGCGAAAGGACGGTTGCCGGTATTGGTATGTATTTCCGATACTTCGATTGTGGAGAGTGTGAACCTTGCCTGCCTTGCGGCAGATCATGGAGCCGATGCCGTCGTTTCCGCTCCTCCTTACTACTTTGCGACAGGTCAGCCCGAACTGATCGAGTTTTATGAGCATCTGCTGCCTCAGTTGCCGTTACCATTATTCTTGTATAATATGCCGACTCATACAAAGGTGAACTTTGCGCCGGCTACGATTCAGCGGATAGCGGAGAATCCCGGCGTAATCGGTTTTAAAGACAGTTCGGCAAATACGGTTTATTTCCAGTCGGTGATGTATGCCATGAAAGATAATCCGGATTTCTCGATGCTGGTGGGACCGGAAGAAATTATGGCAGAATCCGTACTGCTGGGGGCTCATGGCGGCGTAAACGGTGGTGCGAATATGTTCCCCGAATTGTATGTGAGCTTATACAACGCTGCGAAGAATGCAGATATGGAAGAAGTGAGACGTTTGCAGGAAAAAGTAATGCAAATCAGTGCTACGATATATACGGTAGGGCAACATGGGTCCAGTTACCTGAAAGGTCTGAAATGTGCTCTCAGTCTACTCGGAATATGCAGCGATTATGTGGCTGCGCCTTTCCATAAGTTCGAACAACGGGAAAGAGGAAAAATATGGAAAGCGCTTCAAAATTTGGGAGTTGATGTAGTGCTCAGGTAATTAATCAAGAAAAAATGAACGGCTATGTCTATTCTCGACATTATTATCTTTTTATTCTTCACGGGGGGAGTTGTTGTCTTCGGCTGCTCTTTCTTCAACAAGAAACGTTCGTCGGAGGAATTTACTTCGGCAGGACGTTCCCTTCCGGGTTGGGTTGTGGGAATGTCTATTTTCGCAACGTATGTAAGTAGTATCAGTTATCTGGCTTATCCGGGCAAGGCCTATATGTCCGATTGGAATGCTTTTGTATTCAGCTTGTCCATTCCGATAGCCTCGTATTTTGCTGCTAAATACTTTGTACCCTTTTATCGTTCTATCGGAAGCGTATCGGCTTACAGCTTTCTGGAAGAACGCTTTGGACCCTGGGCGCGTGTATATGCGTCATCGTGTTATCTTTTGACGCAGGTTGCCCGGATGGGGTCTATTCTGTATCTGCTCGCGTTGCCTATGAATGCCCTGCTGGGATGGGATATCAAGATGATTATCGCAGTAACCAGCGTTGCCATTATTGCCTATTCAATGCTGGGTGGTCTGAAAGCTGTAATATGGACGGAGGCGATTCAGGGATTTATTCTGATTGGTGGTGCGGTTGTTTGTCTTTGTGTGCTGATGTTTAAGATGCCCGAAGGGCCTGCGCAGGTATTTCAGATAGCCGTTACTGACCAGAAATTCAGTTTGGGAAGTTTCGGCAGCAGCTTGACCGAGTCTACTTTTTGGGTATGCCTTATTTACGGTATATTTATCAATCTACAGAATTATGGTATCGATTAGAACTACGTACAGCGTTATCTGACGGCAAAGAGTGATAAACAGGCTAAGTTCTCCGCTCTCTTCGGAGGTTATTTGTTTATTCCGGTTTCTGCGGTGTTCTTTATGATAGGTACGGCATTGTATGCATATTACAAGACGTTTCCGGAACTGCTTCCGGCAGGGGTCGAGGGGGACGCGGTCTTCCCCTATTTTATTGTACATGCGCTTCCGACCGGACTTACCGGATTATTGATCGCCTCCATTTTTGCGGCGGGAATGAGTACGGTGGCTACAAGCATTACAAGTTCGGCTACTATCATTCTGACGGACTATTATGCCCGTTATATAAATAAAAAACCGACAGAAAAACAATCGGTGAGAGCCTTGTATGTTTCGAATGTACTGATCGGAATCATCGGTATTTTCGTAGCGCTGGCATTTCTGAATGTAGAGAGTGCGCTGGATGCCTGGTGGGCTTTGTCCTCCATCTTCAGCGGTGGTATGCTGGGACTCTTCCTGCTGGGGTATATTTCAAAGAAGGCGCGGAATGTTGACGCCGTTTTGGGAGTGATCTGTGGAATTATCGTTGTCGTCTGGATGAGCTTGTCTCCTATCTTCTTTAAGGATGGTTTCATGAGCGCATATGCAAGCCCGTTTCATGCTAACCTGACCATTGTCTTCGGAACCATCGTTATCTTTCTGGCAGGCTTTCTCAGTATGCGTTTGCTGAAAACAAAGAAGTAGAAGAAGGCAGCTTCACTGGCAGGCATATTGGTTTCATCTATTATCCGATAGAATTATTCGATTGGACTTTTTTTGCAAAGGCGGGGTTTCCGCCTTTATCTTTGCATCAGAAACAAAAAACAAAACGATGTTTCTGACGTTATAAGTCAAATCAATTAATAACAATAAAAGCAATAAAGAGTATGGAACCAATTTTAAATTCTCAACTTCCTGAATTCAGTGTTCAGGCTTTTCAAAACGGAGCTTTCAAGACAGTAACCAACAACGACCTGAAAGGTAAATGGGCAATCCTTTTCTTCTACCCTGCCGACTTTACATTTGTATGTCCGACAGAATTGGTAGACATGGCTGACAAATATGCTCAGTTCCAGGAAATGGGTGTGGAAATCTACTCGGTAAGTACTGACTCGCATTTCGTACACAAAGCCTGGCATGATGCTTCCGAAAGTATCCGTAAGATCAAATACCCGATGCTGGCAGACCCGACAGGCGCTTTGAGCCGTGCACTGGGTGTATATATCGAAGAAGAAGGTATGGCTTACCGCGGTACATTCGTAGTAAACCCGGAAGGAAAGATTAAAGTGGTGGAACTGAATGATAACAATATTGGTCGTGACGCCAGCGAATTGCTTCGCAAAGTAGAAGCTGCACAGTTTGTGGCTACGCACGACGGAGAAGTTTGTCCGGCTAAATGGAAGAAGGGCGAATCTACTCTGAAGCCAAGCATTGACCTGGTCGGTAAGATTTGATAGATCTTGATAATGTGTGTGAAGGGCCGGTAACGGAGACGCTGCCGGCCCTTCTTTTAAAAGAATGAAAGGAGAAAGAGAGATGTTAGAACCTGCATTAAAAGAACAACTGAAGGGTATTTTTGCCGGACTGGAGGCTGACTTTACCTTTGATATATCCGTATCAGCCAGTCATGAAAGCCGTGCCGAATTGCTGGAATTGCTGAGCGATGTAGCCGAATGTTCCGATCACATTACTTGTATGGTAAATGAAGGAAGCGGACTTAAATTTACGATAGGAAAGAATGGTAAACCTACAGGAATTACTTTCCGTGCTATCCCCAACGGACATGAGTTTACTTCTTTATTACTCGCCATCCTGAATCTGGACGGTAAGGGAAAGAATTTTCCGGATGAGGCTGTCTGCAACCGTGTGAAAGCCTTGAAGGGTCCGATACACTTAGTGACCTATGTCTCACTGACTTGTACCAACTGTCCGGATGTAGTCCAGGCATTGAATGCAATGACCACACTGAATCCTTCCATTACTCATGAAATGGTTGACGGTGCACTGTATCAGGATGAAGTGGATGCCTTGAAGATACAAGGCGTACCTTCTGTATTTGCCGATGGAAAACTGCTTCATGTAGGTCGTGGCGAATTTGGCGAATTGCTTGCTAAACTGGAAGCGCAATACGGTATTGATGAAACCAAGGTGGAGACGGAAGTGAAGGAATATGATGTTATCGTAGCCGGTGGCGGTCCTGCCGGAGTATCGGCAGCCATCTATTCTGCTCGTAAAGGCTTGCGCGTGGCGATTGTTGCCGAGCGTGTCGGCGGACAGGTGAAAGAGACGGTAGGCATTGAGAATCTGATTTCGGTTCCCGAAACAACAGGAAGCGAACTTGCCGATAATCTGAAAACGCATCTTCTGCGTTATCCTGTTGATTTGTTGGAACAGCGTAAGATAGAAAAGGTAGAACTTGCCGGAAAAGATAAACTGGTGACTACTTCCGTAGGAGAGAGATTCATTGCTCCTGCATTGATTATCGCTACAGGTGCAAGCTGGCGAAAACTGAATGTTCCCGGCGAGAACGATTATATCGGGCGTGGAGTTGCTTTCTGCCCTCATTGCGACGGTCCTTTCTATAAAGGGAAACACGTTGCGGTAGTCGGCGGCGGAAACTCCGGCATCGAGGCAGCTATTGACTTGGCAGGTATTTGTTCTAAAGTCACCGTCTTTGAATTTATGGATGAACTGAAAGCGGATAATGTTCTTCAGGAAAGACTTAAATCTTTGCCGAATGTGGAAGTATTCGTGAGTTCGCAAACGACGGAAGTGATCGGTAATGGCGATAAACTGACAGCCTTGCGCATCAAAGACCGTAAGACGGAAGAAGAATGTTTGGTAGAACTGGACGGAGTATTCGTGCAGATCGGACTTTCCGCCAATAGCAGCGTTTTCCGTGATATTGTGGAAACAAACCGACCGGGTGAAATCGTTATCGATGCGCATTGCCGTACCAATGTGATGGGAATCTATGCAGCCGGAGACGTATCGACCGTACCTTACAAACAGATTATTATTTCTATGGGCGAAGGTGCGAAAGCTGCCCTTTCTGCCTTTGATGACCGCGTGCGGGGGCTGATTGTATAAGTAATGGCCACAGAGATTGTAAAAAGTCTCTTGTGGCTTTTATTTTTTTCTTACCTTTGTGATTCTAATATTTAACCCCCAATGAGAAACATGAAAAAGATATTCTTACTGATTTCCGCGATCTTGTTAATTGTTCCGGTGCAGGCTCAGCGTACGTTGAGACTGATGACCTATAACATTAAAAATGCAACAGGCATGGATGGTGTCTGTGACTTCCAGCGTATTGCAAATGTGATTAATAACGCTTCTCCTGATGTAGTAGCCGTGCAGGAAGTAGATAGCGTGACCAATCGGAGTAATCAGAAATATGTATTAGGTGAGATAGCCGAGCGGACGCAGATGTATGCCTGCTTTGCTCCGGCTATAGATTATGATGGCGGAAAATACGGAATCGGTCTGCTGTCAAAGAAAGCTCCGCTTCACTTGCAGGCTATAGCTTTGCCCGGCAGGGAAGAAGCCCGTGCATTGATCTTAGCGGAGTTTGAAGATTATATTTACTGTTGCACTCATTTATCCCTTACGGAAGAAGACCGGATGAAGTCATTGGAGATTCTGAAAACTTTTGCTGCTTCCTATAAAAAGCCTCTTTTTCTGGCAGGAGACATGAATGCGGAGCCGGAATCGGATTTTATCAAAGAGTTGCAGAAAGAATTTCGGATACTCTCTAATCCCAAACAACACACTTTTCCTGCTCCCGCCCCAAAGGAGACTATTGATTACGTGGCGGCTTTTAAGCAGAATGATAAAGGATTTGCCGTCGTCTCTTCGGAAGTGGTGAATGAACCTGTAGCATCCGATCATCGCCCTATTGTTGTGGAACTGCGCACTGCCGAAAAGGCGGATAAGATATTCTGTACTAAACCCTATTTGCAGAATCCGGTTGGAAATGGAATGACCGTGATGTGGGAAACAACTGTTCCTGCTTATTGTTGGGTAGAATACGGTACGGATACGACTCAATTAAAGCGTGCGCGTACTATTGTTGACGGACAGGTAGTCTGCAATAACAAGTTACATAAAATACGGCTGGATGATTTGCAGCCCGGTCAAAAGTATTATTATCGTGTCTGTTCACAAGAAATGTTGCTTTATCAGGCATATAAGAAAGTTTTCGGAAATACTGCCCGTTCTGCTTTCAGTGAATTTACTCTGCCTGTAACCGGTACGGATTCTTTTACTGCTGTTGTGTTCAATGATCTGCATCAGCATACCCATACTTTCCGGGCTTTGTGCAGGCAAATTCAAGATATTGACTATGATTTTGTTGTTTTCAACGGTGACTGTGTAGACGACCCGGCAAGTCATGATCAGGCAACTGCCTTTATCAGTGAACTGACCGAAGGAGTGCACGGAGATTGTATCCCGACTTTCTTTATGCGGGGGAATCACGAAATCCGGAACGCTTATTCTATCGGTTTGCGTGACCATTTCGATTATGTAGGTGACAAGACTTATGGCTCTTTCAACTGGGGAGATACCCGTATTGTCATGCTGGACTGTGGAGAAGACAAAACAGACGATCATTGGGTCTATTATGATTTGAATGATTTCACCCAGTTACGTAATGAACAGGTCGGTTTTCTGAAGAAAGAACTGGCTGCCAAAGAATTTAAGAAAGCGAAGAAACGTATCCTTCTGCACCATATCCCTCTTTATGGTAATGATGGAAAGAATCTTTGTACTGAACTATGGACTAAGCTGCTGGAAAAAGCTCCTTTTGATATCTGTCTGAATGCTCATACTCATAAGTATGCTTATCACCCGAAAGGTGAATTGGGGAATCATTATCCGGTTATTATAGGTGGAGGATATAAGATGGAGGGTGCTACCGTGATGATTCTTGAGAAGAAGAAGGAAGAACTCAGAGTCAGGGTGTTGAATGCAAAGGGAGAAACTTTGTTGGATATAACGGTCTGAATAATGTATATGATAGTTTGAATCATAGAATTGAATTTCACCCCAAAAGTTTAGTTTCTAACTTTTGGGGTGATTCTTTTTATATTGATAATACCTAATAGTTCCTTTACCTCTTTTTTATTTTAGCTTCCTCCTGAGATGACAATGAATGTCAGGCCCAAAATGAATAATATAAACATGACTCCCAAAAGTCTGTTTGTCGCTTTGGAGCTACCGGTAAATTCTTTCCAGATGAAAACACCCCAAAGAGCAGCAATCATCGGTGCTCCTTGTCCAAGTGCATAAGAAATGGCTGCTCCCGCTTTTCCTGCGGCAATGTAGCTTAATGCCGTACCTAATCCCCAGATGCATCCTCCGAGAATTCCTACCATGTGTGTACTCGCTTTTCCGGTAAAGTATTCTTTGTAAGTGACGGGTAAACCGACGAACGGACGCTTCATCACAAGTGTATTGAAGAGGAAGTTGCTTAGGAAGATTCCGATAGCAAAGATGAAGAATGCAGTATAAGGAGTTGCCATTCCGGTTGTCGGTGATTCAAAGTTGTTCAAATCCATGGCAGCGGCGACAAACCGGTAAAAGAATGACATCAGTATACCGGCAATAGCAGCAAGAATAATTCCCTTTTTGCTGTTATTGGTTCCCGCCTTTTGATTCTTACCGGCTGCAATACCGTTGCAAATGATGGCGATAACAATCAGCACGACTCCTGTGAATAGCCAGAACGGATCTCCTTTGGGGGAGCTGAAATAATTAATGAATACTCCTAATACCAATGCCAGTCCTACTCCCAATGGAAAAGCTACTGCCATTCCGGCAATGGATACTGAGGCGGAAAGGAGAATATTGGAAGCATTGAAAATAGCTCCTCCGATAAGTGCACTGGCAATATATGCCGCTTCCACTTGTTGGATGTCTTCCAGAAAACCTCTTCCCGAATCTCCGAAACTTCCTAGTGTGAATACCAGAAGTAGGGCGAACAGCAAGATGCCGATGGTGTAGTCCCAATAATAAAGTTCATAACGCCAATTCTTACTGGCCAGTTTTTGGGTATTTCCCCACGATCCCCAGCATATCATTGTGATAAAGCAGAAGATAATAGCTAAGGTGTAACTATTGACTATATACATAATGATTTTTTTTAAGATTTCAATTCTCTTTTCCTGTCACTTGTCTTATAAGTGCGTTGCGGGTTGCCCGAATATTTTCTTCCCCTTGAATAGTGAGATATTGGTGTTTACCGCTTTCAGAAGGAGAAAAAATACTTTGTCCGATACTGTCTATGGTGATTGTTCCCTTCTCGGATAAATTGAAATAATTATTCCCCGGTTCTATGGCTTGTAGCACGGATGTCAAATCCCATGTTTCTCTGTCATATGGCATTTCCTGATATATTTTATATGATACGCACAGAGGATGTTTATAACTGCCGGCAAAATCATTTAATATACTTTGATGAGGATATCGAATTTTGTTTCCTAGTTCCCATCCGCTGGCAATAATTGGAGTAGGCCATTCTTTGAAAGTAATTTGGGCTGCATTCAGATCATTAATAATGTTCCATTCAGGGAAGTCGAATTCATTACCATAGAGTCCTCCCATGACAGATAGTAATTTTACCTTTTGTGCTACCAAGGCTTTTCCATCCAGCTCGCTGTATTCATCTGCTTCCGAGATAAGCAAACGGGCTAGATTTGTTTCCGGGCCTAAGGCTATAAATACCACAGAATGATCTTCTTGCTCTGCCAGCAATTTACGCAACAGTTTATATCCTTCCGGAATATGATCTTTTAGGCTTCTTTTTGGATGTAATATTTTATTGTTGTCAATAATAGTATCCAGCGTTTGGCGGAGATAATGTCCGTCGTCTGTATTCATCCCATTATAAGCATAACCTAAAGGTATGTCGTATTTGTCGTTGAAACGACAATAAGCGTCAATATATTCCAGTGAATAAGGATTACACTTGCTTATAGTGATACCTAGCAAATCAATTTTTCCTTTTTTCTCATAATTAAGCAGCATTTGCATGGCTAAAACATCATCGATATCATTTCCAACATCCGTGTCGAGTATGACAGGAATTGCAGAAGTAGTCTCTTTTTGTTGTGCACAGGAACAGAATAAAGAGACGGTTATTAGAATGATTGCTATATATTTGAACATATCTTGGGTTTTTATAAGTTATTTCCAATATTCTCAATTGTATTGCTGGTTAATGATTGTTGCGAGGAATAATTTACTTTATAAAGTACGCCTCCTTTAGCATGGAGAGTCTGATTTTCTAAAGTTGCAGTTCCTTCTTTGGTAAATGTGCCATTTACATCATATCTTCCGGAAATGGTTTCTCCAAATTTACCATTCTCTAGTTTGAATTGAGAGTCATTCAAACTATAAATCAGTAAATAATTGTGCATATCTAATACGAAACCTAAAGAAGCATTATTTGTCTGGAATGTGATTTGTGCTCCAGTAGTACATATTAGTTGTTCTAATTTGTCTTTTGGCTGATTATCGTTAATATTAAATGCTGCAAAGTTCTCCGGTTTTACTTTGGCAACATCTATATAAGCTGCCGCCAAGCCTTTTATGAGACTACGAGTAGGAGGTGTAAAATCTTTTTCTTGTAAATCCCATGTATAAATTCCGTGGTCAATTTGGTCCGGTTCGGTGGTGTTGTTGATAAAGAAGTTACTGGTAGCCAAATCGTAAATATCATAGCCTCCTCCTAATGCGAAAGATGTCAAGATAAGACTCGGACTGTTTGCATAACTACCTTTGTTCTCGGCAACCAGCGCATAATTTCCTGCAATTGATGCGTATGCCATGACTTCATTTTTGAGATGTTTAACATTATCTTTATAAGCATCAACGCCAATGAAATCAATGCCTTGAAGATCGAATACATCTTTGGGGCGAGCATTAGTTGCCTCTGGAAATGGATTAATACCATCACCGTAAATTAGATTGACACGAGTTACTACTCTGTAAGAACTGTTTTTTACAGCTTTTCCTACAGTATTTAATGCATTTGTGATCATTGTCCAGGCCTTCTCTTTGCTTAGAGGGGTCCCATCCCGATATTTTAAATCTTTTTGGTCGATTCTCCAGCGCATTAACGCATCAGGTTCATTATGGATCTGAGCTGATATAACGGGGTGCTTGTCTCCATTTTGAGAATCCCAGTATCGGATGTGGTTAAATAAGGCGGTGATGGCTTTGGTTTCTCTCTCCAGTATCCATTCATCATCAAGAATCATGGTGTATTGATAACCATAATAGTTCCAAAAATTTCCTTCATCATTCCGGCTGAGCCTTTTGTTATATTCTTGAAGCACATATTGAGGTATCAGGTAGGAGAATGAATCTCCTACCATATTCGTACTGAACCAAAGTAATTCCATTTTCAAATTATACTTGTTGACGAACTGCAAGATTGAGTTTACGATACTATAATCGTACTTGTTTTCTTTAGGCTCTACCATATTCCATGAAATTGGAATTTGCACACAATTTAGTCCCAGTTCCTGAGCTTTCTTGAAGTAGTTTTCCACTTCATTAATAGTCATCTTGTCACAATTGAGAAGGGCATCAAGGCGTATTTGTGCACCAAGAAACGGAAAAGGTTTACCGTCAACAGAAACATATGTTTTGTTGTTTTCAGTCACTAGTTTACTTACTTCTATTTGAGAAAGTATTGGTTCGACGTATGTTTCATTATTATTGTCAGAACAAGCTGTTGCGAATAATGAAAAGAAAACCAGTGCGTAAGTTAGTATTATCATTCTTTTATACATAATTGGTCTTTGTTAAATTAGTAGATTATTGGATTATTGCGGGGTTCCTCCTCCTGTCATAGGCCAGCCCGGATTCTGATAGATAGGAGAAGAATCCAAATCACCTCCGGATGAAGTAACCAGAAAATGTTCTGCTGCTATCGGATCGAGATAGTGTGCCATATTCCATTTATAGCCGTTGTAAACAATGTTATTGGCTGTGATGTGATAAGGAGCAAGATAAGTACTGAAGCTACGTGGTGAAACATTTTCTCCTTCTTTAAGAATGGAGTTGCCGTTAGAATCTTTATACCAGTCCCAGCCATACATTTCCTGCCATAAATTCATTCCTAGGATATGGTAGGGTTTGGTAATCATCTGGTCCATTGAACGCCATCTATGTAAGTCCATGCTACGTAAACCTTCCGCCATCAACTCACATCTTCGTTCACGGCGGATATTATAACGTGTGGCATCAATAATTTCTCCGCCGGAATATGCCCCCCAATCAGTTTCTGCTTCTTTTGACATATCTGTAAGCCTGATTGTTTTGGTATAGTCCTCATCAATGCCGGCTCTGCGACGAATCGCTTTCCAGTACTTTTCTGCATAGGAGTCGAGTGAACCATGCAATTCATAATAAGCTTCTATATAGTTGAGATAGGCTTCGGCTGTACGGAATATGATAGAACCGACAATACTTTGAGTGTTATTTGTGTATTTCCCGTCAGGGTTCAATCCTTTGCGTAAGGCATAGCCTGTATTGTACTTTTCTGTAACAGAAGAGGCGGTTATATTGGGTCCCCATTCTTCTACTACCCCATGATCTCCTGCCTGAGTATGCAAATTTTTCTGTCCTGGCTTTTTGATGAAGATGTCTGCACGGGTATCCCTGTTTTTAGTGATATGAATGATATTATTATCTCCCCAATAAGATGAGTTTTCATCTGCCCACATCGGGGATGCATAAATAGGTTCTCCATTTTTAAGAATAAAGGCGTCAATCATGCTTTTAGTAGTGCCTACTCCATTGTTGCCGACACATCCGTATTGACAAACTTCATTTGCCACTCCTAATCCTGTGTTGTAGCGCCTCCATAAAAGTACTTCATTGTATTTCTCCATGTCAATATCGCAGAACATACTGAAATAAGGATTTTCAGGTTCCGAAGAAGTTTGTGGGAATACTCCTGTATTGGCAGTTAATATATTATATTTTTCTGCTATGATTTGTGCCGCTTTAATAGCTTCATCAAAGAAGAACTCTGATTCTTTTTCAATACTTCCGGATTTAAATGAGTAATTAGCATTATAATCTTTATTTGCTCCCGGCCATCCCGGTCCATTGGGTACAAAAGCTGTTCCTTTAAAATTCTTCAGCCATGAGCCTTCGTAAAGTGCGACCCTTGACTTGAGAAGGATAGCGCAGTCTTTGCTTAGCCGGTTCTTACCTCCGGAAGGAGCTATGTTTTGCATCATTTCTATAGCTTTGTCCAGATCAGATAAGATAAATCTGGCTACTTCATTTCGGGGGGCTCGTTTGCTGATTTCTATCAGAGCTTCACGTTCATTAGGATAAGTTTTAGTAATAATAGGAAAGTCGCCTAATGATTTTAATCTTTCAAAATACATGAAAGCTCTGAAGAAATACATTTCTCCGATATAGTGTTTGATATTGGTCGTGTTTCCGACAATGGCATTGTTTTCATACGATGGAAGCACATTTTCAAAGAAATAATTGCATCGGTAAATATCAGCGAAATACCATGAGCCTCCTTCTTGTCCTACTTTCCAGTATCCGGGTGCATACATTACGTTAGGTTGCATACCGGCCATATTATCTGTGTTATTGTCAATTTCAAAAGTTCCATATCCATAGGTGCCATGAGTAGGTAGCACTTGATATTGATCAGTAGCAAAAGCTGCAATATTACTTTCTGTTGTCAGATATTCATTTGGAGAAAGTTGATCAAGAGGTTCTTGATTTAGGAAATCATTGCAACTTGTCAAAAAGAGCACTCCGCTCAATAAGGTTGATATCGTAAGTCTTTTCATAATATCCTGTTTTTAGAATGTGACATTTAATCCAAAAGAGAATGTTCGGGATAGTGGGTAAACGTTTCCGTGTCCCCAACTACCGCCTTCGATTGATTCGGGGTCGAAGAAGTCAATAAGGCTCGTAATGGTGAACAAGTTTTCACCGGATGCGAATATCCTAAGGTGCTGCATTCCCATTTTTTGTACGATGTTGTGTGGCAAGCTATATCCTATCTGCAGATTTTTCAGACGTAGATAAGATGCATCTTGTAAATATTTAGTTTGTGATTGCTGGTTTTTATCGGTGTTGAATAAGGGTCTTGGATAGTAGGAATTCAGATTCGTTCCCAATGGACTGGCTTCGTCATTTCGGAAATAATCATCGTGTCCTTTTAGTGCTGTGGAAAACCAGGGTCCTTGTCTACCGTTTGCACCCCAGAAGTAGTAACTACCCTGAAAATAATCTCTTTTCAATGTTCCTTGCCAGAACATTCTGATATCGAATCCTTTCCAATCGGCGGCTAATTCCAGTCCTACATTATATCGGGGCGTGGAGTTACCTATTCTTTTTAAATCACCGTGATCTTGTAAGGTGCGGCTTCCGGCATCAATTTTTCCGTCTTCATTCAGATCTTTATACATAATGTCTCCGGCTTTCCAGTCTTGTCCGAGATTACTTTGTCCACCGTTGATTAATCTTCCGATGTGTTCGGCCATTTCCTGGTCAGATTGTGCAATGCCTATCGTTTCATATCCCCATATTTCACCCACGTATTTTCCGGCATAAAATCCATCTATCAGTCCGGAAGGATTTGAATAACGAGTAATCTTGGTACGACTGTCGGCAAGTGTAAAGCGGGCACTATAATTCAATCCATTATTTAACCGGTCTTTCCACATTAGTTCCAGTTCCCATCCGAATGTTTTAAGATTTGTATTATTGGAACTGGGAACGGCTGTTCCAAGGACTACAGGCAATTTCTCCGAAGGGCCGACCATATCGTCAGTTTTACGAATGTAATAATCAAAAGAGCCGGTTAGCCGATTGTTAAACAGGCCAAAGTCAACTCCGGCATTCCATGTACGGATTTTCTCCCAGGAGAGATTATAGCTGACGAGTGAAGGTGCCCAGGCAATATTGGCTAATGTTCCGTCAATGATCCATGATCCTGTTCCTGTACCGATTGTAGAATAAGTCGGATATAAAGAAGATGTATTTTGGTTACCCAAACTACCATAAGAGGCTCTGACCTTAAATGTGTTGACAACTTTGCTGACAGGCAGGAAGAATTTTTCTCTGGCTATGTTCCAGCCTACTGATGCGGAAGGGAAAAATCCCCAACGACTGTCACTACGAAATCGTGAGGAACCGTCATAGCGTAGATTTACTTCCAGAAGATATTTTTCCAGGTAATCATAATTCAATCTGCCGAAGAATCCGGCGGTAGCCCATCTGTTGTGTCCACCTGCTACATTCGGAGCAACTTTTTGGTTATTTGAATCCATTCCGGTAGAAGTGTTGATAGTCGGTTTTCCCGGATAAATGACTCCTAGCTTCTCAGCAGCTATATCTTTATAATTATTTTGTTCGGCTTGAAACCCGAAAAGAACTTTCATATTATGTGATTTTGCAAAGGTCTTTGCATAATCTGTATAGAGATTTACATTAAAATAATCGCTGGCATAAGTGCCTTCATGTACTTGGGAATCGTTATTCCATGTATTGCCCTTAGTCTTTCCGTCAACACCTGTCTGATGAACAGTTAAGTAATCCCAGTGTGAATATTGTGTGTTGTATCGATAGCTTAAATCTCCAATCAGTCGCCACCCTTTGATAGGTTCTACCGTTATATTCAGTTGTTGGTAGAGCCAAGTGTTTCGTTCTTGTTTTTCACCTCCGTTTTGCATTTGGAGCACATGGTCGTCATATAGAATACCATTTGGGTCATAGAGAGGTTTGGTAGGCCAACATTGGCGTCCGATTTCGGCAAAAAAACTTTCATTAAGATGTGTCGGCTGTACATAGTCACTTCTGATAAAGCGAGTATTGAATCCGACTGATACTATTTTTGATAATTGTGCGTTGATTTTTGCAGATGCAGTATATCTGTTTGAGTATTCATCTCCGATTCTGAGCTCTCCATCCTGACCTAAATAGTTCGCTGATAAATAGTATTGTATTTTGTCTGTCCCGCCAGTAACGCTGATATTGTGCTCGTGTGCAAAGACATTGTCTTTGAAAAAATAGTCATAATAATCAATATTATCATTTCCTTGTGAATATCCGTCTGCCCATAACGAAGGATTATTGGGCACGGGGATGGTAGAATCGGTAATCTTGCCGGCCATATAGTCTTTGATGCGGTTTATCCTTTCTTCCGAGACCCAGTTGTAAGGTCCCCATCCGGAATTGGCAGCTGCATCATTATAGTATAAGGAGAACGTGTAAGAGTCTAATGAAGAAGGCATGTTGATAGGGCTACTTACACGAAAACTGTTGTTGTAGTTAACTTGCGCTTTACCGGCCTTTCCTTTCTTGGTCGTTACTAAGATTACTCCGAATGGCGCTCTGGAACCATAAATAGAAGAAGCAGCCGCATCTTTCAGAACTGAAATAGATTCTATATCCTGCGGATTAATGGAATAAATATCTCCTTCCATACCATCTATCAAGACTAGGGCACTTCCTGTAGAACCTTCTCCGATAGTTCCGACTCCACGTACATTGATTGATTGTTTCTGATTGAGACCTCCTCCCTGATTGCTATAAATATTCAAACCGGGAACCTGTCCTTGTAATGCCTGGACTGCATTGGATACAGGGATTGCTTCGAAGGCTTTCGAGTCAATGACTCCGACAGAACCGGTTAAATTAATCTTCGCTTGGGTACCATAACCTACAACGATCACTTCATCCAATAAATTGTCGTCAACTCCCAGTGTTACGTTTATCATTTTTCTATCACCTACTGTAAACTGGACTGTTTTAAATCCGATGTAACTGAATTCAATAGTTGAACTTGGATCCGCTTTCACTTGGTAGTGTCCGTTAAAGTCAGTGACGGTTCCGGATACTATATTCCCATCTTTTACTTTTATGGAAACTCCCAGTAGAGGTTCTCCATTATTATCTTTTACTGTTCCGGATACATAATTCTGAGCATATGTATTCATTGAACATAAAAGTAGGTAGCCCAGCAGGCAGATAAGCTTATGACTTGAGTTATAAGTTATCAGGTGGACAGCTTTCTTTAAGAGAGTAGAGTGTCGATTAGTTTTCATAATCCATGAAATTTAAAAGTTGAATGATAAGGCTAATTCTTTTTCTAACATGAAGTGTTTTACTTCATCGAGAGTAGGAATAGACGGTTGGGCACCAGAACGTGTAACAGCGATAGCTGCCGCGGCATTCGCAAAACTCAATGCATCTCGGTCTATTTCCCTTTGGGCACAAATTACAGCCAATGCTCCACAGAACGTGTCACCTGCTGCAATAGTATCAATCGCATTTACTTTGTATCCGGGAAGCTGAATGATTCCTTTGTCGTTTTTCATATATACACCTTGACTTCCTAATGTGATCACAGCATTGCGTGCACCTGCCTGTAATAAGCTTAGAGCGATTTCTTCAAGATTATTTCCTGTATATTCAATTCCTGAGATGAAGGCTGCTTCCAGTTCATTGACGACTAGTATATCAATGGCTTTCATCAGCTCCTCATCAATCAGGCAGGCGGGTGCGGGATTAAACAATACCTTTTTACCTTTTTGTTTAGCCAGAAGAGCTATTCTTTTAATCGTTTCGTAAGGAATCTCGGCTTGCATAACTATGATATCTGCTTCGTCAATTACCTTTGAAAAATGAATAATTGAACCGGGTAATAAAGAATAGTTAGCTCCGGGAGCTACTGCTATGCAGTTTTCACCACTGTCGGCAACAAAAATGAGTGCAGTCCCTGTGGGCTGATTAACATCATCTATGATATAATCAGTAGTGATACCTTCTTTCTTAAAGTGTTTTTTTAGAATTTCTGCATACATATCATTTCCCAAAGAGGTAATGAACGTTACAGATCCCCCGAGTCTTGCTGCTGCTACAGCCTGATTGGCGCCTTTCCCCCCGAGGGATTGCATGAAACTGGCATCTCCGACTGTTTCGCCAGGCGCCGGGAGATGGTTGACTTGTGCAACCATGTCGATGTTTGAACTTCCAATAACTACTACTTTCATTTGAATCAGATTTATGTGTTTAACCTAGGTCTTATCTCGTTTATAGCACAACTTCTCTCTTATAAGGAATCGCACTCTGTGCACCGATTCGCGTGACTGCTATAGCTGCCGCCGCATTGGCAAATTTCACAGATTTAGCGAGTGAATGCCCTTCAGACAGGCAGACGCTGAATGCTCCGCAAAATACATCTCCGGCACCTGTTGTGTCAATCGTCTCTACTTCCTTTGCGGGAATCATGGTATATTCATCTTTCTCTTTTACGTAAGCCCCGTCTTTACCTAAAGTAATGACAACATTCTCTATACCTTTCTCTCCGATAGCCTGAGCGGCACGATGAGCGCTTTCTATATTCATCACTTTGATTCCGGATAACATTTCCGCTTCAATGCGGTTGGGGAGTATGGTGTGCACGTTCATTAAGAATGAGTTGCTCAGGCTGGATGCGGGAGCCGGATTGAGTATTACCTTTTTCCCATATTTGCGAGCAATAGTAGCTGCATATTCCACTGTGTCTATGGGAATCTCAAGTTGCATGAGAATAATATCAGCTTCCTTGATTTTTTCTTCGGCTTTATTGATATCCTCAATAGAAAGCGAACGGCTTGCTCCCGGTGCTACGATAATGCTATTTTCACCGAAAGAATCTACGGAGATAAGTGCAACTCCGGACGGACTTTTTTGGTCGGTAAATATATATTCCGTATTAATTTTCTCTGATCTGTATATTTCCAATGCTTGCAGGCCGAACAAATCATATCCGATTTTGGATATGAAGGTGACTTCAGCTCCCAGTCGGGCGGCTGCAATCGCCTGATTAGCTCCTTTGCCACCGGGATTCATGTAGAAGGTTCCGCCTAGTATGGTTTCTCCGGGAACAGGTAGTCTGTTGGCTTTCACAACCATATCGGTATTGCAACTACCGATGACTACAATTTTGGGTCTATGAATTGATATAGTTTCCATAGTATTAAAAATTAAGACTATGCAAATGAAAGCAATAATCATGCATAGTTTTCTACATTAATAATTGGTTTATATAATCTCAAAAATGATATCTTATATTGGATTTTCCTTGTATAGAGGAGAGAATATAGAGGTAATATGAAGTGAATTTATATAATTACAAAGAGAAAATGGAGATTTGAAAAGAGTGTTTTTATCGTCTGAATTACGAATCAGACACCTTAGTCTTTAACATTCTTTTGCGCTAGTACGTGCTCTGAGGACTTCAGACAGTTTCTCTTTCCGAATTTTGGATTCCATCCACGCCGTAAAGTCAAAGAGGCGTAAAAGCTGACTTTCATATTTATTATTATATAATTCATGAATCTCAGGAGACAACTTTTCCCAAAATGCTTCTCTGTCTTTTTTCAGGATGGGAATATTTCTTTTATTCAGAAACCATAAAATGATACGTTCTGTTTTAAAAGTCTGCTCTTTGGGCGAAGATAGACTTCGGGTGATGGAGCGGGATTCATACTGGATTAGCTCATGCTCCTGCACTTCATAAAAGACGATGAGGCGGACCAGACGAATAGTTCTCATTAAAGGCAGATACTTTATGTTATGGTCTATGATAGCGTTGCTGATATACTTTTTAGCAGTTTTATATTCTTGGTTACCAATGTGTACGAGTGTGGTGTAAAGCAATAATTCACTTTTTCGAATAGGGCTTAACCAGGCTTCTTTATCATAAAGTATTTCCTGGTAGTCTGCCATAAGTTGGGTACATTTCGAAAAATCTCCTTTATCCAGATAGGGAAATAGTTCGTATTGGAAGAGAAGGCAAGTTGCATTTACTTTAAATTCGAGCGAAGTGCTGTCTGATATAAGTTTTCTTAATTTATCGAGGAAGTAGGGGATTTCGTTATAGTTGCTCACAGACCGCAGGCTGCCGAGTACTCCTTCGAGTACAGATAAATAGTATATAGGAGGATTTGACCAGAATTGTTGATTCTGCTCAAATAATGAGTCCAGTTCTTTGTATGAATTTAGGGCAGCTCTGTAATCACCTGCTCCCATCAGGTAATTAGCCTGAAAAAGTTTATGGTTTCGTGTTAATTCAAAATTACCTTCGGAGTCTGAAGAAGCGGCTATATAAAGTTCGTTGACCATAAGGTCATTCATATCCTGTTTTTGCTTTACTGTCCTGATGGAGCCAATATGAGATAAACGATATTTCAATAAGTTGTGTAATGAAGATTGCTCTGTGATTTTCCGAATCTTTTTCAAAGCTTCATTTTGGATGAAGTGTTTGTGAAAAAGCTCCTGTTCTGTCATGTTGGGAAAGTTCAGACGGAGCAGATATTCCAGTTCCAGCTTCAAAGCTATCGTCAGAATTTCGTTGTTCTCATAGAATTGTGCTTGTTCTATTGTATTGGATAATATTTCGAAACACTCTTCAAACAGAGAACGTTCATAAAGCATTCGGGCTTTGCACAAATTATTCAGCAGATCGTAATAGATATCTTTCTTTTTACGCAGGGTGAGTAATGTATCCGTCAGCTTTTCATATAAGTATTGAATGGATACTTCAAATGAGCCATTGGGCTTGCGTCTGTAAAATTCCTCTTTTACAGTATTTCCATTCGGTTGTTTACTCTTTATGATAATATCATAA
>ERZ1673697.767-NODE-767-length-45444-cov-5.955209_pt1 | contig 45444 bp, 55 predicted proteins | sample MGYA00580227_ERZ1673697 | MGnify/ENA primary metagenome ERZ1673697 (study PRJEB41218, sample SAMN15661759) | gut metagenome | host: Homo sapiens | place: Canada: London | collected 2015-08-20/2019-03-30 | study: EMG produced TPA metagenomics assembly of... | reverse complement strand
AAGTCGTCGCGAACGATATGCAGTCCGCGACGACGTGGTGGGGGAAGGTGGATTCGAACCACCGAAGGCATAGCCAGCAGATTTACAGTCTGTCCCCTTTGGCCACTCGGGAATTCCCCCATATTGTCCATTCAAGTTGGTGGAGCCGGTAGACGGATTCGAACCCCCGACCTACTGATTACAAATCAGTTGCTCTACCGGCTGAGCTATACCGGCGTCTTGAACAGAACACGCTTATTATACTACGGATTTCGTAATTGTCAAGCACTATTTTCGCGAATTTCCTTCTCCTTGGGAACGGAGAGGGAGCAGCCGCGGAAAGGGGAAGCACGCCGCAAATCGCGGTGCCTCTCCCCCTGGGACTCTTTTTAACTTTGGCAAAAACGCTGTGGAATGGAGATTCACTCTTGCCCACTTGCTGGCCTTTTAATCTTCCACTCTCTGAATGTGTGCTCCCAAAGCAGTGAGTTTACCAATCAAATTCTCGTAGCCCCGTTCAATGTAGTGGATATTCTCCACAAAAGTCTCCCCCTGGGCAGCCAGGCCCGCAATCACCAGGGCCGCACCGGCGCGCAGATCATGAGCTTTTACCGTTGCGCCATGAAGCTCCTCACAGCCAGTAATGGCAGCGGTCTTACCACTGACCTGGATTTTTGCTCCCATGGAGCGCAGCTCTTCACAATAGGCAAAAAAGCGGGTCTCGTAGATACTCTCCGTAATCCGGCTGACCCCCTCTGCCAAGGTCATGCAAACACCGATCTGACCCTGCATATCCGTGGGGAACCCAGGATATGGCATGGTTTTTACCGTGGCTCTCCGCAGACGCCGAACCTTTTGCACCCGAATGGCATCGTCATACTCAATCACTCTCGCGCCCATTTCCCGGAGTTTTGCAGAAATGCAGTCCATGTGCTTAGGAATGACATTTTTGATTAACACGTTACCGCCTACAGCAGCCACCGCTGCCATGTATGTACCGGCTTCAATCTGATCGGGTATGATGGAATAAGCGCCACCTCGCAGAGCCTTCACGCCCCGAATCTTGATCACATCGGTACCTGCCCCGGAAATTTTAGCACCCATAGTATTCAAAAAATTTGCCAGGTCCACAATATGTGGCTCCTTGGCGGCATTTTCAATGACCGTCTGCCCAGGAACCAGCACAGAGGCAATGATGATATTAATGGTCGCTCCCACAGAGACCACATCCAAATTCACCCTGCCACCCTGAAGCCCCTCTTCTCTGGCGCGGGCGTCTACATAGGCATCGGTTTCCTCCACCTCTGCGCCCAGAGCCAAGAAGCCTTTCACATGTTGATCAATGGGGCGGGGTGCAAAATTACAGCCACCGGGCAGAGCCACCCGCGACCGCCCAAAGCGGCCAAGCTGAGCCCCGATGAGGTAATACGACGCCCGAATGCTCCGTACCAGAGTTGGGTCCGGCTCCATATCGCCCACATTGGTACAGTCAATTTCCACCGTATCATGGGACCTCTGGCAAACGGAAGCGCCCATTTGCTTCAAAATATCCAGCAAAATATGTACATCGGATATATCCGGCACATTTTCAATCCGACAGCAGCCCTGTACCAGGAGGGTAGCAGGGATGATCGCGACGGCGGCATTTTTGGCGCCGCTGATGGTGATGGTACCCTCCAACGGTTGACCGCCCTCGATTTTATACCTTGGCATGGAACAATCCTCTCCCATGAGTCGTGCCTTTTGTAAGACGTGCCCGCAAAAAGCCAATTGTTACTATACCATGAATGGCCTCAGTTGTAAAGAAAAAGATGCGTTTATCCTGTGTCAGGGAGGATTTTCAGTTGAAAATCAGGAGGCTGCATGCTACTATAGTATCACCAATGTTTACACAGGAGGCATTTACATGGGAAGAATCGCACCAAACGGCACCCCGGTAGTGGTGCAGACTGGCGCCAGCGTCATCGTGGTTAACAGCGCTGGTGAAATTCTGATGCAGCAACGCCAGGACGATGGCACCTGGAGCTATCCCGGCGGCCGGGTTGAAATTGACGAAACCGTGGAAGACGCCGCCCGGCGGGAGGTCCTGGAAGAGTCTGGCCTTCTTGTAGGGAACATGGAACTTTTAGGCGTTTTCTCCGGAAAAGAGCTCAATCACGTCTATCCCAACGGCAATGAAGTCTGCGGCGTTGACATTGTATACGTGAGCCGGGATTACACCGGGTCCCTTCATTGCACCGACGGAGAGGCCATTGGCCTGGGCTTCTACCCCGTTGACCGTCTCCCCCAGCCCATTTCTCCCATGAACGCCAAGCAAATTGAGGCCTACATTCATAGTGTCAAATAATGTCTGTATTCCGTCAAAATTTAAAAACAATATTGTTATATAGCCGTATAAGCCTGCGCATGACGCTCCACCTCCGTTCGTAAGAGAAGAAAACACATAACATAAACTGGGTCGCCTTACACTCCAGCACCCCAGCGCTTATCAGTACGGATTGATTTTGGAATGCGGCTGTCACATAATACAACATCTTATTTTTGCAGATTGGAGACTCTTGGGGGGACATCATTGAAGAATCAAAACACAACAGCGGTGCAATCTGTCCTGCGAACCGAAGAAAAGTACCTCTTGTCACATCCACAGGCCCTTACGCTGCAAAATAAATTGCGTGCCCTGCTCCACGTTGACGATTTCGGTGATAACGACGGATACCGGGTTCGCAGTTTATATTTTGACTCCTTTCACAACATAGACTATCGCGAAAAAAATGCCGGAACTTATCACAGGAAAAAAATTCGCCTTCGCATTTATGACGAAAAGCAAGTCAATGCAAAGTTGGAGCTAAAAGAAAAGCATGGCGCCTTACAGCACAAAGTGAGTGTGACAATATCTCGGCAAGACGCTGTGCGGTTGTGCCAAGGAGATTACGGCACTCTGTTAGATTACAAAACACCGGATGCCATTCGCCTGTACACCATGATGTCGCTGGGCCTGTACCGGCCTGCCGCAATCATTGAATATAACCGGCTGGCATTCACCTATGATGTATTCTCTACGCGGATCACATTTGACTCAAATGTCCGATCGTCAGATCTTCTATTGGATCTTTATGAGCCGTTGCTCCCCTGGAATTATATCGTGAATCAATCTGTAATTTTAGAAGTTAAATATAATCAGCTTCTTCCTGGGTTCCTGTCTGCTGTTCTGGATCATGAGAATCTAACGAAACTGTCTGTCGGGAAATACGCCCTTGGGCGCAGGATACCGGATCAATACTTGTAACGAGGAGAAAGAGATATGAGTAAACAGGAAATCTGGGAGCTCTTTTATGGAGCAGATACTGCTATACGCGGCAGAAATATTTTGGCTGTTTTGGTTGCTGCGTTGATTATTGGCTTTGTTATTTTTATTACTTACCGGGTAACACACCTGAGTACGGCATATTCCGCTAAAATAAATGCAACCAACGTAGCAATTACTCTGATCACCGCAGTGATCATGCTTATGATCAGCAGCAACATCGTAATCTCTTTGGGAATGGTCGGTGCACTTTCCATCATCCGGTTCCGCACAGCCATTAAAGACCCGTGGGATACTGTATATATTTTTTGGGCAGTGGTGGAAGGGCTGGCCATAGGCTCACAAAATTTCAAGCTGTCTTTTATCGCCGTAGTTTTCATTGGAATGGCGCTGATTCTCCTAAGCTGTCATACCACCTTACTTCATAGATATCTACTTGTGGTACGATGCGCCTCGGAAGCAGAGCCTCAAGAAATTCAGGCAGTCATCGCCTCACAGCACAAGCACTGCAAGCTCCGTGCAGCAAACCGTTCTGCCACCTCAACTGAGTTGATTTTTGAGGTACTCGTACATAAAGCCTTTCAGATTTCTCTGATCTCCAAGTTACAAGCTATGCCTGAAATCATTACAGTCAACTTTTTGGAAGAAACGGGGGATACTGTGGGATGAGGCACAGTGTCAAAATCAAATTGATCATCTGCGGAGGATTCGCAGTCCTTTTGCTCCTAGTCATACGCCTGACTGCCCTAAGAGAAGATTCCAAACTTCTGGACTTCATTTCCAAAGAGAGCAACCGTCCGTTGGTAGAATTCTCGGTTGAGCAAAATGCAGACACCGTATCCATTGTACTATCACCAGCAGAAGGGGTACCAAGGGATATCAAAATTTACTATACGTTAGACGGCAGCGTCCCGGACACATCCGACACCTGTTATGAAGGGCCTCTCGTTTTACCTGCCGGGGATATGAGCAAAGGGGTGATCATTCGTGCTGCCGTTTCTTATAAAGATCAGCTATCTCAGGCCTATACCAAGACGGTACTGCAGCTGGAAAATGGTGCACTACCGGAAGACATAATCATTGTGAGTCTTTCCACGGATCCAGACAACCTGTATGATTATGAAACCGGGATTATGGTAGAGGGAAAGACCAAGGACGACTTTATTGCAGCGGGAGGTGATTACGACAGCTTGCAGCCCTGGCAATTGCCCGCAAATTTTAAGCAGCGTGGAGATGCATGGATTCGAGACGCCTATGCCGAGTTTTATGATAACCGTGGAAATCTCCTAGGTGGACAAGATGTGGGAATCAGCATCTCCGGCGGCGCTTCGTCTTATCTTGATGTCAAATCCTTTAAGCTTTCCGCAAACTGGAACCGGACTGGGGAAACTGCAGATTTCCCTGCCAGCTGGTTTATGACTGCAGCCACAGAGCAAACCGAGCCGCTGGCTGTCGATTCTTATAATAAGATCATCGTGCGCAACGGAGGGCAGGACCGAGACCATACCTTCTTGCTTTGGAATGTGTTGTCACCTCTTGCCAAAGAATCGGGCTTGATCCACGTGGCAGATGCCATCCCGGCAATTGTTTATCTGAACGGAGAGTACTACAGCTACATGTGCTTGCAGCAACACATAAATAGAGATTACCTCGGCAACCTGCACGGACTGAATAAAGAGCTGATTGTAGATAATCAATTTGGTTCCGAGCGTGAGCTTCTGGCTGCTACTGGTCTGAATCAACTTCTGCAGGAGGACATCCAGGACCCTGCCATCCGGGAGCAGGTGGAAAAAATTGTGGATATAGATGATCTTTTTTTATATTACGCTTTTGAAATGGTGGCAAATAATTTGGACTGGCTGCACAATAATTACCGGGGATGGCGTTATACAGGGCAAGCAGTGGAAGGGAATGCTTTTTCCGATGGCAGGTACCGGTTTATTCTTTATGATTTGGACACTTGTTTGCGAAGCAAGCCCGATCAATTTAGTGAGCTGATGACAAAAGACTCCTGGTATTACTCTGAACTGTTAGACTTCCTTCTGAAGTATCCCGGCTACCGCGAAAAATTTATTTGCAATGTGCTAAATCTCACCAATACAACATGGAGTCCTGAAAGCCTTTGCTCACGCCTGAGCAAAGAAAAAGAAAAGCTCACCACCCTAAAGCAGAACGAAAAATTTGGTTCCTTAATTTCAAAAAGCTTATCTGAGACATCAGAAGATTCTTACAATGACATATATAACATGGCGCTCGGCCGCAGAAATGTCGTGCACGAGCAGCTGCGCCATTATTTTTCTTGTGAAAGTGCCTATACCCTTTCCATGTCCGTAGACGCACCTGGCAGCTGCATTCGTCTGGAAAACATGCAAGTTACCTATGGTAGTCCATATACGGGAACGTATTTTGCTGAGTGCGGCGTCACCTTACGGGCAGAGATTGGTCCAAGCCAAGAATTTGACCACTGGCTTGTAAATGGCGTTGTCTGTGACACGCAGGATCTCTATTTAGACGCTGCGCAAGTCAACGGCTCTTCGTTCGTGGAGGTCACGTTATGCACAAGGAATTGTAAATCTGGGAAGCTTGTAATCAACGAGGTCTATGCAAAAGGGAACCACGACTGGATCGAGTTGAAAAATGTAGGCAGTGCGCCAATTGATTTGTCCGGAATGTGCATCTCTGACAACCCTGATCAACCGCAGAAATGTGCACTTCCCCAGATCACCATGGAACCCGGAGAATTGTTGGTACTGCTTTGCAAAAACAATTTAACTCTGGCTGGAAATCTGGTGAACTTTAACCTTTCAGAGGGAGAGTATCTGCTGCTTACGCAAGAACGCGGGACTCAAATCGACGGCCTGTGCATTCCCAATCTACCAGAGGGAACCAGCTATGGCCTGTCTGAAAAAACCGGGCAATATGTATTGTTTTCGTCCCCAACAAAAGGGGAGCAAAATAATTAAATCCCTCTGGAGCCGGGGCTGTCTCAAAACTTTCTTTTGAGGCAGCCTCTTTAGGTGACGTGAGCCCTTTGTAACTGTTCCAAGGTTATCACAAATGAGCCTAAAAAATAGCCGCCCTGCTGTCCTGCGAGAAGCGTCCGGCGCAAAAGCCGAGTATCTGGTATGCGCGGGAAATCATCCCCGCCGCCGTGTCGAGCTTGTCCCGCGCCTCCGGGTCTGAAACGGCCTGCAGCGCGGCTCTGAACTGCGCCTCCGCCTCGTCCACCTCCGGCACGTCGAAGCGTTCGACCAGCTCCTCCGCCATCGGGGAGGTAGCAAGGTTGCGGAGTTGCCGGGTTTCCCGTTCCCACGCTTGCTGCGGGGTGAGGGGTTTCGGCTGCGTTCTGGCAAACCAATCGGCATAAAAGTTGCTCATTCGTGTGTCCTCCTGTCGGGTTTTCTTTTCTGGGTTTTCTTTATTCCCTTTACTCTACTCTCCTATCCTTTTCTTTACTATACTATACTTTGCGGCTTTTCGATGCCGTAAATCCCGCTGCTGCGTCTTTTCCACTGGTAGCTCCGTCGGAAACGGGGTTTCCGGGTCGTTTTCTCCCCGGAAACATCTGCCGGGCCGTCATTTTCTCCACTGAAACATCGAATGTGAAAATCCCGCATTTCGATTTTATTTTCCACTTTCGCGCCCCCTTTTCCGGGGGTGCATTTTTTATTCCGTTTCAATTCGTATGCATTCGTGGGTTTTCGGGCCGGAAAGTAACGAATAACTCTGAGCTTCAATTGTTTGCCTCAAAAAACGCCTTTGCAAACGCTGGCGGGGTGATGGCCCGGAACTCCGCGTCCGTTTGTGGGGTTACGAATTGCAGTTGCGGTATAAGCGCGTGGGCGGATTTATGGAGGTATGCGAAGTTTGGCTTTCCTCTCCCCGGTCTGGTATAGAGGGGGATTTTGTCCGGCACGTCCTCCCATTGAGAGTATCGCTTAACCGGGGTTTTGAAGTCACCCCAAATGTCCGTTCGCTTCGTCCACGGGTCGCCGTATTCCCACGGCTGGAATGTGAGGGCGGGTTTCCCCATATAGTCCCGCATATATCCAACCGGGTTTTCAAGTGCCCACCATTTCGGCTTGCACTGATTGATAATACGCAGGCAGGCCATGACGACTTTCAGCCCCTCCTCCGGCTTCCTTTGTCTGGCCTCCGCTTTACAGTTCAATACGGAAAACTCGGTGCAGGGGGGGCAGCGAGGATGCCGTAGACGTTCTCTGGTGGCTCGTATGTCGTAACGTCATAGTCAGGGAGCGTAATGTTGCGAACATCGTACCCGGCGAGTGCGTAGTATCGGCTCCAACTCCCCGTGCCTCCGCAAAGGTCGAGTATTATTTTCGGCTTCCCCGTCCTTTCGTCGATGTTACTCATGTCCTACCTCCCTCCGGGCCTGCTCGATGCACTGCTCAAGGCGCGTCGCCCTGCATACCCTGTTGACGTTGGTCTTGTAGAAGCAGTAGCCGTCAAATACCCAGCGGCCCCCCGCCTCCCGGTGGAACGTGGTATACGTCGGTCTGTACCCGCCGCCGTGCTCGTCGTCCGCCTCATGGCTGTACGGCTCTCCGGCCTGTGTGCAGAACGAGAGGGTGAGCACGGGCGGGACGCTGTTGATGAAGTGCTCCACCACCGCGTCGTCCACCTCGTCGCCGGGGAAACAGTAGTCCTCGAACGTCCGCAGGCCGCTCTCCTCCCATCCCTTGTATGTCTTGACCGGGTAGCGGTCGAGGATGCGCCTGCGCTCCTCCCGCACCGTTTCGAGGATGGCGAGCCGCTGCTCCGGGGTGAGCTTCACGTCGTCCCCGTTCCCGCAGGGGAATGCCCGGATGCCGGAAAGCAGCAGGTCAACGTCTACCACGCAGGTCGTGATGTACTGGCCTCTGCGCTGAATATCCCACGCGACGGCCTCTCTGCCGTTCCGTGAGCCGCGAGTGTAGGTGTAAGGTGTCATTTACTATCCCCTCCCATAATGGCATTGTGGGCCATTGTGATGCCCCTGTTGAGCCTTTCGTCCGCGACGACCTCCTCCGCCGTGTAGCCGAGGGTCATAAGAGCCTCCGTCGTGTCCCCGGTGTAGCTGTACTCGTGATTTTCCAGCTCCGCAAGGAACATTTCGTAGATGAAGCCCTCCCCGGTCTTGTCCTCGTCGATAGCCGCCTGCAGCTCCGCCTCGTGCTTATCCAGCGTGTCATGGAGGAGCTTGTGGTGCTTTTTCTGAATGAAGCCGCCTCCGGGGAGCTTGTAAATCTTGCCGAGGTCTTTCTCCGGGTCAAGGCCCCAGCCGCGCATCATTTCGCTGAACTGCGCGTCGCTAAAGGCGAAGCCCAGTGGGAGGGCGTTGAACTCCTCCTGCTGCCGCTGCCTCATTTCCGTGTACCTGTTCTTCATGCCGTTCTCTCCTTTCAGCATCCGTACTTGCCGAGCGTGGCCTCCTGCGCGGTGGCGAGGATTTCATCCAGCTCCGCGCTGCCGTCCACCCGGATTGTCCAGTGGCGGTTATATCCGATGAAGTGCCGCAGCAGGTGCAGCAGGCCGGGGTCGAACTCGTCTACCCACATCGAGAAGCTGGGGTAGTCCATGCCCTCCGCCTTTTCGACCTCGTAGTAGTGCTGCCGCACCGCCTCTCTCCGGGCCGTCAGCTCCGGGTCGAATGTGAACTCGTCCCCGTAGTAGTAGCCGTCTGGCCCTTGGCAGCTCCTCCGCGAGGGGAACACCCGGTAGCCGCCGAGGTCTGGCAAGACCTTGATGGCCTCAAAATCTGCGCCGAGGCTGTTCACGAAGCGGAGGATTTCCGCCTCCGTATACTCGAAATGGACGTTGTTCTCGACGGAGCCGTTCCCATTGCCCGGCAGCCGGACGCGGTGCTTATTGCAGTCGTCGTTATCCCGGTCGTCGGTGATGTAGTAGCAGCTATCGACGAAGCCCGTGTACTGCCACTTGTAGACCGAGGTGCTGTGCTTTGTCCTCTCTCCTCCGAGGATTTCGAGATAGACCGCCCTGCCGTCCTTGAGGTGGAACGCCGTCCGAATACGGCAGTTGCCGACGGTGGCCTTGCTGATGTCCGCACCGCTCCATCCTGCGCCCTCAAAATAAAGTGTCTTGACCTGTTTCATTACCAGTCGTCCTCCTCATTCTCGTCGTCCGTGTCCTCCTCCGGGTCACGGTAGCTCCACATATCCTCCGTGTTCTCCTCCGTCCGCAGCTCCGGGTGCTCCTCCAACCAGTCGAGCACCGCCTGCTCAAGGGCCGCGAGGCCCTTGTCGTACCGCTCGTCGTAAGCGTCGCCCCAAATCGCGTCGATGGCCGCATTGACCGCCTCTCCGCATTTCGCGCTAAGATACCGGGCTGCCGGGTTGCAGGTTTCTTTCCCGTAGCCCACGCCAATGTGGTCGCCGTCGTTCCAGTTACGGTAGCCGATGCGGGTGATGGCTCGGACGATTTCCCCGGCCACGGTGTCCGCCTTGCCGCTCGCGGGCACCAGCTCCTCAAAAAGAGCGTTGAGCTTTTTCTCTACTGTCGTCGTCATGGTCGTTTCTCCTTTCATCAGTGGCGCGGCCTGTAAAGGTCTTGCCGTTTCCTCCGGGGGTTTCTGTTGCAGTCCCAGCAGCAATCCATGCTGCGGTCTGCCTCCTCGTTCACGCACCCGGCGCAGGGATGCCGCGCCGCCTCCGTCAGCTCGTAGGCCCTCGCGTCCTCCGGGGTAAGAGGCTGTTTGTAGTCGATGCTGCCCCATGCTTCCCGGCCAAGCTCCTCGATGTACGTCCGCCTGTCGTAGTTGGTGATGTCCTCCACCCGGTTTCCGGCGGGGCGGGGGAATGCCCCCGGCCCCAGAGGACGCTGTGTGCTGTAATACCTGTAGCTCATGCCTTTACCTCCTTGTCTTGTATGAATGCCTTTGCAGCAGAGAGGCATTCGTTATAGCTCGTAAACCAGCCCGTGAGTTGTTCGTCGCTCTCCGGGCGAACAGATACCGTCCTCGTTCTTTTTTCGATGCGGTAGAGCTTTCCTCCGTGCTGGACACCCAGCAGCTCCCGGTCGTTGACGATGATACTCCCGCTCCCCATCCGCACGTCCCAATCAGAGAGGCCCGTGATGCCACTGACGTACTTATAGGCTTGCTTTCGCGTCCGAAACTGCCGCACCGCTCTGAAATGGCACTTGCGAAACAGCGCGTATTCGTAGGCCTCGTGCCCGTAGATGTTGTTTCCGATTGCCCTGTCTTGGATGTAGTAATCCTTGTAGGCCGGGCAGCTTGCGGGAGTGCGCCTTGAGAATACTATCTGTTCCATAGCGTCGCCTCCCCGCGTCAGAACTGGCCGATGTGAACGAGCCGCCTCCCCCGGAACGTGATGCAGGCGCACCGCTCGCGGGTGAATATGGTGAGTTTTGTCCTCCTGCCCCCGATGTTGATGGAGCCGTTGTTCCGGCTGTATCGAATGAGTTTCATGTCGGTATCCTTTCTGCCCTCGTGACCTCCGGGGCGGGACTTCATCAGTAGATATTGTGCGCGGTGGCCGCCATGTTGCGGATTGTGATGCCGATGGCCTCCTCGATGGTCTTGCAGTCGTCCCAGCGTTGAGGGCCTACGAAGCAGTAAGTCTTGCTGCCGTTCGGGAGGGTGCCGACGACCGAAACGGGTTCATCGTCGTCCAAGACCTCAACTCTGAAATAGCCCGTTTCTCCGATGTAGTCGAGGTATCCCCAGCCGATAAGCACCGCGCCCTTGGTGATGGCTGCGATACGCCAGCTCCAATTCTCGTCCGCCTGCCGCTCTCTCGCCACTGCCGCCTTTACGACCTCTTTGTATTCCCTCATGTCCGCCATGTCGTTTTCCTTTCTCCCCGTCGAGCCGGTAGGCCAGCTTGTCCTGTTCTGCGTCAAGGCTGTTTCATGTGAAACATCCGCGCCCCATTTTGGGGCTTTATTCGGTAAAAAAATTAGTCCTTAATGAGGAGGTCGAACAGCCGGGCTTTCAGTTTCACGACCTCTGCCTCCGCTGCCTCCGCTCTGCGCTGGGCCTCACCCGTGCGGGACATCTGCTCCGAGATGGCTTTGGCCGCCTCGTTGGTGCCTTTTAACAGCTCGTCCCTCCGGGCCGTGAGCTGCTTGACCTGCTCGCTGAGTTTCCTACGCTCCTCGCGGAGGACTTTCAGCTCCTCGTACTCCGGGTTGCTGTGCTGATGCCAGAAGCGGGTCGCGTCCTCCCAGTTCCAGATGTGGAACAGGATGCTGTAGAATGTGCTCCGGGTTTCCATCCTGCCGCTGCTCCATGTACCCTTGGGGTCAGGCTCGCCATCATCGTTATTTCTGCCGATGTCGTTTGCGAGGTCGTCCAGCTCCTCGATGGTGCTGTTCCCGAAGATGTCCTGCGCCCTGCAGATGTCCTCCATCTTGGTGCTCATGCCGTGGGCCTTTACGAAGCTAACCAGTTCTCTGGCGGTCTTGATGTTGTCGTAGATGCTTGCCATGTTCGTTCCCTCCTTAATATTCGATATTCGCGTTTCCGGCGAAGTATTGATTGATTACCCAGACCATCGAAATGTGAGTTACGATGCCGTCGCTCAAAACCGTGTAGTAGTCGTCCGCCAAGTCGAGCGCCTTGTATTCCCTGCCGTTCTTGAGGGTGATGCGCTTGACGCTTCTGAAATCCATCCTTGCAACCTCCTGTTTCCTGTGCCCCGTTTCGGGGAGTTTCTTTGTGCCTCTCTCTTGAGTACAGCCTTATTATAGTCCCTATTTGGGACAATTTCAACACCTTTTTCAAAAATTTTTTGGATTTTTCCCCAAAACGGGGAAGTTTGTTGACTGTGCTGTATTCAGTGCCAGAGAATTGTGGACTTTGCCCCATTTTTAGGCAAAAAAATAAAGCCCCTCCCACGGATTTCTCCATGAGAGGGGCTGGCCGCCGCTGGGCGGTCGTCTTTACTCGGTCTTGGGCTGCGTATCGAGCTGATTGATGGCCGTCTGTACGACGGTCGCTGCGGTGGCCGCTGCCGTGCTCGCCGCAATGGTGGTGGTGTCCGGGGTGCTGTCAAGCACCGGGAGGGCAAGGGTCGCCGGGTTGTCGAGCTTCTGACGGCGCACCTCCGCCTCGATTTTGTTGGTGAGGTATTCGGTGATGTCGCCGTAAAGCTCCTCAATAAACGCCTTGGCCGCCGGGCTGATGGAGGCGAGGCAGGCCGCGAGCGCACGTCTGGCCGCCTCATGCTGCGCCTCCTCGTCGAACTTCCCGGCCTCTTTCAGCGCGTCAACATAGGTCTGACTGGTGGCCTCTACCGCGTCGCTGATGGCCTCCGCAATCTCGGTGAGGTACTTGCTGACCGCCGCGTTCTCGGTGTTCGCTGCCGCGTTCTCCGCCGCCTTGCGGAGCATCTGAACGCCAAAGGCGGTGATGATAGGCACCGCCGCCGTAATGACGGCATAGAGCAAATTCAAAAGAAATTCCTGCATAGTGTTCTCCTTTCTGTGTCCTGCGCGTTACGAGAGCATTTCGTTGACGCGCTTCTGAATGGTGCTGTAGTCATACCCGGCAGCGGTGAGCCTGCTCTTGCGGTCTGTTCCGTTGCCCCAATTCCCGGCGATTACCTCCTTGGCAATCTCGTCCGTGGATTTCTTGGGGGTGCTGCTGCCGGGGATGCGGATTTTCTGGCCCACGCGGATGATGTTCGGGTTTGCAATCCCGTTGTACTCCGCGAGCTTCTGGTAGGTCGTCCCGTACCGGGCCGCAATCCCGGAGAGGGTGTCCCCGGCCTTGACGGTGTAGATGGTGTCCCCGCTGGCCGTGGAGCTGCCCGTATCGCTCCCGGTCGAGGTGCCGCCTCCGCTGGCCGTTGCCTTGCTGCTGTACTTGGGTACGCCGTAGCCCCGGATGTACCGCCCGTTGACCGCGAGGCTCCTCCGCTTCACGCTGTCGGAGTAGTTGCCCTCGATTACGGTGATGGTGCTGCCGACGACCTTTTCGACGATGCCAACATGGTCTGCGCTGCCCTTGTCGTCGCCCACGCCATTGTCGTCCCAGTCGTAGAAAACGTAGTCGCCGGGGCTGGGGACGTGCGCGTCGTTCTCCTCCCAGCTCCCCAAGTTTTTGAAAAGCTGGATGTGCTTTTCGCAGCCGCACTCCGTGGGGATAATGTCGGTCAGCCCCGCCTCGATTGCCACCGCGCTGGCGAACGTGCTGCACCATGCGTCGGTGTACTTCACCGCGTAGCCCCTCGCCAGCGGCTTATGGCTGTTGTAGATGTCGATGATTTTCTTGTGGGAGCCGTCGCTCTCCTTGCAGCCGATATACTTCTGCGCGATACCGACTACTTTCTGCCGTAACTGCTGCTCAGTCATTCCACTTTCGCCTCCTGTCTGCGGGGTAGTGGCCGCCCCCGCGTATTTGTCATAGTAGGTCTGGCCGTACCCGGCCCTGCGCTGCTTTGCGGCCTCGCTTTGGTCTGCCGGACGCTCGAAGTTGACGAGCACCGCGTCCGAAGCCGCCCTCACGCTGCCCGTCGCCTTGAGCGTGGCGAGCACCGTTTTATACCCCTCCTGCAGCTCCTTGAACAGGTAGTCAAGCTGCATTTCGAGGTCGCCGATGGATTTGCCTGCCGCCTGCGCGAACGCCAGCAGGCCCTGTTTCCGGCTCCAATACGTCCACTGGCAGATGCCGTAGCCTGCGCTGTCCCGGACGAAGTTGCCGTATTTGCCGCTGTCCACGGCTGCCGTGTAACTGTCGTCGGTGTAGCCGAGCGACTTCTCGTAGCTGTTCTGCAGGTTTCGGGGGTTGAACGCGCTTTCCGCGTAAAGGTTTCCCATCAGTCCCGCCGCTCCTGCCTTGCTCAGTCCCTTGCGGATAAGATAGTCCCAAATCCGCTCCTCATTGCTGTTGCCTGTGAGTGCCATACTCTGCCTCCTTTACAGGTCGTTTCGGGGAGGCTGCTCCGCCTCCGCCTTTGCCTCACGCCTGTCCTCTTTCTCCCACTTGCGCTCCCGGTTGCGGTCTTTGTTGGTCTTTATCCAGCCCATGATGCCGCACTCTCCTCCGAGCGCAGCGAAAACGCAGGTAACAAGCGTGTCCGGCACCGCGCCGTACTGGTGAAACGTCCTTATCATTTCGATGGTGAACGCCAGCAGGCAAATCCCCACTATCACGAGGATGATGTCCATAGTGCCGATGCTTTTCTTTTTCGTCCTCCGGCGGGAGGGCCGCGTGGCTGACTGTTCATGCTTTCCTCTCATTTCCCGCTCCTTATTTCTGGTCGTGCGCCCTCTGATTGAGGTGTTTCTCCAATTTGTTGTGAGCCTCGGTGACGGCCCCGTTGCAGCCCTGCTGTTTGAGGCCGTCCAAGCAGGCGAGCATGGCATAGCTGATAAGGCATAGCTCGTCCTGCATTTCCTTGATGTCCTCCGCCTCTTTCTTCCGCAGGGCCTCAATGTCGGTGGTCTGTTTCTCCTGCTTTTGGAACCACTTGATTACGCCGTAGGCCGCCGTTCCGAGGGCCACCAAAGCCCCCAGCACCGCAGCGGCCCGGATTATCGTGTCCGCGTCAATATACATTCCGTGTCCTCCTTATGGCAAAGTTTAGGGGAGGTCGCTTCCGCGCCTCCCCGTGTCAATCTCCGATAATCGCTCTCCGCTCTGCTGCGGCCTGCTCCATGCGTTCCTCAAGCCCCTCCACGGCTCCGAACTGCGCCAGCGCATCCGCCTGCGTCTTGATGATTTCGGCCTGCAGCGTAATGAGGTCTGCAAGCCTTTCTATCAGCTCCTGCCAGCTCATTCGTCCGCCTCCGTCCAGCCGTATACCCCCGGCTCCCACACGTTGTTATCCACGCCGCTCGTCCAGTGCTGGCCGTTGTGGGTGACTTTGGCTCCCAGCGCGTAAGCATCGTGTGCCCCGACGGGCTGGCTCCACTCCGGCCATTCCTCTGCCGGGTCGGAGATTTTCACCCAGAGGCTCACCGCCTTGTCGGGTGTCCAGTCCTCCTGCGAGGTATGGTCGCTGATGCAGCGGTAAAGCTCTCCGCCGTACCTGCGGATGTTCCCGGTCTTGTAGTCCACCGGGCAGGCCCAGTCCGCGAACACGTCCGCGTGTTCTCCTGCGGTCACGTCGTCGATGTCGCCCTTTTCCGCCATCGTAACGAATGCGATAGAGGTCGTTTCGTTCACCGTCGCCACCTGCTGCCGGGTCTGGAAGATGAACTCGCCGCCCTCCGCCTCTGTCACCACGGCCTCCGCCGCGCCGGGGATGCTGTCCCCGCCGTTGATGTTATAGAGGGTGCCGCTGACGGAAACGCCGATGGCCTCCTCCGGCTCCGCCGCGATATACGCACCGCTGGCCTCGTTTTTCTTGACGTAGCGCGGCCTGTCGCAAAGTGCGAGCAGTACCCCGCCGCTGATGATTGCATACATGGTCTGTCTACCTCCTTACCTTGATTTTCAGCGCGTCCGCGAGCCTCTGCAGCTCCTCCGGCGAGGCTCTGAAAAAATCCTCGTTGAACAGTATCACGTCCAAGTCTGTCCGCAGGAAATGGCTCCACTCCTGCGTCAGCATTTCGGCCTCCTCGTCCGAGAAGCGGAAGCCGTTTCCCGCGTCGCGCCTGCTGTACGCAATGGCATAGGTCAGTGCGCCACGCTCAAGGCCGCGCCCGTCGTCGTTCTGGGCGAAGTGCCTTTTTGCGTTCTCGCTCGTGTAGTAGCATACCGCCTTGCCCTCCGGGGTGAGCAGGCAGTAGCCGTCTACCGTCAGCTCTGTCCCGTATGGGATATTGAGCCGTTCCCCGCATAGGGCCAGCTCTTTGTACCTGTGATGGGTGATATATTTCATGCCGCGCACTTTAACTCCTCCTCCACTGCGCCACGCCTCCTGTAAATCCAGCCTGCGTCCGTCTTGGTCGCTCGCATCGTGCATTTGAACACCTTTTTCCGGGCCATCAGCTCTTTCTCAAACAGCCGGACGAAACGCTCGTCCATAGCCTGCAGCGTGTGGTAACTGTTGCACCGTTTCGCGTGTGCCCTCCACGACTGGTAGCTCTGGAAAACGTCCTCCGGGTCGAGCTTGCCCTCGTCCACCCATCTGCGGAAGATGTCCAATTTCCGGCGCATAGCCTTGATGCTGCTCCGGCTGAGTTTCATCACGACTTTCCCGCTGTCGGTCAGCGTTACCCTCATTTTGAGGAATTTGAAGCTGTGATGTTTGAATGGCGTGATGATGTTTTTCTTGTCGCTCATTTCTATCCCAAGCCCCTCCGCGAGCCTGTATAGGTCTTTCTTGATTTGTTCCAGCTCCTCCAACGAGTTGCTTATCACATACCCGTCGTCCATGTACCGGGCCACTCCCTTTTTGCCGAGCACGTCCTTGAGGTAATGGTCTATCGGGCTGGCGTAGTCGAGGGCGATAATTTGGCTGATTTCACTTCCCAGCCCCACGCCTCTCTTGCGCTCCGCCGTCTTGTCTGCGGTTTTCATCATCTGGAAGTCGTCCACATAGCTGCAAAACAGCTCATATAGACGGTCGTCCTTGATTTTCTGCCGCGCTCTGGCCTTTATCTCGTCATGGGGCAGGCTCCCAAAATAATTCTTGAAATCGAACTGGTATATGCCGCCCTCTGTGCCGTATTTTCGGAAATGGTCTTGGAGCTGCTTTCGCAGCAGGCGAAGCTGGAAGTCCATCCCCTTTCCGGCGAGGCTCGCGCCGTTCTCGTAGATGAAGCTGCGCGAATAAGCCGCCGTCAAGAGGTTTCTGCATAGGCATTTCTGCTGCGCCCGTCCCTGTATCGGGAGAGCGTCGATGTGCCGGAGTTTCCCGTGCTCCACCGTTCCGAAGCTGTGGAAGCCTTTGAACTTCCGGCTGCCGCTCTGCAGCTCTTCTAAAATGGCGAGGCATTCGGAGAGCAGGTCATTCTCGAAGTTTATCGTCGAGGTTTTCCACCTTGCCCCGTTGCAGCAGGCTTTCCCCGCCTTGCAAAGGTTTCCGAACGACATCACCTCGTCGAAGCTCTTGCCCCCGGCCTCCTGCGCTTTCTGTTCCCTCTGCGCTTTTCGCCGTTGGTATCGAGCCTCGCGTCTGTCTGCGCTTGTCGCCATGCTCTTGCCTCCCGCGATAATGACGCTAAATCCTACCCGTACAGCGAAATGGCCCGGCGGGTGGTTTGCGGAGCGCGTCGCTCTCCGCACCTGTCCCGTCGGCCATAGCGGTTTTCCTGTAGCTGCGTAACGACTGCTCATGTAACCGGGGAGGCCCTTGCCGCCCTCCGCCTGCGCGGTGGACGGCGCAGTACCCGCCAAACTCTCCCGGCCATGCAAGAAGCGTCCGGGCAGCCGTATCAGATAGCAAGTTTAGGACTTTAACCTCATTCGAGGCCATTCTCCTCGGTGCAAATCCTCCTTTAAGTTTCGGGGCACTGCGTGGCTGCTGCCTTTGTTCCGGCCCCATCATCACTCTTAAATCCCGGCGCGAAGCCCAGCGAATTGTTCGCGTTGTTGTTGTTGTTGCTGCCGTCCGTGTTCACATTGCGGAAGTTGTTCGTGTTCGTCGCGTTCACGGAGCGAAGCCACCAATTGCAGGCGGTGCCGTCAGGATTTGCCCTGCTGAGTACGTTTACTGTGCCTTGGTCTGCTGCTGTTTCTTTGCGCTCGCCTCCTCCCGCTTTTTCTGGTAATTCTTGAACTTGGTCTTATCGCTCTCGATGATGCCCTCGATGCGCTTCCGGGCCTCCCGGCCCTGCGCCGTCCATTTCTCAAACACGTCGTCATACTCCGCCTTGCCGGAAAAGAAGTTGTTTCCCTCGTCCACCAGCTCGTAGCAGAACGTGATTTCGGATAACAGCGCATCCGCCGCCGTCGCCGCCATCATCAAGTACCTGTGCCGCAGCTCGAAGTCCTGCCTGCTCATGTCCTTATGGACGTAGACCGCGTTCCCTCTCACCGCGTTGGTGTAGACCTGCGTTGCCAGCTCCAAAAGGTTGTTCGTCACTATCCAGCGGTACGAGGTCGGGAACTTGCTCACCACCCGCATCGTATCTCGCCGGAGTTTTCGGGCCTCCACGATAAACTGCGCCGCCGCGTCTTTCCTACGGGATTTGTATACCGACATTCCTGCCCTCCTCCTCTGGCCTGTGCGCTCCCTGCGTTTCGCTGGCGGGGACTTTCGTCCCCACCGCTCCACTCAGTTTGCGATTTAAGATACCTTAAAGCCCGGCGCGAAGCCCAGCGAACCGTTCGCGCTCGCGTTGCTGCCGCCGCCGCCCGCGCTCACATAGCGGAAGGAGCCCGCGAGCGCCGCGTACACGGAGCGAAGCCACCAATAGCAGGCGGCGCCTGTATCGCTGTGCTTATACTTCACTCTGCTGTTGCCGTTTTTGTAGAAGTCGTACTGTTTCTGGTAGTTCTGCTCCGCGCTGTTCGCGTAGTAAATCTGCCCGAACGCCTCATACTCGGCCAGCAACCAGATTTTATCCTGCGTCGCCGTGACGCAGGCCGCCGTATTCGTGGCCGCTCCTTTGTTGTCGCTGTACTTGGTGCAGACCGTGATGATGTTCTGCCAGTCTGTCGGCAGGGCCGCGAGGAACTGGGCGCAGATGGTCTGCCGCATATAGCTCTGCTCCCATCCGCCTGTGTTCGTGTTGGTCTTGTTCATGCGGAAGCCGTCATTGCTGTTGTAGTTGCCGTAGTCGCTGTCCACGAATGCAATGTCGGTGCCGCTGGCGTTTTTCCCGAACTGGAAGTGGATGCTGTTGTTCCCCTCGATGCCGGAGTTGTGGTTGAAGCCGATAATCACCGCGTAGAATGTGCCGTTGATGGTGAGCGCCCCCACCTTTTTGTTGCTGATGGTGATAGGCACCTTGTCGCCCTCGCTCCAAAGGTTTGCCGCCTGCCCGGACTGGGCCGCCTCCTTGATGGCCGACGGGCCGTTCTTGGAGAGGTCGGGGTCGGGGAGGTTGACCGTCACGTTGATGGTCTTATTCGGTGCCTGATTGTGGTTTGTGCCTGCCGCGCAGCTCACGGTGATAACCGCGCTCCCGCTCTTGACCGCCGTGATTTTGATGGCCGTCCCCGTGACCTGCACCGAGGCGTATTCGCTGTGATTGCTCACCGCCGACACCACGCCGTCCCCGGCGCGGGTGGCGTTCACGGTCGTTTCCTTGGTGCCGCCGCTGAGTGTGACGGCCTCTCTGTCCAGTGTGAGGCTGCCTGCGGCCTTGTTGATTTTCCAAGGCACCGTTTTCATCCCCGTTGTGCCGTCACCGAACTGGTAGTTTTTCTTGGGTGTAAACTCCGCGTTGTAGCTGCCTGCGTTGGTCGCCTGCTTCACTCCGCCGTAATCCACCTTGTCCGCCTCGTAGCCCGTCCACGTCGGGGTCAGCTCGCTGCCCGTGTACGTCGGGATGCTCGCCTGCTGCGGGGTGGAGGTGCTGGCCCTGCCGATGCTCCACTGTACGGTTTTGGGGTCGCTGCCGCCGCTGGCCCATTCATAGTGCTCGTTCGGCGTGAACGTGGCCTCATAGGTGCCTGCGTCCGTCCCGGTCGTAGTGCCGTCCAGCTTGAGGGCCTTGGTGTCGTAGTTGTTCCAAGACGGGGACTGAGGGCTGCCGTTGTAGGTGAGCGTCCCGCTCTGCGAGGGCACCGCGTTGATGGTCTGCGTGAAGTTGGTGATGGCCTCCATAGCGTCCTCTGCGGCCTTTCTCGCCGCCGCCGCGTCGTCGATGGCCTTTTTCACCTCCGGGCCGGAAGCTCCCGGCGCGTTGGTGAAGCCGTACCCGCCGTTCTCCTCGCCCTCGCCGGGCGTGGCCTGCATCAGCACCAGCTCCGCCTTGATTTCCGCTGTCGGTGCCTTGACTGCGTAGAGCCGGATTTTCCCGTCCAAGGCCCTTGCCGTCAGGAACATTCCGCACTCTTTGGCCTTGTCCGCGTCGCTGGGCGTGACGCTTACCAGCGGCACCAGCTCCGGGGTCGTATCACCCTGCGGGATGTCCACATACATCGTGCCCTCCGGGGCCTCCTCCGCGCCTACGTCCCAGCCCTCTTTCGGTATCGTCAGCTCCCGCTTGAGCGTGGCCTCCGCGATAAGCTGCTCCACCACCTCGCGGGTGACGATGCTGTTCGGGTCGATGGTCGCCGTGACTTTATCCACCGCGCCCACCGCCGCAATCAGGTCGAACGTCGCCAGCTTGCCGACGGCGGAGGTTTTGGGTCTAATCCACTCCGGCCCGTTTTCCAGCACGAGGTAGGTGTAGGGCACGTCGCCCAAGTCCGGGTCTTTCGCCCAGAGCAGGATGCCAGTGCAGTAAAATCCGCGCTCCACGTCGCTGCTGTTGATTTGTACCGTCACTTGGCACTCGCCGTTCACCGGGTTTGTGATGGCTGCGATTTTGCCGTCCATAACGTACCCGGCGACCTCCTGCATGGTCTGCGGGGTCTGCTCCTCGCTGATTTCGCCCTCGCCCACCGTGACCTTTGTGTACTCCATCGGGCACCGCCCTGCCAGCACTTTCGCTATCAGGGCAATACCGGGTGTGCAGCTATAGCTGCCATCGTCGAATAATGCCATTGTCTGTCCTCCTTACTCGATAAGTTTCGATGTAATGCGTGTGTGGTAAAAGAGGCCCCCAGACGTTTCCCTCCTCTCTGTGGAGGCTCGCTTCACGTCCACGGGCTGCGGACTGTATTCCGCCCCGGTCGCCCCGCCGTAGCTGATGGGAAGCTGCAGCCGGAACGTCCTGTGTATCTCCGCGCTCATGTTCAGCGCAAGATGCGCCGGAATGCGCCGCAGGAGGGTGTCGAGTAGGTTGTCCTCCCCGAAAATCCCTCCTGCGATTACCACCGTTATGATGCCTCGCGCAAAGTCCACCGTCACCGGGGCCTGCGTATAAGCCGAAATGATTAGCCGTATCTCCGGCTCCCCGATGTGTCCGTTGCCGGAGAGCCGCCCTATCACGACGCTCCGCCTCTGGTCGAGGGATAGCTGCTCTGTGTAGGTGATGTGCAGCGCGTTCTCCCAGCTCTTGATGGTTTCCGCGTCTGCCGCCAGAATGAAGTTGTTGAGATACGCCTGCTCCGTCTGCGCCTCAAAGTCGTCGCAAACGCTGCCAAAGTAATGGAGCAGAGCCTCCATTTCCAGCACTCCCCGGTAGTACCGGGGGTAGTAGCCCATCAGCTCCTCGTAGCCGCTGCTCCTCTCTGGGTAAAATTTGAGCTTGCTCAACTCACCACCACCTCTTTCAGCACGGGCACATCGTCGCTGCCGGGGGTGATGTTACTCTCCTCTCCGTTGAGCAGCAGCTCGCTGTAGTCGGTGAGGGTCTTGAGTTGGGCCAGTAACGCGCCGATGGCGGAAATCCTCACCACGATTTGCGTGTCCTCGTCTGCCGTCAGCACCAGCTCCCGCAGGTAGTTCTCGATGGCCTCCTGTGCCTGCGCCTTTACCTGCTCTTTGTCCGCTCCTGCCGCCAGCTCCGCCGTGAACGTGACCTCGATTTCCAGCGCGGTGGCCGCGACTGCCGTAAAGTGCGCCCCGACGTTCGCCACGCCGTTTCCGAGGCCGTCCCCGAAATTGTAGGTCTTTCCCTCCACCTCCACGGTCATTCCCTTGCCGCAGGGGTCGATGTAGTTCTGCACGTCGGCCACGGTCGGCTCGCCTGCTGGTTTCCCCGTGGGGTCTATCAGCACCGCCTTGACCGTGTTCTCCCCGTACCAGAGGGGGAAGATACGCGCCCGGCCCACGCCGCTGCGCTCCTCGCACCACGTCTTGTAGTGCTGCCTGTTCCCGTTCTCTGCCGGGCCTGCTATCTTTTCCAGCACCCTCTGCCGGAGGTTGTCGTCCTCCTCCCGGTCGCTCCCGCGCTCGAAGATTTCCCCAAACGTGGAAACATCCAGCCCCTCGATGCTGTTCACCGGGACTGCCGGGGTGCCGGGGTATATCTCGTTCCCGCTCTCTCCGGCCTGCTCCGCCTCGAATACCAGCACCGGGCCGTCGTCGCCCTGCTCGCTTTTCAGCACGAAGTAGGCGAGGTCATAGTAGAAGCGTTCGCCAACAGCCGGGGTCGCCCCCTCGAAGATGGCCCTGTACTGCGCCTTGGTCGCCGCCCGGCGGGTCACGCCGTACTCGCTGGCCTTGGTGTCCAGTGCGTCGTCCGTCGCGCTCATTACCGTCGCCATTTCCCGCACGAGGTCAAGGTCGCCGTAGTATTTGGCAATCCGCATCGAAATGCCGTTCACCGCGTCGTAGTAGATGCTGCCGGGCCGGGTGTCGATGCCCTCCGGCGCGGCTGCCAGCGCGTCCGCGAGTATCTTCTCGTGTGTGTAGCTCTCAAACATCAAATCACCTCCTCAATCTCAGTTTCCCCGAAAATCGTGTCCGCCCGGAAGCGTATTCGCGCTGCGTCCCCCTCGAACTCAATGCCGAAGTCGTAGACGGATAGGACGCGGGTGTCGGGCTTTAGCGCGTCCTTTACGAAGCCCTCAACCGCCGCCTCGATATAGTCCCTTGAAGCGTCTTTCGTGATGATAGCGTCCTCGATTTCGCTCCCGTACTGATTGTCGTACAGCAGGCACTTGAAGCGGGGTGTAAGTAGGGCCTTGGTGATGGCCTGATTGACCGCCGCCAGCCCGTCCACCTTGCCGAAAATCCTCCCATTTTCGAGGTCGAGCCTGTACGTCAGCGACGGCAGCTCCGCCGCCTCCTCGACCGTTTCCACCGGGAGGGGAATAAAAACCTCTGCCATATCAATTCACCCTCCCCAGCAGGAAAAACTGTTTGCCCTTGTTGAGCACAAGGACGTGTACCTTGTCGCCCACTTTCAGCGCGTTGTGTACGGTGATTTTCTTCCGGCCCGTGATGCCGTGACTGTGGGGGGCGTATGCGGCCTCTCCGCTGCCTCCGCTGGCCGCGTTGGTCGCCCAGTTGACCGTGACCTCTGTGTTGTAGTCGGTCAGGTGCTCCGGGACGTAGGTGTTGTTCTGGCCTATCACGAGCTTTTCGTCGTTCACCATCTGGATTTTCAGCGGGGAGGTGCTTTTCACGATGCCCTGCATCAGCTCCGGCGCACCTGCCGCCGCCATCCATTGGAATAATCCCTTTAGGCTTGTCTTTTCGGTTTCCTCCGCCATTCTCTGCGCCTCCTCTCTACTCGAATGTACCGTCGTCTACCCAGCCCCAAACGTGCGTTGTAGCCCAGTCCTCGGTCACGAGGCACCACGGATGCGCGGAGCCGGGGTTGGTGTAGGTGATTTTCGCCGGGCCGGGACTGAGGCCCGTGCTCGCTGGTTTGCTGGCCGTGCTGCTGACGTAATGGCTGCCGCCCTTGAATTGCACCACGTCGCCTTTTTTGTAGTCCTTTTTCTCCGGCTCGCTCTCGTCCGGCTTGTCCTCTTTCCCGATGTCGCTGGCGTAGTTGAGCTTGAGCTGCATCGTGTGGCTGTTGTCCTTGAATGTGTGCGTGTCCTCGTCAACGTAGAACGTCCGGGAGAGGCCCAGCTCCGGGATTACGATGAATACCCCGATGCCGGAAATGACCTCCGGGATGCCTACTGCGTCCACGCTCAGTGTCCTCTCCGGGGTGCTCTTTTCGTCGAGTATGCTGTTGATAAGGTCGTTGACCTGCGCGGTGGTTAGGCTTTCGTCCGGCTTATCAACCTCTTGGAAGATGCCGATTTTCTGTTCCAGCTCCGCCTTGCTTTTCTCCGCTATGGTCGTGCCCTCTTTGGACACCATCTTTACGCGGGTCTTTATCTTCTCGATGCTCCGGCTGTAGGTGTAGGTGGAGAGGTTTTGCCCCACCTCAATCACCCACTGCAGGATGTTCTCCCTCCGGGTGAGCAGGCTGAGTTTCCCCTTGCTGCTGGAAACGAAATGCCGGATGCCCGTCGCGTCGAAGTCGAGGCTCAGTGCGTCCGCGATAGCGTCCCACGCGGTGGTCTTGCTTTTCGTCAGCTCCGGGATTTTGTAACTGCATTTCGCAACCTCTCCGACGGGCAGCCCGAAGCGGGTGCAGCAGTCCGAGAACACGTCGCTCGCGGTCTTGTTCTCGTAGCAGAACGTGTCCTTATTGTTGGAGAGGTATATCCCGTTGTCGTAGGCCGTGAATTGCATCCGCTTCTTATTGCTCTGCGACTGCGACATGATGATGCCCCGGAACAGCTCCTCGCCTTTATAGGAGAAGATGCACTGGTGGCCCTCCTCCACGTCGATTTCGCTCCGGGCGTGTTTGTACCCGTCGTCGTCTATCAGCGTGACCGTAATCGAGCGCGAGGCGGTGCCTTTCCTGCCTTTCCACTTGACCGTTTCCACAAGCTGCGAAATATCGTACCCCTGCTCTCCCTTGAACAGGAGCAGGCTAATCCCGCTCGCCATAGCCTCACCTCCTTACGGTATCGTCAAAACCTGTCCGGGGTAAATGAGGTTCGGGTTCCCTCCGATTACCCCCTTGTTCGCATTGTAAATCTTGGTGTACTGGGAGCCGTTGCCGTAGTATTTCTTGGCAATGTTCCAAAGGCAGTCGCCGCTCTTGACGGTGTATGTCTTTGGCTGCACCGTGTTGTCCACTCGCGGCTCCTCTTTCTTGACCGTGGCCGTCTGCTTTGGCACGTCCACCGTGACCTGCCGGACGGTGATTTCCCGGTACTCTTTCAGCGTGATGCTGTACTGGTAGGTGCCGGGGTCGCCTCCGTCCTCCTCGTAGTCAAAGCTCTCGATGGTAGCGAAGATGTCCACTCCGCAGGCCGTCGCTATGAAGTGTACGGGTTTGTCCCCGGCTTTCCAACTGTTGATTTTCTCTATCAGCGTCAGCGGCTTGGTGATGCTGCTGACCTGTATTCCGGGGAAGCGCGTGGCGGGGAAGAAGCTCGAAAAGCTGAATTGCAGGGCTGGGCGGCCCTGCATGATGGTGATTTCGCCCAGTCCTGCAATATTGATGCTGTCATTCTTGCTGCCGTTCTTGACCTTGAAGCTCTCCGGGAGGACGGGGAGCTGGATTTTCTCTTTCTCCGCGTTGTACGTCAGCCACATCTGGTATTTAATACTCATACGCCAGCTCTCCCTCCTCGTAGATTTCGCTCTGGATAATCTGCATCAGCACGGGCTTGAGGTGTTCCATCAGGATTTCCAGCACGGTTTCCCGGTCTACGCCGCCGCTGCCGTTGACCTCGATGGCCCCGCTGCCTGCGATTTCCAGCAGTATTCTCTTGACCTGCTCCGCTGCGCGTCCGCCCAAGCCTCCGCCGCTGCCGCCGTTCTCTCCGCCGCCTCCGGCGAATACCTGCAGCGGCTGCCTCCGGGTGTTCAGCGCGTCAATGAGCCTGTCAGTTTCCTGTGTCGGGAACACTGTGCTGCCCTGCTCCCCGACGATAAGCTCCGGGCCGTTCTCGCCAGCGATAAAGTAGTCCGCGCTGTTGGTCGTCCCCGTGGCGTATGCCGCCGTGGGCCGGGCCACAAGCTCCGGGCCGTTCTCGCCAGCCACGAAGATGCTCTCTGCGTTCGTAGTGCCGTGTGCGTGGCCTGCCGCGCTGCTGTTCACCCTCACGTTGACCGTGGTATTCGCGCTCGCAAGGGCCGCCGACACCGCGTTCGCAACCTCCTGCGCCGCCGCGACTGCGCCGCTCTTTCCGGCGCGGATGCTGTCCGCGTAGGAGCTGATGGTGGCACTCGCAGAGGCCGCCGCCTCGTCGGAGAGGTTCATGCCGTCGATGGTGTCCTGCATTTCCTGTTCGATAGCGTCCATTTGGGCCGTGAAGTCCGTCTGCCAGTCCGCCGTCATAGCGGCGATTTCCTGCTGCTTTGCGCTGACCTCGCCAACCGTGGTAGCAAGCTGCGCCACCGCCTCGGTGTTGCCGCTGTTGATAGCGTCCGCCATGCTCTGGGCCAGCCCTGCGGCCTCCTCGCTGCCGTCCTGTGCAAGGGCCATCAGCGCGTCGTAGTTCTCCTGCGTGATGTCCAAGTCCTCTGCCGAGGTGTTTTTCAGCACCTCAAGGTTGGCCGCGTAGCTGTCCCAATAGGCAAGCTGACTGTCGAGGGCTGCCTGCGCGTTCGCCACGGTCGCGTCCATGTCCGCCTGTGCCTCGTCGAACAGTCCGAACTGTCCCTCGAAGCTCTCCAAGGCCGCTTGGTACGCCTCGTCGTAGGCCGCGCAAAGTTCCTCTACCTTGGTCTGCACCTGCTCGTAGGCGGTCGCCACGGCCTCCTCTGCGGTCACGCACTCGTCTGCCGCCGCAGTTTCAGCTTCCGCAATGTCCTCCCAGCCCTGCTCGATTTGGGCTATGAGCGCATCGTTTTCCGCCTCTGCCGCCTGCAGCTCCTCCAAGGCCGCTTGGTATGCCTCAAGGTCGTCCCATTCGCCGCCCGTCCAGAAGTGCGTCCACCCGCTCATGTTGTCCATGCGCTCCTGTTCGAGGTTGACGTTCTCCTGTGCCTTGGCAATCTCCTCCGTCAGCTCCGCTCTCTTTGCGAGCGCATCGACGTATGCCTGCTGTGCCTGCTGCTGCCGCTGCTCCTCCGCTTCCTGCTCGCAGGCGCGTTTCATAGCGGCCACATAGTCCTCCGCGCTTATCGTCGCATTGTCAAGCTGCGCGGCGAGGTCTGGGTAGCTCTCGCTCAGTTTCTTGGTGACGGCCTCCAGCTCTTTCTGCTGCGCCCCGGTCAGCTCCGCCGCCTCGGTGAGGTCTTGGTACTTCTGAATGAGGGCAAGCGAGCCAACTTCCTGCGCGTTGATGTCCGTGAGTGCGCTGTCGAAGTCGTCGGAGAGCTGGGTCACGCTCTGGCAGAGTGCGTCCACCTCCGCCGTGAACTCCTCGACCGTCTGCCTGTTCGCTTCAAAGGCCGCCGAGAGGTCGTCCACCTCGTACTTGAGCCGTAGGGCCTCCTCCGAGGTTTCGCCGTACTCCTCGCAGGCCCTCTCGTACTCTGCGTTGAGGTCTTGCAGCTCGTAATACTGCTCGCGGGTGGTAGCCGTCATGCCTGCGGTTTCATCCTCCGCTGCGCCGAACACGTCCGCGAGCACGAGGCCTACCGCAACGACTGCCGCAATAGCCGCTGCAATGGCCGTGATGGGCCAGAGGGCCGCCGATAGGGTGATACCAAAGGTGGCGGTAACTGCGGTCGAAATCGCCATCACGCCGTTGTAAATGCCTGCTGCCGCCGCTATGCCGCCCAGTCCAAGGGCCACCGCCGCGATACCTGCCCCAATGCCAATAAGGGCTTTTGTGACGATGGGGTGCTCTGTGGCGAAGTCGCTCATAAAATTGAGGATTTTCGTCCCGGCCCCGTAAAGTTTCTCCATCAGCGGGTTGATGTTCTGGCCGATGGCGATTTGCAGGTTGCTGGCAGCGTTCGACAGCTCCTCCTGCGCGTGCGCGGTGGTATCTGTCATGGTTTCGTAGGCCGTCTGCGTCGCGCCTACGGAGTTTTGCATAGCGTCCAGTGTGGTGTTGAACTGCTCCGCTCCCGCGTTGTAGAGGGCCAGTGCGCCGATGCCTGCCTCGGTGCTGCTCCAAAGGTTGGAGAACTCCGTGGCGTTCCCGCCGACGGCTGTCCCCAGCACGTCCAGCACGTCGCCCAGCGAATACCCGGCCTCCATCAGGTCTGCGAAGCCCATCCCGGTCTGCTCTGCCAAAATCCCGGCCACGGTGCTCCCGCTGTCGCCCAGCTCTGTGAGCATACCCTTGAGGTAGGTCGTGCTCTCTGCCGTGGCAATACCGCCTTTTGTCAGCTCTGCGTAGGCCGCCGATAGGTTATCCATCTGCACCCCATATGCCGAGGCCAGCGGGATAACTTTGCCGACGCTGCTCGCCAGCTCGTCAACGGTCGTTTTGCCGAGGTTTTGCGTGGTAATGAGCATATCGGAAATGCTCTCCGCCTCGCTCGCTTCCAGCCCGTAGGCGTTCAGCGCGGTCGTCAGCACGTCCACCGCCGTTGCGGAGCTTGTGAAGCCGCCTGCGGCCAATTTCGTGGCCGTCCCGGTGAACTGTACCGCCGAGGCCGTGTCAACGCTCGCGGAGAGGGCGGAGTAGGTCGCCTCGGAAAGTCCGGCCACGCTCTGGCCCGTTTCCTTGGAGAGGGCCAAAAGGTCGCCGGAAATGGTGGAGAGGGATACCTGCGTGGTGTCTGCGATTGTGGAAATCTTCATCGTAGCGACTTCAAACTCCGCCGCCGCTGCCGAAGCCTCCATAAAGGCTTCTCCCATTTCATGCACAAGCTGCGTTATCCCTGCCGCCGCCAGTGCGCTCGAAAGAGCCTCCGCCGCTCCTATGCCCCTCTTGGAGCCTTGTTCAGCCTCGTCTGCGGCCCTCTCCGTCGCTTGGGATAGCTCCTCCGTGGCATTGGCTGCCCGGTCGTTTGCCGCGTCCAGCTCCGCCGTAGCGTCTGCTGCGGCCTGTGCCGCCCGTTCCATTTCCTCAAGGTCGTCGGAGCCGGATGCTACAATCTGGTCGTAGTCCGCCATTGCCTGCTCCGCTCGCTGCTGGGCTGCGGTCAGCTCCTGCATGGCCTCCTCTGCGGCCTCGCTCGCTCGCGTCAGCTCCTCTTTCGTTTCGGTGGAAACATTCTCATTGTCGGCCAGCTCCTCCACCGTCTGCGCGGCTTTCTCCATAGCCGTCGCCAATGCCTCCTGCGTGGTAGCCGCGCCGTTCATGCTCTGCGAGAGTGCGTCAGTGGACGCTGCCGCCCGGTCGGAAACGGTCTGTAGCCTCGTGACGGAGGTTGCTACCCCCTCCACAGAGGACACCCCTGCGCCGAGGCCGCTCGTCAGCCCGTCCATTGCCCGGCTCGCTGCGTCCCCGGCCCGGTCGAACTGCTCCACCATCGACATACCCGCTTGAGCAATTCGCTCGATGCTCGCGCTCATTTGGTCGGCTACGCTCAGCCTTGCGGTTAAATTCGGCACGTTTTCCCTCCTCTCTCAATATAGCAATAAAAAAGCCTCGTCTTTCGACGAGGCTGCTGCTCTCTGCTTTAGGTACGAAAAGGGGCCTCACGTCCGCTGTGAGGCCCCTTTGTCATAGGACTATATTCTTGTACTTATACTGCCACAAGTACCCTCCTGCGGTACGCTGGCGGCCTCTGAGGGCCGCGTTGATGCAGGACGTGGGTATGCCTGTCTTTTTGGCTGCGGTGCTCTGGCCGGGGTATTCCGCCACCACCGCGCCCGTTTTCGGGTCTATCTGGATAATTGGGGTCTTGCTGCCGTTTTTCGCGGTAGCTCTGGCCGTCCGGCTGCCGTAGTTGGTGTTCTCCTCTGCGGTCGCCCATTCGAGGTTTTTTACCCGGTTGTTCTCGGTGTCCTCGTCCTTATGGTTGACCTGCGGCTTGCCGTCCGGGTTTGGGATAAAAGCCTCTGCCACGAGCCTGTGCAGCCGGAACGATTTGCGAACGCCGTCGCTGCCTGTCAGCGAGATTTGCATATAGCCGTGCTTTTTCCGGCTCGGCTCTATGATTTTCACCCGCCGCACCCTGCCGAGGTTGCTCACCTCGTAAAGGCCCTCATAGCCGACGACGGGCTTCCATACCTCTTTCATCGGCCCTGCCCGGCGTAGTATTCATGTCGCCGTATCATGGCCTGCAATTCAAGCAAAATCTCCTCCCGGAGTGAGATGGCGGTATCTCCGCCGTCCCAGCGTTCAATTTTTTGGTTTATGGCCTTTTTCGCCTCCTGACGTTCCTCCTCGTCGAGCATCATCATCCTCTCTGCGAGCAGAGCCGCGAACTCGTCGTCGCTCATGCTCTCCAAGCCGCGTACTGTGTCGAGGGCTTTTCTCTGCGTGTCGGTTTTGAGGCTGTCGATAAGGCCCGTTCCTACCGCGTCCAGCGCGGCTCTCATGGTCGCTGCGGCCCGGTTTCTTTCGGTCTGGGCTGCAGGTGTCGAAGCTCTGGCCCGTGCCTCCTGCTCCCGGCGTTCAAGCTCCTCTACGGAAATACCGAGCCTGCTGGCCGTTGCGCGTAGGCTTTCGCGCCGTTTCGCTTCAAACTCCCGCATTTCCTCGTCTGTCAGCTTCCGCCCCAACTACTCCACCTCCTGCATTTTCGCCTCGACCGCCTGCTGGATTTCGCAGGCCAGCGTGTAGGCTTCCTTGCCCTTGAAAGGCACGGTATTGAGGCTTGTCATGGGGTTACTGCCGTCTGCTGCCGTCTGGAAAAAGATATGCCCGGCCACGATAGCTCCCGGCTTCTTCACCGAAACAGCGACGAGCTTGCTGTACGGAATAAAGCGGCTCTGTCTTGCCATGCCGCCAACCTCAATCCGTATGCCCCTGTCGTCGATTGTTGCGGAGCGGTCTGCTCCCTTGATTTCGTAGTTCATAATGCCACCTCCCGGCTCTACTCACTATTCTACCCCCCCCCCTCGAAAAATCAAGAGTTTTCGGGGGTGTTCCCCGAAAAGCGGCATTACTATTTCGCGTTGATGGTGTCCCGCCTTACCGGGTGTTCACCCTCCTCTATCTCGGAGGCAATGTAAAAGAGCTGCGTCCGGCGCGGCATCCGCTCGAACTCCTCCGGGCGGAGGTTGTGCCTCTGCCAAAGGATGTGCGCCCACCGTGCGCTGCTCCCTGCCTCCTTGATTAGTTTTTTGCGTCGTCGAGGTCAGCCTCGTCGCTTACGGGGGTGAGCAGGCCAAGGGCCTCCATGACGATGCGGGAAACGTGCTGGAACTCGTCCGGGCGAGCGAAAACCTTGAGCGGCATTTCCGTCACGTCAGCGCACCCGTAGTATTTCATCAGCTCCGGGTCACTGAGGTCGGGGTACTGCAGGGCCTCCACGATGATATGGCGGGATGCCCTCGCGCTGTCGCGCTCGGTTTTCCACACCACCTCGCCGTTCGCCACCATCGGGTTGCCCTTTTTGTCGGTGGCAATTCCACGCTTGCGGTAGTTGTCGTTGATTTGGGTGATGCGCTCCTGCGACAGCACTCGAATTTCAAACTGGATTACGTTGCCCTCCTCGTCGCGGAAGCTGTCCGGGCCGGGAGCGGTGACGACCTCCGGCTCCACGGGACGCATGAAATACTTGAGGTCTTTCTTCTTGGTTTCAGCCATTTTTTACACTCCTTTTCGTAAAATAGATAGCGGCCCCTCCGGGCTTTTCCGGGAGGGGCCGCCTGCTGCTCTGCTTACAGGATGTCCTTTGCGTTGAACGAGATAGCGTCCTCCACGACCTCGCCGCCGCTGTCCAGCATCGTGAGGGGCAGGTCGCCCGTGAGGACGCAGCCGACGCAGGTGACGACGTTGTTGCCGTACTGCTTGTAGTAGTCGCTGTTCTTGTCCTCCATGATGCCCTGGATAGTCATTTCCGGGGTTTCGTGGGTCTGCTGATACTCCTTGATTTTGTCCTCCAGCCACTTGGAGCTGCGTCTCCGGGTGATGGTGCCCGTGATGGCGTAGCCCAGCCAGCGGGAGCTGGGGGTCAGCTCTCCGAGCTGGCGGCCCGTCCAAACGTCCGGGGTCATTTTGATTTCGCACTTGATGCTGTCCGCAATCTCCACCCCGTCCAAAAAGACGTGGCCCTCGCGGAGGGAAATCGGCGCGTGATTGTACTCCATAGGTTATCCTCCTCTCTGCTCTTAGCGGGTCTTGATGGTGAAATACAGCTTCTCCGCGCTGTCCACCGCCTGCAGGCCGACGTTGATGTAGGTTTCGTCGTCCACGCTGGCCTCGCGGTCTACGAGGAAATCCTCGTCGTAGGACACGTTGCGGATGGCTCCCACGTCCTCGAACTGGCGCAGGATGGTCTTGCCGATGCCCTCCATGATGTCCCAGCCGCGCTCGTTATTGTCGAACTTGTTGGGCGGGAAGTTGGCCTGCACCGACTGCTGGAACGTGTCGTAGACGCGAATGACGCGGTTTTTGCGGTAGCTCTTGTCTTTCTTGTCCGCAAAGGTAATGAGGGTGTTGATGTCGTACATCACCACCACCTCGTCGTCCTCGTTCAAGGTGAAGAAGAACTCGCCGTTATTGACCGCTGCCACGGCCTCCTCGTTCGACTTGGGGTTCACGACGGAGGTCGCTCCGGCGTAGGGAACATAGGTAAGGCTTTCGGTGTTGGTGGCCCCAGCGGTCGCTCCGGCTACCCACGCGCAGGCCTCGGCCACGGAGAGGTCGTCGCCGTCCAGCGAAATACTGTTGGTGACGTTGATAACCCCCTCGTAGTCCATCTTGCCTGCGTTCGGGATTACCACCTGTACGCCCCGGCCCATGCTCTCGCGCATATACTTGATTTTGGTGAGGGCCGCCTGCTTGACGTTCTGGCTCTCGTCGTCGCCGTCGAACGGGAACGCCACGGTATCGAACTTCACGCTCTCCCAAGCGTCGATGAAGTCGGTGATGTCTTTGTTGGACACCTCCTCGTCAGTGCCGCCCGTGAGGTTTACGCCAGCAATCTCGACCAGAGGCTCCGGCTCGTACTCGCTCTCCCCGGCCTCGCTGATGCGTGTGATGTGAGAAATGTCGAACGTAAGCTCGTGGCCCTTGCTGGTCTTGATGGCGAACTTGATGCCGGGGTCGGTGACGCGGATAACGAGGGTCTTGTCGTCGCCCTTGATGCCTTTCTTGTATTCCTGCCCGTTCCGGGTGAGGTCATAAGTGTCCTCCGCCGTCAGCCCCTCGTCACTGAGGTCGATGGCGATAAAGTTGCCGGACTGCTCCTCCGGGTTGCCGGGGTTGAACTCCTTATAGCCCGTCACCCACGGCAGGGTGCCCTTGAACTGCGCGGTGTTCCCGTCCGTTACGACGGTCACGTCGCGCTGCAGGTCGCCTGCGCTCTTGCCGTAAGCCTTTGCGGAGGCGGCCATAGGCTTGACCTTGACCGCGTTCTCCGCCGGGTCGTCCTTCACCGCAGAGGCAAAGTCAATGTACGGGCATTCCTGCGCGATAAGCTCGTCCACGGAGGTCAGCCCCTCGTAGGTAACGACCTTATCGCCGGACAGGTGGATGTCCACGTCGAAGCCGCCGAGAGGGTTCTCGGAAATGGTGTAGGTGAGGTCGTTCCCGTGGCTGCCGCCGTGCTTTGCCACGCCGATTACACCGCCGCCCGTGCCGCTGGCCTTTTCGCCCTCGCTAAGGATGTAGGCGTAGACCGTGGTCGCCCTCTTGAACGCCTCGCGCAGCAGCAGCATCTGGCGGTTGTTGTCGCTGTCGTAGATGCTGTGCCCCAGCGTGGCCGCCGCCGCGTCCGGGCTGGCGTTCGTCAGCCTGATGAACTGTTTGGCCGGGCCGTAGTCCGCCTTGGGGAGGGGAATGACGACGGTGCCCCTCGTCCCGGCTGCGACGACTGCGGTTTCCCTGCCGCTCTCGAAGTTGATATAAGTGCCCGGCAGCGTCTTGCCGACGAGCTTGTCAAATCTGCCTCCGGCCATTGTTATTTCACTCCTTTCTTGCTGCCCCACGCCTTGATGTGGGAGCGCATTTCCTCGACGGTGTACTCCCCGGTCATGCCGTAGGTGGCCCCGTCATAGGTGCTGGACGAAACGCCGAAAAGCTGGCGGCAATTCGCCCTGAGTTTCTTGACCGCGAACTTTTTGGCTCCGGCTTTCTCCGGGGCCGCAGGCTCAGCGGTCACTTTGTTCTTGACTGCCATATTTTCCTCCTTACTCCGGCTGGCCGCCGGGATTTAGTGTTACTGCGTAACTCTCTAACGCCTCCGCGTATGCGTCCGTGATGGTCTTGCCAGAGCGCATGATTACCTCCACGTTCACTTTCCTCGCTTTTGGCCCGTTCTCCTGCTCCTCCACCACGTCGAGATACGGCTTTCGGCTCCGCCACGTCACCGTGAGCTGCGCCGCTCCGTCGTCGAGCACCTTGAGCTGCGGGTCGTTCACCCGCACCCAGTTTCCCTTGATTTCGCGGCCATCCGGGTCAATCAGCGGCACGAGGTTTCGCGCCGCCCGTATCGCCTGCGTGACCGCGTTTCCGAGCGCATAGGCCCCCTGCGCCGTCTTGTGGAAAATCTTGATGTACCAAGCGTAATCCACATTGTAGGTGAGGAAAGTTTCTCCGCCCGTTTCAATCTCCGGCGGAGGGAAGTAGGCCGCCGGGACGGTAAAGTGCTGCGGTACGTTCCAGTAGTACGGTGCCGGGCCTCCGGCGCGGTCGAGCACGAATTTGATGATGCTCGCCATTTCCTGCTCTATCAATCCTTGTCCTCCCTCCTTTACCTGCCAAAATAGCTGTCCAGCCATTGCTGCATCTTCCGCTCCAAAAGCTCCGGGTAAATCCTGTCGAGGATGCGGAGTGCGCTTTCCCAGTAGTGTGCGCCCTCTACCCAGTGCTGTTTAAGCATCATGCCGCCCTCGGCTGACCTGTCGTAGATGAAGCGGTCGCCCTCCCAGTAGCCGGGGACGAAGCGACGCTCCACGCCTTTGGTGTTTGTCCAGTGTCCATCGTTCACATACCCTGCGTATTCAACATTGGTGCCTACCTCAAGGGTGAGGCCGCCGTCGGAAATCTCCCATACGTTTTGGTCGTTCCCTTTCTCGAAGCTGGCGAGTAGCAGCCGACTGTCGATAACCTGCCGCCGCACGATTTCGTCCTGCAATATCCTCAAAAATTCGTTCCCAAGCCCCTCCATGAACTGCTCAAGCTCTTTGCGGAAGTCGCCCCGCGCCGCTCGCTCCATCCTCTGGAAGAACTCTCTGAACTCGCTCATATCGAACTCCACCGTTGCCATTACAGGTGCCGCTCCTCTCCAATCTTCTTGATGTAGACGAAAAGGTGGTGTTCCCGCACGTTTATCGGCTGCTCCGCCGTGTACTCGTGCCCGGTCGCGCAGTCCACGATTTTGTCGTTGAGCCGCACGTCCGTCCCGATGGGGAGCGTGAGCTTGATTTTCGCGTCCATGAGGTTTGCCGGGGCCGTCTGCGTGACGGTAATGGCCGCGTTGCGTACCCCGAAGTGGCACGTCTGGCCGCTGATGTCCGGCTCCTCCGGGTAGGTGAACGAGGGAGAGGTCGGAAGCCCGTAGCCGGGCGTGGCCTCTCCCTCAATCGCATGGTATATGTCGCAGGTGTGGTTCAGCAGTGCCTCCAAGCTCATGCCGCCACCCCCTTAAAGTCGCCGCATCCGCAGCGTTACGCCGTGGGTCGGCTCCGCGATTACGAAGTCGTCCAGCAGCCCGGCGAGGCCGAGGCCAGCGTAGTCTACGCTGCCGTCCGCCGCCGTGTAGGAGTAGTCGTCAAAAGTTTCGCTCTGTAGGCCCTGCGTGATGAACTTACTGGTTGCGCTCCGGGCGTATGCCTCCGCGAGGATTATCACCGCCGCCTTGACTGCCTCCGGCAGCTCCTCCTCGCCCTCAAATCTGTTGTGAGTGTATGTGATTACATACTGCTCCGCCCTCGCAATATCCACCGCCAGCCGTGCGTCGCTGCGCTTCTGCACCGCTGGTATCTCCGAGTATTCCCGGACTTCTTGAGGTGTTACCCACGGTCTTTTTGCCATAGGCCCACCACCTCCTTTCCGCCCTTAAACGCTCAGTTTGACAGCGGTAACGAAGATGTCGATGCTGCCAGTAGTGACCGCGCTGTCCACCTTGACCTTTACCTTGCCGTCAACCGGGGTTGCCAGCGCGAGGTCGGTGGTGAGGCCCTTGCCCTTGGTGACGCTGCCGCCGTCAACATAGGCGTTGTCGGTGGTGCCGTCCCCGATGGTGACGGTGGTAGCCCCGGCCTCGTCGGAGGAGGCAAACGCCACAATATTCACGAGGCGGAAGCCAGCGGGGATTTCCTTGTCCAGCACCACGCCGTCGGTCGCCTGCTCGGTGTCCTTGGTGATGGTGCCGACGTGGGCGGTCTGCGGGATGCCGCATACGCCCGTATCGAAAAAGTCGGTAAACATCTTGTGCTCTCCTTTCTTCTGTTCAAATACCGCCTGCGAAAAGTCGAACGAGGCGACGGTCTTGCCGTCCACCTTTACCTCGAACGTGTCCTCCGCCGTCACGCGGAACACGTTGTAAGGCTCGAAGTCCAGCCCGGTCTTTCCGGGCTTTCCGTTCTTGATGAAATCCATCTTCTCGCCTGTCACGTTCAACAGGAACGGGAAGTAGTAGCCCTCCTGCTCCTCCGGCTTGCTTTTGTTGAAGCCGTAGTACCCGTTGACGTAGTGGAACTTTCCTTTGACCGTTCCGTCCTCCCGCACCCTCATGCCGCGCTCTACCATGTCGCCCACGGCTTTGCCGTAAAGCGCAACATTATGGGCGGGAATTGAGATAGTTTTCAGATACTCCACGGTTTATTCCTCCTCCCCGTAATCCGGCGTATTGCCTCCCTCCGGGGCGGTGTCGTCCTCGGTGCTGCTGTTCTCGTCGCCCTTGCCGTCGTCCTCCGGCTGCTCGTCCTCCGGGGCGGTGTCGTCGGGGTCAACGGTGCCCCCGGCCTCGACCTCCTCCGCAGCGATAGCCGCCACGAAGTCCGCCTTGCTCTTGAGGCCCTTGGTGTCGATACCCATGTCCTCCGCCAGCTTCTTGAGGTCGGCCAGTTTCATGCCGTCGAGCTGCCCCTTGTCGAGGTGCCCGGTGATAGGCGCGGTGCTGGGCCGCTCCTCAACGTGGACGAAATACCCGGTGGCTACCGCCGCGTCAGCGGTAGCCTTGTCCTCTACGAAAACATCCGGGTTTTTCTTGGTCGCGCTGACGATGCCGGAGTAGGAGAGGGCCTTTGCCAGTCTGATATGGTACATGGCCGCTCCTCCTCTCTTACTTCAAGTTGGTGATGATGGCGGTCGCGTCCAGCTCCTCGATGATGGGGTCATAGTCGAGGTGCGTGACGTAGAAACGCTTATCCTGCATGATGGCCTCTTTGCCCTCGGTCGTCTTGCGAATCTGCACCGCGTAGGTGTTGACGACGATAAGGTTGCGGGGGTCGGTCAGGATGATGGTCTTGTCGTCGAGGGACGGGCACTCCACCGCCTGGATACGGGCAGGGGAGGTGTAAACACTGTCGGGCACCGCGCCGCCCTTGGTGACGACGTTGTTCAGCAGGAACAGCTCCCACTCCTGCGCTCTCTTGGGGGACATCAGCCAGCGGAGGCGGCCATTGTTGTACTTGTTGGGGAGCTGTGCCAGCGTCTTGTAGAACAGGTCGAGGCTCATGTCGCCGCTCTGCGCGTCATGGACGTGGCCTCCGGCCTTAATCTGCTTAATCCAGCCGTCGTTGATTTTGAGGAAATCGTAGTCGGGGTCGCTGCTGTCGGTGGCCTCGTCGCCGTTGAGGTACAAGTCCTCCATGTCCACGCCGAGCTGGGTGGTCATAAGGTTGGTGACGATGGTTTCAAAGTTCTGGCCCTCGATGTTCTCGCGGAGGGTTTCCTCGGTGATTTCCCACGGCAGGCGGACGGCGGTCGTCGCGTACTCAATCTGAGAGGTGCTGACCTGCGCCCTGTAGTTGTCGTCGGTGTTCTCGGTTTTCTTGCGGACGATGCGGCTGGCAATGCCAATCTTGTCGATTTCGCCAGTCTTGGCAGTCCGCATTTCGTGGCGGATAAGACCGCCGAGGTTGGTCGCGTCGAACGTCTGCTGAATGAAACGACGCGCCTGCTCCGGGTTGAGCAGGCCGGACGCGAGGCTGCCGGTTTCGATGGCAGCGTTTCTGATGATGGTGCTGTTATCCATGTTCAAAAATCCTCCTTTATGGTATTAGAGAATGCCGTGCAGGTAGTGCTGCTCGCCGCTGCCTGCATCCTTGGTGACGCTCCCGCCGAGGTTGCTGGGGAGGCCCTTGCTTTTCAGCACGGGGTCAACCGCCTTTGCCACGGCATCGGTAATCATCTGCTGCACCTGCTCCGCAGTAACAGCCTCCTGCTTCTGCGGCTCCATAGCCTTGCTGATGGCCTCCTGCACCATCTTCTCGATGGCCTCCGGGGTCAGCTCGGTCGGGGTGGTGTTCTCCCCGCCAGCGGCCTTTTCCACGGCTCCTGCGCCATTCTGCGCGGTTTGAGCGGTGGCCTGCTGGCCGTTGTCGCCCATAGCCTTGGTGATGGCTGCGGCGACAATCTGTTCTACTTCCTGCTTAGTCACTTGCTTGTCCTCCTTATCGGTTTTGGTGTTGGTCTGGTCGCCCTCCGTCCCGCCGTCGTCGGTGACTTCTCCGGCCTTTTTCTTGTCGGGGTCGTCGTCCGGCTCCGGGTCGTCGAACTCCTTGAGGAAGCTGCCGAGGCTGTCGTAGATGCCCTGCAGCGTTTCCCGGTTTTTGGTGCTCATTTTCTTTCCGGCCTTTTCGACGGGTCTGCCCGTCTGGATGGCCTTGGTGATGCTCTCACCGCCAGTGAGGATGCTGGTAATAATCTGGCTGAACTCCTCCAAGCACTCGCGTACCCGGCCCTCGTCCGCCTCATAAAGCCAGCGGCCCGTGATGTTGTCGTAGCGGTAGAGCACCTCCTCAAGGGTATTCATGGCGTTCCAAAAGAGCGTCCCTTTGCTGCGCTCCTCGTAAATCTCCGACATGGCTCCCTTTTCCACTACGTTCATCCCAAGCGCCTTTGCCAACTGCTGCAGCAGCCCGCGCTTCTCACTGGTTTCCTGCTGTTTGTTCACGGTTTCCAAATCTACGTCCTCCTCACTGTAGTTTCCGACGCCGCCCATACTCAGCCCGGTGATTTCGCCGTTCTCAATGCCTTTCCAGATGTCGCCGTTCGTGACCTTGACCGTCATAAGCCAAGTGCCTTTCTTGACCTCCTCGTCGCCAACTTTGAAGTCCGCTTTTGCCACCCAGTTCTCGACGACGGTCGCGCCGTCCAGCGGCTCGAAGCTGTGCTGTAAGTCCACCTTGTCGCCGTTCTCACTGTACCAGTAGCAGGCCTTGACGATTTCATCCTCGGTCATGTAGTTCCCGTGGCTGTCCTCGGTCATAGGCTCGTACACCACGCCTGTGACGTAGTGGTTTTCTGCGTCGGTCTTGATGATACGGCCATAGGTGGTGAATGCCGCCTGCCCGTCCGCCGCCCGTGTGATAAGGAACTTGCGGAGGTTGGCCGCCTTGTCTACGAGGCTGACGAATTGGATTTTTGCGTCCGTGATTTCGTATGCTTTCCGCGTTGCCTTTCTCATGCCCTCTCTCACCTCCTTTCGCTGGCTACGAGAAATATAAAAAGCAGCGTTTCCGCTGCCTTTTACCGCGTCTGTGCCCCTGCTGCCGCAGGGACGCTCTGAGCGGCCCGAAAAGGGCCGCTGTTTGTCGATGGGTAAATCTATACCCTATGCGCTCCCGGACGCTCCTGCGCCACGAGGGGAGGCAGGGGAGCTATTCCTCGCCGTCCTCCTCCACGTCGAAGCTGTCAAGGATTGCGAACGCCTCCTCCACACTGGATATGTGGAGGTCTGTCCCGTCGTCGATGATGTACTGCGGGATGCCGATGCAGGCGTTCTCGCTCTCCTCGGAGAGTATCATTTCATAGACGGTGTTTTTCTTCCATGCCCCGCGCTCAATGACCGTGGCGTAGCCGTGCTCCTGCGCGTAGCTTAGAACGGTATCCAGTCGTCCTCCTCCGTCGTCGTTTCTGATGGTAGCTTTCTTTTCCATCCGGCTCTCTCCTCCGTTACGATGTCCTGTACCACGTCCTCTCTGAACGAGAGGTTATCTACCCGCAGCAGGTGAGGCGGGTCTGCTCTCCCGTACCTGCTGGTATAGCTCATTCTGGCAAGCAGCTCCCGCTTCTCGAAGTCCTTGACGTACTGCTTTCCCGTCTGCGGGTCGTATAGCCGCAGGCTGCCGCCGTCGTCCCTGTCCACGCTGATGATGTGGCCGCCTTGCGCGTTCTTCCAACTGAACTCAAGCGTGTATCTGCCTCCGGCCTTTACCCGCTCCTCAAGGTAGTCCCCGTAGGAGCTTGGGGTGTAGGTCGTATCGTAGTCCCACGGCTCAAACTCCGGCACGTCCCCGGTTTCCGGGTCTACCCACGCAATGCGCGTGTCCCGCGACAGCATTTCCGCCGTCTTGTTTTTGGTGTAGCTCCGGGCCTCTACGTCGTAGCCGCGCATCCGCGCCTCGTGCGCCACGACGCAGCTCTGGCAGTTTTGGGCCGTGCCCGTCCCCTTGCGGTAGCCGGGGTTTGCTGCCCGGTTGTCTGCCTCGGTGAACGTCATTTCAGCTCCGCGCTCCACGCCTCCCAGCTTCTCCGGGTATCGGGAGTATTTGTCGCCGTTGAGGGCCGTCCCGCTCCCGGTGGCCGCGCTGCCGCCGTCCGGGTCGATGCCTGCCTTTGCCCTGTTCCGGGCATCCAGCTCTTTCTCCCACTCGTCGTCCATTTCGTCGATGGCCTGCTGTTGGAGCTTTTGCCGCTCCTCCAACGACATACCAAGTACGTCCTCGTCCACGACGGGCTGGCAGATGCAGTGGCAGTTGATGCTCTCCTCCGGGGGCAGGATGGTGTCCCGTGGGTACATGACCTCGTATGTGCCGCCCTTGATGCCGATTAGGATGAACGGGGCGTTTTTGGGGACGCGCTGGCCGTCCATGTCAACATGGTTTTGCCTCGGCACGTTCCTGTATGCGCCCGTGTGTTTCCACATCTTCTCGCTGACCGACGGCGACTGCATGAATGCCTCCTGCTGCGCCACGCTGTGCGCCCTCAGTACCTCCGTGACGGCGACGCGCCGGGCCTTGTAATACTCGTCCCGGATGCCGCTGTCGAGTATCTGCCGGGTGAACTCCGCTATGCCGCTGCCGTCCTCAAGGCCGCGCCGCAGTATGCCCTCGATTTCGGTGTGACTGTTGAGCTTCATAATGGCACCGAGGTCTTGGCTCCACTCCGATACCCATGCGGTCGTCCGCTTTGATACCTGCGCCAGCTTGAGGCTCCTGTCTGTCTGCGCGAGGTAGTAGCCCGTGAACTCCGGCATAAACTTGGTGAAGTTCTCCGTGAACACGGTGACGAGCTTTTCTTTCAGCCCGTCCTGTATCTTGACCTCCGGCCAAACGTCCGCCGCAAAGGTTTCGAGGTCAACCGCCTTTTCCGCCTCTGCCACGATGAAGTCCGTTTCTTCCAGCAGGGCATCGGCCACTCCGTCCTCGATGTCCTGCGCGTACTTGAGCGTCTTTTTCGGCTCGACGTAGCCCTCCTCTCCGAGTGCGTCCGCGAGGTCGTCGTCCGCTCTGGCGAGGTATGCGTCTATGGCCTTTAGGAGGGGCTTGCACTGTAGGCACATAGTCACTCCCCCTTGTCCATCTTGAGCAACAGCCTCTTGACCTCTTTCATCACCGCCACCACCGCGTCGTCGTTCCGGCTGGCCGCTTTCTCTATCTGCTTTTGGAGGCTCATGGTGAGGCCGCCGATGTCAAGGTTGCTCCCGCCGCCCTGCGTCTTGCTGTACGCCAGCGGCACGTCGCCCCAATCCTCCGTGTAGTCCTCCGCCACCTCGCCGTAGGCCTCGTAGATGATGCGCTTGGCAAAGTTCGGGGTAACGCCTCCGGCGTTGTTCGCCACGGTGAGCAGCTTGTAGAGGTCGTCCGGGTTGCTGATGTCCGGCTCCAAGAAGTACGCCTCCACGAAGTGGAAGCCGTAGCCGTTCAGCAGTCGGTTGTTGATGGCCCACGCGAGGCTCTTGCGCTCCGGCTGGAATACCTGCTCCTCCGTGACCTCCTGCGCCGTCTGCGCCGTCGCCCGGTTGAAGTCGGTGGTATAGCCGACGTAAAGGTCTGGGAGCTGGAACGCGCTCTGCACCTTGCGCCTGTTGTTGTCGAGGTAGTCTTGGAACAGCTCGTCCTTTTGCAGGATGCTGGCGAGGTCTTTGACCTCTATCTCCGGCCTCTGCTGTTGGTCGAAGTCTGTCCGCCCGTCCGTGGCCTCGGTTTCGAGCACGATGAATGCGTGTTGCCCGGCCTCGCCCTTGATGTCGTTGATGTACTGTTGCAGCTTTGCAAAGCTCTCGTCCGAGAGGGTGCCGCCTTTCACCATAATCATCAGCGGGGTGTGCCGCCCGTTGATGAAGTAGTTATTATTCAGCATTTCCGCTCTCCGGCTGCCGTCTACGCCGAGCACCTGTCCAATCCACCGCACCGTGCCGTATGGCTCCGTCCCGATGGCAAATTCCAGCAGCTCGTTCGCTTGGTGCTCAAGTTCAAGCGTCTGTCCCTCCTCAAGGTACTTGCCGTCTCGCATATCCATCACGCGGGGGTCGCCAAACTCCTTGAAGTAGACCACCTTGCCGCCGATTTCCTGCTTATACTTGCAGTACCGTTTCTTTCTCTCGACCTCCTGCCCGTGATGGTAGTAGGTCGTCGAAATGTACGGCTCAAGAGGCCGGGTCTTTTGGACGCTGGGCGTTTCCTTGATGAACTCAATCTGCACCACCTCTCCGGCGACGTTCCGTATGACCTCGACGTAGGCAATGCCAAAGGTTTCCCGCGCCTCGATGATGTCCTCAAATACCTCTTTGGTGTCCTGCTCGATGGTAAGCAGCTCGATGATTTCCTCCGCCCTTGCGAACTCTGCCGCCATTTCCGGCGTTTCCTCCGTGTCCTCGGTGTACCTCACGCCTATGCCAAATCCTGCGATATTGTTCTTATAGGCGCGGATGCACTGCGGAAGAATGGTGCTGTTCTCCACCAGTTTCGCAAGCCCTCGCATATCATGCCGTGGGGTTATCCAGTCGCCAGCGTTGTACGCCTCCTGCTCTGTGACCTGTACGGAGGTATCCGCCTTTTCCAGTGGCCCCTGCTGCTTGATGATGCGCACCCGCGCCCCCGGTGCCTTTTTATTCGCCATTCTTTCTCACCCCTCTCCTTTTCGGCGGTTTTACTGGTAGGCAAAGTAGCAGTACGCAGTCCGCCTCGTCCGGGCTGGGTTGCCCTCTCTTTTTGACTGCCTCTTTGCTTTCAATCTTGATTTTGCTGTCGTCCGTCAGCGCGTACTTGCGCCCGGATAGCTGCGCCACGAGGTCGTCGTCGTCCGGGAGTATCAGCTCCACGGGTTTCGGCTTTCCTGTGTCCTCGTCGTATGGGGCTAGGAGCCGCTTCACTACGGACATCATAAAGGTCGTGCTATCGTAGAAATACTTGTGCTTGATGCGCTGGCCGAACTTTACCGGGTAGATTTCCAGCCACCAGAAACGCTCCGGGTCGTTTCGCTTCACCTGCCGGAGGCGGTCTGTCACGCCTCCTCCGAGGCCGCCGTCGTCTATCTTCACGGGGATGGGGGTCTGCAGGTTGTACCGATGCACAAGCTGCTCCCCCAGCAGGATGATGTCGTCCGCCGTTTTCATCAGGTCTTGCCCCTGCCTCTTGCGGTAGAACGTCACCTGCTCGTCCACCTTGTAGCCGATGATGGTCTTATCGTCGCCAAACCGGGCCACGTCGCACCCTATATGCACCAAAAGCGGGGATTTCCGGGGAGAAAACTCCGTATTGATGGAGTTTTCGACGAGGGAAATCGGAATAAATATGTCGTCCTCTTGGAGCGGAAAGTCCCCGGCGACGCGGACGCGGAATACGTCGCTGTCCTCGCCGTACATACGGATTATCCTCTCCACGAACTCCTGCGGCACCCGCTCGCTCTTGCGCCCGTCGATGTGGAACGTGGTGTAGCTGGCCCTGTTCTTTGTATGGCTCTCGTAGAAAAAGCCCTGTAGCTTTGTCGGGTTGCCGCACATGAGCAGCCGCGCTCCGGGTGTCGAAAGAGCGCCGAGGACGGGCTGGAATATCTCGTCGTCCACGCCACTGGCCTCGTCTATGATGTAGAGCAGGTGCTCCGCGTGGAAGCCCTGCAGCGCGTCCGGCTGGCTGGCCGTCCGTGCTACCGCAAACCACTCCTCCGGGTAGCCTCTCATGTAGAGCTTTTCTTTCGTCCACACCAGCTCCGAGGCGAGGGCTTTGTTGTTCCGTATCCACTTGCTCACCTCGGCCCAGAGGATGTCGAATAGCTGATGCTGCGTCGGTGCCGTGCATGGTATCTTTGGGAATAGATGGGTGCATATAAACCAAATGACCGCCCACGCCTCCACTGCGCTCTTTCCTACGCCGTGGCCGCTGCGGACGGTCGTCATTGGATTTGTTGCTACGCTGCGGAGTATCCGTGCCTGCTCCGGGTCGGGTGTCGCCCGTATCACGTCCTCCACGAACTCGACCGGGTGGTCTGCGTAGTAGAGTATCGCCTCCGTGTTAAGCATCACCCTCCTCCTTTCGCTTTTCCCACGCAGCCATGATGGTGTCCGCGAGCTGCGCCGGGCCGTCTGCTTTGGCCGCCTTGCTCTCCTCCTCAAGCGTCCTGTTCAGCCGCTCAAGGTCGGTCGCCATCTTGATGTACTCTTTGATGTCCTTTGGGGACATATCCTCGACTGCCAAGCCGGAGAGGGCTTCAAGTGCTTTCTTTTGGAGCTGCATGGCGATACCGATATGCCGCTCCGCCATTGCCCGGCGGTCTTTGACCGCTTTGGCTCTGGCCTCTTTTTCCAGCTCGTTATCCCATGCGCGGATGCGTTCCTGCCAGTTCCATGTCCTGCTCCAACGGCTCATTAGCTGCTTACTTTTGGATAACTTTTGCGCTACGGCCTGTAGGCTGCGCTCTGCGCCCATGTCCCGGTAGGCAGTGAACGCCTCGTATGCGGGTGCGCTCTCGCCCTTTTGACGTTCCCACGGCTTGTCAGTCCATTTCGCCATATCCTCCTCTCCTTTATCGTTCTCTTGGCTCCGCGCCCACAATCCAGAACAGCGCGTTCCGGGTGTTGAGGCCGTTGTCTACCAGATATTTCAAGGTTTTGGCCTCATACTGCGGGTGCAGTTTCAATCCTCCTATCCGCATTTTCTGCTGCTTCTCATAAACGAAGCCGGGAGTGTGGAAAAGGTCGTGATATACGAACTCTCGCTTTACGCCAAACCGCCGGAGGGTGGCCCTCACTTTCTCCTGCCTGTCGAACGCGGTAGCTATGAGGTGGATGTTCTTCACTCTCTTGCCGTACCGCTCTATGCCGACGATTACTCCGCTCGCGGTTATCCCGCTGCCGCAGGTGATGTAGAGGTCGTCAAGGTCGTCGGGAATGTTCTGTACCTGTTCTGCCTCCGCTTTCTGCTTTAGGACGATGTGCCTGCCGTTCTTTGCCACTACCTGCACTTTCGCGCCGTAGCTCATTGCGAGCCTCGGCATGGCTCCCGTGGCGATTGATATATCTCCCGCTCCTCCGTATGCCACAATGCAGGGGAGGCGGAAGTGTCGCGCCGTCGCTGCGGTTATCGGCCCCTGTGGGGAGTGGATGCTGCAGTAGGTGATGATGCCTTTCATGTCC
>ERZ1673697.765-NODE-765-length-45476-cov-10.683164_pt1 | contig 45476 bp, 40 predicted proteins | sample MGYA00580227_ERZ1673697 | MGnify/ENA primary metagenome ERZ1673697 (study PRJEB41218, sample SAMN15661759) | gut metagenome | host: Homo sapiens | place: Canada: London | collected 2015-08-20/2019-03-30 | study: EMG produced TPA metagenomics assembly of... | reverse complement strand
AGCCGCCGTTTTACGGAACTCCTCCGGAACAATCAGGTTCCGGAGGAGTTTTTTTTGTTATGTACGCCCGGTAAATTCACCCGGAAATAGAAACAGGCAGGCTTGTATTCGTATGATGCATCTTTAATTAAAGTGAAAAGAATGCTCTTTATCGTCTGGAATCAGAAAAGGAGTTAAACAAGGGATTTTATTTCATCATCCCTTGATGATAACCGAATATATTGGCTACATTTGTTACGTGCATTTCGAATCATTCATGAGAGAAACCTTATAGAATGAAAGAAAAACTTCGTATAAAAAAACACTTGAATAATTTCAGGTCTGCATGAACAAAAAGACAACAGAATTGTTTGTATAATATAAACCTAGAATCTTGCGAAATCAGTAGCCAATGAAGCTTATCGTCAAAATAGGATTAATCACCCTGCTTTTAATGCTGAATTATCAGGGAGTCAATGCGGATGTTTTTTCTTCCGCTGTTGACAGATATGCTGTTACTACGGAATCTCTGCACTCTGATCACGGAACATTGGATACGATGGGTTTCACCACTTCTTTACTAACGGGGCAGCAGCAGGTATTAGTTAAACTGATGCCTGAAGATCTTCGGATCCGTAGGGCGGAGGAACTTCAACAGAACTTCTTAAAAATTCTCATAAATCGTTTTTCACTACGGGAGGGACTACTGGCTGTTGACCGCGCCAGAATCTTCCCCTCTAACCCCATTCATTGTGTGTCTCCGGCATGTCATTATTTTGTGTTCACGCTGAGACGCATCTTGATTTAATTAATCGTTATAAATTTAGTTGTTTAACCTCCTCCGGCGCCCTGCAGAGTGTCGGGGTTGGTATAGAATTGTCTTTTTCTTAACTATAACGATTAATTAAAACATATCATGGAAGCTATTCAAAATAAAACCACTCATAAGATTGCAGGTATAAAAAATGCAGGTTGGGTAATTGTATGCTGCTTTATCATAGCGGTTTGTATATACAACTTTTTACTGGGAAACCCAGCTAATTTTATGAACAATGATCCTAACAATCATCCGTTGCCGGGTAATTTCCTGGGAACTATCTATAAAGGGGGGATTGTGGTCCCTATTATTCAAACCCTCTTGCTCACTGTCATTGCTTTGAGTTTCGAGCGTTATTTCGCCATCCGTTCGGCTTTCGGTAAAGGCTCGTTGGTGAAATTTGTCGCTAATATCAAATCGGCTTTGGCTGCCGGGGATATGAAGAAAGCACAGGAACTTTGTGATAAACAAGGCGGCTCTGTAGCCAATGTCGTTACTTCCACCTTAAAGAAGTATGCCGATGTGGAGAACGACTCTACACTATCAAAAGACCAGAAAGTACTGGCCATCCAAAAAGAACTGGAAGAAGCCACAGCGCTGGAACTTCCCATGATGGAGCAGAACTTGCCGGTTATCGGTACTATCACCACGCTGGGTACCCTGATGGGACTGCTGGGTACGGTAATCGGTATGATCCGTTCGTTTGCGGCTTTGTCTGCCGGTGGCGGTACGGACTCCATGGCATTGTCACAAGGTATTTCCGAGGCGTTGATCAATACGGCGTTCGGTATCCTGACAGGTGCGTTGGCGGTTATTTCTTATAACTACTATACTAATAAGATTGATAAATTGACTTACAGCCTCGATGAAGTAGGTTTCTCTATTGTACAGACCTTTGCGGCTTCTCATAAATAATCGTGCCACCCTTTAAAATGAACTGCTATGGGTAGAGCAAAGATTAAAAAGAAAAGTACGTTCATAGATATGACGGCCATGAGTGACGTCACTGTATTGCTGCTTACTTTCTTTATGTTGACTTCGACATTCGTAAAGAAAGAACCGGTACAGGTGTTTACGCCCGCCTCCGTTTCCGAAATCAAGATTCCGGAAACGAATATCCTCCAGATTCTGGTGGACCCGCAAGGGAAAATATTTATGAGCCTCGACAAACAGCCCGACATGAAGGCTGTATTGGAGAAAATGGGTGAGGAATATGGAGTTGAGTTTACTCCCGAACAGGAGAAGAAATTTGCGACCGCTTCTGCATTTGGCGTTCCGATGAGAAGCATGCAGAAATATCTGGATCTGCCTTCCGAACAACAGGACAAACTGTTGAAAAACGAAGGTATCCCCTGCGACAGCACGGACAATCAGTTTAAATCATGGGTACGTAATGCCCGTCAGGTGAATCCGGATCTGCGCATTGCCATCAAAGCTGATGCCTCAACTCCCTATGCTGTGATTAAAAACGTAATGAGCTCACTTCAGGACCTCAGAGAGAACCGATATAATCTGATTACTTCTCTGAAGACTACTTCTGATAAATAAAACCGAATAATTATGAGTGCTGAAGTACAAGAAAGCGGCAAAAAAGGAAAAGGATCAAAACAAAAGAAGATGACTGTCCGTGTGGACTTTACGCCTATGGTGGACATGAACATGTTGCTGATTACTTTCTTTATGCTGTGTACCACGCTGAGCAAACCTCAGACGATGGAAATAAGTATGCCGAGCAATGACAAGAACATCACTGAAGAGCAGCAGAGCAAGGTGAAGGCTTCACAAGCAATAACCCTGTTGCTGGCCGGAGGAGATAAACTGTATTATTATGAAGGAGAACCTAATTACAAAGACTATACATCGCTGAAGGAGACTTCCTATCAGGCGGATGGTCTGCGTTCCATCCTTCTTGATAAGAACTCGGCGGCAGTTCGTGAAGTAAACGAACTGAAAAAGCAGAAAGCTGACCTAAAGATATCAGAGGAAGATTACACGAAGAAACTTTCTGAAATAAAAAGCGGAAAGGATACTCCGACGGTCATCATAAAGGCGACGGACGACTCTTCCTACAAGAATCTGATTGATGCTCTGGATGAAATGCAGATATGCAATATAGGTAAGTATGTGATAACGGATATGGCCGATGCGGATCAGTTTCTGATCAAGAATTATGATACGAAGGGCGATCTGAGTAAAGACATCGCGGAATAGTGACACACTTTTAAAAGGAGGAAAAGAAAATGACAAAAATAGATTTGACCTCACCCGAATGGTGTGAACTGATATTCCAAGGTAAGAACAAGGCATACGGTGCCTATAAGATGCGTGCCAATTCACCGAAACGCCACACGTGGGCGATGGTAATTGTAGTGATTATTGCCGCCATAGGTTTCAGCATACCTGCATTGGTAAAACTGGCAACTCCGAAGCAGAAAGAGGTGATGACGGAAGTGACTACCTTATCGCAACTGGAAGAGCCCGAGGTGAAGCAGGAGGAGTTCAAGAAAGTGGAACCGGTGGCTCCGCCTCCCGCTCTGAAAAGCTCTATCAAATTTACCGCTCCTGTCATCAAAAAGGATGAAGAGGTGCGTGATGACGAAGAGATAAAGAGCCAGGAAGAACTGACTCAGACCAAAGTGGCTATCTCCATTGCCGATGTGAAAGGTAATGATGAACTGAATGGTAAAGATATTGCCGAACTGAAAGAAGTGATAACCAAAGCCCCCGAAGCAGAAGAAAAACCATATACTATGGTAGAACAGATGCCTCAGTTTCCGGGGGGTGACAGAGAATTGCTGTCTTTTATAGCAAAGAATCTGCATTATCCTACCATTGCGCAGGAAAATGGGATACAGGGTAAAGTGTTTGTCCGCTTTGTGGTTTCGGCTACAGGCGAGGTGAAGGATGTGAAGGTGCTCCGCTCGCTGGACCCATATTGTGATAAAGAGGCAGTCCGTGTCATCCAGTCATTGCCGAAATGGATTCCGGGAAGGCAGAACGGACGCAATGTTCCCGTGTACTATACCGTTCCTATTACTTTTAAGCTACAATAATATCTATATATGATGATGAAACTGTATATTGCATTGTTGGCTGCTTTGTTGCTGCTGCTTTCGGGCTGCGGCAACAAGCCCGGGCCGGGGGAAGACGATACGTTGATCTCAGGCACTATCACGATAGCGGTGGACGAAACTTTCCGTCCCATTATGGAAGAGGAGTTACAGGTGTTTCACGCATTGACACCGGATGCCACCGTGCATCCCGTTTATTGCAGTGAAGTGGAAGCCATGAAACTTTTGCTGGCGGACAGTGTGCGTCTGGCTGTCACCACGAGGCAGCTGACCCAGGAGGAAACGGCGTATTTCAACGGCAAGAAATTCTTTCCCGTATCGGTGAAGATGGCGACAGATGGTCTGGCCTTGATCGTGAACAAGCAAAATACAGATTCATTAATTACGGTTGACCGGTTCAAGGATATACTGACGGGGAAGGTTACTGACTGGAAACAGCTGAATCCCGCTTCCCGTTTGGGTAAACTCCAACTGGTATTTGATAATCCCAATTCGAGCACCGTACATTATGTGCTCGACTCGATCTGCGGGGGTAAGCCTTTGTCGAAGGACCTGAAGGCGCAGAAAACAAATCCGGAGGTGATTTCGTATGTGGCCAGGAATCCCGCAGCTTTAGGGGTTATCGGTGTCAACTGGATAGGAAATCCTACGGATAGTACACGACTCTCTTTCAATGACGCCATTCGGATAATGGCTGTCAGCCGTGCGGATTCGGCTACAGTAGGAAATAGTTTCAAGCCTTATCAAGCTTATCTGGCTATGAACCAGTATCCGCTAACCCGTAATGTGTATATTTTACTCAATGATCCTAAAAGCGGCCTTCCCAGTGGTCTGACTTCATTTCTGACGGACTTCCGGGGGCAGCGCATCATCTTGAAGTCAGGGCTGGTGCCTGCAACGGCTGCCGTGAGGATTGTGGATGTAAAAGAGGAATAATAAATGAATCAAAAAAAGAAGAACCATGAAGAAATTAGCATTAACCGTGATGAGCCTGTGCCTGGCTGTAACGATGTGGGGACAGACATCGGCGGGCAGTGAATGGTCACCGCAGGTGAAACAGGCTGCCACGATGATAAAGGAGAATCCGGCAAAAGCTTCTGAGGCTTTTGAGGCCTTGTTGAAAGGTAAAAATAAGAAGAATACTTCCTTGTTGGTAGAGATAGGCCGGGCTTATCTGGACCAAGGGAAAACGGCAGAAGCCGCCGAATATGCACAGCGCGCTAAAGATGTGAACAGCAAATGTGCTGTAGCCTATCTGCTGAGTGGGGATGTGGCACTGGAACTGAATGATGTGAACAAAGCCAGCAGTGATTATAACCAGGCTATTTATCTGGACGAGGATTGCGGCGAAGCTTATTTTAAATATGCACAGGTATATAAAGGGGTAGACCCTCAACTGTCACTGGATATGCTGACGCGCTTACAGGCCAAGACTCCGGAGGATAACCGGATCAGCAAGGAGATGGCAGACGTCTATTATACGATGGGGCAGTATGGCAAGGCAAAAGAGGCTTACGAAAGTTATCTGAAAGCAGGCACTCCCACTGAGCAGGACTATACCCGCTACGCCATGCTGTTGTATCTGAATAAAGACTACGCACCGTCTTTGGACATGGCGGAGAAAGGTCTGGAGCTTGCTCCGGAAAATCATGTGCTGAAACGTCTGGCAATGTATGATAATCTGGAATTGAAAGACTACACGGCAGGCTTGGAAGCGGCTGCCACCTTCTTTGCCAATCCCGCTAATCCGGATTATGTGTACTTGGACTATATCTATTTTGCCCGTTTGCTGGAAGCGGACAAGCAATACGAAGAAGCGGTGGCACAGTTTGACAAAGCATTGTCCATGGATCAGTCGCATACGGAAATTTATAAAGAGATCTCAGATGTGTACGAGAAGGAACGTGATTTCCCGAAAGCGATAGAAGCTTATAAGAATTATCTGGACGGAATGAAAAACTCTCCGGATATCAGTGACCTCTTCTTGTATGGTCGTCTGAACTATTATGCGGCTACCGATTCGGCTTGTCAGGATAAGCAACCGGTCTATTTGGCAGAAGCCGATACTATCTTTGCACAAGTGGCTGCTAAAGTTCCCGATAACTATTTAGGAAACTTCTGGCGTGCCCGTGTTAATTCGTTGCGTGATCCTGAGACAGCTCAGGGACTGGCAAAACCTTATTATGAGGCTGCATTGGGCATTCTGGAGCAAAAGCCGGATGCTACTAAGTCGGTGTTGGTGGAATGTAACAGCTATTTGGGATATTATTATTTTGTAAAAGAAGACTATGACCAGTCCAAACTGTATTGGAATAAGATCCTGGAAATTGATCCAGGAAACGAGACTGCCACCAAGGCACTGGGAGGAATTAAATAGTCCTTCTTTTTTTCATTTATCATTTTGAGTTGAGCGGACAGCACTTGGTTGCTGCCCGCTTAATTCGTTTAATGGTTAATGAATATTAAATATCCGTTGTCCTTCTTGTTTATTCAAATAAACTATATACATTTGCAGTGTACTAATTAACTAATACACTAAATAACTAATAAAACCATAAACACAATGATGATTGAAGTAAAGAACTTGTCTTTCAGTTATGGAAAGAGAAAACAGAAAGTCTTTGATGACTTCTCGCTGGCATTGGACAAAGGTTCAGTTTACGGTCTTCTGGGAAAGAACGGCACAGGCAAATCTACTTTGCTCTATTTAATGACGGGGTTGCTTCGTCCTCAGTCCGGACGGGTGCTTTACAAAGGGATGGATGTTTCCATGCGCTATCCACTGACTTTGCAGGACATGTTTCTAGTGCCTGAGGAATTTGCTTTGCCGGCAGTCAGTTTGAAACAATATTTAAAACTGAATACTCCGTTTTATCCGAATTTCAGTAGAGAACTGTTGAACGCCTGTCTCCGTGATTTTGATATGAATGAAGATATTCATCTGGGCGAGCTTTCGATGGGGCAGAAAAAGAAAGCATTTATGTGCTTTGCATTAGCTACCAATACCTCTTTGTTGGTCATGGACGAACCCAGCAACGGATTGGATATTCCTTCTAAAAGTCAGTTCCGCAAAGTCATCGCTTCGGGCATGACCGATGAAAAATCAGTCATCATCTCTACGCACCAGGTGAGAGATATTGACAGCCTGCTGGATCATGTGGTTATTATTGACGGAACCCGTGTATTGTTGGATGCGTCGGTAAAGACCATCTGTGACAAGGTTTATTTTGCAGAGCAAGGCATGAATGAACCGACAGACACCGCACTGTATGTTCAGCCGTCCGTCCAGGGAAACAGCGTCATCTTTCCGAATACACATAATGAGGAGACGAATCTGGATCTGGAAGTACTGTTCAACGCTATGCTGGCAGAGAGAGAAAAAATGCAGTCAATGTTTAACAAGTAACATACACAAACACTATGGATACGAATAAATTCTTTAGCTTTCCGCGTATTGCAATGGTCATGAAACGCGAGATAATGGAAAATTGGAAAACAAATCTTTATCGTCTGATCGGGATTTATGCCGGATTTTTATTGGTGATGGTGTTTACAATGTTGAAACAGGCGTCGTCGTATTATGATCCTCAGACGGCTTTCCAGCATTACTGTTCTAATGTGCTGGGGGCGTTTGCTCTGATCATCGGTATTTTCGGCATTGTCTATGCTGCCAACATTATGGAGAACATGATTACCAAAGAAAAACGCATCGCTTTTCTGATGCTTCCGGCAACTATGATAGAGAAATTTGTGGCACGGTTCTTACTTGTTACGGTAGGACTGGCGGTGGCTGTCTTTGTTGCGGCGTCATTGGCGGAAATTACCCGTTATCTGTTACTTCCTTTATTTAATGTGCCTGAAACATTCCATCAATCTGTTCTGTATAACCTTCTTTCTATGCTTTCGGCAGATGGTGAGCAGGCATACGGAGGCTATGCCATGAATATGTCCTACCAGAAGTGGCTGGGCGAACTGTGCGGATGGGCTTTCCTGGTATGGTCGCACTCACTGTATATTCTAGGGGGCAGTTATTGGTACAAGAAACCTTTTTTCAAGACATTGGGTACATTGACACTTATTTCTATTCTGTGTTCGGTCTTGTCGGTGCAAATCATATCATGGGTAGGCGATGACGGTATGCGTAGCTTTGCGGAATGGCTGGAAGCCAATTTCCAATGGATGACTTTGAACAAGTTACTTTCGTTAGGAGTGGCATTCTTCAGTGCGTTCACCCTGTTTAACTGGTGGCTGAGTTACCGGCTCTTTACCCGTTCGCAAGTTGTTAAACCCAAATTCCGTTTGCTATGAATTTTAAAGAGAGTAAATCCATTTATTTGCAGATAGCCGACCGGATATGTGATGAAATCCTGCAAGGGCAATATGCCGAAGAAGAGCGTATTCCATCGGTCAGGGAATACGCTGCCACAGTGGAAGTGAATGCCAATACGGTAGTCCGCACGTATGATTATCTTCAAGGACAGGAGATTATTTACAATAAACGCGGTATCGGTTATTTTGTATCGGCAGGGGCCAAGGAACGGATCATTGCTTTGCGCAAAGATACATTCCTGCATGAAGACCTGCCCGAGTTTTTCAGACAAGTGAAGACATTGGATGTTCCCATGAAGGAGATAGAGAAAATGTACAAGGAATATCTGACTCAACAATAACACAACACATATACGGAACAATGCAGACATGACATCGGTTGAATAAGGAAATCCCGGCAGAGCGATGACTTGCCGGGATTTATTATATCCGGTTACTTGTCTGCTATAAAAATAGCAGTCCAGTATAACCATTCGGTCGCTGCCCGGAGGATATCGGGATTGATAGACCGGGTATTATCTTTAGGATGATGGTAATAACCGCCTCCTAATGCCCATAAATCCATGCATGGATAACCGGCTTTCATAAAGACAGCACCGTCTGTACGAGGGCGGGTCAGGAAATGAGTCTCATTCGTGAACAGACGTCGATGCACATACTTGTCATTGGCTTTTTTTGACAGTTCGGCCAACTCGGGGTATTCATGGTGGTAATTCGCTCCTAACATCCTGCCTACACCCACTTGCTCCAGATTCAGGATTGCCACCACTTTATCTTTTGGCACAAGCGGATGATTCGTATAATAAGTGCTGCCGGTAAGTCCGGCTTCCTCACCGTCCACACTCATGAAGATGATGCTGCGTTTCGGCTTTATTTTTGATTTGGCCAGTGCTTCGGCGGCTCCCAGCATGGCAGCGGAAGAAGAATTGTTGTCATTTGCTCCTTCAATCAGGAAAGGAATCATTCCCAGATGGTCCAGATGGGCGGAGATGATTACATATTCATTACATAATATAGGGTCGCTGCCTTTGATCACCCCGAAAATATTTTTCCCTGTAGCATCGGGATGATAGGTAGCATTCATTTTGATGTGGGCTTTCTTTCCGGTATGGAAAGAGGCAGGCTTCTGAGTCTTATAAATTTGCCTGACCGTCTCTTTATATGTTTTTCCAGTTCCCCTGAAAATGTCATTGACCACCGTGTCTGTGACATGGCAATAGACAAATCCCGGATTATAGGGGGCATTCGGTCCGGGAACCCATTTATATAACAAGCCTGCCGCACCATGGGCAGCAGCATTGTTCAGCTTGGTCTGGTGCAAGGTATGTTTGTACCACATGGCCAGTGAATCGGGATTACGGCTTACATTAGGAGTTTCTCCCTCTATCAGTACAATTTTGCCTTTTACGTCTATACCTTTATAATCATCATATCCCAACTCGGGCGCTGTGACGCCGAATCCGGCATATACCACATCGGCTGTCACTTCCCCGTCGCTCGTCATTCCTCCGGCAAACCAGCCGTCCGCCCAAGGATATGCTTTGGAAATCCATACCGTTTCTTTCTTGTTCTGGGTGACAGGGAACAAGATGTCCATGGTGCTTCCCGGTTGTATCTCCACACAAGGGTGGGGGAATTGCTGTATGTAGGAACCATTCTCACCACCGGGGAGCAGCCCCCACTGTTTAAAATATCCTTTTACAATGTCTACGGCTTTGGCCATTCCGGACGAACCGGCGAGCCGTCCCTCCAGAGCCGGGTCTGAGAGTTGCTTTACATAACCGAAAATTTTTTCGGTGGTGATGTTACGATGCATGGCATCCAGGTACATTTCTTCGCCGGTCATGTTGGCCGTTCTTCTTTGGGCGGGTGAAGACAGGGAGCCCCATGCAAGAAGTGCAGATAACAAAAGGATTCCTTTTTTCATGTTGTTCTGTTGATTTAAGATTCGGTTCTAAAGATAAAAAGAAAACACCAGACTCCTGTTTATCTTTTTATAAAAATCTCAACTTTGTATTTCTTGATATAAATCAAACCGTTACATCGTGAAAAGTACGTACCTTTGCACCCCGAAAATCAAAAGAAGACAAGTGGACGTAATTCAAGAACCGAGGAGTGTGCGAAAGAACCTGACCAGGCTGGCGGTTCCTATTTTCATAGAGACATTACTGATCATGATGCTGGGGGCGGTGGATACCGTGATGCTGAGTCAGTATTCAGACAATAGCGTGGCCGCCGTGGGGGTAGTCAACCAGCTTGTTATGTTCGCTTTCCTGATATTTGAGGTGATTAATATAGGAACTTCCGTGCTTTGTTCCCAATACCTGGGGGCGAAGATGCGGAAAAATATGGTGCAAGTAGTAGGGGTGTCGTTGCTGCTTAATTTAGTGTTCGGCCTGCTTGTCAGTGCTGTTCTGCATTACGGGGCCGCTTTTCTGCTGACCATGATGGGGCTTCGTCCCGAATTGATGGAATATGGAGTGAGTTACATGGAAATAGTAGGAGCGTTCGCTTTCTTTCAGGCCATATCTTTGACTATTTCCGCTTCTTTGCGAAGTGCCGACAAAGCAGTTTATCCCATGATGGTGACGGTGGTTGTGAATATTCTGAATATCATCGGCAACTATTCGCTGATATTCGGTAAGTTCGGTATGCCGGCTTTGGGGGTGGAAGGTGCGGCCATTTCTACGGCATTTGCCCGGGGAGTGTCTATGGTGATCCTTTTTGTGATTCTTTTCCGGAAACATATTCCCAAGTTCCCGTTGTCCTATTTTCATCCTTTCCCGTTTGTCGAGTTGAAAAACCTGTTGAAAATCGGGATCCCTTCGGCTGGAGAGAATATGTCCTATAGTTTCTCTCAGGTAGTCTTGACCTATTTTATTAATATGTTAGGGAATGAAGCGCTGACTACCCGTACATACGTGGTGAATATAGTGATGTTCGTCTATCTGTTTGCCATCGCCATGGCGCAGGGGGGAGCCATCTGCATCGGACATCTGGTAGGCGAGAAGAAAATTCGTGCAGCCTATCTGCTGGGCAAATATGTGATGCGTATCTCCATTCTGGTCTCTCTTGTCCTGTCTTGTATCTGGGCTTTGATGGGGTATACCTTGTTCGGCTGGTTGACAGACAATCCGGAGATTGTCCGTTTGGGTACTATCATCCTGTTTATTGATGTGATTTTGGAAGTGGGCCGGGCGATTAATATTTACGCTACGAATGCTTTGCGCGCAACGGGTGATGTGAACTATCCGTTTTATGTGGGACTTGTCGTCCAGTGGGGGGTGGCCGTAGGTTGTGGCTATCTGTTCGGCATCCATTGGGGGTGGGGGCTGGCTGGTATGTGGTGCGCATTCGTGCTGGATGAAAATCTGCGCGGCGTTATCTTTGTGCAGCGTTGGAACAGTTTGAAATGGGCAAAAAAGGGATTTGTGAAATAAATCTTTATTTTCGCAAACTTTATGCGTCTTCAGACTGTTAAACTCAAGAAAAAGAATTAATTTTGCAGTCTGATAATTATCAAAGAATATAATATGGAGCTCGATTTACTCACGGCAATATCGCCTATTGACGGTCGATACAGAGGAAAAGCGGGAGCTTTGGCCTCTTATTTTTCTGAATTTGCACTCATCAAGTACCGTGTGCAGGTAGAAATTGAATACTTTATCACCCTGTGTGAACTACCGTTGCCACAGCTGAAAAGCTTTGATCAGGCACGTTTTGATGCGTTGCGCGCTATTTATAAAAACTTTACTGAGGCTGATGCACAGCGTATCAAAGAGATAGAAAGTGTGACAAACCACGATGTGAAGGCTGTAGAATATTTCATCAAAGAAGAATTCGATAAGTTGGGCGGAATGGAGGAATACAAGGAATTCATTCATTTCGGACTGACATCACAGGATATAAACAATACCTCCGTTCCTCTGTCCATCAAGGAAGCATTGGAGCAAGTGTATTATCCGCAAATAGAAGAACTGATTGCCCAGCTGACTACATACGCCGAGGAATGGGCAAACATCCCGATGCTGGCAAAAACTCACGGGCAGCCTGCCTCTCCGACTCGTCTGGGTAAAGAAATCATGGTTTTCGTTTATCGTCTGAACCGTCAGCTGGCTGCATTGAAGGCTTGTCCTATCACGGCCAAATTCGGTGGTGCGACGGGTAACTACAATGCGCATCATGTAGCTTATCCCGAGTCTGACTGGAAAGCATTCGGCAATAAGTTCGTAGCTGAAAAATTAGGATTGGAACGTGAGGAATACACTACTCAGATTTCTAACTATGACAATCTGGGAGCCATCTTTGATGCCATGAAGCGCATCAATACCATCATGATTGACATGAACCGCGACTTCTGGCAGTATATCTCTATGGAATACTTCAAGCAGAAGATTAAAGCGGGCGAAGTAGGTTCCAGTGCCATGCCGCACAAAGTGAACCCTATTGACTTTGAAAATGCCGAGGGTAATCTGGGGATGGCAAACGCCATTCTGGAACACCTTTCCTCTAAGTTGCCTGTCTCCCGCTTGCAACGTGACTTGACTGATTCTACTGTGTTGCGTAATGTCGGTGTACCTTTCGGCCACATAGTCATTGCTGTCCAGAGTTCTCTGAAGGGTCTGCGCAAACTGTTGCTGAATGAAAAAGCAATCTATGCCGACCTGGATAATTGCTGGAGTGTGGTGGCGGAAGCTGTCCAGACTATTCTGCGCCGTGAGGCCTATCCGCATCCGTATGAGGCGTTGAAAGCTTTGACCCGTACAAACCAGGCCATCACAGAAGAATCCATTAAAGAATTCATTGAGACATTGAATGTAAGCGAAGACATTAAAAAAGAATTGCGGGTGATTACACCGCATAACTATACAGGTATTTAAAAAATAGTTAGTTAGATTTTAATCCAAAAGCCCGAGAGGGCGTTATACATTAATTAAAAAATTGAAGGAAACCATGAGTACAGAAAATGAAAGCAGACAAGAAGGCGCTGCAAATGAGGAAAACCAGAATGTAAGCCGTGATGGTGGTTATAAGTCTTATAACAGAGACAGTAATTACAACAGATACAATAACGACGGCGAACAGCGTCCCTACCGCCCCCGTATGAACAGCTATAACCGCGAAGGTGGAGACCGTCCCTACCGTTCTTCTTATAACAACGGTGACCGTCCTTCCTATAATCGCTATAACAATAACGGTGACCGTCCGCAACGCCCCCGCTTTAATCCTAACGGTGAGGAAGGTGGTGAGCGCCAGTATCGTCCCCGCACGAATTATAACCGTGAAGGCGGCGATCAGCGTTCCTATACTCCGCGTCCCCGCTTTAATCCTAATGGTGAGGAAGGTGGTGAGCGTCAGTATCGTCCCCGCACGAATTATAACCGCGAAGGGGGCGATCAGCGTTCTTACACTCCGCGTCCCCGTACCGGAGGTTACAATCGTGAAGGCGGCGATCAGCGTCCTTATTCTCCGCGTCCCCGTTTCAACAGTGGTGAAGGGGGCGATCAGCGTTCTTACTCACCGCGTCCCCGTACCGGAGGTTACAATCAGGGTGGCGACCGTCCTTATCGTCCTCGTACCGGTGGCTATAACCAAGGTGGCGGTTACAATCAAGGCGGTGGATACAATCGTCCTTACCGTACCCGTACGGCTGATTATAATCCGAATGCGAAATATAGTCTGAAGAAGCAGATTGAATACAAAGATATATTGACAGATCCGAACGAGCCGATCCGTCTGAACAAGTTCCTGGCTAATGCCGGTATATGTTCCCGTCGTGAGGCTGATGAATTTATCACAGCAGGTGTGGTCAGTGTGAATGGTGAAGTGGTGACCGAACTGGGTACTAAGATCAAGCGCACTGATGAAGTGAAGTTCCATGACGAACCGGTAAGCATTGAGCGCAAGACTTATATTTTGTTGAACAAGCCGAAGGATTGTGTGACAACTTCCGACGATCCTCAGGAACGTAAGACGGTCATGGACTTTGTGAAAGGTGCTTGCAAGGAGCGTATTTATCCTGTGGGCCGTCTGGACCGTAACACGACTGGTGTATTGCTGCTGACTAACGATGGTGATTTGGCTTCCAAACTGACTCATCCTAAATACTTGAAGAAGAAGATTTATCATGTATATTGTGATAAGAATGTAACCAAGGCGGATCTCGATCAGATAGCAGCAGGTGTGACATTGGATGATGGAGAAATCCATGCAGATGCCATCAGCTATGCGTCAGAAACAGACAAGTCACAAGTCGGTATTGAAATCCATTCCGGAAAGAACCGTATTGTGCGTCGTATCTTTGAATCCTTGGGATATAAGGTGATCAAGCTGGACCGTGTTTATTTTGCCGGTCTGACTAAAAAAGGTCTGCGCCGCGGTGACTGGCGTTACCTGACAGAACAAGAAGTGAACATGCTCCGCATGGGCTCATTTGAATAATAAATAATAAAGAGACAAAACAATGGAAAAAATTAGTAGAACAAAGATTGTTGACCTGCTGAAGCGCCGTGACTTTGGTGCGATGGTCAATGTAAAAGGTTGGGTTCGCACCCGCCGTGGTAGCAAACAGGTAAACTTTATCGCCCTGAATGACGGTTCTACAATAAATAATGTGCAGATTGTGGTTGATTTGGCAAACTTCGACGAAGAAATGCTGAAGCAGATCACCACCGGTGCATGTATCAGTGTGAACGGTGAGCTGACCGAATCCATTGGCTCTGGTCAGGCTGCCGAAATTCAGGCGCGCGAAATCGAGGTGCTGGGTACTTGCGATAACACTTATCCGTTGCAGAAGAAAGGTCACACGATGGAATTCCTTCGTGAGATCGCTCACTTGCGTCCCCGTACCAATACATTCGGCGCTGTGTTCCGTATCCGCCATAACATGGCTATCGCTATCCATAAGTTCTTCCATGAACGGGGATTCTTCTATTTCCATACACCTATTATCACGGCATCCGATTGTGAAGGTGCGGGACAGATGTTCCAGGTTACTACCAAGAACCTCTATGATTTGAAGAAAGATGAAAACGGAGCGATTATTTATGAGGATGATTTCTTTGGCAAACAAGCCAGTCTGACGGTATCCGGACAGTTGGAAGGTGAACTGGCGGCTACTGCCTTGGGGGCTATTTATACCTTTGGTCCTACATTCCGTGCCGAAAACTCCAATACGCCGCGTCACTTGGCCGAGTTCTGGATGATTGAGCCTGAGGTTGCTTTCAATGATATTACTGATAATATGGATTTGGCCGAAGACTTCATCAAATACTGTGTGCGGTGGGCGCTTGACAACTGCTATGATGACGTGAAATTCCTGAACGACATGTTCGATAAGGGATTGATAGAGCGTTTGCAAGGCGTGCTGAAAGAAGATTTTGTCCGTCTGCCTTATACGGAAGGTATCAAGATACTGGAAGAGGCTGTAGCAAAAGGTCATAAGTTTGAGTTCCCGGTATATTGGGGAGTGGATTTGGCTTCTGAACACGAACGTTATTTGGTGGAAGATCATTTCAAACGTCCTGTCATCCTGACAGATTATCCGAAGGAAATCAAGGCATTCTATATGAAGCAGAATGAGGATGGCAAGACTGTCCGTGCCATGGATGTATTGTTCCCGAAGATTGGTGAGATTATCGGTGGTTCTGAACGTGAGGCGGATTATGACAAACTGATGACCCGTATTCAGGAATTGGAAATTCCGATGAAAGATATGTGGTGGTATCTGGATACCCGTAAGTTCGGTTCATGTCCTCACTCCGGTTTCGGACTTGGTTTTGAACGTCTGTTGCTGTTCGTTACCGGTATGACCAACATTCGCGATGTGATACCTTTCCCACGTACTCCGCGTAATGCTGAATTCTAATTGCTGGAAATAATTCAAGAAATCCTGCCCTATAACATAGAGCAGGATTTTTTTTGCATTTACCTGTAAAAAAGTTATTAAAAAAGCAGGTAGTTTGAAAAATTTTTCTAATTTTGTATATCCACATTACGCAAATTGTTAACTAAATATATACAACTATGAAACGGAAAAATTTATTCCTACTGATGATAGCATTTTTGCTTATCGGTACTTCGCGTGTAGTGGGACAGGAAAAATCGGACGCTGCCCCTGTCAACCTGAAAGGTATCTGGCAGATGTGTTTTTATGTATCAGGAACTCCTCAGGTTCCGGGTGAGTTGAAACCAAGTAATTCTTTTAAGATCTTGTCGGATGACGGCAAGTTTACCAATATGACCATGATTCCCAATCATGGGGCTATTATCATTGGTTCCGGTACTTACCGGCAGACAGCGCCTAACGCTTATACGGAGCATGTGGAGAAAAACCTGCATCTTCCGCAATTGGTAGGTGTGGATAATATTCTGGAATTTGAGATGAAGGGGGGCGATGTCATGGTGCTGAAGTTTTTTGTGAAAACGGATAAGGACGGAAATGAGATTAATTCTTGGTATTATGAAACTTGGAAACGGGTGAAAATGCCTCCTGTTTATCCAAAGGATCTGGTCAGATAGGCTTGAATATTTGTTTATAAACAAAAGATAGTCACTGTTCGGGCTGTGCTTTCATTCGTTGAAAGTGCAGCCCGGATTTATTTTATACATAATGCTTGCCGGGCGAAGCCGGTACGCTTTTTTATGTAACTTAAGTTACTTGGAAAAGTTACTTATGTTACTTGCCCCACGAACTTAACTTACTTTGCCAAGTTACTTATCTTACTTACTCCACGAACTTAACTTACTTTTCTACATAACTTTTATCAAAAGTCATACCAGGGCATTTCTTACCCGAATATTCTTCTTCAGAGATTGAACGGGTCTTCCGGCACCAATTGAATGATATATTTCTGAAAGTCTGGTTTTGGAATGTTGTAAACACACAAAATGCCATCGTATGAACAGGGTAAAACCTTTTCTTGTGCTTAATTGCTTGAAAACTAGCTGCTTAATGAAGAATATTAGCGGATTATTAATGTATCTCTTACTAAGAGATATACATTTTCTGTGCAAAAATAAGCAAAGTTTTGAGAACTAATACATTTTTGGCAAAAAAAATAGGAATTTATATAAAAAATCAGTTTCCGAATCTCTTTGATCTTCTTTTTCTATCTGTTAGAATATAACGTAATTCATTGATATAATGCGTGTTAATGGGTGTATATAGATCTCTTAGTAAGAGATCTACAAAAAAGTAGCTTTTAAGACCTTTTTATATATGGGACAACCTTGGTTCTTGAAGCTGTGAAATTAAATGAAAACAACATAAAGCAGATGGAATATCTATTTCTACGACGTAAAAAAACGACTGCCATTTCCGAGCGGCAACGGACTTTGCTTTTCAAGGCTGCCGAGCGGCAATGGAAGGAAGAGTTTGCCGGAAAGGAAGCGGACGCTCGTAAGGTGGACTGCCATATATATAAAGGTATATTGTACCAGCTTGAGATACGTCAGGTATTTCTGGATACCTCGCTTTCCTTGAAAAAGCTGAGCGACCTGCTTGAGACAAACCAGACTTACCTGAGTAATGTAGTGAACAAGTACTTTGGGTGCAATCTGAAGGAGCTTGTGAATGGTTACCGTGTGGAATATGCCAAGGAGCTTCTTCGTTCCGACCGTTGTGCATTGAATGAACTTCCCGGTAGTTGTGGTTTTGCGTCGAAGAGTGCTTTCTATTCGGCTTTCAGTCGTGTTGTGGGGGTATCGCCTCTGTTGTACCAGTCTAGAGAAAGGAGGAAGCAGCGAATACCGATAACCAATTAGGCAAGCTGTTAATAATAAGCTCAATATGTATAACCAATTTTAGTTTTTTAAATTTATAAATTTAAAGTTTTTCTATTATGAACAAAAAATTTTTAAGTGCAATTCTGTTCGGAGCCTTAATGGTTTCGTCAACAGGAACATTTGTGTCTTGTAAGGACTACGATGATGACATTGACAACATCAACAAAGAGTTGACTGAAGTCAAATCTCAAATTGCAGCTTTGCAGACCAAAATTGATGCCGGTAAATGGATTACCAACGTAACTCCTGCTACAGGCGGTTTCACTGTTGCTTTCTCTGATGGCAGCAGCTATACTATCACAAACGGAAAAGACGGTAACGACGGTGTTGCAGGTGAAGCAGGTGCTCCCGGTACACAGTGGACTATCTCTGAAGATGGTTTCTGGGTATGTGATGGTGAAAAAACTACCGTAAAGGCAGTAGGTCAAGATGGTGTCAAAGGTGAGGATGGTAAAGATGCTCAGCCTGAAGTAAAGAAGGAAAATGGCAAATGGTATTTGTGGAATGGTACAGAATTTGAAGAAATAACTGTAGAAGCTCCTGCTACTGCCAATGTTCCTTATTATTACATTGATCCAGCAGACAATAACTATGCTGTAATGGTTATCTGTGATAAGGACGGTAAGAATGAAAAAGAAATTCGTTTGCCGTTGAACGAAGGTTTGGCACAACTTGCAGTGTTGAATGAAACTAGAGACTTGACAGTTTATTATTCTATTGCAACAAATGCTAAGGATCTTCAAGCATGGGAAGGACCTAAGGGTGCTCCTGCAAAAGGATCTTACATGATTACTACTTCTGCCGACTCTTTGATGGTACAGGTTACTCCGACTAATTATGATTTATCTGGTGATGAATTGCAGTTGGTTAACTCAAAGAATGAAGTGGCTCCGGTAACATTAGGTAAGGCTGTTGCATACAATGGTTTGTATACTAGAGCTGCATCTGTAAACGGTATGTTTAAGATTCCGTTCTCTATAGAAACTATTACAGATGAAATTGTTAAAGCATATCCTAATACACATGGAAAGCGTCCAGCTTTGTCATTGGTAGCTAGTGATAAGGTACGTTCTACTTATGAAACAACATTAGCAATTCAAAAAGAAACTAATACAGTTAATTTTGGCTCTTTCTATGTTAACAAGAAGCAAATCTCAGAAAATAGTTGGACAACTAATAATATCATTGAACCGGGTAAGACTGGTACATTGAAGGCTTCGAATAATGCAGATAAGTTGTATGATGCATTCCTGACTGTTGCAGACGGTTACGAAGCTGATTCTATTAAATATGGTATCAAAACTGATGGTTTGACAATTTCTTGTAATGAAAGTGCAAAAGATCATGGTATTCGGTTTGTAGTACATACACTGGATGTAGCTGGAAATGTAAAACATAATACTTATGCATATGTGTCTTTCGGTGAAGAATCAACAACAAGCACCAGTGAGTTCGAAACACAGAAGCATACTGCAACCGGTGACCAGAAAAAACAGAACCTGTTAGTAGACTTCGCTCCTTATTTCAAAGATATGTCAACTGCTGACCGTATTCTTTGGAATGCTGATGCATACTTGAATCTTAATATTACTTCTGTTGACTGGGTATATACAGATGAGGCAACAGGTAGAGAAATGAAAGAAGAAGGTAAATCTGGTTTGATTGCATCTATCCAAAAGGCTAAAGCTGATGGCACAGTTGCTGCTAATAATGCTGAATTCGCTAAGTTATTGATCTCTTTCAACACAGATTATAACAACTTTAAGTTCAAGGGTACTTATACTGCTAAAGTTACTGTATCTTATAATAACAATGTAGAGACAATTTCAATACCGTTTGAAATTGCTAGTCCTACAGACGCTGAGCTTGCTAAGCAGTATGCATATAACCCTGCATATTATAATGCAACTTCTAAGGTGTTCACTGTACCTAGTGCTAGTACAACTGGTGTAGATTTGTCTACATTGATTTCTGGAAATATTGATTATACAGGTGCGAAAGCTGCAGATGCTGACAAGACTAAACTGGCAGTTAACGGCGAGCATGTTCAATTAGTTAATCCGGAAGACTTGAATAAGGCTTATACAGTAGAAGGATTGAAACTTAGCTACTTAGGAAATGAATTTGATATCCCTGCAATTAAGGTTCAGTTCATTGAATACAAGAACTATAAGTTTAGTACAACCAATACGTTGACATTCCAATCTGGAAAGGCAGCAAGTAATGCAACAGTCCTTTATGGAAAAGCTCCGGAAAAGACTAAAGATGCATATTATAACCTGACAACTATTTTGGGTGATAATGTAGCTGCCGCAGATGTAACAATCAATGGTATTGAATTTACATCACCGTTGGCAACAGAAGATGGTACTGAACTCTTGACAGCTTCAGTTGATGCTTCTACAAAGAACATTGTATTGAACTTCACAGGTAAGAAGACTACTGAAGACAGTACGGTTGCTATTAAAGTAACAGCTACTGTTAATGGTGAAGAAATTGAAGGTACGGTAACAGTGAAGATTAAGAAATATCCTACTGAATAATCATTCCTTCAATATGAAAATTTGAACTATATTATTTGTGCTTTGGCATCAATAGTATAATATTCCTTCGAGTGAGGAGCGAAGTATTTATCCGATAGCAGGATAATGATTCTCTCCTCACTTTTTTATTTAATCAGCTGAAGTAAAAACTTACTTCCTTGATAAAATATGCTGCTTTAGTTTGTTGTGGACGGATTGATTACTAGAATATTGTATTTGCAGTTCGTAATAAGGATGGCTTTAAATTATAATACTACTAAAAAAAATGATTGGACTATGGGAAGCGTATTTCAAAAAGTAATGCATTCAAATAAGTATTTTACAGATGAAGCAAAGGCAGAGATAAAACAGAAATTAAAGAAGTGGAGCGATAAAAGTGATGAAAGCCGTTGCCTATGTGATAATATACAATCGGAACAACAATTGCAACTTAAATCCATGGTTGCGTTACTAAAGACTATCTTATATTCGCAGATGGATGAGCTGGAAAAAAAGTATGAAGAAGAATGCCGGAAATACTTGTTAAAAGGAAAACGGATTTATCCGAATGACAAGCGTCCGAAAAGATATGGTGTCGCTATAGAAAAGAATGCTTTTGTTTGGACAATTACAAGGCATTTTGGTTTTCATATAAATAAAGACGAAATAAATGGATTTATTGGTGATTTATTGCTTGGTGAGGGAATAAATGGAAGTAAATTTTCCTGTTGGAAGACTATTTATCTGAAAGATGGGCAGAAACATGTTTGGGCAACATGGCATGAAAATAAAAAGGATGATCCTTTTGCTTTCTCAAAGAAGCAAAAAGCAGAGGAAGTGAGAGCTTGTTTGGGGCTGCAACGGGATGAAAGCGGACAGAAGGAACTGTTGCTGTTTACCTATACTTCTTCAAAGAAATTTATTCCGAAAATTCCTACTATAGCCGATGCAGGTCTGCATTTCCGTTTTTGTCCTGCAAAAGGGCAAAATTGCGAATATGGGCGAACAGCAGTCAATTCAAAGCCAGATGATATCCAAAAAGGTTATTGTTTGGAAGGTAGGCCGGAATGTATTCATAAGTGTATACAATTAGGTAAAATAGAAGTGCCAATAAGAATGTATAAATGATGGAAAACAGGAATTATTTGCTTGAATGGAGAGAATTAAAAGATAAAAATCTGCTCCATTTCTTTAACGGTTTGTCTCAAAAGGGTTGGGACGAAATAATGGTTGATTGTGTAAAGGAAGACATGTCATCTTTAGCCTGTATCATTCATATTCCCAGGGAGGATACTCTGTATACTTTTTTATTGCCGATATGGGTAGGTGTTCAGGCCGAAGCCCGAAATCGTATGAAGCATTCTTTGAATATGTTGTTGGAGTCTTGTGAAGAAGATGAATGTATACAGTTAGTGTTCCATATAGCTGTCTTTTTAGAGATTTCCTTGGATGAAGCTTCTATTGAGAAGATAGCGCGAGATATGTCTTTCTCACCACTGACGAGAGTCGTAGCAGCGGATATGTTAGCAGCGAACATGAGAATCTATTTGGAGACTTTTTGGAACTCGATAAATTTAATGCAAGAGAAGTTTTTTCTTTCGGGATACATTTCTTTCTATCAGTTTGTAAATCCGATGAAAGGTTTGAGGAAACTGCAAATTTTGGATGCTCGGCCTGAAAATTTGAGTGAATATGAAATCCCGGTAAAAGGAGCATTGCTCAATGTCCTTAAGCATCCGTCATGGCAGAAAGAATTAAGTGGCATGGTGATTTCGGAAACATGTCCTAAATGGCTGAAAAAATATATTTATGAAATAGTGAATGCTTATGAGGTGCTGGACCCCATTTTAAATAAATCTTTTTCTAGAAGTTTGAAGATTGGGATAAGTCCTTTCCCTGATTTGATAGCATTGGATTATCTAAGCAAACGCAATTTTTTTAGTGAACGTGGCTTGAAAATCAAAGTGTTCTATTATGAATGGTCAGAGCTGTTTACGAAACTGAAAGAGAAGAAAATAGATGTTATTCTGGCTAATAAAGAAGTTTATGAAGAAAAGAATAGGAAGCAGGACTTCCGTTATTGGTTTGACTTTAATAAAAATACAGGTTTAAGGATCATTACTAGAATGCCATTTAAAAAGGAACCGGGGCAAAGTTGTAGAGATTTGCTAAAGATGATGAATCGTAGAAGAATTGCGGTGACAAGTGATTCGGACCATTTAAAAGTAATGCATAATTTAATTCAGGATAATGGCTTGAAAATGAGTAGCTTTTATTGGAGCGTTGTTCCTGGAGTCTTTCAAGCTTTGGATAATTTTTTGCAAGATAACTCCATTGAATTCTATATAGGAGGAATGATGGAAACAGAATATGCCATAAAATATAAAGGATGTACGGAATTTATCTCTGGTGAAAAGATATATTCTGGATTAACTGTCCAGTATAATGGATGCATTTCGTTGGCTAATACAGATAAAAAGAAGGAAATCAGACAACTGGAAGATATTTGGTATGCAAATGACATAAAACATCTGATAGATTATGATCGGCTATATGATTTATGGAAAAGGAAAGCAAAACAATTTGGAGAAGAGCGTGGAGATGAGGTTTCCAATATAATAATTAAGGATAAAAAAGCTGGGATGAGGCTCATATTGAGTAATATTTCATGGATAAATGGTTATGCTTGAATTTGAACAGGTGTCTTTTTCTTATGAATCCTGCTCGGCTCTTGTGTTACAAGATTTATCGTTAAAGATCGGTGACAATGAGTTTGTTTCTATAGTTGGATTATCTGGCTGCGGAAAAACTACATTGTTGCATCTTGCCGCAGGTTTTTATTTACCAACGTCGGGGCGTATCCTGTTCGATGGCAAGGAGGTCTTTTCACCTTCACCGGATCGGGTAATGGTATTTCAGGAAGATGCTGTTTTCCCATGGTATACTGTTATGGATAATGTCAAATACCCTCTTTTAATTAGAAGAGTGGAAGAAGAGGGAATTGAAAAGCAGGCTGCAGCATACCTGAAACTTGTAGGTTTGGAGAATTTCAGCGATTTTTTTCCAAAAGAATTATCAGGAGGAATGAAGAAACGGGTGGATTTGGCACGAGCTTATTTGGCGGGTCCTAAGTTGCTGTTGATGGATGAGCCTTTCGGAGCACTGGACACACATACTCGGCAGAAAATGCAGATGTTACTTATGGATTTGTGGCAAAGAAACCGCAAGACCGTGCTTTTCGTTACCCATGACATTGCAGAAGCTGTGTTTTTGTCGGATCGGGTGATTGTGATGTCATCTTGCCCAGGAAGAATCTATAAAATATATACAATACGAACAGAACGTCCTCGAAAGTTGGAGATGAAGCATAATCCGGAATTTGTGCGTTTGGTTTCTGTATTGGAAAAAGATATATGGACAATGGAAGAAAGGACGAATGAAAGGTAGGAAATATCTATATAAAGTAGCTGTCATTGTTATGGTAATAGCCGTTTGGTTTTTACTTACATTGGAACAGACAGATCAGGAAAAATTATATTTTCCTGCTCCTTTATCTGTGTGGAATGCTTTTGCACGCCAGATGGCAGAGATAGGGAGTTATTCTTTGATAACATGGTATCGGGTACTACTGGGCTTACTCATTGGTGGATGTTTAGGAGCGTTATGTGGTGTGTTGATGTCATGCTTTAAGGTGCTTGATATTCTGCTAGATCCTATCATAGAAATTATTCGTCCTATTCCTCCGGTAGCCTTGACGCCTTTTTTTATACTTTGGTTTGGATTGAGTGATGCCGGACAATTGTTGTTGATCTCTTTAGGTTGCTTTATGACTATTTGCATTGCGGTTTACGAGGCAGTCCGTAACGTAAATCCTACTTATATTCGTGCCGCCAGAACGTTGGGAGCAGATAGAGTGACTATTTATCGGACTGTTATCTTGCCTGCTATTTTGCCTTTGCTTTTGCCTAATGTGCGTGTAGCATTGGCCGGTTCTTTTGCTTTGGCTGTTGCGGCAGAATATTTGGGGGCACAAGGCGGATTAGGGTATTTGATAAGAAATGCGAGAACTGTTTTGCAAACGGATACCGTTTTACTGGCTGCTCTTATTTTAGGAGCAGAATCTCTGTTTTCTGATTATCTTGTTAGGTGGATATTCGGGCGGGCTACCCGGTGGATGCCTGGTTTATAGAAAGAAATAGGATATAAATATAATTCAAAGATATGAAAAAAAGTAGTAAGAAGTATAGGTGGGCAGGTATAATAGCCTTGCTGGTTGTGATTGTGGTAATTGTAAAATGTTTCCCACAGAATAAAGTTGAAGAGAAAGGAAAAATTATTTTCGGTATCTCTCCCTTTCCTGATACATATATGCCCTATCTGGGTCTGCTCAAAGGATGGTATGCTGAGGAGGGGGTGGATGTGGAATTCAGAATATTAGGTTGGACAGAGATACAGGAGGCTTTGTCTTCTGGTTCGGTTAACAAAATTGATGTGGGGATTAATAATATGTCATCTGTAATCGCTACCTATAATCGTAATCCTGAACTGGTTTACTATTATGGCTTTAATACTTTTGATGATGGGTTTGCGTTGATGATGCGCCCAGATGATTCTTTGCGTCCTTTGTCTTATTTCCTTTCTCAAGGTTTGGACCGTGAAACGGCTTTACAGGAAACAGGTAAACAATTGAAAGGTAAGACAGTTATCACCACTTCAAATACGGACATGGAACAGGGAGTAGCAGCCCTTGCTCTGAAAGGAGGATTAGATTTTTTGCATGATGTACGTATAATCAATCTAAATGCAGAAGATGGCATGACCGCTTTCGTGTCAGGGGAAGGAGATGCCTATATTGGTGGTATTCCACAGCGCAATAAGTTGAAACAGGCAGGAATGCAGGAAATTGTAACGGGTACGGATTTAGGTCCTGCCCCTATCAATGGGTTCGTAACAACCCGGCATTTCGTAGAAAAAAACGGTGATGTGTTGCTGGAGTTACTGCATGTATGGTTCCGTATTGTAAATTATACGAATTCCCATCTGGATGAGGTTGCAACTCTAATGACAACAGAGACAAATCGATATACGGGTACAGCAGTCACTCCAGAAGAATTTAAAGCTTATTGGAACCATTATGAGCACTATCCGTCATCTACCAAAGCTGTGCAGGAAGAGATATTGAACCCTGAGGGGCAGAATTATTGGAGAGCACGTTGGAATGATTGTAATTATTATTTTTATACTATTAAAAAAGTGATTCCCAAGCCGGTGAGTGCAGATGATGCTTTTTATATGGAGAAAGCTCATAGATTGTATATTGAAAAATATGGAAATAACGGAAGAAATGGCAATTGACCGTTTGCGGTACAATATGCATAGACCTGAGCGAAAGACTATTTTTGTAATTGGGGCGGGAGCTAGCAGTGAAGTAGCCTCTCTTCCTTTAGGCAGTGAACTGGCTAAAACATTGCTTGAACAATGGGGGTATACTAATAGCAACACTTTTCAGAGGATATTGGATAATATTGCAATAAAATATAAATTCAATAAAAACGATGTGAAGACTATTCTCTTTGCTTTGAATTCTATTGATAGCGAAAAGCTGGTCAGTGATGTTTGTCGATATCTCTCTGTTTCGGAAGAACTTCATTCTTCTTTTTATGATCAGGTGTCCCATTCTTTTTTAGAAGGAAAAATAGATGTTATTCTGAATTTTAACTTCGATACTTTATTAGATAATGCATTGGCTTCGGATTACTTCGGAAGAGATTATAGAAGGATAATATTTGATGTGGAAGCAGCTGCAAATGTTTTTTATACAGATGATAAGCCATTGTACATTAAACCCCACGGGTCAGTAGATTATAAGGAAAGCTTGCGATTTCAGCGTGCTGATTTCTATGACATGGGAAAGAATATGAGTGAGCTTATCGGACGGTTGGTAGCAGAAAATCCTACTGATATTGTGACGATTGGTTTTCGGGCAAAGTTCTATGAGTTTACAGATATACTGGAAAAGAAAATGTGTACTGATAGTGAAATTTTTATTGTAGATAAGGTGGAAGATGTTTTGGATGCTAATCTTTTACCTTTCTATCATGGTGGCTTTGTACAAATCAATGATTCCTATTTATTGACTGATTTTATGAATCAGTTAATGCGATGAGAAATACGGTGATTCTAAAGGTTTTTCCAATATTATATCCCTTTTTTGTAATTTCTTCTTGAATATTCTTGATGCTTTTATGCTATCCGTGAGGAGAGACATGGCTCAATTTGAAAAGAGACTGGAAGAATATGAAATGTGTAAAGGATGTAAATTTCATGACGCCAAAGGAGGAAATACATGAATATAAAATGAATAAGAACGAACTGTTTCCCATGATAGTGGAGTTGTGATAGAAGTGATTCCTATTATGGAAATGGCTTATGATTGATTAAGCGGGATGGCTTTCTTGATAAAGCTAAAGCTCCCCTAATCCTCCATTCTTTGCACAGAATTTCAAAAAATGTGCTATTCTTCATCACTTTTATGCCTTTTCGAGAACAAAGATTGGAAATAATCGTTAACTTTGTCGCCAATAACAGAAATAGAAAAGGAGATTAATGTCTAAGCTTTATATAATAGCGGGGTGCAACGGGGCCGGTAAAACGACCGCTTCGTACACAGTATTACCCGAAATTTTAGAGTGCCGCGAATTTGTCAATGCCGACGAAATCGCCAAGGGGCTTTCTCCTTTTAACCCCTCGAGCGTAGCTATCGAAGCCGGACGACTGATGCTGAAACGCATCGGGGAACTACTGTCGGCCGGTGTCAGTTTTTCCGTTGAAACCACCTTGTCCACCCGTTCTTACATTAATCTTATTCAGCAGGCGCAAAATCAAGGATACAGCGTCAGCCTTATTTATTTTTGGCTGAATTCACCTGAGTTGGCTATAGAGCGAGTGAAACAACGTGTTGCCAATGGAGGACACGATGTGCCTGCTCCCATCATCCGTCGCCGTTATCGCTCGGGGCTGGAGAACTTTTTCCGTATTTATATGCCTTGCGTGGATTATTGGATGCTTGCGGACAATAGCTGCACACCGCGTGTTATTGTGGCGGACGCTTTCCGTTTGGGAGACGAAGCCCATATCTATAATCAAGAACTTTTTACTAAAATCAGAAGTTATGTCAACTGAAGAAGAATATAAGGAATTAAGTGCGAAGTTGCGTTATGGTTTGGAACTGGCGGAACAGCGGTTGATTGAGGAAACTGCACGACGCGAAGGTACATTGTGCTATGGCCGTCCCGATGGAAAAGTGGTGCGGGTGTCGGCAACCGAACTTTTAAAGCTTCGTCAGTCTGGTGAAAACAACACCGCGTCTGTAGCCGTTTGTGCCTGCTCCGAGATGGAGAGTGGATGGGATTGTTGAATAGAGCATGAGTAACAGTATATGTATAGGGAAGAACCGGGATTCTTCCCTATGTTTTTTACTCCGTTATTCGAAGCCTGGATGTGGTTGTGTCCGCTTCCTGGATACAAAAAGCAAGAGGAAAAAATATCTTAATTTGTTTGTCAGTTCAAAGAAAAGCCGTACCTTTGCAAGCCGATTATTATCAAAAGTTTATAAAAGATTAATTCTTAGCGTGTTAATAGTTCTTTGTCCGGGAACGGTTAGAGACGCTGGGAAGAATTGTTTTTTAGTAGTTAACATTTAAAAAAGAATTTAAGAGTGGATACTTTAAGTTACAAGACCATTTCTGCAAACAAAGAGACAGCTCATAAGGAATGGGTTGTTATCGACGCAACCGATCAGGTCGTAGGCCGTCTCGGTTCGAAAGTTGCGAAACTGTTGAGAGGAAAGTACAAACCAGACTTTACCCCTCATGCTGACTGCGGTGATAATGTTATTATTATTAACGCGGACAAAGTGAAATTTACCGGAAACAAGTGGAACGACAAGGTTTACTTGCGTTATACAGGTTATCCCGGTGGTCAGAGAGAGATGACTCCTGCCCAGTTGATGAAGAAACCTAACGGTGAAGAAAAACTGTTGAAGAGAGTAGTAAAGGGTATGCTTCCTAAAAATCGTCTGGGAGCACAGTTGCTGGGTAATCTGTATGTTTACGCTGGTAGTGAACACAAACACGAAGCTCAGACTCCGAAATCAATTGATATAAACTCACTTAAATAATAAAGAATGGAAGTAGTAAATGCATTAGGCAGACGTAAACGCGCCATAGCACGCGTGTTCGTAAGCGAAGGTACAGGAAAGATTACTATTAACAAGAGAGACCTTGCACAGTACTTTCCATCAACTATTCTTCAGTATGTAGTAAAACAGCCTTTGAACAAGCTGGAGGCTGCTGAAAAATATGATATCAAAGTAAACCTTTGTGGTGGTGGTTTTACAGGTCAGTCACAGGCTTTGCGTCTGGCTATCGCCCGTGCCCTGGTTAAAATCAACCCTGAAGACAAAACAGCTCTTCGTTCAGAAGGCTTCATGACACGTGACTCTCGTTCTGTAGAACGTAAGAAACCGGGTCAGCCGAAAGCACGTCGTAGATTCCAGTTCAGTAAACGTTAATATCCGGTTTTACTTGGAACTGGTTAAGAAGCGTTTAGTATCTAAACCAGCGGGACTCTACTTGGTAGCAGACTACCCGATGGTTGGTTGAGATAAACAAAAAAGAAAGTAAACGATTTAAAGAATAACAAAATGTCTAGAACTAATTTCGATACATTATTGGAAGCCGGTTGCCACTTCGGACACCTTAAAAGAAAGTGGAACCCTTCAATGGCTCCTTATATTTTCATGGAACGCAATGGTATCCATATCATTGACCTCCATAAAACAGTTGCTAAAGTAGATGAAGCTGCTGACGCACTGAAACAAATCGCAAAATCAGGTAAGAAAGTCCTGTTTGTTGCTACTAAGAAACAAGCTAAACAAGTAGTAGCTGAGAAAGCTGCTTCTGTAAATATGCCTTATGTAATCGAGCGTTGGCCGGGTGGTATGTTGACTAACTTCCCGACTATCCGTAAGGCTGTGAAGAAAATGGCTACTATCGATAAGTTGACCAACGATGGTACTTATTCAAACCTTTCCAAGAGAGAGGTTCTGCAAATCTCTCGTCAGCGTGCTAAATTGGAAAAGAACTTAGGTTCTATCGCTGATCTGACTCGTCTGCCGTCAGCACTGTTCGTTATCGACGTGTTGAAAGAAAACATTGCAGTTCGTGAAGCTAACCGTCTGGGTATTCCTGTATTTGCTATCGTTGATACAAACTCAGATCCTTCAAACGTGGATTTCGTGATCCCTGCAAATGATGACGCTACTAAGTCGGTAGAAGTAATTCTGGACGCTTGCTGCGATGCTATCGCTGAAGGTCTGGAAGAAAGAAAAGCTGAGAAAGTAGATATGGAAGCTGCCGGTGAAAATGCTCCTAAGGGTGCTGGTAAGAAGAAAAATACCAAAGCTCGTATGGATAAAGCCGAAGAAGAGGCTATCAATGCTGCTAAGGCTGCCGCCTTCTTGAAAGAAGACGAAGAAGCTTAATAGTATAAATTGAGAATTGAGAATTGAAAATTGGGAAAAGGGGCAGGTTATGCTTTTAATTCTCGATTCTCAATTTTCAATTCTCAATTCTGTTTTAAAGATATTACTAACAATTAAAAAATAAGGAATATTATGGCTGTAACTATGGCTGAGATAACCAAGCTTCGTAAGATTAGTGGAGCTGGTATGATGGATTGCAAGAACGCTTTGACTGAAGCAAACGGCGATATCGATAAAGCAATGGAAATTATCCGTAAAAAAGGACAGGCTGTCGCTGCAAAACGTTCTGATCGTGAGGCTGCCGAAGGTTGTGTGCTGGCAAAGAAAGATGGCGAATTCGCTGCTATCATCGCTTTGAAATGCGAAACAGACTTCGTTGCTAAGAATGCTGATTTCGTAGCTTTGACTCAAGCTATCCTGGATGCTGCTGTTGCCAACAGATGTAAGACTCTGGAAGAAGTAAAGGCGTTGCCTATGGGTAACGGTACTGTACAAGATGCTGTGACAGACCGTAGCGGTATCACGGGTGAGAAAATGGAATTGGATGGTTACAACGTGGTTGAAGGTGCTTATACTTCTATTTATAACCACCAGGGAAACAACCAGCTTTGTACTATCGTTGCTATGAATAAGGAAGCTGAAGCTGCCGCTCACGGAGTTGCCATGCAGATTGCCGCTATGAATCCTATTGCAATTGATGAAGCCGGTGTTCCTGAATCTGTAAAAGAAGCTGAAATACAGGTTGCTATTGACAAAACTAAGAAAGAACAAGTAGACAAGGCTGTTGAAGTTGCTTTGAAGAAGGCTGGTATCAACCCTGCACATGTGGATAGCGAAGAGCACATGGAAAGTAACAAGGCTAAGGGCTGGATCACTGACGAAGATATTGCCAAGGCTAAAGAAATCATTGCTACTGTTTCTGCTGAAAAAGCTGCCAACTTGCCACAACAGATGATTGAAAACATTGCTAAAGGTCGTCTGGGTAAGTTCTTGAAGGAAGTTTGCTTGCTGAACCAGGAGGATATCATGGATGGTAAGAAGACTGTAAGAGAAGTGTTGAAGGAAGCTGATCCTGAATTGCAGATCGTTGCTTTCAAACGTTTCACTTTGCGTGCTGAATAAGATTTCCGCAATTATAGAAGGAAGGGACTGTGTGACAACAGTCCCTTTCTTTTTCCTGATTTATTTGGTCTGGGTATATCCTTCCGCTCTCAACAACTCGATGACCCGTTGCTTGAACTCTCCCTGGATAAGGATTTCCCCGTCTTTGACCGAACCGCCTACCCCACATTTGGTTTTCAACAATTTACCCAACTCTTTCAGGGCGTCTTCTGTGCCGATGAATCCGTTGATTAATGTCACAGTCTTGCCACCCCGCCCTTTCTTTTCTATATTGACGCGGAGCTTTTGTTGTTTTTTATCTAATGTTTCGGACTCTTCCTCTTCAACGTTTTCGTACTTGAAATCAGGATTTGTGGAATAAACCACATTCAAACGTTCTTTCCAATCGTTATTTTTCATGTGAATTTTGCTTAAATGAATACTCAAAGATAAGACTTTTTTTATACTCTACCCGTCAATGTAACAAATAAAAGTGTACTTTTGCAAATTACCTAATGATAATACCTAAAGAAAAAGATGGATATACGTATGCATAAATTCTCGGATAAAGTGCCTGAGCCGACTTTGCGCAGACTTCCGTGGTATCTTTCGAATGTGAAACTGATGAAAGAGCAGGGAGAAACGTATGTGTCTTCTACCCAAATATCCAAGCAAATCAATGTTGATGCTTCCCAGATAGCGAAAGATCTTTCTTATGTAAACATATCCGGCCGTACACGTGTGGGGTATGAGATTGATGCGTTGATAGAGGTGCTGGAGCGTTTTCTGGGATTTACCAAGATGCATAAAGCTTTCTTGTTTGGTGTCGGTAGTCTGGGAGGCGCTTTGTTGCGCGATTCGGGCCTGCATCATTTCGGATTGGAGATAGTAGGTGCGTTTGATATTAATCCCGAACTGGTAGGAAAGGAAATAAATGGAATTCCTATTTATCATTCGGATGAATTTGAAACAAAAATGAAGTCCTGTGATGTGAACATCGGGGTGCTGACAGTCCCCATTAATATAGCACAGGAGATAACAGATAAGATGATAGCGGGTGGCATTAAGGCGGTATGGAACTTTACGCCGTTCCGTATTCGTGTGCCGGAAAATATTGTGGTGCAGAATACATCGCTTTATGCCCATCTGGCTGTAATGTTTAACAGACTAAATGTAATTCAAGAATAATAATATGAAGATTATAGCCGTAGGAATGAACTACGTTGCACATTGCCACGAGTTGCATGCAGATGAAAATCTACCGGAAGAACCGGTTATTTTTATGAAACCGGATTCGGCTCTGCTGAAAGACAGCAAGCCGTTTTTTATTCCCGATTTCTCCCGGCAGGTGGATTATGAAACGGAGCTGGTGGTGCGTATTAATCGTTTGGGAAAGAATATTGCTCCGCGTTTTGCCAGTAGGTATTATGATGCGGTGACGGTAGGAATTGATTTTACGGCGCGTGATCTTCAGCGGCGGTTTCGGGAGGAAGGCAAGCCTTGGGAACTATGCAAAGGATTTGACAGCTCGGCTGCTATTGGTGATTTCGTGCCGGCAGACAGATTCAAGGATATACAGAATTTAGACTTTCATCTGGATATAGATGGGAAAACGGTGCAGAGAGGTAACACAGCGGATATGTTGTTCAAAGTGGATGAGATAATCGCGTACGTCAGCCGGTTCTTTACATTAAAGATTGGAGATTTGATCTATACAGGAACTCCTGTAGGGGTAGGTCCGGTCAGTATAGGACAGCATTTGGAGGGGTATCTGGAAGGTGAGAAATTATTAGATTTTTATGTAAGATGAAAATAAGGGTAGGATTCGGATTCGATGTGCACCAGTTGGTGGCAGGGCGTGAGTTATGGCTCGGAGGAATAAAATTGGAGCATGAATTGGGATTGCTGGGGCACTCGGATGCCGATGTATTGATTCATGCCATTTGCGACGCCTTGTTGGGAGCGGCCAATATGCGTGACATAGGTTATCATTTCCCTGATACTGCGGGAGAGTTCAAGAACATTGACAGCAAGATTTTGTTGGCTGAAACCGTGGATCTGATTGCGACGAAAGGGTATAAGGTGGGTAATGTGGATGCAACAATCTGTGCCGAGCGTCCCAAGTTGAAAGCACGGATTCCGGAAATGCAGTCGGTGCTTGCCCGTTTGATGAGGGTGGATGTGGATGATGTTTCCGTAAAGGCTACCACTACAGAGAAACTTGGGTTCACAGGCAGGGAGGAAGGTATTTCCGCTTACGCCACTGTATTGATAGAGAAAGCGGAATGAGTTGGGTTATAGGATAAGCCCGGATGCCAGTAGTATTCCGAATAGCAGCATGTTGCGGGATGTTTCCCCCAGTATGCTGTTCAGTTCTTTTCCCTTGCTGATTTTTACCATTCTTTGCCATGCCATGAAGTGGGGCAGCAGATAAATTTGGGGCAGTAAGGCAGCCCAAATGTGCCCGGTCGGAATAAACAACAAGCAAAGCCATGCGGCGGTTAATCCCAAAAATAAGTATAACCGCTGTCCTGTCTTGGCTCCCCAGCGTACCACAATTGTTCTTTTTCCGCTTTTCGCATCCTGATCACGGTCGCGGTAATTATTCACCATCAACAAGGTGTCTATAATCAGTCCGCAAGCCAGGGAAGCGAGAGTCACGTTCCAAGTCCAGTCACGACACATCACATAGTAGGTGCAGCCTACCGGTACAAACCCGAAAAAGACAATGACCAGTATGTCTCCCCATCCGTGATAAGCCAGCGGATAAGGCCCTGCTGTATAAAGAAAGGCGAATAAGATGCATAAGATTCCGACGGGAATCATTTCAAATCCTCCATAAGCCAATAGGCATGCTCCTGTCAGGCAGGCTGCTGCTGTGGTCAGGGCGATTCCTTTCCTCATGGCGTCCAGTGTGATCCAGCCTTGTGCGCAGGCACGTTCGGGACCCAGACGGTCTTCCCGGTCGCTGCCTTTCAGGTAATCAAAGTAATCATTAATGAAGTTGGCGTCTATCTGCATCAGAAAAGCGAATAGAAAACAAAGCAATGCCGGTATCATCTGAAACCGGCCCTCTGCATAAGCCAGGGCACACCCCAGCAAAACCGGAGTGGCGGCTCCTGCCAGTGTCTTGGGACGGGCGGCCAGAAGCCATGCCTTTATTGAATTGACTTGAACTGTTCCCATGTCTTTTTATAATAAGGTTATGCAAAGATAAGACAATTAATTTCATATCTTTGTCTCCAAATAGAAAGGATTATGAAGAAACAGCTTCTTTTTCTGCTTTTGGCGGTTGTTTTATTGTCTTCTTGCGCTACAGCCACCTTGTCCGAGTTCCCGGGAGTAGGCCGTGTGAAGCGGTATGATTTTTATAGTTATGATCTTCCGCCGGCTTTCGACGGGTTCAGGATAGGGTTTGCTTCGGATTTTCATTATGAGAGCCGTTTGAAAAAAAACGATCTGAATAGTGTTGTGCGGGCATTAAAGTCTGTACATGCCGATGCTTTGCTGTTGGGTGGGGATTATCGTAGCAAGAAAGGTGGAAACCTGGACACTTTGTTCGCTGCGTTGAGCAGGGTTTATACACCTTACGGAACATTTGCCGTGATGGGGAATCATGATTATGACTATTGTTATTCTGAAGTAGTGGAGGCTATGCGGAAGAATCATGTGCGGTTGATGGAACACAACAGTTATAAGTTGATGAAAGACGGCCAGCATATTATAGTAAGCGGGGTGCGCAATCCGTTCGATTTGAAGAAAAACGGTGATTCTCCCTCCCAGCATTTCCCGGCGGATGACTTCGTGATATTACTCACCCATACACCGGATTATGCGGAAGATACGAATGTTTCGAATGCCAATCTGGTGTTGGCTGGACATACGCATGGCGGTCAGGTAAGTTTGTTCAAAAAGTATTCGCCGGTAAAACATTCCATCTATGGGAACCGTTTTCTCACTGGCTGGAAAGAAAACAGTCAAGGTACTCCCGTTATTATAACCAACGGGTTGGGAACCTCACGCATTGATGTCCGTTTGTTTACTCCCAGTGAAGTGGTCCTGGTGGTTTTGCATCGCGTTGAAAAATAGAAAAATTAGATTCGGTTGTTCGTCAATAACGTACAGGGTGTTCATTATCGGACACCCTTTTTTATTTGCTTGTGCTGATAATCAATATATTATCGTTGTGGCATGTACTTTGCATTTTATAAAATGAAGCCGCTCAATAAAAAATAGCAGAAATGCTGCAACGTTTTTAGAGTTGCTTGCGTCTAATAGATAAAGACACAAATAAACACGAGTTACAAACATTAAAATAAAACATTATGAAAACTACAATGATTACTAAAGCGATGATGGCAGTCCTTTTTGCAATGGCAAGTGTATTGACAGTGAATGCAGCCGAACCTGTTAAGGTTACCAATGAAGAGATGGAGAATGGCCGTGTATCAGCGAAGGTGGTTTATGAACAGGAGGGTACCTTTCTGATTCCGGAGTATCGTTTTGAGTTCAGATACAACGATAAGGGACAAATTGTTGAAAAGAAAAGTATGAAATGGAATGGTACGAGTTGGATGAATTATTATTGTATGAAAGTTGCGTACACAAACACAGAAGCGTATATTGATTATTCTTTGTGGAACAAGGATAAAAAAGCGTTTGTCCTTACTCAGAAATATGTATATACGTTGGATGAAGCCGGGAAGTTTCTGGCATGGCACTCCTACAAAAAGGAAATGACCGGGTGGGAGTTGAACGGATTGATAAATAATGAAGTATTGCTGGCAAAACGTTAAAGGAGTGCGTCCTTTGAATTTTAGATTAAATAATTGATGTGTTTTTTCCCTGGGGAGCTATGGCTGTGTCTTCCCGGGGATTTTTTCTTTAGTCTGTTTTTTCTTTCCTGTTATCATTTATTTAAGATAAGTGATTATTCAGATTTATTTCATATATGCACAACTATCTTTCTCCTCATACAAATAACTATCATGTACTTACTTTTTAGGGAGGCTCTGTGAGTGACGTTTACGTTATATGAAATAATTATGAATGACTACTTATTCTCGCTTTTTGATGGGAAAAAGTCAATATTCATTCTAATTCTTATACTCTAATAAGTTTTCAAAGGAACATTAAGTATTTTTATACGGAGGACTAAGGCTTTTTCTACTGAAGAAAACATTTAATCTTACTGTAGAAATGAAGTAGCTTGCTAATGAGACAGTACTTTCATCCCATATTGAGAATAGGTTCTGGCTGAATTGTTGTTGATGTGATTTCTGCTGAAGAAACTGCCGCATATTTGCATGTGCGCAAAGTTTTTTGGAAAGGTATCTGTCATGAATAAATATGTTTAAGACGAATGCATTTGTTTAATTGTATGTTGATTTTGTTTTGATTGTCTTTAATCTTGTTGAAATCTGAATGTCTTGTTTTATTTATTCGTTTTTTTTATTGCCGATGTGGATGGTAATTGATAGATTTGCTTCTCAATTGTTTGGCTTTTATGATGTTAGATGTAATATGAAAGAAGTATTTTATGGTCTGTTTTTACTTTTTATCCTATGGGGATGTCATGATCAAAATGCATTAAAAAGCCTATGTCCGGCTGATTCATTGATGCTTCATTACCCGGATAGTGCTTTTCCCTTATTACGGAAAATGACAAATCCGGATTCTCTTAAAAAAAAAACTATAGATTTGGTTGATGTGTCAGAAAACTTGCGTTCATACGCTATTTTAGCCTCTTATTATGTATCAAGCGGAGAGATTGAATTGGCCGATAGTCTTTTGGGACAGTCTTTGCATACAGAAGATGATTATATTCGTGCTTATATTTTCCATTCTCGCTCTATTCAGTTTGAGCGAGTGGGTGATTATGAATCTGCTCTGACTTATTTGAAAAAATATGTTGTTCTTTTTGATTCTCTTTCTGCTTTAGAAGAAAGTAAGTCTATGGCAGAAGCGCAAACTCAGTATGATGTAGAGTCTGTTCATCGGAAATATTCTGGAATATGTTCGGCTTTGACAGTCGCTGTTGTGCTATTAGGCATTTCCTTTTGTTTCTATCAAAGAAAAAAAAGTTTGAATGAACGGCATCTCATTCAACAATTGGGAGAAAATGAAGTTCGTATTCAAGAGTTACAATCAGAATTTCGTCTGTTGAGCCAAGGGAGTCAAAATGCATTAGAACAGGAAACAAAACGACTGAGTGGAATAATTGAAGAGCAACTGGCTTCTATGGTTAAATTGAAATATTGTTCAGAGCAAAAAACAGAAATGTTAATGAGAACTCGGTCAGCGTTATCGGGGATGAAATTTTACATATTGGCTTTGCGGGGAGATGATATGTCTCAATTGAATACAAAAGAACTTCGTTGTTTGGTTGATTGCTATAGACAATTAAGTCCGGAGTTTTTTTATTGGTTAGAGCGAAAAAAAGTAGATTTAACTCCTCGTGAGATAACCTTATGCATTTTTTTTCATATGGGTAAAAATAAGAATGAAATTATAAATATGTTAAGATGTAGCGATGGCTCTTATCGTACAATAAAAAATAGAATAAAAAAAGAGTTTCGCATAGACATGGCGTGTAATGATGTGGAGGCATTTATAAAATGTATGCGATAATGTTACAAAATGAGGTGTTTTGTATTCCTGTTTATAGGTGTAATCGGTTGATTTAAAGCGGTGTAAATACTATTCTTTCGTTGACGCTACAGCTCGTAGCTCTTGTCTCGTATATTTTTTGATTCTAATTTTGTCTTCTGAAAAACATTAAAACCTGATAGATATGATGAAAAAACACTTTTTGATTTTATTTCTTTTTGTGGCTTATTATTCGATAGGTAATACTGTCACTTATGGATTTACTTCACAAATTAAGTCTGCTTCTCAAAGCAGAGAGGTTCTTCCTGTAAATTTGAGAAATCAATATGTGGTTCAAGAATATGCTTTCTCTCCTGAACAAGTAGAGGAGTATAATAGAATTCTATTGATTATTGAGACGAAGTGGAAGGCTCTTAAAGATCAGAAAACTTCTTCGCAGAACAGATCAATGGGGGAAATAAGTATTTCAAAAGATTTATGTAATTCGGTGAAGAAGATATTATCTAAAGAACAGTATGATTGTTGGTATACTAATCATAAAGGGCATTTGAAAAATCGATTTTATAAAGAAGATTTGGGCTTGACGGATTCTCAGTTCATTCAGTTCAAACAGCTTGCTAAAACTTATTCAGATAAAAAAGCCAGTGCTAGGCAAATGAGTGTTTCGGGAACGGAAGAAGCGGAATTGCGTAAGCAGGCTTTTGAGCAGTATTGTACGGCTTTACACGCTATATTACCTTCAGCAGTTGCTGATTATTTGATTCAAGAGAATCAGGTATTAAATATTGCTTCCAGTATAAGTGGTAAATTTACTTTAATACCTGAAACTAAAGCGATTCAATATGCGGTTTTGAAGATGCAATATGATAAAGAGATGGAAACATTGGAGGCACAGACGTTCGATGTTAAACAGAAGAGAAAGGCGAGGCTTCAAATAAAAGAAAAGTTTGATAGCTCGTTGAGGGGATTATTTACAGATGAAGAATATATCGCTGTTACTAAAAAAAGAGATTGGCTGACGGATAAAAGAGAGATGCATACATATAGGATGTCAGTAACTCAATTGAATGAATACAAAGAACTTAAGAAAAGGCTAGCGGTGCAGCAACTCAAAATAAAACAGAGTAAAAATGAGAAAAGTGTGAAAGTCACAAAGCTTCAGGCTGTTGAAGATGAGTTTGAGGAAAGCTTGAAAAAGGTAATGGGGGAACAGCAGTTTGATACTTGGAAAAAGGACCAGTTGGCGAGAAAGAATAAAAAAACTGGAAAATGAATCGGGTGATATATATAATGAATAGATTGCTAAGGGTGCTTCCATTTTTTTTCTTTATAGCTTGTCATTCTTTTGATAAAGAAGTGAAAAAGGTGATGGATAGCGTGGAGCCAAGTCAGCAAATGGCCTTGTCTGCCTTTCTTGACTATTATGAAAATAGAGAAGAACATTTAGAACAGGCTGAATTTTTGGTTGCTAATATATTGAGCAAACATTCCATCGAAGGTAAAAGCTATCGGGAATATCAGGCATATCTTGATTCGGTTTCTGTAAAAGAGCAAACGATTAATAGTCGCAGAAATTTTGATTACAGAGGTTCTTTAAACAGTTTGCTGATGGAAAGGCAGTTTGTAAAGGTATCTGATTTGGATGTTCTGGATATTGATTCATTGATACAGTGCACGGATGCCGCTTTAGATATTTGGATGCGGGTACCATGGGCTAGCCGGTATTCTGACGAGGTTTTTAAGCAATATATTTTACCATATAGAATAGCAGACGAGCCTTTGGAATATGGCTGGCGGACAGATGCCTATGAAAAATACAAGCATTTGCTTCATGAATATAAAGATAGTAGTTTGGTAACCCTTTGCCTGCATGTCTATCAACATTTAGATTATAGGATGAATAATTTGTTTTGGGGAGAACCTTTACAAAGGTATTCGGCCAATATGAAGTATAGGCAAGGTACGTGCAGTGATTACGCCGTTTTCTTAGCAATGGTGATGCGTTCGCTCGGAATCCCGACGAGTCTTGATTTTGTGCCTTACTGGGGTGATAGAAACAATGGACATACATTTAATTCTTTATTGTTGCCTGATGGCGCTTGTAAAGGATATGACAATGAAGAAGATATTGTGCATGGGCTGACTTTACCCGGTAAAGTGCCTAAAATTTATCGAAAGATGTATGAAGTGCAACGCAATTCATTATTGTATAAATATCGGGATACAGAATATATACCGGAAGTGTTTGCGCAACATGATTTGATAGATGTAACCGAGCATTACTCAATTCCATTATCCGACATAACAATTGCGCCGAGACTGAATGAGAATCAGGCTTCAATAGCTTATTTGTCTGTTTTCTCTCCACGGGAGTGGCGACCGGTGGCATGGGCGGAATATGGAAAAGGAGAGCATGTTTCCTTTCAGCGTATAGGCGTGGGATATACGCCCGATGAAGAGAACTGTGATAAAGGTGAAAATTTGGGAGAAGGATGTCTGTTTTTGCCAATTTGTTATGTGGACGGTGAAATGCTTCCCATTCACTATCCGTTTATTTTAATCCAAGAAGAAGTCCCCCGATATTTAATTCCAGATGAAGCAAAAAAGGAAAGAGTTGTTCTACAGCGCAAGTTTCCTCGTAGAAGGAGAGTCATTGATTTTGCAAAGAAAATGCAGGGAGGATATTTTGAATTGTCTAATGATCGGGGGTTCAGTAAATCTGTTTTGGTTTATTTAATAGATAGTGTCCCGGTGAGCCGTTTGCAGACTATTTCTATTTTGGAAAAGAATAAGTATCGTTATGTCCGATATTACAAAAGGGACGGAGGGATCTCCATTGGCGAAATGGGATGTTTGGATAGCCGGAATGAAATAGTCCAAGGTAAATTGCTGGCAGATCATGTCTTGATGGATGATTCCGATTTGAAAAATATAAGTGACGGGAATGTATTGTCATTTTTTGATATAGGGGAATTGAAAAACACATGGATTGGCCTGGACTTTGGAAAGCCGCGGCAGCTTAGTTCACTGTTTTTTTGTCCGAGGACTGATGATAATGAAATTTCTTTGGGTGATGAATATGAGTTGTTTTACTGGAATCAGGATTGGGTTAGTCTTGGTAAGCAGATTGCTACAGATTATTCTCTTATTTATGAGGACGTACCGAAGAATTCTTTACTGTGGCTTCGTAATTTAACCAAAGGAGTTGAAGAACGACCGTTTACCTATGAGAATGGTGTACAAATATGGTGGTAGTTATTTAAAAAATAATTTTCTAATATGAAGAAAAAACAATATTTTTGTATCAGTCTATGCATGCTGGTATCAACTCTGTTTTATTGGAGTTGTACTGATTCTGAGTTTGTAAGTAAGGATACTCTTATTCAGAATGAAGAGTTTAGTTTACAGGAAGCTAAGGAGTTCTTTGAAAAGCAAATAGAACAATGTCCTGTGACAAATCGTTCTGCAAAGGGGCGGAAATATAATCAAGCGTCTCCTGGAGAATTTGTCCCGAAATGGGGGCAGGCTATAGCTTCTTCACTGAAATATTTGTCTTCTTATGATGTGCCTATTCAGGCAGGCTTTCGTTATAAAGCTATACGTAGTGAGTATCAGAATGGTAAAGCATTTGCTTATATAGTGGATGTTTATCAGAAACTAATCATTGTGAAAGATGCGGAGACTGACGCTTTGGGGCAATATATTCTGACCCTTATTCCTGATCGAAGTTACCATGCGAGATATAAAAACGAGGTCGGTGAACGATTTATAAATTGTGCGGATAAAGGGCAATTTTCAGGTATCGCGGTTTATACAATGCCGCATCTTGATATAGTTATAAGAGCAAATCGTTATGTTAATGGTGTAAAGACAAAAGGTGTCTTTTGGCCTAATAAGAATCAGGCGTTGAAGCAAAAGCTCAAGACACTGGAATCTATATTGAAAGGAACGGTTCTGAAAAGAAGAGCCGCCTATTCAACTCGTAGTTTCGGTGAGGATGATTGGGATTTTGGGACTGAAGGTGAAGACTATTGGCCTGTAGGGGATGGGCTTTTTTATGATCCAGATAATGAAACGTGGTTAATTGACTTTGATGGTGATGGAGAACCTGATAGTGCTTATATTCCAGAAATAGAAATAACTCCGGAAGGGCCGTGGGACGATTCTTTTCCAGATCCTGATCCAGATTGGGACGGTAATGAGGAAAATGTCTGTCCGTATTGTGGCTCAGCCGGATGTTTGGGAGAATGTATGGATAATGGTCCATCATTTCCAGATCCAATAGAACCAGAACCAACTCCATGCATAGATTATGAAAATAAAAAGTCGGTTCCAATGTTACAGATGGAATTAGCTCCTCCAAGTCCAGCAAATCCTCTAGGTGCAACTTTTGGCATGACAAGATTTAATGGAACAAAAATGCACTCAGGGATAGATTTAAAGGGAGAGGTCGGAGATCCGGTTTATGCGGTGCATGGTGGAACTATAACAAGAATTGTTTCTGAACAAGTGGATCGAGTTTCAAATCGCTATCCGGATGGTTATAATGGGGATAAAAATGCAGCGGGAAATAGAATTTATATAACTTTTTCAACAGGAGTGGAGGATGCCTATTTTCATCTTCAAGCAGGTGAGCCGGTTGCAGTAAATCCTCATACTGGAGAACTTTTTAAAGTTGGTGATCGAGTTGAAATGGGTGATATCATTGGTTATGTTGGAGTGACAGGAAATGCTAATCCCAAAGTTCCACATTTGCATTTTGGAGTGAGGGTTAATGGAAAATGGAAAGATCCATTTGATTATATTAATGCAATATTACAAAATGAGAATGATGAGTTGAGTATATCTACACCTTGTGATAAATAAAATAATAAAAAGAATATGAAAACAATTATTTTTGCTGTATTAATTTTGTTGTTGAATACAACAACTGTAATATCTCAAACAGGTAAATCTGTTTCATTTGATGTGGCCGGTTTGGATCCGTTTAGTAACCCTACCGATAGGGAAGTAAGGCAGGCGCTTGGGCAACCTTCTCAATATAGCGTATCGGAAGATGAACTGGGAGGAGTAAGAGAGTACAGATACGGATCTCAAGAAAAATATGATTTATTTAGATATAATGCTTATGGTGAAACATTTGAGTTTGAATTGGTAACGCCTGCTTATTCTCTTTTTAACGGGCGGATAAAAGTAGGAGGTCCTGTTGCCGGATTCTCAAATCTTGGAGGAGGGCTTTTGCAAAAAGAAGCACAGAATTTATATTATTTCTATCCTTTGGGGATAGAGACAGAAACTTTTTTAGAAATAAGGACTGATAGTGTCGGAGTAATTCTAAAGATTCTTTTTTTCCCTCCTTCATGATAGGGTGAAGTGAAAATAAGATGCAAAATTTATAATACAGTGTCTTTATGTGAATGATTCTATTAAGCGATTACAATTTCTCAAGCATAGTTGCTGGTGTTTATCACGGACGAAAATATTCTAATGTGTGATAAAATAATAATCCATGGGCAAGATCGATAAAAATGTTAGTCAGGAAGAGATGAGGATCCATATCATTGATATTCTGTTGATAGGTTATATTGGGATAGGATTCTTGAATCTCTGTCTGATAACAGAAGAGGGGATAGACTGGTTTATAATAATCAGATGGGGAGTGCTTTGCCTGTGTTATGTTATAGCGAGAAATTTAGTGAATAAAAGATGGATGTTGTGGGGAATAGGTTTGGTAGGAGCATTGGAAGCCATTTGGGCGGTTTGTCAACAAAATGATTGGATTGAAAGTAATCATTCTCTTTTTAATGTGACAGGTACATTAGGAAATCCGGGACAGTTAGGTGGCTTTCTGTCGGTGGTATTGACTGTTATGTTTGGCTTGTATCTGCTTTATCGGCAAAGGAAATTTATTAGATGGCTGATTTTGAGCTTCTCATTATTGATCATTTTTGTTTTAATTCTTTCGGATTCTCGCGCAGGTTGGTTGGCTACATTGGTTGGTTGCGCTTTTGTGTGGAGGGCTTGGAACCGGATAAAACGAACTCGTTTACTTTTTAGGGTCTCTGTAGGAATAGTCGTTTTTTTTCTCTGCTTCGGAGGGTATTACTATAAAAAAAAATCGGCTGATGGGCGTTTCTTGATTTGGCGTGTTACTTCAGACATGATTGTGGATGCTCCTTTATTAGGTCATGGAGTTGGGAGCTTTGGAGAAAAATATATGTATTATCAGGCTCGGTATTTTAAATCACACCCTTTGTCTGGATATGCAAAAATAGCGGATAATGTAATTTACCCATATAATGAGTTTTTGCATGTAGCGGTAGAAATGGGAATGCTGGGAATACTTTTGCTCGTGTTGATAATTATGGCTTTACTATGGTGTGTACCTATGCGAAGAGAGAATATGGTATATGTGGGAGGATTTCTGGCGCTAATAGTGTTTTCTATGTTTTCATATCCTTCGTATGTTCTGTCTTTGATGTTGCTGTTTCCTGTATTGTTAGGAGGGATAGTGCTTAGGAAAGGAGTGAGATTATATAGTATATTTGCTTATAAGTATGCTTGGTGGGGAATTGGGGGATTGGGTGCTTGTCTGTTGGGAAAGGGATATTATACTTTTTATTTATTGGAAGAAAATATAGAAAAACTTTATTCGGATTCAAATTCTGATATTGTATCTGCAAATGAGTATATAAAGTTACACTATGATGATTTAAAGACTGCTCCTTGCTTCTTGGATTTATATGCTCAATATTGTTATAAGACTTTCCCTGTCTCTGAAAGTTTGCCTATATTAAAAGATGCTGCAAGAATTGTCCCAACTTCTGAACTGTTTTGCGACTTGGGAAATCTATATAAAGAAGCTGGTGATATGACACGGGCAGTTGAATATTATAGTTTAGCTAGTTGCATGATTCCGACCAGATTGTTGCCTAAGTATGAACTGTTTGTATTATATCAAGAGATTGGAGATACATTGCTTGCACGGCAAGTTGGAGAAACAATTTTGTCTGCGGTGGTGAAAGTAGAGAGTACGAAGATATTGAAAATCAAAGGAAGTGTAAAACGCTATTTAGAAAAAGAGTAGAAGGGAAATAGATCGCTTTAATAGATTTTTCTGTTAGATATTAAGATTTAGATAACTGAGGTGTATTATGCAAAGTGTGCTATACAGCAATATTTCGGTAAGTTTTTACCGAAACTTTAAAGTGAAACATCGAACCGGCTAAAGCTGGTTTGATAACACCAAAGAGATCATTGAAATATGGTCCAAAATGAATGGCTAAACAATAAGAATTAGAGATAAAGAATAAGTTAAATTACTAATAATGAAGAATGAGTTTGTCTGTGTGTTCTTTTTTTTAGTTTGGCAAGCGTGTAACCTGATGCTTGCATACGTGCAGGCCTACACGTTACTAACTAAAGTTTATTGTTTGAATACACCTTTATGTTTTTAAAATACGCCAGCTTGTTCCGTGCATAGGCTTAGCTTGTTCCGTGTACAGGCTTAGCTTGTTCCGTGCACAAGCCTAGCTCGTTCATAGCATTACTACCTCACTATGACGACATGCTTCCTTCTCCCGTCACCCTTTCATCTTACGAGACATACACAAACAATCAGCTGGTTAAAGCTGAAACCACTTCCCCTCATTTCCGTTCCAGCCGTAAGCGTCTCCGCGATTCTATATTGCTGTCCGTTTTTAGCTCTCATATCTTTG
>ERZ1673697.755-NODE-755-length-45881-cov-25.051696_pt1 | contig 45881 bp, 28 predicted proteins | sample MGYA00580227_ERZ1673697 | MGnify/ENA primary metagenome ERZ1673697 (study PRJEB41218, sample SAMN15661759) | gut metagenome | host: Homo sapiens | place: Canada: London | collected 2015-08-20/2019-03-30 | study: EMG produced TPA metagenomics assembly of... | reverse complement strand
GGCAAGGTGTATATTGGGGTGACGGCGGTTGGCGGGCACAAATTATGGGGGGGTGAGCGGCAAGAGGGTTGCGGGATTAGGTGGTTTGGGGGAATGGGTGGGCGGTGGAAGATTGACGGCAGGCGGCGGGGAGGTTGCGGGCCGGGCATGCCCGGCCCCTACGGGGGTGGCGGAAGGGTGAGCGGGTGCTGGTGGAGGGGGCAGTCGGAGAGGTAACGGGACATCGCTGCGTTTATTGCCGCATACGCAGTAAAATCTCCTTGCGTATCCTCTGCAAAAGCCGTATACTACTATTATAATAGTATATTAGGTGGAATAGCCATGATGAAGATTTACCGCACACAGGATAAGCAGCTGACGCGCGTTGACGATATGAACGAGGGGGCCTGGATCTGCCTGACCAACCCCACCGACGACGAGGTCCGCCGGGTAGCGGCAACGCTGGACATCGAGCCCGCGGACATCGTGGCCGCGACGGACCCCGAGGAATCGGCGCGTATCAGCCTGGAGGACGGCTACACGGTCATCATCGTGGACATCCCCGTCAAGGTGGACGGTGCCGGCGAGGGCATCTATACGACTATCCCCCTGGGCATCCTGCTGACGCAGGAGCTGATCGTCACGGTCTGCTCCACCGATACCGCCGTTATCGGGGATTTTGCCGCCTGCCGGGTCAAGGGGTTCTCGACCCGCAAGAAAATGCGGTTCGTCTACCAGCTGCTCTACCGCGCGGCCACGATGTACCAGCAGGAGCTGCGCCTGATCGACCGCCGCCGCCAGGCCATTGAGAAAAATCTGGCCGGTGAGCTGAAGGACAGCGACCTGATGGAGCTGCACGGCCTGGAATCAACGCTGGTCTACTTTGCCACGAGTCTGCGCGCCAACGCTACGGTGCTGGACCGCCTGACCCGCTATAAGCGGCTGGAGCAGTACCCCGATGACCGCGAGCTGCTCGACGACGTCATCGTTGAGATCCGTCAGGCCATCGAGATGACCAGCATCTACCGCGACGATATAAAGGGCACGCGGGAGCTGTTCAGCTCGATTCTGGACAACCGCCTGAACAACGCCATGAAGTACCTGACCAGCATCACCCTGCTGATGGCCGTGCCCACCGTCATCAGCGGTCTGTACGGCATGAACGTGCAGTCCGACGGTATGCCCTTTGCCAACACCACCGCCGGGTTCGCCATTGTGCTGGGCCTGACGCTGGCGCTCTGTGTGTTTGCGGCGTGGGTGCTGCACAAGAAGCACATGTTGTGAGCTATACCGGGCGGACAATGCCTGCCCCTACATGAAGTCTGCCCCGTCGGCAGACTTTTTCTGTAACATCCGCAAAAAAATTCCTACCTTATATAATAAAGGAGGCTGAAACCATGGAGGACGCCGCAATCGTGGCCCTGTACTGGGCGCGGGACGAGCAGGCGCTGGCCGAGACGGCGGCGAAATTCGGCGCGTACTGCCGCAAGATCGCTGACAACATTCTGCACAGCGCACACGACGCCGAGGAATGCGAGAACGACACCTGGCTGGCCGCTTGGAACAGCATGCCCACCAACCGACCCGCGCGGCTGGCTCCGTATCTGGGGCGCATCACGCGGAATCTCGCGCTGGACCGCTTTGACCGGGCAGCGGCGCAGAAGCGCGGCAGCGGGCAGACCTGTGCGCCGCTGGACGAGCTGGCCGAATGCGTCGCCGCGCCGGGCAGCGTGGAGGACAGCTTTGACGCTGCCGAGACCGGGCGGCTCATCAGCGCGTTTCTGCGCACGCTGCCGGAGGAAACGCGCAGCATATTTTTGCGCCGGTACTGGTACTGCGACGCGACGGCGGACATTGCCGCGCGGTACGGCCTGACCGAGAGCAAGGTGCGGGTGACGCTGCACCGCACGCGCGGCAAGCTGGCCGCCTACTTACAGGAAAGGGGTGCTGCACTGTGACAGAACGCGAATTATTTGAGGCCATCGGCCATGTGGACGACGACCTGATCCTTGCCGCCGACGCCCCGGTGAAAAAGCGCCGCTGGGTGGTGCATCTGCACTGGCAGCAGGTCGTGTCTGTGGCCGCGTGCGCCTGTATAGTTTTGGGCGGCGCAGCCGTGTGGCGGAGCGGCACGCTGCGCAAGAGCAGCATAGCCAGTGAAGCCGCCATGGCCGCCGACGTCCCGGAGGCCGCTGCCGAGACCGCCCCCGCGCCGGATATGCCGATGCTGGATGCCGCCGCGCCCCAGGCCGCGGACGCCGACGAGGGAGCTGCTGTCGAAAAGGACAGTGCCGCTTCCGGCATCGCTCTGGGCTTGGCGCAGTGCGTACAGATCGACGGCGTGCTGTATTTTGATACGGGCAGCGCAGTGGACTGCCCCCCGGACCGCGGGGCTGACGGGGTCATTGAGACAAGCGTTGACCGGGACGCCTTCCCGGAGACGGACGGGTGCTCGAACTTTGGTACCGGGTATTCCTACTGGGTGACCGGGGACGGCGTTGTCGTCGTGGAGATAGACGGGGCGTATTGGGAGTTTATGGCGAATTGAGGGTTCTACTCGCCTTCCCCTTTGGGGGAAGGTGGCCCCGCAGGGCCGGATGAGGGGCGCGTGTACCGTGGCGCCCCGATAGCGGACGGCAACGGCAAGGCAGCCCCTCATCAGTCAGTGGTCGGGGCCGCTGACAGCTTCCCCCTCGGGGGAAGCCATGCTCATACAAAGTATAAATGACCCATGAGAGGCAGCTACCGTCTCCATGGGTCATTTTTTATCCCGCTCTTTGGCGGCGCTCAGGGCTTCGGGTTTGCGGGTCTCGGGGGTCAGCAGTTTGGCGCGGGTCACGGCGGCACCGCCGAACTTTTTCCGCAGGGCATCGGCGGCGCGGTCCAGCTTCTCCTGCTTGTCGATGCGGGCGGCATCGGTGAAAAGGTCCATCTGCTCAAAGTTGTCCTCGCCGGTCTTTTCGGCGCTGACACCCACCAGCCGCACGGGGCGCTGCGGCCACATCTGGCGCATCAGCTCGATTGCCACATGGTAGAGGCGGTCCGTGGAGTTCGTCGGGTTGGGCAGCGTCGTCTGGTGGCTCGTGCGGCGGAAGGCGTTGTCCACCAGCTGTACCGTGACGACACGGGCCGTCTTGCCGTCGGCGCGCAGACGCCGCCCGACGGAATCGCAGAGTGCCAGCATCGTGGCGTCGGCGTCCTCGGGGCGGGCCAGGTCCCTGGGCATCGTTACGCTGTTGCCGTAGCTGTTGTCGCGGGTGCGCTGCTTGGTCACGGGGTCGGCCTCACGGCCATTGGCGTAGTTCCACAGCGTATCACCGCGGCTGCCGAACAGCTTGACCGCCGTATCCCGCTCAAGCCGGGCCAAATCCCCTATGGTGTAGATGCCGCAGCTGTTCAGGCGCTTGGCCGCGCTGGGGCCGACGCCGAACAGGTCGCCCACCGGCAGCGGCCACATCTTAGTCTCGACCTCGTATTTATATAAGGTATGCACCCTGTCGGGCTTTTCAAAGTCGGAGGCCATCTTGGCCAGCAGGCGGTTGGGCGCAATGCCGACGTTGACCGTGAAGCCCAGCTCCCGGCGCACACGGCGGCGGATCGTGTGCGCGGCGGTCAGCGGCGGGCCGAACAGTGCCTCGGTGCCGGTCATGTCGAGAAACGCCTCGTCGATGCTGTATTGTTCAACATCCGGGGTGTAATCGTTCAAAATTTGAATCAGTGCCTTGCTGTTTTTTACATAAAAATCAAAGTCCGGCGGCACGACGGTCAGCCCCGGGCACTTGACGCGGGCGGCAAAGAGGCTTTCCCCCGTCTGGATGCCGAATTTTTTCGCCGGGGTGCTTTTTGCCAGCACAACGCCGTGGCGCTTGGCCTCATCGCCGCCGACGACGGCGGGGATCGTGCGCAGATCGACAGTGCTGCCGCCTTGCAGCGCCTTGAGCGCCGACCAGGACAAAAACGCCGAGTTGACGTCCACATGGAAGTAGATTTTGGGCATGGGGACCTCCTTTCCGCCCTTGCCTTCCCCCTCGGGGGAAGGTGGCCCCGCAGGGCCGGATGAGGGCAAAGCCCGCCATAGATGCCCGGCCGGGGATTTCCGCCCTGTAGGGGCCGGACATGTCCGGCCCGCGGCTTTTCCATGGACTACCGCCCGCCCTGCACCTCCGGGCCGGGCATGCCCGGCCCCTACAAAGCCGTTCAACGGCAAATGAACAATCGCGGCAAGCCCATTATACCACAAAAACCCGCACTTGCATATCATCCCCAAACGTGCTATAATGTATGTATATTTATACAAATAAACCGTATATTTAAAAAGGAGCTTTACTATGGACCTCGTAGGGCATGATTTTTTGACGCTGTTGGACTTTACCCCCGCTGAAATCGGTTATCTGCTGGATCTGGCAGCCGAGCTGAAGGCCAAGAAAAGGGCGGGCATCCCGCACGACACGCTGCGCGGCAAGAATGTGGCGCTGATCTTTGAGAAAACCTCCACCCGCACCCGCTGCTCGTTCGAGGTCGCCGCGCACGACCTTGGCATGGGCACGACCTATCTGGACCCCACGGGCAGCCAGATCGGCAAGAAAGAGTCCATCGCCGACACCGCGCAGGTGCTGTCCGGCATGTTTGAGGGCATCGAGTACCGCGGCTACGGCCAGGCCATCGTTGAGGAGCTGGCCAAATACGCCAGCGTGCCCGTCTGGAACGGCCTGACGAACGAGTACCATCCCACCCAGATCCTGGCCGATTTTTTAACGCTGCGTGAGCATTTCGGCAAGCTGCAGGGGCTGAAATTCGCCTACATGGGCGACGCCCGCTACAACATGGGCAACAGCCTGATGATCGGCTGCGCCAAGATGGGCCTGCATTTTGTGGCCTGTGCCCCCAAAGCCTACTGGCCGGACCCCGCGCTGGTGGAAAAGTGCAAAGAGTTCGCCCGCGTCAGCGGCGGCAGCATCACGCTGAGCGAGGACACCGACGCCGTGGCCGGTGCGGATGTCGTCTACACCGACGTCTGGGTCAGCATGGGTGAGCCTGTCGAGGTCTGGGAGGAGCGCATCAACGCCCTGTCCCCCTATCAGGTCAACGCCGAGCTGATGGCGAAGACCAAGGGCACCGCCGTGTTCATGCACTGCCTGCCCGCCTACCACGACCACAAGACCGCCGTCGGCAGGGAGATGGGCGAAAAGTTTGACCGCGACGCCATGGAAGTGACCGACGAGGTCTTTAACGGCCCGCAGTCCATCGTGTTCCAGGAGGCCGAGAACCGCATGCACACGATCAAGGCGGTCATGGCGGCAACGCTGGGGGCGTGAGTCCCAAGCCTTCCCCTGTGGGGGAAGGTGGCCCCGCAGGGCCGGATGAGGGGCAAAGTTTGCCGTGGCAACCCGCTTGCGGGCGACAATGGTAAGGTTTTCCCTCATCAGTCAGCGGGCGGGGCCGCTGACAGCTTCCCCCAAGGGGGAAGCCGCACAACCAAAAAAGGCACGGCCTTTTTACAGGACGTGCCTTTTCCTTTATAAAGGAAATTACTCCTCAATATAACCGTACTGCAGATACCAGTAGCCGTAGGGGCTGTGCCAGGTGCCCTTCAGAGAGGGGCTCTGCAGCCAGAAGTCGTTGTAGTAAGCAACGGGGATGCAGGCGGCGTCGGCCATCAGCATGTCCTCGGCCTCGTGCAGCTTCTCAAAGTGGGTAGCCTTGTCGGCAACGCGGGACTCCTCGATGACCTTGTCAAACGCGGGGTTGGCGTACTTGCCGTCGTTGTTGCCGTTGTTGGTGGTGAACAGCTCCAGCATGTTGGAGGGGTCGTTGTAGTCCATGGACCAGCCGTTGCGGCTGATGTCAAAGTCACCGGCGCGGCGCATCGGCAGGAAGCTGGCCCACTCGACCTTGTTGATGTTGACGGTGATGCCCAGCTCGCCCCAGGCCTGCTGGACGTACTCAGCAACGGGGATGTGGTAGCCGGCGTCGTTGGCGCTGTACTCAACAACAGGGAAGCCCTCGCCGTCCGGGTAGCCGGCCTCGGCCATCAGCTGCTTGGCCTCCTCGAGGTTGGCCTCGTAGTCGTCGCCGATGTAGGGCTTGCCGCCGTTGGCATTGTCCATGAAGTAGCCCTCGTTGTCCACGATGCCGGGGCCAACCAGCGCAGTGGCGGGGGTGTAGATGCCCTGCATGATGGTGTTGGCAACGTAGTCGCGGTCAATGGCCAGAGACATAGCCTTGCGGACATTGGGGTCGGTGAACGGCTCCTTCTGATCGTTCAGGGAGATGTAGTAGGTGCCCATGATCTCATCGAGATAGAAGTCGCCGCCGTCCTCGGCCCTGGTCAGGCTGGGGATCTCATCGGTGGGGACGTCTTTGACGAGCTGTGCCTCACCGCTGTTGTAGGCGGCGTAGGCAGCGCTGGAATCCTCGAGCAGAAGCAGGGTGATGGTGTCGGAAACGATCTTGGAGGAATCCCAGCCGCCGACGTAGTTCGGGTTCTTGGACAGAACAATACGCTCGGAGGGGATCCAATCGGTGATCATGTAGGGGCCGTTGCAGACGTAGGTGTCGGGCTCGGTGCACCAGGCGTCGCCGTTGGCCTCCACGGTGGCCTGCTGCACGGGTGAAGTGGCGACGAATGCGGCCAGCTTGTCAAAGTAGGAGCAGGGATAGCTCAGGGTGATGGTCAGGTCCTTACCGTCCTCGCTGGCAACGACGTTCAGGGCGTCCCAGTCGGGATCGGTGGTGGTGTTGCCGTCCGCATCGGGGTTGCCGATGGCATCCTGATAGCCGTCGATCATGCCGACAACCGTCTCGGCGTAGGGGGCGGCGGTGTCGGGGCAGGCCAGACGCTTGAAGGAGTACTCAAAGTCCTTCGCAGTCAGGTCGGAACCGTCGCTCCACTTCAGGCCGTCGCGCAGGTGGAAGGTCCAGACCAAGCCGTCATCGCTGACCTCGTAGCTCTCGGCCTGACCGGGCTGGATTTCGTTGTTCTCGTCGATGATGAGCAGGGGCTCCTCGATGGTGATGAGGGTGTTGCCGCCGTCGACGGCAGCGTTCAGGGCCGGGTCCAGGGTCTCGGGGTTGGGGCCGAGCTGGACGGTGAAGCCGGTGCCCTCGCCGTCGGTGGCGGCAGCGGCCTCGGTGGTGGCAGCATCGGCAGTACCGGTGGTGTCGGTCGTGCTTGCGGAACCGCCGCAGGCAGCCAGAGAAACTGCCATACCGGCAGCCATCGCCGCGGCGATGATTCTCTTGTTCTTCATGTTGCTTGTATCCTCCTGATGGATCTTTCTTACACTCGTTGCCTGTCCGCGACAGGCGAACATCGACTATTATAGTACGCGCAACACAGGATTGCAAGTTCGGCAACGATATGTTACTGTTTTGTAACGATTTTGCTTTCCCCCGCGGGGCCGGATGAGGGCCGAGTCTGCCGTGGCAACCCGCTTGCGGGCGACAATGGTAAGGTTTTTCCTCATCAGTCAGCGGGCGGGGCCGCTGACAGCTTCCCCCAAGGGGGAAGCCTCACAACCAAAAAAGGCACGGCCTTTTTACAGGTCGTGCCTTGCGCTTATTCAGTTATAAGGGATTACTCCGCAACATAACCGTACTGCAGGTACCAGTAGCCGTAGGGGCTGTGCCAGGTGCCCTTCAGAGAGGGGCTCTGCAGCCAGAAGTCATTGTAGTAGGCCAGCGGGATGCAGGCGTAATCATTCATCAGGATGTCCTCAGCCTCATGCAGCTTCTGGAAGTGGACGCTCTTGTCAGCGACCTTGGAAGCCTCGATCGCGGCATCGAAGTCAGCGTTGGAGTACTTACCATCGTTGTTGCCGTTGCCGGTGGTGAACAACTCGATCATGTTGGAAGGATCGTTGTAGTCCATGACCCAGCCGTTACGGGCAGCGTCATAATCGCCGGCGCGGCGCATCGGGGTGAAGCTGGACCACTCGACCTTGTTGATGTTCACGGTGATGCCCAGCTCGCCCCAAGCCTGCTGCAGATACTCAGCAACGGGGATGTGGTAGCCGGCGTCGTTGGCGCTGTACTCGATGGTGGGGAAGCCTTCGCCGTTGGGGTAGCCGGCATCGGCCAGAGCCTGCTTGGCAGCCTCGAGGTTGGCCGCGTAGTCGTCGCTGATGTAGGTCTTGCCGCCGTTGGCGTTGTCGTAGAACATGCCGTTCTCATCGACGATGCCGGGGCCGACCAGGTTGTAGGCGGGGGTGTAGGTGCCCTGCATGATGGTGTTGGCAACATAGTCACGGTCGATGGCCAGGCTCAGAGCCTTACGGACATTGACATCGTTGAACGGCTCACGCTGGTCGTTCAGGGAGATGTAGTAGGTGCCCAGGATGGTGTCAACATAGAAGTCGCCGCCGTCCTCAGCCTTGGTCAGGCTGGGGATCTCATCGGTGGGGACGTCCTTGATGAGCTGTGCCTCACCGCTGTTGTAAGCGGCGTAGGAGGCGCTGGAATCCTCAAGCAGGAGCAGGGTGATGGTGTCGGAAACGATCTTGGAGGAATCCCAGCCGCCGACATAGTTCGGGTTCTTGGTAAGCACGATGCGCTCAGAGGGAACCCAATCGGTGATCATGTAGGGGCCGTTGCAGATGTAGGTGTCAGGCTCGGTGCACCATGCATCGCCGTTGGCCTCAACAGTAGCCTGCTGCACAGGGCTCATGGCGGCAAAGGCAGCCAGCTTGTCAAAGTAAGCGCAGGGGTAGCTCAGGGTGATAGTCAGGGTCTTGCCATCCTCGCTGGCAACGACATTCAGGGCGTCGAAGTCAGGCTCGGTGGTCATGTTGCCGCCTGCATCGGGGTTGCCGGTGGCATCGGCGTAGCCGTCGATCATGCCGACAACAGTCTCGGCATAGGGGGCAGCGGTGTCGGGCGCGGCCAGACGCTTGAAGGAGTACTCAAAGTCCTTCGCGGTCAGGTCAGAGCCATCGCTCCACTTCAGGCCGTCACGCATCGTGAAGGTCCAGGTCAGGCCGTCATCGCTGACAGTGTAGCTCTCAGCCTGGCCGGGGATGACCTCGTTGTTCTCATCGATGAGCAGCAGCGGCTCAAAGACGGTGATCAGCGTGTTGGCGCCGTCGATTGCGCTGTTCAGCGCGGGGTCCAGCGTCTCGGGGTTGGAACCGAGCTGGACGGTGAAACCGTTGGCGGAAGTGCCGGTAGCCTCGGTGGCTTCGCTGGTCGCAGCCTCAGTGGATGCAGCGCTGCTGGCATCGGTGGCAGCGGAGCTTGCAGAGCCGCCGCACGCAGCCAGAGAAGCAGCCATGCAGCCGGCCATAGCCACGGCAGCAATGTTCTTCATCTTCATGAATATACCCTCCAAATACAATGTACTTTATACCCAATCCCCCCGGGAGACAAGCCCCCAACGGAATGAATATTTATACTTTACCACTCTGAATCCGCAATTTCAAGTGGTCTGTAACTTTTGTAACTGTTTTGATAGAAAATCCTTTTGTATTTCTATCGCGTACAGTTCTATGCCTTGCGGATGAATGTTCGCCCCACGCGCACATTTTGGGGTCAAGCACAAGGCGGCTGCGGTGAGCCGCCCTGTATAAGTATGAGTTTTTATGTCGGGTGGAGTCGAGGGGCGGACAAACAGCGTCCGTCACGCCCGGCAGCGCCCCCTGCATTACTTTACTTTGTCCAGATGGTGGCACGCTGCCCAGTGGCCGCTGCTCACTTCCTTGAACTCCGGCACCTCGGCGGCGCAGCGCTCGTCGGCGTAGGGGCAGCGGGTGCGGAAACGGCAGCCGCTCGGCGGATTCAGCGGGCTGGGCACATCGCCCTGCAGCACGATACGGTGGCTCTGGCGGGCCGCGACGGGGTCCGCCACAGGAATGGCCGAGATCAGGCTGCGGGTGTAGGGGTGGACGCTGTGGGCGATCAGCTCAAAGCTGTCGGCCAGCTCCACCAGCTTGCCCAGGTACATAACGCCGATGCGGTTGGAGATGTGCTTGACAACGCTCAGGTCGTGGGCGATGAACAGGTAGGTCAGCCCCATCTCCTGCTGCAGGTCCTCAAACATATTGACGACCTGCGCCTGGATCGAAACGTCCAGCGCGGAGACCGGCTCGTCACAGACGATGAACTCGGGGTCCACAGCCAGGGCGCGGGCGATGCCGACGCGCTGGCGCTGACCGCCGGAGAACTCATGCGGGTAGCGGTTGGCGTGCTCACTGTTCAGGCCGACGCGCTCGAGCAGGGAGATGATCTTGTCATGGCGCTCCTTGGCGTTGGCGCACAGGTGGTGGATGTCGATGCCCTCGCCGACGATGTCGCCGATGGTCATGCGGGGGTCCAGGCTCGCGTAGGGGTCCTGGAACACGATCTGCATACGGCGGCGGTAGGGCAGCATATCAACGGCGATCTTTTCCTTTTTGTCAAACAGGACCTTGCCGTCGTAGATGATGGTGCCGTCGGTAGGCTCATACAGGCGCAGCAGGGTGCGGCCCGTCGTGGTCTTGCCGCAGCCGGACTCACCGACCAGGCCCAGCGTCTCGCCCTTGCGGATGGCAAAGCTCACGTCGTCCACGGCCTGAACGTACTGCTTGTTCTTGCCCATGCCGCCGGCGGGGAAATACTGCTGCAGATGCTTTACTTCAACGAGATTCTCGCTCATCAGGCTTTGCCCCCCTTCTCAAATTCTTCCTTCTGGCGCAGCCAGCAATAGGTGTAGTGGGTGTCGCTCAATTCGGTTCTGGGCGGCATCTTGTTCAGGCAGACCTTCATGCAGCTCTTGCAGCGCGGCGCAAACGGGCAGCCTGCGGGCGGGTTCAGCAGGTCAACGGGCTGACCCTCGATGGGCACCAGACGCTCCTTCTCCTCGGCGTTCAGCTTCGGGATGGAGTTGATCAGGCCCTTCGTGTACTCATGCTGGGGGTTGTAGAAAATTTCGTCCGTCGTGCCGTACTCGACGATGTGACCGGCGTACATAACGGCGATCTTCTCGCACATCTGGGCCACAACGCCCAGGTCATGGGTGATCATGATGATGGACATGCCCAGCTTGTGGCGCAGGTCGTTCATCAGCTCCAGGATCTGTGCCTGGATCGTCACGTCCAGCGCGGTGGTCGGCTCGTCGGCGATCAGCAGCTTCGGCTCACAGGCCAGCGCAATGGCGATCATGACGCGCTGGCGCATACCGCCGGACAGCTCGTGCGGGTACTGCTTCAGGCGGCGGTCCGGCTCGTTGATGCCGACCAGCTCCAGCAGCTCCTTAGCGCGGGCCCAGGCTTCCTGCTTGGTCTTTTTGGTGTGCAGCAGGATGACCTCGACGATCTGGTTGCCGATGGTGTACACCGGGTTCAGGCTCGTCATGGGGTCCTGGAAGATGATGGAGACCTCGTTGCCGCGAATTTTGCGGAACTCCTTCTCGGTCATTTTGTCGATCTGGTGGCCGTTGAACCACACCGTGCCGCCGACCAGACGTCCGGGGTAGGCGGTCAGGCCCATGATGGAGTAGGCCGTGACAGACTTGCCGGAGCCGGACTCGCCGACGATGCCCAGCACGTCGCCCTGGTTCATGCTGAAGGACACGCCGTTCAGTGCCTTGACCTCGCCCGCGGGGGTGAAGAAGGACAGGCGTTCGTCCTTGATTTCAAGAATTTTTTCGCTCATGTTGCTCCTCCTTCCCTCTTTAGCTCTTGAGCTTCGGGTCAAACGCATCGCGCAGACCGTCGCCGAACAGGTTGAAAACCAGGATCATGATGCTGATCATCAGCGCGGGGGCGATCAGCAGCACCGGGTAGGTGTTCATGCCCTTGACGGCGTCAGTCGCCAGCGAGCCGAGGGACGGCATGGGGGCTGCAACGCCGAGGCCGAGGAAGCTCAGGTAGCTCTCGGTGAAGATGGAGGACGGGATCTGCAGGGTGGTGGTGACGATCAGGGTGCCCATGCAGTTCGTCAGCAGGTGCTTCTTGATGATGCGCCCGCCGGAGGCACCCAGTGCGCGGGCAGCGGTGACGTACTCGCTCTCCTTCAGCGTCAGGACCTGGGAGCGGACGATACGCGCCATGCCGACCCAGTACAGCAGGGCGAAGATGATGAAGATGGACACCATGTTGGGGCCGAGCTTCTGCATCCAGCCGAAGCCAGGCTTGGTGGCCAGGCCCTCCAGCGGTTCCTTGATGGCCATGGCCAGCAGGATGATGAGCAGGATGTCAGGGATGGTGTAGAGAATATCGGTAATACGCATCATGATGTTATCGATCCAGCCGCCCGCAAATGCGGAGATGGCGCCGTAGGTCGCGCCGATGAGCAGGACCAGCACAGAGGCCAGCAGGCCGACGGACAGGGAGACGCGGGTGCCCATCATGACACGCACGGCAAAGTCACGGCCCATACGGTCGGTGCCCAGAATGTGGGGGAATACGTTCTCGCCCTGGTCGATGAGCTTCTGCTCCGCGGCAGAATACTCAAACGGGGCCAGGTTGTTGCTGCCCTTGATCTGCTGCTCGTAGCTGTAGGGCCAGAGGGCGGGCAGAACATAGGCCATGAAGGCGATCAGCAGGATGACGACCAGGCTGACCATGGCGATCTTGTTTTTGCGCAGACGGCGCATGCCGTCCTTCCAGAAGTTGACGCTCTCGCGCATGACGACAAGGCTTTTCTTCTCGTCGTTGGACGCGGGGGCAAAGTCCTCAACGTTGAGTTGCAGGCTCAACGGATTCTTTTTCAGATTTTCCATGTGTCTGCTCCTCCTTACTTCAGCTTGATGCGCGGGTCGATGATCTTATACAGGATGTCAACAACGACGTTCGCAACGATGACGAGGGTCGCCAGCAGGATCGTAGTGCCCATGATCATCATGTAGTCACGGTTCGTGATGGCGGACACGAAGTCGCGGCCCAGACCCGGGATGGAGAAGATCTTCTCCACGACGAAGGAACCGGTCATCAGGCCTGCCAGCATGGGGCCGACATAAGTGATGACAGGCAGGATCGCGTTGCGCAGCGCGTGCTTGAAGAGGATCTTCACACTGGAAACGCCCTTGGCGCGGGCGGTGCGCATGTAGTCCTGACCCATGACGTCCAGCAGGCTGGAGCGCATCAGGCGGGTGATGTAGGCGGTGGGATAAATCGCCAGCGCCGTCACGGGCATGATGTAGGCCGCCGGTTCATTCAGGCCGACGGTGGGCAGGAGCTTCAGGTTCATGCCGAAGGTGTACAAAAGCACAACGCTTGAGATAAAGCTCGGGATGGCGATGCCGCAGGTGGCAAACACGATAATCAGATTATCGGCCCACTTCCCTCGGTTATACGCGGACAGACAGCCCAGCGGAATGCCGACGCAGAGCGCGACGATCACAGCCAGACCGGCGGTGCGGGCCGAGACCGGCAGCTTGGAGAAGATGATCTGGTTGACGGTACGGCCGCGCTGTTTCAGGCTCAGGCCCATATCGCCATGGATCAGGCTGTTCATATAATTAAGGTACTGCACGCCGAGGGGCTTATCGAGGCCGTATTTTTCGGCCAGGGCCTGCTGGGCTGCTTTGCTGATGGACTTTTCCGCCACGAACGGGCCGCCGGGGACCAGGTTCATGATGAAAAAGGTAAGGGTCGCGACGATGAACACGCTGAAAATGCCCATTGCCACGCGCTTGACGATGTACTTCGCCATGGTTTTGTGCCACTCCGTTTCTTAATGGAATACAAATTGGGGTCGATTTCGGTTTATTTGTTTAATGCTCTGTACCACGCGTACACGCTTGTGCGCAACAGGCGGACAGACTGGAGAATAAAAAAGCCGATGGCGGCTGCGATTGCAAACGCCATCGTTCGTAACCCGAAATCTATTCTATATTATAAAATGTTGCAAAGTATTTGTCAATTCGATGTTCGTTTTCAGACAACAGCAAAGAGCTGAAAACCCGCCCCGCAGGCTGCGGATTTTCGTGAAAGATGCCCATTTACAGAATTTTTTGAGTTTTTTGAAAAAAACGCTTGACTTTCCGGGCGGTGGGCGCTATAATAAAACACGTTCTCCGGCGAGAACGCCAAGAGAATATGCGCCGGTAGCTCAGCTGGATAGAGTGTCTGACTACGAATCAGAAGGTCGGGAGTTCGAGTCTCTTCCGGCGCACCAAGCACCGCACCGGGGCAGAGATGCCTCGGTGCATTTTTTGTTTGTATCGCTTTTTTCAAAGCGCACAAACAGCGGCAACCCATACAGTCACCGCTGTTAATCCGATTTGAAAATCAGAAAAAAGCGTGTTTCTATAGTGTTCCTGGCAGCGGGTGTTCTCCCGCTTTCCCCCGACCCAGCATCCCGGCTGGGAGGTTTCTGCCTATGAGGGTTGTACTTGATGGCGGGGTCTGTTGCATCCCAGCGGCTTCTGAGGCCGACCACAGTACAAAAGAAGTAAATACTTCTTACAGGAACAACATATTCGATTTTCAAGGTACAACGATAAAAACCCCCAACCATTTCACAACGGTGGGGGTCTGGTGTACCTTGACAAAGGTCAAACTGTATTGTACACTGTTTAGGCGATAAACCAAACGGAAATTGGTTTATAACCATACAGATATGCAACACAGATTGTATTGCTTAGTACCACGTTACCCCACAACGCTGCTTGTTTTTTAGCCTTGTGGTTACTGGTTGCCAGATTTGAAAGGTGGCTTCCAGGGTGGAGTTCTTATCGGGACTATTATAAGCAGATTCGAAAAGGAAGTCAAGCGACGAAAGCCGCTTGGCTTTCTTTTTTTCTGCATAATAGGGCTTAGAAAAGGTCGCTGTGTGAGCCGGTTCTGGTGAGGTACAAAATCAATTCCTCATCGGCCACTTCGTAGATCAGCAACCAATCCGGGGTGATGTGACACTCGCGGCATCCCGCATAGTCCCCGGAAAGTTGGTGGTCCCGGTTCTTCTCTGGCAGCGGTTTCTGGTTGGCCAGCAGCTCGATCACCTTTTCCAGCAGGCGCATATCATAGCCGCGCTTTACAATTCTTTTGTAGTCTTTCTTGAAGGCGGCCTGATACTTAATCGTCAGCATTTAGATCCTCCATGAGTTCTTCTACGGAAGAAAAAGCCTTACTCATTCCAATACCTTTTCTGGCGTCTTCAATTGCCTTTTTCGTTTCGGCGTTCGGAACTTCGGCTCCAATCTCAAAGGGGATTCGATATTCCCGGACCGCCTTTTTCGCAAAAACGGTAAATGCCGTTGTCATCGTCATGCCAACATCATTGCAAAAAGCCTCGAACTGCTGCTTCAAGTCGGAATCCATGCGGATATTGATGTTGATGTTCGCCATACAGTGCAATCTCCTTTCCTTGATTCTGTAACTATTATACCAGACATTGCGCACGATGTCAATATATTTATTTACAATGCTTGCATATTTTTTCCCGCTTCCTGCTCGCTCCACTATATTTTCGGGCGTGATTGTTCGACACACAGCTCTGCAAATCTTGATGAAAAAAAATAACGGCAAGGCGACTAAAACGCTTTGTGCCTAATAGGCACAAAGCGCCTTACAGCGCCAGCCCGGGCTGTATCATTGGCCGTCGTCTGTTTCCTTTTCTGCTAGGAATGCGGCGCGAACCTCTTGCAGTTTTTTGACCCCCAGCGCCCAATAGGGGCGAATTTCTTTGCCGGTCATACCGGCTTCGCGGCACAGGCGCATTTCCCGCAAGACACGGGGACCGCACTTGTGCAGCTTGATGAGCTTTAGGCCGTAGGTGTCCGGCATAATGCCGTTGGCAATGCCGATCAGCAGTTCCCGCAACTGGTTTTTGTCGATGCCGTGAACAGGGTCCTCGTAGTACATGGGCGGCAACAAGCCCTGCTCTCTGGCCCAATCCCGCAGCTGATGCACACGGCGCTTCTTGATGATACGCAACGATAGGGACGGGTCATCGTAGCTGCTTTCATCAAAGCCCATGCGCATCCCCAGGCGCAGTTCGGTGAGCTTGGGCAGGCCCTCGTCGGTGTTGTACCCCTTGGCCAGATACGGCTCAATGTCCAGATCGTCCTCAATCCAGGCCGCTTTTTCTGCCTCCCAGGCCAGGTCTATCGGCCTGCCGCCCAGCATGGCCCGCTTTTCGGCTTTGGCCTTTTTTGCCAGGTAGATGATACCGCCCTGATGTGCGGCGCGGCGGGCTTTTTTGTTTGCAGTCTGCGCAATCTGCCGCCCGGAGTAGCCGATCATCTTCAACCCTTCCGGCGGCGTTGCGGTCTCGGCAACGCGCACCACCACCCGCAGCATCTTTTTGCGACACCCCGGGACGGGGACCCGCACCCAGCTGCCAGGCTTCAGCCCGGCGCTTCCTTTGTAGTCCTCCGGCACGCCGAACCCGTATTCTTTGCCATCCGGCTTGAATTTGATGAACACCATCTTCATGCAAAAGTCACTCCCTGTTGCTTAAATTATACCTGCTATCTCCGTTGGTGACAACGACTGTAAAGACAGTACAAAGAAAAAAATAATCGGGCGCAGCAATCAGGCAGGCCGTGGGCACGAAAAGCGGAGCACACGCGGAACCCTTCAGCCTGGATAAACGGGACTTTGCCGTGTACGCCTACCTCTGCCGCTGGCTCAGGCAGTTCCGAAAGGCGCACTTCTCCCCTTATTGCTAATTTGGAGAGGGAAAAATATCTTTCTTTTGTACTGTAAGTGGGATTAGTCTTATTACTGTTCCGCAAATTTTGACATACCCTTTTCAGAAAAACGAGTAAGACCTTTTGACAAGCACCGATCTCGTGTAGTATTTTGGAATTGGAAATGAGACTTGCTATGCTTGCCAGCAGCATCTCGACTTTTTGCCGCCGTGTTCCAGCACGGCGGTTTTCTTTTTGTGCGTCAGGATTGGCCCCTGGGAGCGCCTGTGCGACCGTTTCGACGAGTATGTACAGATTGTGCTTCCCGGCACGGAAAGCGGCTTTGAGGAGCCTCCCAGCGGCCATCAGAGACTTGATGGCCGTTTGCACTGTGCCGATGGCCATGTGCAGCACGGTGGCCATGTGTGAAAACGAGGGAAACGCCTTGCGCTGCCCATTGGAGCAACGGCAGAGGTAGGCGTACACGGCAAAGTCCCGTTTATCCAGGTTGAATGCTTCTACCGGTAGCTTGCCCCATGCGCCGGACAGCTGCAGGAGCTTGTACTGATTGGAGATCCTGCGGCCATCCCGATCTTGCCGGGCAGACACTACCAGCAGGCCCTTTTGTTCCAGACCGGCCACGGCGGAGCGGATCGTGTTCTCGCTCAGACCGCACCGCTGCTGTATGGTGGCGTTACGGACGGTCGCTGTGCCCAGGCAGTTCTGGCAGTACGATAAAAACAAAAATACCATCAATTCCTTGGGTTTTAGCCCATAATCAAATAAGCCGTTATAAATTTTTACAAACATGGTGTTCTTCCTTCCAAAAAAGCAGCCCCAGGCAAACGGATTGCCTGGGGCATTGTTGTTATTTACGGATTGAATTTTCCGGGGTACAGTGCTGCCGCTTCGCGCCGGGAAGCTCCCAGCTTGCGGCGCGGTTCTCTGGTAGCTGCCGAGGGTGCGTGAGGGCGTGCCGGGGCACTTCCTAGAGCCTGTCGCAGAGATTCCGTGCTGAGTAGTTTGATTTCCAGATAGTCGTTCTCGCCGGTGGAATCCTGCTCCTGGGGAGCCAAAGACAAGTATTTCCAGTAGCCTTCCAGATGGGTTTTCATGGGGGCATACCCGGCTTTTTCGACAATCCATGTGTCACGCTGGATGCGCACCATCTGAGCAGGGGACATCAGAGGACGGCCCATCAGCTGATGGCTGCTGGTGGTCTTGCCGTCAGATCGAGAGGAGGAGCCGGTCAAAATGGTTTCGTCGCCCAGCATTTTGGATATGCTGGTAGCGGTGTCCTGGGCCGACGGCGATACAAACGTGTTGAGCAAAATCTGGCAGTTGTCTTTGATGATCTCGGTGACGTTTTTATCGTATTTGAGCAAAAACTGGCTGTAGCTTTGCACTGCGACCAGGATGCGCCCGCCTCGGCTGCGGATAGCGGAGAACAGGCTGGTGACACCGGGAATTGCCGGGAAGTTGCCGAACTCATCCAAAAAATAGTAGAAGGGACGAGGGCAATGCCCGCCCTGGCGCTCAGCCAGAGCAATCAGATCGTCGGTCAGGAAGCGGACAAACAGCGAAGCCAGGAAGTGCCTGGTTTCGTTTTCGTCCGGCGCAATCAGGAAGATCGCCGTGGGCCTCTCGATAAATTGTTCGGCATCCAGATCGTTGTCGTGGGTGCAGATCAGCTGTTCCAGTTCTGCATCCACGAATTTCAGCAGTTTGGACAGCGCCGAAGAAACGATATTGAGGGTGGTTCGAATATCCGCGCTTGTGGTAGTGCTGATATAGCCTTTAATTCGCCGGTCGGTAACCCCCTCCAGCATGGCAGCCAAACGGCTTTTCTGGACGGTGTTCCCTTTCTCCGGGTTATCTGCCCCTGCCAGTTCGACAATCAGATTAAAAACACTGACGATGTGGCGCTCACCGTCCTGGCCATACTGAGACACCAGCAGGACCAGGCCGGTTATCAGGCCACGGGCAGTCTCGTTAAAATACTCGCTGCTGTCACCACTGTTCACAGAGCCGGTATTACCGATGATCGCGCTGGCAATGACCTTGGCGTAGCGTTCTGCCGTGGCATAATGCACGGCCCGCTGCTTGGCGTCTTGCTCCTTGCGCCATGCGTCGATTTCGATGTTGACGCGGTACAAAAGATTAAAATGGCAGGAGCAAAACACGTTTCGCAGATCGAGCTTCAGCACGCGGTAGCCGCACTTTTTCAGTTCGGCACCAGTAATTGTATACAGGTCATCCTTAACGGACACCAGCACCATGCTGGCCCCCTGGCCAATTCCCTGCGCGTCCTGCGTGTGCAGATTAACCCTGGCATTATAGGTGATAGTTGGGATATACAGGCTGGTGGATTTACCGGCACCAGGTGGGGCGACCATCAGCACAGACTGGTCACTCGTATCAACCAGCCAGGTGCTTTTGGATGCGCCCACAAGCATGGCCGGTTGTGTCTCATGCCCTTGCTGTATCTCCTGGTATACCCGCTTGACTTCCTCCGGCTCCATAAAGTGGGCGTCGCCGTGCTGGCCGTGTCCGGCTTTTACATCCCGGACCGCCAGGGGCTGGCGGTTGAGCAGTTCAATGACTGCCGTGGCCAGTATGGCCAACAGAAATTTGCTAACCGCCAGCCGCCAATCCATAGGTATCTGCAGGAACAGCTGGAAGCCCGTCAACAGGGCATAGCCAATGACCAGCACCAGCAACGGGCGAAACAGTCTTTTCAAAAAATCACCTGCCTTACATCATTTCCATAAAGGCTTCGCTTTGCGGGGTCATCGCCTCCGGCTCAATTTGTTGAGCATGATACTGTTCGCTGGTCTGTTCCAGTTCGGCATAGCGGACACAGTATTCCATTGCATTGTGGAGCCTGGCCACACTGTCCTTCATGCTGAAGCCGGAAACTTGCCTGGCATCTTCCAGCGCGGTGGTGATTCTCTCCGACAACTGGCCATCGACCGGCACACCGCAGCGTACCTGCAGGAGAGCCGCCAGGGCGGCGCTTTCCAGTTCTGCCACCGGCCTTTCGACCGTGCTTGTGCGGGCGATGACTGCCTCGGAATAGCCTTCCAGCAGACTTTTCAATTGTTCTGTATCGCTTTCTCCTTCCCGGATGTGGATGGTGTTTCTGGGCGCATCAAAAAATCCGGGACCATGGCGAATATCCTTCACAATGGGGATGTCGGCCAGGTGTGCGGCATCTTCCACACGGTGCATCAGATCGCCATGCTGGGCGTCTGTCCATTGCAGCGGGGCGTTGTCCAGGTATTCGCTTTCGGGCAGATCGTACTGCTCCAAAGCATAGACGCGCTCTATCCCATCGGTGCGCAAAACAGAGATAGAACGATCTTCCTCTCCAGGTTTGACTTTAGGGGAGCCGATAGCTTCCGGGCTGGGGCAGTAGGTGGCTTTTGGATTCTGAGCAAACACCGCCACACTGTTTTCCACACCCATGCCAACGCACTGACCGCGGAAATTCAAGTATTCCAGATACTTCTGCGGATCGGCAGCCATAGCGGCATAAGTTTGATCAATTTTAGCTTGAAGTTCTTGTATTTCGGGATGCACGTCTGTTTTTCCTCCTTCTTGGTTAAGGATGGTGTTCAGTTCGTTCAACCTGGCCAGCTTGGTCTGAAACTCTTTCTCATACGCAAAAGGTTGGTTTACAGCTTCTTTTGCATCCTCCAGGTTTTTGTTCAGTATCGTCAACCGCTCCTGATCAAGCGCCTGTGTATCAGATAGCTTTTCTAATAGGTGGCGGAACGAGGAAAAGTTTTCTTTCGGGTTAAACTCGAAGTTGTATTTCTGCTCGCCCTGGAGATATCCCATAAAGCTGACCGCTTTGGCGTCATAATAGGCATGGATATTGAACCCTCTGTACTGACCGATGATGACGTCACCGGCTGTGGCCCCCTGGAGAGCATCGCGCAGAGCAGCGTCGGCAGCTTTACGCTCCGTATAGGTTGTTCCCATTACAATAGCGGAAAATTTCTCACTGCCGTCTGGATTGAAACGGCTATTGGCCCTGTAAACGTCGATGTCTTTGGAAACCGCATCCAAAGATTCTTCGACTTTTTGTATGGAGGCAGGATACCCGATAGCGATCTTGTCCTGCAGTTCGAATATCTGCGACATATGGGAGGACCGCAATGTACTTAGTCGGGCCACTTCATTGTCCAGCTCCATCTTTTCTTTGATAAGGGGATTGCCGGCGCATAGGGCTTTGATTTCCGCGTAGGACAGTGCAACTTCGTCCAAATCCTGACAAGATCGAGCAGGCGACTTGCTGGTCATGATTTGCGATATGAATTTTTGCTTGTTTTCGATCAGCTGCCAACTGTAGGCGTCGAAGCTGCCTTCGGTTGCATACCGATAGATCTGCACAGATGGGTTTTCATTGCCCTGGCGCAGAATCCGACCTTCGCGCTGCTCAATATCCGAGGGCCGCCAGGGCACATCCAGATGGTGGAGTGCAATCAATTTGGTTTGCACGTTGGTTCCGGCTCCCATTTTTTGTGTACTGCCCATCAGGATGCGCACCTTTCCGGCACGCACTTTTGCAAACAGAGTGGCTTTTTTGGCGTCGGTATTAGCGTCATGGATAAATGCAATCTGTTCCTTCGGAATACCTTTGGCAATCAGCTTGTCACGGATATCGTCGTAAACGTTCCATTCTCCAGTGCTGGGGGTGGCCAGATCGGAGAAGATCAGCTGCGTCGATTGTGTGGCCATGGTGTTTTGCCAAATCTCAAATACCTTGCTGGCGCAGGCCGTGGCTTTGTTTTCGGGAACATCCGGGAGAAGTGGGTTGAGCAGCCGCTGATCGAGAGCCAGTTTCCTGCCATCCGTTGTAATTTTGAGCATGTTATCCGTGTGTGGGTCTACATTGCCAGCACGGACTTTCTCGGCACGCTCTCCAAGAGCCTGGATGCTTTCTTTCTGTAGCTCCGTGGGAGGGCACATCACAGCTGTGGCTTTTCCGCCTTCCAGATCGGGAACTTGTAGGTTCAGCATATCGGAGGTCTGTACATCGGTGGCCAACTTCCACATGCTGATCAGTTCGGGGAGATTGAAAAATCTTGAAAAGCGAGTTTTCGACCGATAGCCAGTACCTTCCGGGGCTAGTTCAATGGAGGTTGTGGTTTGTCCGAAGTTGGCGGCCCAGGCGTCAAAAGACAAAAGGTCATGGGCGCGCAACGTGCTGGCCTGTAAATACCGCATCATAGTATACAGCTCAACGGGTGAGTTGCTGATTGGGGTGCCAGTACAGAAAACAAGCCCTCTCCCGCCAGTGATTTCATCCAAATACTGGGTTTTCATCAGAAGATCAGTTGCTTTCTGGCTTTCTGAGGTCGATATACCGGCAACATTTTGCATTTTTGTGGTGACTGCGAGATTCTTAAATTCGTGGGCCTCATCAACCATGAGTGAATCGACGCCCAACTGTTCGAATGTTACCACATCATCTTTGGGAGAATCCATCAGTTCTTCCAAATGTGACTGAAGGCGTTTTTTGGTGGCCTCCATTTGCTTGACACTCAGATCTTGTCCGCTTTTTTCCTTTTTTGCGCTGGCAATTTCTTGCGTGTACCGTTCGATCTCGTCCTGCAGGAACTTTTGTTGCCTTTCGGTTGACAGCGGAATCCTGGAGAATTGACTGTGTCCCATAATCACAATATCGTAGTTGCCGGTAGCGATACGAGAACAAAACAGTTTGCGCCGATCCTTCTCGAAATCCCGTTTTGTGGCAACAAGTATATTAGCATTGGGATAGAGACTAAGAAGCTCACTCCCCATTTGTTCGGTCAGGTGGTTGGGGACAATAATCAGTGTTTTATTGCACAGCCCCAGGCGCTTTTTCTCCATCGCGGCAGCGCCCATAACCATTGTCTTACCTGCGCCGACCGAGTGGGCTACCAAGGTGTTGCCGCCAAACAAAATTCTGGCTACTGCGTTACGCTGATGAGGTCTGAGCGAGATCTCCGGGTTCATACCCGGAAAACGCAGAAAGCTACCATCGTACTCGCGGGGTCGCAAATTGTTGTAGTGGGTGTTGTAGTAATCAACCAGTCGCCGCCGTCGGACGGGATCGCGGTATATCCAATCCTTAAAGGCGGTCTCAATCTGTTGCTGCTTGTCCTGGGCCAAGCGAGTTTCTTTGACGTTTGGTACAGCCTTCTTCTTCCCGTCTACGTCCTCGATATAATCGACAACCTTGACCGCCTGCAAATTCAGACTGCAACGTAAAATCTCATAAAAATTCTTTCTCTTTGTACCGAAAGTGGTTGTAGCCTTCAAGCTGTAGCTGTCTACGGAACTCCCTTCGATGTTCCAGGTAGCGTTGAGCCGGTTATAGCTGACTTTTATAGATTGTGCCGCCCAGCGATTTGGTTCCATCGTTTCCAGAATGAATTGTTTGATATCCTCTGGAGGAATCCAGGTAGTGCCGAGATGCAATTCAATTTCGGATGCCGTCAGGTCTTTCGGTTGAACGCCTCTCAGCGAGTCCACGTTGACCTGGTAACTGGGGTCCTGTTGAGCGAATATTTCAGCCGTGGCCAGCTTTTTGCGTACATCACCAGAGAGATATTCTTCGCCGGTTTGATACAATGGCTCACCGGCAGCTGTCGTTTCGCCGGGAACGCGAAACACCACGCCGGTCAGTTCCTGCAGCAGTTCATCACGGGGTTTGCCGGTCAGTTGTTCCATATAGGACAGATCTACACTGGTACGCTCCTGGACAGACAGCATGAGAGCCTCGCTGGCGGTTTCTACATGGTCAATCACCAGGTTTGGCCGGATGGTTCTTTTAGTAAACATATCCGACTTCGCCTTGAAATTGCGATCGTCGTCGTAAATCTCCAAAGAGCAAAGCAGGCTGTATCCGCTGTCCTCACGCATGGCCAGGGCGTTTGCTCGACTGCTAAGCCTGCCATGCTTTTCCGTATAGGCGTCATACTCTTGATTTAACCGGCGCTGAAGCTGTGCAATCGTCTCATCCGGGAGATCGTCCAGCTGGGCCTGAATCAACTCCCGTGTGGTGGCCAGGATAGAGACCATGCCCTTGATTCGTGCCTGTGCGGTGGCGTTTGCGGTGACTTCCCGCATGACTGAATCAGTACGGAAAAAAATCTTATCATCACGGATGCCATAGCTGTAATTCCGTATATCCGGGTCTGCAGGAAGAGGGGATATCTCTCCGGGTTGCTCCAGGATAATCGGCTCAGTCTTCACCAACGTGGCATTCAATCTTCCCATCGCAGCCTGCAGCTGCTCCTCCAGCGTAGTACTGGTATCAGGCTGACAGGTAGGCCGCATCCCATAGGGGCCGCTGACCATCTCCATTTTTCCGCAAATCATCTCCGGGTGGTCGATGAAATACTGGTTCATGGGGATGCCATCCGCATTTGTTCCTGTGTGCAACCAGGATACGTCCTGGTCAACAATATGATCACGTTTCTGCAGGAACAGGATATCGGCGGTAACTTCTGTACCGGCCAGAGCCTTGAAAGCTGTGTTCGGCAGACGCACCGCACCGATTAAATCGCAACGGGACGCCAGATACTTTCGCACATCTTCCGATTGCTTATCCATTGTGCCGCTGGTCGTGATAATAGCTTGAATGCCGCCGGTGCGAAGTTTGTCGACGTTTTTGGCTGCGAAGTAATCATGTATCAGGAAGTTATATCGGTTAAACGCGGGGTCATTTACTTTGTACTGCCCGAAGGGGACGTTACCAATCACTGCATCGAAGTAGCTGTCCGGCAATACAGCTTTTTCATAACCACAAATCTGAATATTGGCTTTAGGGTACAGCTGCTTTGCAATGCGGCCTGTCACGGGGTCAAGTTCCACGCCGAACAAATTTGCACTTTCGTCGAAGCTGGCGGGTCTGTTTGCGAAAAAGGCACCCACACCCATACTTGGCTCCAGAATATTGCCGCCCTGCAGGCCAAAGCGCTCCAGCGTGCTGTACATTGCGCGGATGATCTCCGGCGACGTGTAATAGGAGGTAAGCGTGGATGCTCTGGCTGCCTCGTATTCGGCCTCTGGAAGCAGTTCTTTCAGTTCTTGGTATTCTTTATGCCAGCTGTCTTTCCGTGCGTCAAAGACTTCGGCCAGACCGCCCCAGCCTACATACCGTGCGAGAAGCTGTTGCTGTTCGGGGGTCGCCTGCAGGCCGTTCGCTTCCAAGTGCTGGAGCAGCCGCAGGGCATTGATATTGTCTTGAAAACGGGCCTTTGGCCCGCCCGGTGCAGCTTGCTCGTCAGGCGCGGTAAAGTTCTTTGCGTCACGGGCAATACCAGCCTTGTACTCTTCGAGGGCGGCCTGTTCGGCTTCGGCAACCGTCTGGAATTTCGTCCATTCTCCGTTAATAGGTATTTCTGCGGCGGTCTTTTGGGAGTTTGTCTGCTGCAGCACACTCTCGGTAGGTGCTGCTGCTTCTTCTTGCAGTACAGGCGTTGCAGTGTCGGAGAATGCAGGAGCCTGTAGGTGCTTATTGCGCTCGTTCCGTTCGAGAAGCCGAGAAAATTCCTCTCGGCTCACAGAGCGGCTGAACAAGGGGAGTTCCTGGTCTTGCAGAAGGATCTCTCCTTCGCCAATATCCTGGACAATAAAAGCCTTATCGTTTTCCAAATAGACAATATCGCCAGCAATACAGGGACGCTTTTGGGGAGCAGAACGTATAGCCTGTTCACGTTGCCGTTCTCGGTACTCCTGCTCAGCCGTTCCAATGAGTTCATCAAAGGTTACCCCGGATAACTCATGTTCAACCAATTCTGCCGTAGAAGCGTACTGCGCGGAAAGGATTCTTTCTCCATCGACGTTATAGACTATTTTGTGGTGAAGGAGATCCACATAGACATTGATGCTATGGTCTCCTTCGCCGGTAGAGGAATAGGCCAGGTCAATGTGGCGGAGATCTTCAAAATCGGGCTGGTCAAAATTGTTTGTCCTACAATAGTCCCGAATCCACTCTTTTGCTTGTTCCAGATCGCTGGCTTTTTGAGCCTGTTCTGCTTGACGGTCTGAAAGCCATTCCTCATACTCGGGGCGTTCCTCATCCGAGAGATAATGATCGCTTTGCACCAATGCTTGCAGTCGGCTGGAAACTTCCTGCCATGTCAGTGTGTGGCTTACCCGCCCATTATCGGTTTTACACTGGATTTCGAAGCCTTTATTGTTGTAATCCAGCCACCCGCGGGAGCCGTTGGCAAAGTCCCAAGACCTGCCGCCTGTTCCATATTCTTTTTTTAGCCAGCGAATCGTTTCTTCTCTCGGCGGCAATACCGGCTGGGAAAAATAGTATTGAATCCGCATTTTGCCATTTTCAAAACCACTTCCATCACAAAGAGCGCGTCTGATCTCATCCTCATTGATTATCGGCTGGTCAACAGCGGTTTCAATTTTCTGTTCCAGAAAGGAGGGAACGTCTACAAATCCAGCACTATCACAGTAATACGCTTTAGTGTCCCCACCGCGGTTCAGAACAACAATGTCGGAAACGGAAAGGCTATGGCCGGTGAAGTCAGCGGGACGGTCAAGGTTGAATGTGCGGAAGATGTCCTCCAGCGTGGTTTTGCCATCCAGGGGGGCTGTGTAGACCAGATCGTAATTCTGCCGGTCAATGGCCAGCCCCGCTTCCTGCAAACTCTCGTAAGGCTCAAAGCGATAGTCCCGTGTTTCCGACCCGCCTTTTAGCTGGTAGATAGTAAAGGTATCGCCCTGCTCCGGGGAATCGACGGTGAAATACGGGTTTTCCCATTGGGAGAAAGGCATATCCGGCAAGGCTTTGTAGCTGCCGTTCTCCATCACATAGGGCCGCACCCGGTCAAAGCCGATTTCCCTTGCCACGCGGGAAAGATTTTCTAGCACTACAGAATCGGCCCGCAGCCGTTCCATGCGGGTAAAATCCTCCACAAGATAATTCTGGCCCGCCCGTACCTGAAGGATGTCAACGGAACTCAATTTGTCTTTGCTTTCGAGGCCCAATGTCAGATGGGCATAGGGCTGGCCGTCATCGTTCAGATCGTTGGTTTTGTTATAGGGTTGGTCGCGCAGCGAGGCGAATCGGTCCCTGGCTTCCTCAAAGGTTTCATAATGTTCAATGGGGGTGCGTTCCGAGGAATTTGTGGCCCAAGTTTTCAGATCGGGAATTACATAAAAACCCCATTCTCTGGGCGCTTCCGGCGATGATTCAGCGGTGACTTTCGATGTTTCCGGGACGCTGCGGGTTCTCGTATCTTTTTTCTGTACGGCAAGCTCCTCCGGCGGGGGCATAGTCATGTGCATGGCATGGGCTACATCGCGGACAGGGGACAGGCACGCTATAAGAGAGTGGTTGAGTAGCGTCCCCAGCCGCTCAAGCACTTTGAGTCTGTTTTGATATTGCGTTGCGAAAGAAAAGGAGCTGGTATCCAGATCATCCACCGGCATATTGAGGCGAGTATAGACCACATATTTTGCGCTTTGTTCAAGGAATTTTTGCAACTCGGCACGCATCGCGGCAGATGTTTCAGACTTTACTTCGGTATCTACAATTTGCTGAACTTTAGTATGCACATAGCTGTCCAGGCTTTTTTCTCCACTACGCCTAAGCAGGTTGTGCCTCGCAATCCCCGATTTGCTTTCGTATACGGTCCACGGGAAGAGACCGGGGGTGCTGCGCCCCGCCGTGTCTTGATAGTCAAAGACATACGTAAGACATTCTGGATGTTTTGCATCAAAAACAGGGATTCCGTGCGAGCCACGAACAATGTGCCGGTTTTTTTCACGGTCCCATTGATTCAGCGTTGCGACAGCCTTTACCCCTGGCCGTTGATGGTGCAAAAGTACCTGGCTTTGAAATCGTTCCTCATAGGTGTACGCAGCCGAACAGAGAAATTCTGCCCAGGTGGCGGTGCTTTCGGTGATTACACCAAGAGCATGCAGATATGCCTCTGTTAGTTGCTTATATTTGGTTTTGTGTTCCATCGGCTGACCCCTTTCATAAGTTTCCCCAAAACAAAAAGGGAGCAGGACAGAGCCTGCTCCCAATGGTAGACGTATTTGCAATATTTAGAAGGGCGATGCTTCACCATCCTCGATCAAAGCGAACTCGTGGTCAGAAGCGCTGTCTGCATCACGGTCCAGCGCTTCCCAATCCTCCTGTGTGCCATCGAAAAATCTGTTTTTGGCCCGTCCACGGGTTGCGACAGGCCGGGCCATTTTGGGAACCCCCAGTTCGCCCCTCTGGCAGCCGCCGAACATCAGCGGTTCGGCCAGTTCTTCTGCCTGGGCCTTCAAGGCGTTCATGTGACCAACATGCTCCAAAGGCTGGGTGTTCTGGTCCGGGGCGGGGTTGTTGGCAAGCAAAGCCTTTACAGTGTCCTCAACGAAGTCTCCGACTTCCACGTTTTTCTCTTGGCAGAGGGCCGCCAATTCGCCCTTGCAGACCAGCTCCCAAAATTCCTCCGGGCAGTAGGCTTCCAACCAATCTTTATACTGCTGCCCGTATTTTCCGCTAAAGCCGCCAAAATCGGCAGCCGTGGGCCAACTTGTGTTATAGCGGGTGCGTGCTTCCTGATATGCAATTTCTTGATCGGAAAGGAAGCCCATGCCACAACGGATTTCTTCCGGGATTTTCTCAAGCAATGTCAGGCGCTCCGGCTCCGCCATGGCATCAAGCTGCGCCAGCAGCTCTTGCTCCGGGATATCTTCAAACCAGTCGAGCCGTTCTTGTTCTGTCATAGCCTCCAAGGCTTGCATGCTGATGTTCATAAGTGTACCTCCGCGTGCTTCGTGTGATTCTCCTACACACAATTTCGCTTAATCTGATGATTTTGTCAAGGGGGATTTCAAAGAAAAGCCATCTCAGAGCGTTTCGCCCCGAAATATGCAATTTTTTTGCAAATTGCAGCTAGAAATGTTTCGGTGTTTCGTGAATAATCAACTGTGCCTATTAGGCACAAATTGGTGATTACAGATCAATGGTAGATAGGTTGCGTTCATCGGAAAGCCCGGTTTTCAACTTTCGCACATTTTGCTTTTCGCCGGTCAGACCGTTGGCGACGTGGGCAGCCCGGTTCATTCTTTGTGTCTGCTGCTGATCGCTGTTCAGTGTTTTGGCTAGGCGAAACAGCATGTTCTGCACTGCATAAGTGGGGCTTTTTTCCTGATAATCGGAACCATCCACCTTTTCATCCGGGGTTGCGTTTTCTGGCTCACTGTGCGAAGCTGTTTTTTCCTGTACTGCTGGCGCGTTTGGTGGTTTGCCGGCCTGAGAAAGAACAGCAGCATTTCCCGCCGAAGTCATGGCCGTGGTTGACTTTTTCTGGGGTGCGTGCGAAGCTGTTTTTCTCTGTACTGTTGGCCGCACATACCGCTCGGCGGCATGGATGATGATGTTATGCCTGGTCACCTCGGCACGGCCAGCGCGGCGTTCTTCAAAATCGCAATAAGGGTGAAAGAAGCTGTTTTCGATCTCTGCAAACTTTTTGTCCAGTGTTTCTTCGTAGGAGGCATATGTCAGGGCCAGTTCTTTTTGACTGTCCAGGTATTCTTCATACATGGGCCGCAAGATCGGGTCCCGCTGCATGATTTTTTCCAATACGCCATCTACTTCGGCTTTAAGTTGAGGCAGCAAGAATTTGTATGTGTGCTTGCCTGGGGTTTCCCGTAGTTCTTTGCCCAAATCCTTTAGGGCGTCTGTGATTTCACGGTCCACCAGATACTCGCTGGAGACCAGCTTACGCAGCTGCTCATTGAGTTTGTCGCGGCGCTTGCTTTTTTCTTCCTTCAGATATTCCAGATCGCCGCGAAAGATTTCATTGGTGAAACTGCTTTTTACTTTACGCGTGGCAGCATTAAGCGCCGCGCTTTTGTCAGTCTCTTTCTCTCGATGAGGTATGAACGCTTCCCGGCTGTCAGTGGACCAGACCAAAAAATGCAGATGAGGGTGAAAGTCTTTGTTATGCCAGGAGCATACCATCCGCAGATTGTTGGGGGAAATGTTATATGCTTTCGCCAGTTCATCGGCTTTCAGCGCGATCAGATTTTTCATGTAATTGCGGTCTACCCCCAGCCGCTCACAATCGCTGGCGTTCAGCGAGTACACATGACGCCATACAGTGCTGTTGCCAGGGGCTTCCACTTCCACCTGTGCGGACAGCACCTTTTTTTCTGTACCGTTCTGGTCGAAGATGGGGCTTTGCCGGTCGATATACGCAATGTAGTTTGTGGCATGGCGGGTATTGGCAAAATAGCCGGAGTTGAGTATTGCTTTGACTTTCACTTTCTCACCTCACTTTCGGCCGGAGAGCAACAGGCTGTGCCTATTAGGCACAGCCTGTTTTTTGCGATAACTCGATAAATTCGCTCGGCGTTTTTGCAAGAGAAATAGGCTCATTCTTCCAAAATATCTTCCAGCCGGAACACACGATCATTCATTTTCAAGTATTCTACGGCGGCGCGGCGGTAATTGTCCAGCGCGCGGGGGTTGATTTCCAGTTCGTGCGCAAGGACCTGGCAAATTATAGCCTGTTGGATCGCCAGTTCAGACAGTACCTTGTTGGTGCGGTTGTTCAGTCGTGTTTCCATCAGGTTGACGCTGGCAAGGAAGGTGCGTTTCACGCTCTCGCTGATGAAGGCCCCGTCGGTTTGCATATACAGGTAGTCTTTGTAGTAGCGGATGGCATTCTCAACGGCGGAAACTTCTGTGCAGTTTTCTTTTTCGACGATGGTCTTTAGCATCTCAGCTGTCGAAGCACTGATTCGGTAAGATTTTTTAACCAGCTCCATCCAATAGTCTCCTTTCTGGGGGAAGCGATTTCCCCCTTTTTTTGAAAAAATTGAAAGTGGATGGGAAAATGCAGGATAAAGCTGTATGGCACAAGTGCCATACAGCAACACACCGCGCCGCAGTGCAGCGCGGTTTTTTGCAAACTGTTTGTATGGCCGATTGTATGGCTGTTGACATATTCTCATTTAGAGAAAGCCAGTATATTATCAAAAATCAACGTATAATCGAAAATTGTTTGCCATACGTTTGCTGGCAGTCAACAAAGCAATACAGAAAAACAGACGTTCAGCTGTTACTTTTTCCGACTTTGCTGTATGGCAATTACAGCCAGCCTTCCGGCGCGACACGGGTGTTATTGACATACACCTCAAAGTGCAAGTGGTTGCCGGTGCTATCGCCGGTGCTGCCCACCGCTGCGATTGTCTGACCCTGGGTCACGGTCTGACCGGCAGAAACGCCCAGGGAGGAGCAGTGCGCGTAGAGAGTGTAGATTTGATTGCCGTCCACAACGCCATGGTAGATCTTGACGTAGTTGCCCCAGCTGTTATGATAACCGGCTTTCACGACCACGCCATCAGCGGCGGCATAGATCGGCGTTCCGTAACCGGCGGCAAAGTCCATTCCCCCGTGCGGTGCGCCTGTCCAGCCATCCGGCTCTCCGAAGTGACAGGATATGTAGCTGTAGCTGGCCAGCGGTATAATGAAAGTTCCGTTGCCGCTGCCGGTGATCCCGCCGGTGTAATCTTCAGACGGGGTAAAGCTGTCTGTGTTGGTAATGCCGACCTGGGTGACGGTGACACCATACAGGTCCTCCCAGTCGGTCTGATACAACACTTTGGTCCATTCGATATTGACTTCGGACCAACCTTCCCAATCGTCATTCAGCGTCGCCTCCTGGAGCTTCTGCAGATATTGTTCCATGACTTCGCTTTCGCCGGTGTAAGAGGGGCTGCACAGTTCTTCCCATTGGGCAATGGTCTGTTCAGTGGCACCGCTTTCTCCGCTCCAGTTCTCGCAGCCAGGCAAACGAGCCGTCACATACAAGTCGTAGTGATCTCCAGGACAGTAGCTTTCGGTGTGGTAGTTGTCACAATCGGCGCTGTCATCGCTGTGGTGATAGGTGCCCCCGTTACCATCGGGGTGACCGTCGCACACCTTCCGGCTCATGCAGCCACCGCAGGAATATGGACCTCGCTCCCTGGTGGAGAAGGAAACACTTTTCAATGCGACCCAGCAGGCCAGCGCGGACATATCCGTTTCCCAATCCTGCTCATAATAGCAGGAAACAATGGTCAGAACTTCCTTGTCGTTATTGGAAAAACCGTTTTCCCATTGTAGGATGACGTTACGGTATTCATTACCGTTACGGTCAGTCCGCTGCCGGTACTCGGCCATTTGCTCATCCACATAGGCATCCCTGGCTTCGTCCATAAGCGCTACGGCCTGGCCGACCAGGGATGTGTCCTCGGTGAGAAACGTGGAGAGGGTTATCGTGAACAGCGCAATGATCGCCTGCAGACCGGCGACCAGCAGAAAGATGATCGAAAGCACCACCGCCACGATGGTGATGATGATTTTGCGGGTCCTCTCATCGGCCAGTTTCTGCGCGATGAGAATCGCAATCTTGGCAGGCATCAGATGCCCCCTTTGTCACCAAACAACTCGGCTTCAAAGGGGAGCGTCCCCACTTCCATGTAGTATTTTCCGTTACCTGCTTTCAGCAGGCAGTGACGCTTGTTGGAAACACTGATGCAAGCGGCTTCGCCATCCGTCAGCTTCAATGCCTCTTTCATATCCTGGAGATCAACCTGTCCGCTGTAAAACAGGAATTTGAAAGAGGACATGTTGATGATCGGGGAGCTGTACCGTCGCACCGATTCATCCAGGCAGTCCTGGAGCTGCTGCGTCGCCACACCGATACAGGCGTTATACTTTCTGCTGCGACGGGCAAAATAGCTGATGTATTTGGCCATCAGCGGCTGCTCCAGGTACATGTACAACTCATCGAAGCTGAGAAGCACCTGGAACTCTCGGAGCAGCACGATGGACCAGATGTAGGTGTTCAGGTTGTTCTCCACGGCCTGGAGGCGCTGTTCGCTGCCCTCCAGCAGAGCGCCCATAGAGAAGCAGATCAGCGGATTGTTCTTTACGTCGATGGTGGTCGTACCGTTGAAGATGTTGGACAGTTCACCGTAGGTCGGGTCGTTGATATACAACAGAACCTCAGAAATCATTTCTTTGGTGAGCATGGGGTAGCTGTTTTTGCCCAACTGCTTTTGCACGAAATCATACAGCGTGCTGAAGGTGGGGTAGTCCTGGTGCTGCAGCCGGTCAAAGTCGGTGTGCTGATCGATGCCCACCGATGCATACATTCCCTGGACCAGAATCATCAGCGCACGGAGAGTGCTGTCCGGCATCTCCGGCATCATAATGCGGAACTCATCTTTGAGCCAGGAAAGATGCTGCAAAAACATGGGCGATTCATTGGAAATCTCCGGCAGCTCGGCTCCTTCCTCTACATCATCCTCCAATTTAATTCTGCGCACCTCGAAGATGTTGATTTTGTGGTTGCCGGAAGCGCAGTCGATCACGACACCGCCCAGGCCGCGTGTGACATCGCTGTATTCATTCTCGGGGTCCATGACGTAGCAGTGAACCCCGCGTGTCACCATGAATGTCAGAATTTTCTTCTGAAGATAACTCTTGCCCTGGCCAGCGGAGCCGGAAATGAAAAACACACCGTTGGTGATCTGGTCATCCCGCTGGAAGATGTCGGCATACACCGGGCCGCCGCGATCAGTGCGGCCAAGGGGCATGCCGTGGGGGTGAATCAGGCTGGAGTAACTGAAGGGATACAGGGCTGCCACGGTTTTACTGGGCAGATTGTTGGAACACAGGATAAAGTGGTCGCTGCCCAGCGGTTGCACGGAGGAAAAACCATTGCGCTGTTCATAGTTCAGCTGGTCATAGGTAATGCCGACACCGGCAAGTTCGATCTTCACCTGCTGCTCCAGGGTCGCCAGGTCCTCCAGCGTCTTGCCGTAAATCTCGATATAGACGTTGACGCTGTAAATGGTATTCTGGTTCCGGGTGACTTCGGCATAAAAGTTCTTGATATCCAGGGTCTCCTGGGCTGCGTCCATTTGTTCTGTGGCCTGGCTTTTGCCGCCGATAACGGCCTTGTTGCGAATCTGCTCGTCAATCAGTTTTCGCGCATTGTCTTTCTGGAGAGGGGTCATTCGCATGGTGAAAGAGGTGCCCCGCATGCTGGCTACCGTGTACAGGGCACGCGGGGGAATCTGAGCCGGGAAGTTCTTTATCATAAGGGTTCGGCGCATCAGGCCGGATTGCTCGGCATGGTCACGGGTGAAGTCAATGCGGTTGGGGCAAAGTCGGCGCTGAATTTCCTTGTTGTAGATCGCGGGTTTGGCTTTTGCCATGTTGGGGTAGTTTTTTACTTCTTCGGCAATGGTGTAAATGTCCACGTTGATGAACTCGCGCACCAGGTAATTGCGCAGAAGGACGGCCATCTCGTCATTTTTTACGCGGTCGATTTTGTACCCTTTGCCCACGATCAGGGTGTAGATGTCATCCTCCTCGGACTGCGCTTTGTAGATAAAATAGTACGCCCGCTGTACCGCACTGGATTTTGTCTCGGTGCTTTCGATCTCATTGACCACGTCTGCCAGGATGTGGTCATAGCGGCGCGGCAAACTGCGGTAGTATTCTTTGAGGGCGCTCATGTCCTCGATTTTATCTGTACCGAACATGGTGAAGGAGCAGCGCAGGGAATCAAACAACCGGCACAGCTGTTCGATTTCTTGCGCGATTTCTTCATCGGTCATCACGTCGGTGTTCGGCGGGTAATAGCGATAGAAACGGAACAGTTCCTTGCCGTCCCTGCCGCCATAGATGCCGCCGTCGGTAAAGCGGAACTGAATCAAATCCTGGATAGGCAACCGGGAACGCATTTGTTTCGTCAGGCGTTTGCGCTGGCGCTTTTCTTCTTTTGCTGTGAGCTTTTCATTGGCGGTAAAGGTTTTTGTGAAAAGCTGGTAAAGGGTTCTTGTACGCAATGCACCGAATAGATTGTGTTCAAAATCCACCCGCGCCGCGCCAATGGCAACAAACAGGGTCAACGCCAGCAATTCCAAAGAAGTAAGGTAAAATGTTGCTACCACCAAAGTGGCAATCAGAATCAATTCCGGGACTGTCCACCACCACAAAAGAAACTTCTTTTGCAGCCGTGGTGGACAGAGGTACTTTTGCGTAGTCATTTTTCCTCCTTTTGGGTGGGTTTGTGCCTATTAGGCACAGCTTGTTTTTTTCGATGATTCGAATGTTTTTCTTTTTGCTTTTGCATACGCGGTGGCTACTTTAATAGTCCTTTGACAGCCCCTGCGAAATATGCGATGCCCGTTGGGTTGATATGCGGCCCGGCGCTGGATAAACCGTATTTGTCCAGCGTGCGGCTCACACCACCCATACCGAGCAGACAGCCCATCCCCAAAAACGTATTGGCGATGCCGGTACTCATCAGTAAGGTGATAGCCAGGGCATAAAAAAAGTACTCAAAGAAAAAAGTCAAGCCCACGGCCATAGCCTGGCGAAACCAGCCTGAGAAGGCTGTTTGATCGCCTCGCAAGACACTGGTTTCGTATAGCGGAACCATGGCAATTAAAGTGATGAATTGTACAAAGCGCAACGTGATTTTATAGATAAAAACTCCGCTGCCAATTACGACAATAAAGAAGCAGATCACAGATTCCAGGAGGCTACTGCCGACAACAAGATCAGGAGACAACCACAAGTTGGTCAACGAGTTTGCATACTCTGTTCCCTCGAAATTTGTAACTGAATCGCTCAATTTCAGAAGCTGAATCAAACTTAATATGGCCTTTGTCATCACATGCACCAGCTTGGGACCGAAAAGAGCAAAAGCCAATCCAGAGACAAAATTTTTTGTAACAGCGGACATATACACAGCTTTTTCCTCTGAGCGGGCCTCTAAAATGTCATAGAGCATCAGTATACAGCCGACAGCAAATACCCCCATAGCTATCCAACTAGAGCAGGACACGATAGCACTTACCACTGAATCATCCCAAAGAGACACGATCATTTTACTGACAAAATCCATAATGACTGTCAAAAGAGCCACGAAAATGTCATGTATCAAAGAGGCGATACTGTCTGCTATGAGGTTTAGGATAAATTTTCCGATTACTTCCATTTTTCAATCCCCGATGAAAAAATAAGCTGCTGCCCAGGGGGTGAACATCCTGGGCAGCAGGTTTTTGTACACAGCGGATTAAACAGTGGTTCCGAACACGCCGGCAGCCAAAAGCCCCCAAAGGACGCCGGTGCCGACCGCTACCACCAGACCGATAATCTCCTTCCACATAAACTCCCAGAAAACATCCGACATGCCATCCCGGTGAGCCTTGAACAGCTGCGGCAACTGGAAAATGCAGTAAATAATAGCGGCGGCGGTGATTAAGGGGCAGACTAGGTTGGTGCCGATAGCAGAGAGCCATCCAAGAATTTGGTTTTTCACTTCAGAAGTGAAAGTATTTACATCAATCATATCGTATTCTCCTTTGTGTGTTTTCTAATGAAAGAACTGGTCTTATGGTGTAAGCTCTAAACCAATCGACGGTTGCACCGTCGGTTCATCGGTGTGGGTCGGCGCTTGTTCGACAGGCTCTCTTTCCATTTCTGCGCGTTTCAGAATCAGCGCGTCGTTCCAGTCTTTCGCGCCGGGGGCGTTGGCGTTGGGCAGCTTGTCAATCACTCTGCCAGTAAACCCCTTTTCTTCTAAGAGCTTGCGGCAGTTTGTCCGGCTCTTTAGGCCGCCTTCGTCTGCATCCTGGGCGAGATAGATTGTTCTGATTTGGGGATTTTCGTCAAGAAAAATTCCCAACGGCCCCTCGTAGGTTGTTTCCAGGGAAAGGTAAGTATATGCCTTGTGGTCGAGGCCGTGGATCTCCAGCATCGAAGCGAAGCTCCATGCGTCCACCGCCGCTTCGGTGACCACCAATTTGGTGTGACTGGGGCTATGGTTCATCACACAGCGCTTTTGATAGTCGCTCCCTTCGACCACGTTGCGGTATCCCTTTTGGCCGTCGCGGGGCGTCAAGGTGCCTTTTCTTGCACAGTAATTGATTCCTCCTTTGCCATCTCGTCCGAGATAACAAAGATTGCCTCGTTCGTCGGGATAAATGGTTTTTTCCTGCACCAACCACTTCACAATGGTCGGCGTGATTTTTCTTGTACTGATTAAGTAGGCGTAAACCCGTCGCCATTTGTTTTTGTCCTCGGTGGGAAGAATTAGGGGGACCGATTCTTTGTCTTTTGGTGCAGGAGGCTTTGCTGGGTGTGGCTGGTTTGGCTTCGGTCGTTCTTTTTCGTACTCCGGCAGCTGCTTCCGCAGTTCGATCATGGCTGTGCGGGCGTCGCAGCTGTGCAATCCCATGTAGAGGTCAATCACAGAACCGCCAAAACCGCGACTGTTCCAGGTGAATACATTTTTGTCTGGTGTTATGACCAGGCTATCATGCCCTTTCACGGTGAGCTTTCGCCCTCGTGGTATTACTTCATAACCCTCAGAGCGCAGAAAATCGGCAATGGTTATATTTTCAATGATTGCCGTCCTTAAATCGCTGGACATAATTCACCTCCATCAAGGTGCAGTTACACCTTTTCCGTTGTGCGTTTCTTTTCCTTTCTCTTGCGGGACAGAATGAAAAGAATAAGGACCACGGCAGCAATGACAAGGCCAATGCCCAGCACGGCCGCTGCGGCCTGCAGGACGGTCCATACACTGGCAGGCTTGTAGTGCGCGGTGACCAGCCAGTGGTACAACCCATCTTCCTGACTGGCGGTGTCCTCGAAGCTGTAAGAGGCCGTCACTGTTCCGGTGCGTTCCCCTTCTTCACCTTCTTCGTATCGGGCAATCCAGCCGGTGGCGTAGAAGGAGATCGTGAAGGTAGCACTGCGGTTCATCATGTCGGAGCCGGGCAGTGCCTCCCACTTGCCGGTCCATTCTGCATCAACGATTTTGTAATCCTTGTTGTTAAAGCCGAGATAGGTCAGGATTTCCGTTTCATAACCCTCATAGACCGGTTTGTTGTCGTTGTGAGGCAGAACCAAATTGCCGAGGAAGATGCCCTTAACGTCAGGCCAGCCGTAGTAGGTGGCGGGAATCTCCATGTCTACCCAGCCATAGTCACCAGTCTGTTCGATGCCGACCAGATGGCCGGTGAAGGTGTGGCCGTCATCAGCAGTTATCGTTTCGGTCTCGTTGGCTGTCGGCTGCTTGGGGGAATAGCCGAGGTCCACAAAGCCGGTGTAGCTACTCCGGGGTTCCTCAAGCCAGTCGGCAGAAACAAGGGCCAATGTAATGGTTTTTTCAGCGCTCAGCTGATACTCCATCGTAGAGGGAACCTCATCCAGCGACTTGATGTTTTCTAAGGTCATATCATAATACACTGGGCCGCTGATCAGATCGGTAACGTAATCTTCCAGTTCATACAGTTTGCCGTTCTTCCAAAGAGTATCTTCGGGAGCGGCAATCTTGTCGCCCAGCTTGCTTGTGGTGGCTTCATAACTGGTGGTGTAGGTATCGTCATCGCCTGTCTGTGCCCATTTTTTGTTGTACTGGCTGCGGTCGAACACCACATACCCGTATTTGGCGGTATTGCCGAAACCGGTCTCGTCGCGCTCATAGGAGGGCTGCTGTTTCTCGTTGATGATGACGCTGGTGGGCCGACCGTCAGCGAGAACCACAGTGGCATTGCCTTCATCCAGGTTATACAGAATCTTGGCGTTGTAGTCTGCATTGGTCAGCCAGAGTGTGCCATTGTCCTCGGTCAGCGTGAAAGCATAGCCGCGTTTGCCGAGATCGGAGCCGGTGTCCGTGGAATGGGTGCCAGGCTCATCGTTGCGCCAGTAATCGCCGTAGTACCCGGCAGGAGCCTGGCTCTCTACAATGAGGAATTTTCCTTCATTGGAGAACCAGCGCCCGCTATCCGGGTAATCCGTCTGTGTGTCCTCGAAGTAAAGGTATCCTTCTTCGTAGTGTGTCCAGTCGCTGTGCAGTGTGGTTACAGTGTAGTAACCATCTTCGCGGCGCACGATTTTGTAGTTGGTGCTGACCTCATATTGGTTATTCCGCTCATTCCACTCGTACAGTGTCCAGGTCGTGTCCGGCAGGATAAATTCGCCGGTGGCATCATCGACTTTTTTAATGAGGACTTTTGTTTTGTAGGGCATGTTGCGAGAAGCGGTTTCGCCCAGGAACTCATAGGTGGGATAGTCTGGATGGACGATGATTTCCTCGCTCCAACCGATGACCCAGTTGTTATGCTCCCAGGCTTTCAGATTGTAAGAGGCCGGGGCTTTCAGTTCGACGATCCGATACTTGCCCTGGTTGGCCTGATGGTAGTAGAGCACGCCTTGCTTGCCCTCCCAGCCTTCAAAAAAGGCGTCACCAATCAAGTGTACAGTGTACTTGCCATCTTCACGGCGCACGACCTGGTAATGGGTGCTCCTTTCATATTCACCTTTTACGGGGTTCCACTCCTGGATTTCAAAGGTGGTGTCTGCATCAACCAGGCCGCCGGTGAGGGCGTCGCGCTTTTCCCAAACAACGGTGCTGTACCAGGGATTGTTGCGGAACAGGTTGTTTTCGTCGTATTCTTCCAGCGCCGGACTGAAAACGTCGAGTGTCACCACGCTGCCGTCGCCCAGCTCGATCAGGGTCCCGCCCTTATTTTCCGTCAGGACGTGGGCATTGTACTCGCTATCCGTGAGGGTGATTGTGGAGCCATCGTCGGTCAGCCGAATATAATAGGCATGCTTCCCAGCATCCTCAACCTCAAAATTGGGTGTCTCGCGTGAGCCGGTCCAGTCGCCGTAGTATCCATACGGGGACTTGGATTCCACCACGACAAACTGGCCGTCAGTGGTGACTGCACGCTCGTCGATGGAGAAGTCAATCGGCTCATAGTCGGTATAATACTGCGGGTGTTCAGTTGTGGTGCCGTCGCTGTTCACAGTATCTTCTCGGACATCGCACAGAGTATCCTCGTAGTACAGGTTGCCTTCTTCATACTGTGACCAGTCATCATGCAGGCAGGTGATGGTGTACAGGCCCTCGGCGTCCCGAACAAAGGCATAGTCTTTGCTTTTTTCGTACAGGCCGCGTTCCTCGTTCCACTGGTATAGCGTGAATACAGCATCGTCCACGATGATCTCGCCGGTATGGGCTTCGATTTTTTTGATGATGACTTTGTTCCCCTGCGGGCGGTTGTAGTCTGCATCGTCGCCGGTATAGCTGTAGGTCTGATCGCTGGCAGTGATTTCAAATTCCTGGCTCCAGTGTTCGACCCAATCGGTCCCCTGCAGGGCGGCATCGGTATACCCTGCGGGTGCGGTGACTTCTTCAATACGGAATTTGCCCAGGTTGTCCTGAGTGTAATACACATAACCTTCGGTCCAATCGGTGTAGACCGGGTTGGTCACGGTCACAGTGTACAGGCCGTTTTCCAGGCGCGTGACGCGGTAGTTGCTGCTGATCTCGTATTCGTTGGCGTCCACATTCCATTCATAGAAAACATACTCCGCATCTTCTGTGATGCGTCCGCCGGTGAGGGCGTCGCGCTTTTCCCAGGTTACATGCGCCTGCCAGGGCTGATTTGCCACAACAGCAGTAGCGGAGCCGTTGGACGGTACGGAAACAGAACCAGAACTGCTGTCCGTGGGGTCGAAACCGTGCGGGACAGTCGTTTCCTCGTAGTCAATCGTGATTTTTGCCAGCTGAGCTTTTGCTTCAGCAATGGCTGCATCAACCATGGCCTGAGCTTCATTTTGCAGCTGTGCAATCGCGTTGTTCTTGGCGGCCTCGGCGGCAGCGTTGGCCTCCTCCTGTGTGTTGTACGGTCCTTCTTTGCCGCTCAATGTGGTGGTGCTGGTTTTTGTTACTTCGTAATGAAGCGTCCAGGTGGCAGAGGCCGCGCCGTCCACTGTGGTCACAATCTGCGGGTCGCCAATGGTCCAGGTGCCGCCGCTGATCGTGCCGCTGGAAGGATTGGGGGTCAGCTTGAAGATGGCGTCATCCAACTTCTCATGGGTGATGTTGGCAGACTTGTCAATGTGTACGGTATAGGTCAGATCGAAGCTGCCGCTGGCAGACTGTGGCGGGGCCGTCCAGTCTGCGGAATAGTATTGCATTTCCGGCGTTTCGGGCAATTCGCTTGTATCGTCATCTTCGTCGATCTCGGGGCCGATAACGACAATGCGTTGCCAGTTATAACCGGCAGGGGGAAAATACGCGAAAGTGTAATATCCACCATTTCCTAAATAGGGGCGAACATCCAGACCATTGTTTTCCAGAGCAGCAGCGGCCTTCATGTAGGTTTGTGCCGCCACACTGTTCGGATAGTGTTCGATAATCCAAAGCTGAGTGTCGTTGTAATACTCGTAGGCGGTTTTCAGAACGTCGTTGCCGGTGGTGGAGTAGGTGGTTGCTGCGCTGGCGGCAAAGCTGCTGCCAGCAAAATCATTTGCATCGTGGCTCTTGGACAAAAGCCCCAGCGCAAGCTGATTGAGGCCACCCCAAATGTTTACCTGGTTGGCATAATGGTTTCCGGGGGTGTACTGTCCAGGCTCCAGTTTGGAAACATAGGCAAAGTTGTAGGTCGGGCAGCCACCGGGAGCTGCATACAGACCGTTGTCGCAGCAATAGGCTTCCACGCCATTAAACCAGACCAGCCAGGTACTTACCACATACTCGATTTTTGTGATCTTGCCGGTCGTAAACGGTGGCTGCGGGGTGTTGGCGTAAGTGCTGACCCCGTTGCTATTGGACGCGGGGAGGGCGGTGGCTTCCGCATTGCCGTCGATTGTGACATTGAGGTTTTTGCTCATGGTGGTGCCATCGGGGGCCGAATAGGTGAACGTGACAGAAAAATCTTCGGTTGCCTTCACATAAAAGCCGGAAGCAGAAGCCGACGAATCCTTGTAGCTGGCGTTTAGAATTTGGGCGCGTTCCGTTTCACTGGCAGGAACCAGATTATCGGCGGTGGATGTGTAGCTCAGAAGTTCCACGTTGTCCGGCAGTGTGATCGTCGTGGTAGCACCGTTGGCGGGGTACTCGACCTGGACGGCAATGGGTACAATAGCGTAATCTGCGCCATCCTGCTTTGCTACCGTCATTACAGCGTTGGTTTCATTCAGTGCGTCTGCGTCCAGACGGCCTTTGCTGCTGGCGTCCAGCAAGTCGTGCTTCCAGGCCGAAATGCTGATTTTGGTGTCGCCAGTGGCAACCGGCAGCCCATATTCGCCAATATAGCTGCCGGTCGGCGCATCCGGCAAATCGCCGTAGAGTACAGTGGCGATTTCCTCAAGATCAGGTTCATCACCACCGCCACCAGGGGCGACCGGGTTTTGCATGGCCAACTGCATGGAAATGAACAGCGCGGTCAGAGAACTGTAAGCGGCCTTGACGGCGTCGATCTCGCGCTCCTCATCGGAAAGAGCCATATAGAGATCTTCCGCGGCATAGACGGGAGCCGCCGCATCCGAGGCTTCCGTGGCGGCCTCCAACGCTGCGGTCAGTTCGGCATTCGATTGATCGGCCTGCCAAGCCTGGCTTGCCAGGCCCCAGGCGTTGATCGCGGTCAAGATACCTTCCCGGTCCAGCGCGGCAACGGCGTCCACAAATGCCTGGGCAGCTTCGCTCAGGGCTGTTTCAGGGGTGGCCGAAGTAAGAGAAGATGCGTCATCGGAACTTTTTTCTGTACCGGCGTCACTAGCCGCGTTTTCGGGCGTGGACACAGATACAGAAGTCTCTACCGGCGTTACTTCCCCAGTAGGAACTTCGGCATAAATCGGTAGTGTTGTGCTGCACAGCATACACAACACTAAAAAAAGCGCCAGAAACTGGCGCAATCTGGGTTTATTCATTCTGTTTTACCTCTTTCTTTATCATTAAAAATTCAAAGGATGAATGGATAAATGTGGGGCTTTAGCTGCTGTCCCAAACGCGATTCTTTCTTTTTGGCATGGTACACCTCAAAAACGAATACCGATATGCTTGACAAATGCTGCAAAGTAATTATTTTTATAGAAAAAAGAAAAAAGTCGAAAATTTGCCTTGAAAATCTAACAAAAGTAAATATGATAGCTGATGTGATTAACCATCACACTAATACCCTTCCAACAGTAAGAAAGGAGAATAAAATGGTCGATTTAGTAATGATGATTCTTACAATTATTTCCACTATTGCCACTGTGTGGTCGGCAATTAAACCGTCATCATGCGAAAGCGTTAGGCTCGAAAAAGGTGTGGTATTGAACAATAACCGCACGATTATTGTCCAGAATATTACATACGGTAATGTAGGAAACTCAACCTACAATAGCTGTGCCGGGTTATTGTTCCTGTGTGCTTTACTGGCAGTGGCTTCCTTTGTCCACCAATATTTTCATTTGGTTCTTGCCGTTGTGGTGATGTCAAGTGTCGCTTTCGCAGTAAACATGAAATGCGGAAAACACGAAATCTATTTTCCGGCATCTAGAAAAATGTTTGCTCTGTGGAGTATGTTACCCGCATTAACCTTGATACTCTATTTTTTGAGCGAGTACACAGCTAACAGCATTTTTAGAGATGTTATCTGGGGAAGTCGTTTGGCGGACTTGGAAATGATTGTATTTGAAGCGGGGATTTTGCTTGTAAGTGCCATCCTTATCATGCAGCAGTTGTTTGCTTCGATTCTTCCGTTGCTTAGTGCAAATAAACGGTTTCCTCGAATGGTAACTAAAATGATGATTGCAATTGTAAATATGTGGTGGCTGTTGTTGTGGGCTTATGGGGGACTTTTAGGTATTGACATTATGATGCTTTATGGTGCACACTGAGAAGCCGTTTCAATTCTGAAACTTGGGCTCTTGTTAAATTCTCTTGCCGTATAACTTCTGCCCAATATTCAACTCGTGAAATCGCAGGTCTAAAAGTTCGCGCATAAGTCTTTCCGCAGCGCACGAAGCCAACCTCAGATAAAAAACCTTTTTCAAGAAGTTTCTTTACCAGAGGGAATACAGACCGCGTTTTCCAGGTGCGACCGATACATACGGAAAGCAGGTCATTTGCGGTCAGCGGAGAAGTGCTATTCCAGAAAGAGTTCATGATTTGCTTTTCGCTCTTTGATAATTGTTCCAATTCAATCCTCCTTCCAATACAATACAGAAAGAAAAAAGAGGTACGATATTGTCGTACCTCTTTGCGGCTATATTTACTTATCAACCAAACGTGGCGCACCAATAATGACAGCCATCGCCATCATAGCAGTGAGCGACTGCGCAACGGGTGTAGCCCTCATAGACCATTTGTGCATAATGGGCGCTGCTGGCCTGCCAGGAAGAAACTACAGAGGAGGCGTCGGGCGCACCCATGGCGCAAATCTCCGGGGCAGTCATTCCGTTGTGGCTAAAATCGTCCATCAGCTGGCGGCAGCGGGCGGCAGCAATGTCGCCCAGGCCATCGTCCCAGGTCAGTGCGCCCAAACCTGCAGAGGCGCGAATGCCGTTGATCAAATCCAGCGCACCGCCGTCACCGTACACGGTCCAATAGCCATGCCCTGCACCGGCAGCCGGTGCGGAACTGCCACCGGCTCCAGAGCTGCCGGAACTGGCACCGCCTGAGGCAGCGCCAGCGCCAGACCCGGTGCTGGCTGCCGGTCGCGCAGCGGGTGCGACGCCGGTCAGCTCTACGGAAGTAGAAACGCCATATTCGGTGCTGGCCGTGATCGTCACCGCGCCGGTGCCGGTCACGTCTACCCAGCCACCCGATACCTGGGCAACGGTTTCGTCGCTGGAGGCCCAGGTCAGGCTTTCGGCTTCCACATCGTTGCCCTGTTCATCGGTGACGCCGATCTGCGTGCCGCTTCCCTTTGTCACTTCGGTCTTTGCCGGGGCAAGATTCAGTTCTTGCGGGCCGTCCCATACGCGAATCTGAGCGGTGGCCGTCATGCCGTTGGGGGCCGTAACGGTTACGTTGGTATCGCCAACAGCCACCGGCGTAATCTGCCCATTGGCATCCACGGTGACAATGGCGTTGTTGGCGCTGGCAAAGGTCAACTCGCCGGTGAAGTTCTTCGGCACCACGGTGTAGGTGAGTGAGGCGGGGCCGTCGGCAAGGTGCAGCATCATGGATTCAGCTTCCAGGCGTTCCACCGGGATGATGACCGATACCGTGCGGCTGGCGCTCAGTTCGCCCACGGTGGCCGTGATGGTGGTTTCGCCCTCAGCCACGCCAGTGATAACACCGTTCTCGTCCACCGTGGCGATAGTCGCATCGCCGCTGGTATAGACCACTTCCGGCTGGGCGTTCTCTGGCGTTTCGCCGTCATAGGTATACGAGGTTTCTGCCGTAGCCGTTTCGCCGGTGGCCAGCACCAGCGGCGTTTCCGGCAGCGTCACGCCAATTAGCTTCGGCCCGCCGCAGGCCGTAAGCATGAAAGCACCGGCGAGGGCAATACAGAACAATTTGATTTGATTTTTCATGAGTGCGCGTCCTCCTCTGTTGCAATCATTGTATCATAAATTTGCTTTGCTACAATAACCAAACGCTCGGTTTCTTTTTCTGTACAGGTAGCCAGTGTTAAAATCTGGTCACCGGCAGAAAGCTGTTCCAAACCGTCTACCTGATTTCGGGCATTTGCATCTTCGATCAGATAGCGAAATGCCTCATCCTCTAGGTTACAGTAAATGGGAAGGCTGGTTTCCTCAACATCGCAGAAGCCCACACTACATACTTCGTACTCCAGCACGGTGCCGTTGATCTCCAGTTGGAGTGCTTTGTGATTCTGTGCCCAGGAAGTGTCTAAGTACTTGTCCAGCTGTTCAAAGCCGCCCTCCCAGCCGTCAGTGAAGGTGTGCCCGTAGATGACCACATTGCGGCTGAGATTGGCCAGAGAAACGATAGCGTCGGCATCAGCAAAGTAACAGCCACGGTAATCTTCATTGCCGTCGCTGTCCCGGCGCAGATAGTAGTCGTTATCCGGCCCCTGCTGCACCGGCCCGTCGATATTGGTGCCGGGAATCGTGAGCCAGGCAACCGTATCAGGGTTTGTACTCTCGTGCAAAGCTGATTCTGCTGTTGCTGCTGGGGGCGGTGTTGGTGTGGAAGCAGCTTCTGGGATGGATGAAGAGCCAGCTGCAGTACACCCCGACAATGCCAGCACTACCATTACCGTGCCAGACAGGATTGCCGGGATTCTCAGGTGAGCGCGAGAACTGGCCAAAAAGAATGCCCCGGCAAGAACGCTGCCGTGTAGTCTGGAAAATCTCATTGTTTTCTCCTTCCATATTCATTTTATCACTGGTTCTGTCCCAAAATATGGACTGCGGCAGCAATGATTTCGGCATTCATTTCTGGCGACACGACAGAAGCAATGTTGTCGTATCTATTGCCGCGTTTATATCCAGGATACCCAACATAGTATAACGTAGGGGCGGATTCCATATCCGCCCGCGGCTGCTTACGCCAGTTCAAAC
>ERZ1673697.744-NODE-744-length-46431-cov-11.364887_pt1 | contig 46431 bp, 35 predicted proteins | sample MGYA00580227_ERZ1673697 | MGnify/ENA primary metagenome ERZ1673697 (study PRJEB41218, sample SAMN15661759) | gut metagenome | host: Homo sapiens | place: Canada: London | collected 2015-08-20/2019-03-30 | study: EMG produced TPA metagenomics assembly of... | reverse complement strand
GTACCTCTTTTTTTTGAATAGCAAGCGGATGGAAAGGTTAAATTCTTCTATCGGAAAGGAATTACGGGATTGATCCGAAAACTCTGTGGACATGTTTATACTCTTCTTTTTTAAGGCTGTTCCGAATTAATATAAAGTAGAGCGTTTTTATCGCATAAAAGAAGCATAAAGATTTTATGCTTCTACGGAGTATAACGGCTCACAAAGTTTCAGTAGCGGTAAAAAGAGGCTTTCCAGAGCTGGCAGAGAATGAATAATTTTGTATGTTTCTATCCTCATACGTATTATCTTGGTTCAAAGCTCTGCCAAAAGAAAAACGTTGTGAAGCTCCTACATTCAGGTCGGGCAGAAAACTGCTTTTCAACGTATTTCTCTCTACTTTCAAACTTTTAATCCGGTTTTGACTCTGCCTTCAGCTCTATATTGTGCAGTATGGCATAATCTATACATTCTTTGAGACTCCACTTTTTATTTTGTGCTTGCATATTTGCTATGCATGCGATGGCTGCAACAGCTACAACTATTAACTTTTTCATACTGTTCATGCTTTAACCTATTTCATCAAACTGTTCCTTCCACAAACGATGATACATTCCATCTGAATGGAACAATTCTTCATGAGTACCCGCCTCAACTACTTGTCCCTTATCGATCACCACAATTTTATCTGCATTCTTCACTGTACTCAACCGATGGGCAATCACGATAATCGTCTTCCCCTTCCGTGCCAATGCATCAAGCATCTGCTTTACATAGTGTTCGGAAATAGAATCAAGCGAAGATGTCGCTTCATCAAAAATAAGTATCTCCGGTTCTTTATACAAGGCACGCGCTATGGCAAGCCGCTGCCGCTCGCCACCCGACAAGGATGCACCATGTTCACCGATATAAGTCCGGTACTCCTTAGGCAAATTATCTATAAAATCCTTTAAGCCAAGCTGTTCCGTCAAATCTACAATTTTCTTCATGTCCGGATGCAAGTCGCCTACCGCTATATTCTCTGCAATGCTTCCGGCAAACAATTCAATCTGTTGAGGTACTGTTCCCACCCGGCGACGAAGGCTGCGGTTGTCTATTTGCGCAATATCATAATCGCCTATGCGAATGCGGCCCTCCTGTATAGGATAAATATGCTGTAACAACGAAATCAAAGTCGTCTTGCCCGACCCGCTTTCTCCCACTATGGCAGTGGTCTTCCCCTTTTCTATCTTCAAGCTCAATTCCTTGAACACATCCTTGCGCGAACCATAGCGGAAGGAAACATTCTCGAACGTAATATCGCCCACCATATCCGGTTCCAATATTATCTTTTGACTATTATCCTGTTCTCGTTCCAAATCCATAATCTGGAATAAGCGGTCGGCAGCAATCAGTGCATCCTGGATAGTCTGATTGGAAGAGATCAGCGAACCGATAGGAGATATTACATAACCCACCAAGGAATAAAACACCATCAGAGTGCCGGGTGTCAACTCCTGATCGACTACCAAAACACTTCCTAACCAAAGAATAGCAATCGTAATGCCTGTAGATACAAACTGAATGCCACCTTGTGCCACAATGGAACCATAGATGCTGCGATACGTATTCTTTAATAAATGTACGAAACGAGTTTCCGTCTTCAAATTAGCATATTCTTCTATACCGAAACGCTTAATCGTAGAAATGGAATGAAGAGATTCCACCAACTGCGATTCCAATTCGGCACTGCTTTCCATGATACCGCGCTGATATTTCCGGTTCAATTTATTGAAGCCCCAAAAAATAAGCAGGAATAAGGGGGCAGACACTAATGTAATCAATGCCAGTTTCCAGGAATAAACAAACATAAGGCACACAGAGAAGACAAGAATCATGATGTTAACCACCAGATCCAACGAAACATTATTGATAAAATTACGGATTTTCACTGCATCATTGACGCGTGAAATAATCTCACCTACGCGCATCGTATCAAAAAACTGCTGGGGCAGAGTCAACAAATGTTTATAGTAGCCCAGAATCAATGCAGCATCAATCCGCTGCCCTGTTTTCAGTGCCAGAATACTTTTCATCGCTCCTATGAAAGTCCGCAATAGCAGGATGACCAGCATAATCACTCCCATCAGGTTGAGCAAGTTCACATTCTTATCTACCAGCACATAGTCTGTTATTTTACCTACATAAATGGAAGTGGACAATCCCAATATACTATAAATAAGCGCGCCAAACACAGCTTGCAGCATCACGCTTTTATGAGGAGCCAACAAGGAGAAGAATTTCTTCGTCATACTGGTCTTCATATTTCCGGTTTTGAAGCTCTCCTCAGGCTCCATCAATATCAGTATACCGGTCCATATTTTCTCAAATTCCTGATTGGTCACGCGATGCATCCGCCCGTCACCCGGATCCATATATTCTATGTATTCTTTCTTTTTCTCCACCTTATATATCACTACAAAATGCTGAAGTTGCTCGTGTACTATGACATGGGCAATAACAGGTTTTGGAACAATATATAATGCCTCAAACTTAGCCCGTACTCCTTTTGCTGACAAGCCCAACTTATTAGCAGCCTCTATCAATCCCAAAATATTCGTTCCTTTCTGGTCGGTAAATGCATACTGGCGGATACGTGCAATGGGAAATTGCAAACCATAATAGGCACATACGGAAGCCAAGCAGGCCGCACCGCAATCTGTAATATCAAACTGTTTGATTTTAACTCCTTTTTTCATCTTGTATTCGTGTTTAAAATTTAGCCATCATTGTTTTATTCTCATATTGTTTGGGATTCGCCCAATCGTCTATCTTCTGATAAAGTAAATCAAAAAGTGACCGCCGGGTTATCATAAAATGGGCATTGACCGTCATTCCTTTTTTCAATACACCTTTCTGTCCGCTTTTCAGCATCAGATAATTCCGTTCCGTCCGGCATTTCACTTTATAGAATGAATTCCCTTGGCTGTCCGTCAGGAAGTCCGATGAAATTTCATTTACTTCGCCGGGCAGTGTCCCCCATTCATTATAATTAAACGATTCCACCTGTACATGGACCGGCATTCCGATACTCATAAATCCTATATTCCTGGGCGTGACATATATCTCCATACACAGGGTAGAATCAGGACTGACCACTGCCAATGACTGCCCTGCCTGTATGCTGCTTCCCCTGTATATACCCGAAAACTGGTCAATGGTTCCGCTCACCGGACTACGGACTATATAGAGTTCTTTATCTTTCAACTCCTGCTGCAAGGTGGTATTCATTTCACTACGGGAATTACGATAGGTATTCATATCTGCCTGCCATGTGCTTAATTGGCTTTGTATCAATGAGGCCAGTTCATTTTGCTGGCTCTGATACTGGAAATAATATTTATCATATTCTTCTTCTGAGATTACTTTCTTATCAAAAAGGTTTTTATTTCGTTTATACTCTTTTTCCGCCTGTGCCAAAGAGGTTTCGAGTTCCTTTTTCTTTTTAGTGAAATAGGTATATTCCTGTTGACGAACCGGAGAATGGAACACAGCAGGGCATTCTCCTTTTGCCAGATAAGCCAAATCTGCCAAATGGGCTTCGTAGTCATTCAGACGATTGGTCTGATAATTGATTTTATAATCGGAGCTATTGGTACGGAAACGGAGAAGAATATCTCCTTTGTTTATTTGGTCGCCTTCGCGCACATAGACAGAATCTACCAGTTCTGTAATTGCTGATTTAATTTCTGTTTTTTCAGCCACCGGTCTCACTACCCCACTGCCTTGCACCGAAATATCTACATAGATAAAAGGCAATGCAATAATAGCGGCAGTGACGGCAGCCAATACTACCCAATAGATAATCTGGGACTTTGTGGTGTGTTGATAGATGTATATTTCAATACTGTTCTCTATCCATTCGTTTGGTAATAACATAACATTTCTACTTTTACGGATTTATACAGCAAAAGTAGAAGGAAAGAAAAAGGGATTATGTTATCGGATTGTTATCTTTAGGTTAATGTCTATAAGTTTATACAGAAAAGATAATTATAAATGCTTGCACACTAGTTATCTCAAATACAAACTGTTTCGTTTTAAAATAAATTTTTATCATCCTTTTTTTATAGCTTGAAAGCATCATAATAAATAATTCAACCTTTTAATCCAGTCCCAACAATTATCTACTCCTTTCAAATAATCAGCGACAGAGGTGTTTATTAGTGTATCAGGCATTAAAGTTGTTTCTTCGTCCAACAATGAATCCGGTCTTCTGAAAAAGGAATGACTGACATAACCCTTTGTACCTGTAAAAGGCAGACTGATGGGAATAATATCACCATAACAGGTTGGTTTCTGAGAAGTGGGCATACCTATAATAGGAAAAAGGTGATTGTCTTTTACAGTAGTCAGCAAATAATTAGCACTACTGAATGTATTTTGTCCTTGAATGAAAACCACCTTTCCGGTATATTTATATTTTGACAAAGGAACTTCCTTACCCATCCTCCTGTCTTGATTTTGCTCTGCCAATGTCTTATCATTCATCTCTGCTGACTTATTCAACAGGAACGGATAAAATTCTTTTAAAAATGAAGAAGGCCGGATATATGTGCGATAACTTTCGATATCTGACAAATGGATATTCAATGCCTCCAATAACATATTTCCTAAAAGGCTGTTTCCTCCCCCGTTATACCGCATATCAACAACCAGCAAAGAAACTCCCTTTTGATTCATATCCTGAATCATGTGTTCCAAAAATTCCGTGAAGAACGGAAGACTATGGATTATATTCTCATCCGGTGTTTCACCGGATAACTGACAGCCCAATTGATAAGTATAACTATCAAACATTTCATTGAATTGAAAATAGCAGATGGAATCAATGATGCGATAATGATACGGCACCGGTTGTCTGGCGGTAACGGCATTCGGTTTAATAACTGTCATCTGATCAGGCTGATTATTTGTTCCGTTTTCCTTGTCTATATTTATTCTGTCTCCATCCGAAAAAACGATCTCAAGCACATCGCCATCTATCCCCAACCGCTTTATCAAACTAGGGTTATTCAGAAAATGACTCCCTGTAATACCGGCTTTTATCTTATTTTCAGCAGGCAACATCCCGGCCAATTTCTTATGAATATCAATTATATCCATTCCTCCAATGCTTGTAATGACTTTTCCTGTCACATTTTTGTAGCGAGAAGAAATGGAGTATAAATAGAAACTCCCGTTAAAATAGCGGACAGAAAATGGATATAGCGACAACGGCTCTATATTCACAAAAGTATGGGCATCCTGCAAAAAGACCAATAGTTCATTGATTCTCAGCTGGAAATCGGCTAAAGTGATGTTATTCATATCACAAAGTTCATCGCAAGCGGACAGGACGAACTGACGACATTGGGCTTTCAATGACTTGTCAAGAATAAAAGCCGGATGTACCTTGGTCAGAAAGATGAAAAAATTCATCAGTTCATTCTGATAAACATTATATCTTTTGTCATTATAATATATAGGGATAGAAGTATATTCCATTATCATTCAAATCTATTCAATTACAAGTATGTGAAACAACGTATCTTCAGTCTTTGTATATGACAAAGATACATTAACTCTTTGTCAGCTGCTTCTTATTTTTTTAGTTCATATCATCGTATCATGGGAAGTATATCCTTAGCCGACTGAACCAATTCAGGAGGATAACCGCACAATTCCAATATTTTGATAGCATTTCCTTCTTTGGCTATCCCCTTCTTCAGTTTATAATCAAACAAGAGTCTATCATCTGTTACTTTCTCACTGAAATGATACAATTCATACTGATCATTAAGCAATGTCGTTAATTCTAAATCATGTGTAGAAGCAAAAATCAAGTTATTCGCTTTAGCCAAATCTGAAAATACGGCAGAATTAATGGCTATCCTTTCCATCGTATTAGTTCCTTTAAACAACTCGTCAAAAATCAACAAATAATTTCCCTCTTTTCCTTTTTCAAGAGCAACCTTCACATTCTCTGCTTCTTTAAAAAAATAGCTTTTTCCTTCCACTAAATCATCTTCGGTATGGATAACCGAATAAAGACGCCTGTGAATATCAATACAAAATTCCTTTGCAAAACAAGTATTCAAAGCCTTTGCTGTCAACAAATTAATGGCAACAGTACGAATAAAACTGGTTTTCCCTGACATATTAGAACCTGTTATGAGCATGGACTTATAAGATAAAGAAACATCATTCGAAACACAGTCCTTTATCAACGGATGATAAATGCTATCTGCTTTTAATCGCTCTCCTTCCTTATCACTGGAAGGCTTACAATAATAGGGAAGTTTTTCACGTAAGAACGATATAGAACAAAGCATATCCAAGAAACCGACATAACAGAAAGCTTGTTCTATTTCTCCTTTTCTCTTTTGAATGGACTGGAATGATGTTACAATATTGATAGTCGAATATAACGTGAAAATGTTTATCAATTCAGTCAAAAGATAAACAATCATGGCCGATTCACTCTCTAAAGCTATTCCATAACGAAATGAACCTAATTTCCTGCAAAGTTCTTTTAAGTGACGGGTAGTGCTTTCCATTTTATCATTTATAGACAAAAAAGAAGGAATGGTAGTTAGATAATTGACTGTTTTCAGTAGTTTATATAGCTGGGGCATAGAGAAAAAATAACATGAAAGAATATTCTTTTGCTTAAAATGTAAATATCCATTAAATATATAAGATACTAATAAGAGTATAAAAGGAATAGGTGAAGAAGAAAACCGGAACATCAAGATAAGGAAAAAGGCAGGCAGCCATCTACATACCTGAATTACCAATAAATAACCGCGGGAATAAGTATGTTCTTTTTCCGCCAAAATATCTACTATGGAATAAGCATCCGGTTTATTCAGTTTTTGAAGAGCATTCACTAATTGATTTCGAAGCGGATGATCTGTTTGCAGTTTCTCTATAAATTGTTCATGTTTGGCAACATCAGAAACTTTATCCATGCACAAAATATGATAAAGATATTGCCTCCCTATACAAGAAGAGGTATAATCTACTTGTTCACATAGATTATCCATATTCAAGTCTTCACGCACAGTTTCTGGTAGTACTTCTTCTATATTACATAAGTTCAGATATAAATGGTATGCTTTTATTCCTTTTTCCATATTGTCGCAATTGAGATATTCCATAGATTACAATTAGAAACCACAAATAAAAATCTGTTCTAACTAAAAGAGTTAACTAAAAAAAGAAAAATCGTTTTCTATGATTTTAGTTCTTATTAGAAAATAACTTTTATCACACTAATATATTATATAATTGAATACCAATTGATACAACTACATAAATAATTAGGATAAAATTAATTCGTTTCAATTTTTTGTTTTCTTTTTGTAAATCTGTTTGTTCCATATCTCTTTTGTTTGTTTCAATGCGACAAAGATAAACTAACTTTTTCAAACTCTTTGTTATCGGATTGTTATCTTTAGGTTAATGCCTATAAGTTTAAAGATTCAGTGTTGACATGTTTTCAACACTGAATCTTTATTTAGAATGCAGTATAGATAATTATAAATGCTTGCACACTAGTTATCTCAAATACAAACTGTTTCGTTTTAAAATAAAACATTAGTTTCACAATTGCAACCCCAAATTACTCTATTATAAGAAAAAGAGTGCATACATTCCATACATTGCACAGGCCAAAAAAAAAGAAGTTATATTACTCCAATTTTGTTTTGCCGTACTTGAGTCCATATAATACTCCACCTAGAATTTCTTTCAATTCAGATGATGTCAATTTTGATGTCATTATATCATTTCCCATTTTTTCTTCGTATTATAAAATTAATTGCGACTATTAGTAAAGTAAGTTTACTCACTATATTTATAGAGTTAAATATACTTTCTTCTATATTCAAATTAGAATTTTGAAGGAGTAATACAAACAATACAAATACTACCAAAAATCCAAAAAGAAAAATAGTTTTTATCATTTTAACTATTCCACTATTGTCTCTACAGAATTTCTCTATTATTGATTTGTACCTCATCATTTATATTTTTTTATTCATTTCATAAATATACTGAGTAGTTTTAATAGATTTTCTCATAAACTATTTTGATTACTATTTTTTTACAAATTCAATATCATATAAAAAATATAGTAATATTGCAATTTCTAAACTATAGTCAAAATTATGTTTACATAAAAGCTACCAGCAGATAATATCTGACAACAATCCATATTTCTCACGGAGTTGTTCCATCTGTTCCGCAGTAGGAGGCGCATATCCTTCCGATAACTGTACATGTTCCTCACCACTGAGTGACTTCACCATGCAATAACCATTCCTTTTTCATACTTCATTTTGTGTTTTGTTATTACACACTAAAAGAAACAGTCTATCTTTCGATTCCGAGTATCAAAAACAATATACGAGAATCGTTTTAAAAAGGGAAGCCCTATTAATCTTCGCGAAAAGGATTCCACCAATGTCACATCCTTAAAAGAAACAGCATCTACCTTACAATCCTTTATGCCATAAATCGAAATAATATCGCCAACATTGGTAAACCCAAAGCAACTGTCATTCCGGACAAAAGAACAATCAGATAAAAACTCCATTTCCTTCTTTTTCAACAAGAAATCAGCCCTATCATATCCAGTATCTATCAACAAATCTGAAAATCGTATTCCATTTATATTCAAATCGGCATAATACAATCCTTTTCGTTTCTGGCAATGTATCACCATATCCGGCTTTTTTTCTACCAAAGGAATATCATTAGAGATAATACCAGAACGAAAATCAATCCACCAATCCGAACGGTCTATCAGATCCGCACCTATAATTCCATCCACATGTTTCATTCCGGCTCGCTTCGAAATCAAAAGAGCAATTAGCCGATCAACTTCCACCAAGCCTATCTTGGAGGAAAACGAAAAGTATTTTTTACCCAGATAGTTATTTCCCAACACATCTGTCACTTCGGAGGAAGTCAAAAAGAAAAAAGATTCCGGCACTGTATCAGTATAAAATACAGTGATGTCAGCCCCTGTATCAAACAGATAATTCACGTCATCATCCGATGAAAGCATAATGAATCCATCCCTATGAAAACAAGACTTTACCTTGTTTATAGAGCCATCCATTGTAACCCATACGGCTATCATCAGCATAAAAAATAATACCAGTAAACCCGAAATCTTTTTTTTCATAAACGAATATCAATTAATGATTTTGAATGGAATCTCCCACTGCAACATGATTACCTGTTCCATGTCCAACATTTACTTCATTATTAGAACACATATTTACGGTAACAGCTACTAAGGCACAACATGCCAAAACAAACAAAGATCCGCCACTCGTCTCTTGCATTTCATTCAGATTCATTTCCTGCATCAAAGCATTTTCATTTAAATTTTTCATAATCGTAAATTTTTAATTAGTTAATTGTGTTTGTATAAAAAACTACCAGCAGATAATATCTGCTAATGGTCCATATTTCTCACGAAGTTGTTCCATCTGTTCCGCAGTAGGAGGCACATATCCTCCCGATACCTGTACATGTTCCTCACCACTGAGTGGCTTCACCATGCAATAATCATTCTTTTTCATACTTCATTTTGTGTGTTGTTGTTATATACTAAGAAAATAATTCTCTAAAACGGCTGGGTACTACAAATACACTAGTCAGACTAGTACTGCTACTGTAAATGTAGCATCCGCCATAAATATTCATACATTCTGCCAACGTCAGCGTTTCCATTTTATTAAATTCTTATCGTGTTTTGTGTTTGTGTTACTTCCCTTATTCCAAGATCCGGACAATCTCTGATTCTTCGTTTAAACAAGCGGACAGTAAAAAGTGGTATACCGATCATGTTATTTATTTCTCTACCTTATTCGTTTATACTCGTTTTTTCCATATCTCTTTTGTTTGTTTTGATGTGACAAAAATAAACCGACTTTTTCAAACTCTTTGTTATCGGATTGTTATCTTTATGTTAATTGTTTGTCCATTGAGTTTCCGGTTTTGGATTTTTATCTTCTCTTGGTTTCCAATCATAGGTTCTTTTTATTTCTCCTCCATAAATAGAAGTTTGTTCTATTACCCAATAGTGTTACTATTTTCTCCATAATATTACATTTTAAATTATATATAAGTGTTTTATTTTGATATTGCAAAAATAACAGGAGATATTTTAATAATATGTTATCTGAATGTTATCCACTATTAAAAATAAGTTATTATATTTGCCACCATGATAAAAACAAAATATATAAAGATAATCACTATCATTAGTTTGATTTCCATATTTACAATGCAATTAATGTGGTTGTGCAATACTTATATACTTATTAAAGACAATATATACGAAGAAACCAATCAAATTTTATATAAGTCAATAGAAGAAGAAGCTATTATAAGACTTAATAAAACGCCAAAGGGAACAAGCATAAAAGGAGAATCAGCAACCGACAGTATTCCCGAAATCACTTACTTGGAAGAAGGACTCTATAACCTAGGTTATTATATCTCAATAGAAGACGTGGATTCCATCGCTTCCACTCTCCTTTTAGAACACAAAATAAGCAGTGACTTCACATTGAATCTTATAAATCCCAAAAACAAGGAGGTGCTTCAACAAAGCAAAAAAGAAAGTTTCCTGTCGTGGAGTGCCATCCATTCCAAAGAAATTCCTATCCGCACAGACCGGTCACAAGCTGTACAAATGATATTGATGAATCCGCATTGGAGCATATTTGCACGCATGGGAATCTTATTGCTGACTACAGCAGTTATGGTGGTATTCGCTTTCATCGGATTGTTTTACCAAATAAAAATCATCATCACAGAAAGGAAAATAGCCCAGCTAAAAGAAGATTTCTCCTACGCCATGATTCATGATATGAAAACGCCCATCAGCTCTGCCATCATGTGCGCCAGCAGGCTGCATAGCGGAAAACTGGATGATAAACCGGAGATAAAGAACCATTATTTCACCATTGTAGAAAGTGAACTGGAACATTTGTCGGCTCTTTCCAACAAAGTACTGACACTGGCAAAACTGGAACAGCACAAACTGGAGATGAATAAAAAAGATATTTCATTATCTCCCATGATAGAAGACTTGATTGAGAAATTTACTATAAAAACAGAAAAAACAATTCATTTTACTACACACTTAAAAACAGAAAAAGTATATGCCGATGAAGAGTTTCTGAAGGAAGCAATCAGTAATTTGATAGACAATGCCATAAAATATTCTAAAGAATCGGTAAAGATAAACATCAGTTCATCGAGCGATGCCAAACATGACATTATCAACATACACGACAATGGTATTGGAATTCCGCAAAAAGACCAAAAGAAGATTTTCGAGAAGTTCGAGCGTGCATCGGCCATCAAACGAACCCGGAAGGGAGGCCCCTCAGGATTCGGACTAGGACTTAACTATGTTTATCAAGTAATGGAAGCCCACGAGGGAAGAATATATATCAACAGTATAGAAGGAGAATTCAGTGAATTCAGCCTGTTAATACCTAAAATAATAGAAAACTATGATTAAATTATTATTAGTAGAAGATGATTCCACTTTCAGCTATATCATAAAAAATGAATTACAGGAAATTATTGGTGGCTATGAAGTGATAACCGCTGGTAACGGAGCGGAAGGATTGAAGGCTTGGGAAGAATATCATCCGGATATTATTATCTCGGATATTGACATGCCTGTAATGAACGGTTATCAAATGGTGGAACGCATCCGTGAAATGGACGGAGATATCCCTATCTTGTTTACTTCCACATTGACTTCTCCCAAAGATGTGAAAGAAGGATATAAACTAGGTGTTAATAATTATGTGAAAAAGCCCTTCGTGCCCGATGAACTCGATGCACATATACACGCCATTCTGAAAATGAAAGCAGGAATCAAATCACGAAATGAAAATGAGCATTATAAACTGGGACGTTTCACACTAGATGCCAAACATGCCACACTGCACAATGAAGACACCGGAGAAAAAAAAGTATTGACTGTACGTGAAGCAAAGATACTTCAGTTATTTTGTGAAAATATAAATGAAACAGTGGAAAGAAAAGCCATTCTAAGCCGTTTCTGGGATACGGAAGATGATTATTTTGCTTCACGCAGCCTGGATGTTTTTATCACGAAATTGCGGAAACTGTTGAAAGACGATCCGCTTATTGAATTAAAGAATATCCGGAGTATAGGTTATGCCCTGATAGTGACCTGAAAAAGTAAGATATGTTCATGGGCAAAGTAAGTTAACTTCGTTGGCAAAGTAAGTTAACTTACTTGCCCCTTGAAGTTAACTTACTTTTTTCACTTAATACGAGACCGATACCGGAATGCCGGAATCCTTTATCAATTTCCCTATTCTGTCCAATTCCTCATGAGTAGCCTTTTCCAAATCATGATCGGGTGTTTCGCGGTCGATGGTGTAAATCATCACCTGGCGGGGGGCGATCTCTTTCACCGTCTCCAGCCAGGGCAGCACATACCGGTCTGAAGTATTATCCACATCCTGCCCTTGATACTTGCCTTTCATGAACATGGTCTGAATAATCAGATTACCTTTGAAAGCTTTCATTCCTTCTATAATCTCCCGCACATCATAGTGCCCGGTCGGGCGGTCTGTCAACCGGATATAATCCGTATCAATGGTATCCAGTTTCAATATATTATTATCTATCTTATTCAATGCATCGAATACCTCCGGTTTGTGAATAAAAGTGGAGTTGCTCAACACACTCACTTTCGCCTGAGGAAAATATGTATCACGCAGTGCCAAAGTATCTTCTATAATTCCTGCAAATTGAGGATGAGCCGTCGGTTCGCCATTACCGGCAAAAGTCAGCACATCCGGTTTGGGACCATTCTGCCGCATATCAATCAAACGGGCTTCCAAAGCTTCACGAACCTGCTCGCGGGAAGGCAGTTTCTTCTTCGGACGATGATCTTCATTGAAACCACATTCGCAATAGATGCAATCGAAGGTACAAAACTTGCCGTCTTCGGGAAGAAGATTGATTCCTAAAGACACTCCCAAACGACGACTATGTACCGGACCGAAGATGGGAGAAGGATAAATGACTGTTGACATAGTTCTTTTTTCTGTTGATAACAGTGCAAAAATACGGAATGTTTTAATTAATCCTATCACAAAAAAATAATTCTACTCATCTTTCAACTCTTTTTCCCTTCCCTGCCCTCTTTCAAACAAAAAAGCAAAGGTAAATGGTAGTTTTGTTTTTCTTGATTCCATGAAAAGTTCATCGGCGGAAAAGACAGTTCCTTGTATGTCAGATTATCTTAACCAGGTGTGACCCTTGTTGTTTTTTGGAAAGACGTGTCCTTAGATTCATTTATATCAGTATGCCATACAAAACTCATCATATTGAGTTTTCTTCTGAAATTTATAGATTAGTCCTTTCTGTTATATTATTAATTTTATAATTTTGGCAGATTAATAAAATTGATCCTACAAAACCGATCAATCTTTAAATGAATGGAAAACACAGAAAAGATTATTATAGAACAATTGAAAGCTGGTGATGAACGGGCATATAAATATATTTATGACCATCATTATGTCTTTCTTTGCCATATAGCCTATGGATATGTAAGAGATCATTTTATAGCCGAGACAGTGGTTGGAGATACTATTTTTCATTTATGGGAGATTCGCGACTCTTTAGACATTACTGTTTCTATCCGTGCCTATCTGGCAAGGGCTGTCCGTAACCGCTGTATCAATCATTTAACTTTAACACATGAGAGAAACGAGGTTTCTTTATCTATAATCACATCATCCGAAAACACACCGGATAATGGTTTTATTATCTCGGACAAATACCCTTTAGGAATATTATTGGAACATGAGTTGGAAGAAACAATATTCAACTCCATTAGTAAATTGCCCAAGGAATGCAGGGCCGTTTTTGAAAAAAGCCGCTTTGAAGAAAAAAAATATGAAGAAATAGCTCAAGAGCTAGGCATATCCGTCAATACGGTTAAATATCATATAAAGAAGGCTTTATCTCAATTAAAATTGGATTTGGGTAAGTATCTTCTTATTCTTTTGCTACTTTTTTTGAAAATGAAGTGAGAAAAAAAGATTTTTGACTACCCTAAAATAAAAAATAACTGTCTCTACTTATAGAAACCATGATTAAGATGGAAGAGGAAAAAAAACATATTGATGAATTGATAGCAACCTACTTCGCTGAAGGATTGGACGTGGGTTCTTTGAAAGAATTGAAAAAATGGATTGCAACATCTTCGGACAACGAGAAGTATTTTATGCAACAACAAGAGTTGTGGTTCTCTGCCGTTGACCAAAAGGAAGCTCATTTATATGATAAGGAGAAAGCTTTTGAATTGTTTAAAACTAAAATTGGCAGACAAGGAGAAACCCAGAAAGTAATTCAGAAGAAATTCAAATTATCTATATTCTGGCAATATGCCGCAATTGTGGCCGCATTATGTGTCATCTCTTATTTTTCGTATTGGCGCGGAGGAGAGAAAGTAAAGGAACATTTTGCGGAAATTATAGTAGAATCTCCCTTGGGCTCCAAAACTAAACTTTATTTGCCGGATGGCACTTTGGTTTGGTTGAATGCAGGTTCCCGTATGGCATATTCGCAAGGCTTTGGAGTGGAAGACAGATTGGTAAAACTGACAGGTGAAGGTTATTTTGAAGTGAAGAGGAATGAAGAGCTTCCTTTTGCGGTACAGACAAAGGCATTGAAGGTGGAAGTCCTAGGAACGAAATTCAATTTCCGTGATTATCCCGAAGATGAAGAAGTCATTGTCTCCCTGTTGGAAGGTAAGGTCGTTTTAGATAATCTGATGCGAAAAGAGAAACCACTTTTTCTAATCCCCAATGAAAGGGTGGTTTTGGATAAAAAAAGCGGAAAGATGCAATTAGAGAAAGCTTTGGCAACAAATGCTTCTCAATGGAAAAACGGATATTTGTTTTTTGATGAAGAATTGCTGCCCGATATCGTAAAAGAACTGGAACGTAGCTATGGGGTGAAAATACAAATAGCCAATGATGCATTGAAGGATTTCCGTTTCTATGGCAATTTTGTAAGACGTGAACAAAGTATCACAGAAGTTATGGAAGCGCTGACAGCTACGGGAAAAATGCATTATAAGATAGAAGGTAACTGTATTACTTTATATTAAAAAGATAAATAAAGGATAATTTTGTGGATAGCTGAGGTCACTGGGATAGTGGCCTCAGTTGTTTTCAGGAGATTTTTTAGTTCTTTTTTATAAAAACTTTGTTTTTTGACTACCCTTCATGATATTTAAGCTGTCTGAAAGATAGAGAGGAGAAGAATTGAGAGTGTGGATGAATGAAATTTGAAATATTATATGGATTAAAAAACCGATTGTTTAACCTTAAAAAATAAAATGAAATGAATCAGGAAAAGAAAACTGGCTAGAGTGGCATTAAAGGGAAGATGATATAAAAAAAATCCGAAAGATGTACGAGATCTTCCGGATTGATAAAACATTCTTCTTTTCTGCATGAAAAGTGCGAAGAAAAGTTTTAAATGAATGATACAAAGGTAATAAAGTCATTTTTTTTAAAACTTAGTTTATTCAAAAATTAATAATCAATTTGATTTATTTATGAATTACAGAAAAAAGACTATCTTGACAGTCACGGCTTTATTATGTTTAAATGCTGGTCTGTTCGCCCAATCTGTAGCCTTGAATATAAAAAAGGTATCAGTCAAAGAGGCAATGAATGAACTCAAAAAAGAGAGTGGTTATTCTTTTGTCTATGTATCGGGGGATATTAACACCAATAAACAGGTAACTGTTAAAGCAAAACAATTGGATGATGCCATCAAACAGATTTTAGATGGACAGGAAGTCACCTATGAAATAAAAGGGAAAAATATTGTAGTAAAGAAAATAACAGCTTCTACTACAGGACAGAGCAAAAAAAACCGTAAGATTTCCGGTATTGTGAAAGATGCTCAAGGAGAACCAGTGATTGGAGCGAATGTGGTTGTAAAAGGAGACGAGCTGCATGGTGTCATAACCGATTTTGATGGAAACTTTACGCTGGATGTCCCTGAAAATGGAAGTTTTGAAGTTTCTTATATCGGATACTTGTCACAAACAATGCCGATAAAGGGGAAATCGACTTTTATTATAGAATTGAAGGAAGATACCAAAACCTTGGATGAAGTAGTGGTTATTGGTTATACCACTCAGAAAAAGGGATTGTTGTCAGGATCTGTGGAACACATGAAGATGGACGACCAGATGAAGACTATTCCTACTACTTCTGCCGGTAATTTGTTGGTGGGTAAGTTGGCCGGTGTCAATGTCAGTACACCGGGATCTATTCCGGGCAGTAATCCTGATATTACCATCCGTACGGTTTCCGCATGGACCCGAAAAGATGCAAATGGCAATGATATAAAGCAGCAGCCTGTGACTTATGTCATTGATGGAGTAGTACGTGGTGCGGGTGATTTCAATAATTTAAGTCCTAATGAAATTGATGATATTACGGTATTGAAAGATGCCGCTTCGGCTGCCATCTATGGTTCGCGTTCGGCCGGTGGTGTTATTTTGGTGACAACGAAAAAAGGGAAAGCCGGTAAACCGACTGTGAATTATTCTTATTCATATAGTATAGATACCCGTACCAAGAATTCGGACTTGACCAGTGCCATAGAAACAGGAGAACTCTATAACCGTATTAACGGCGATGCAGACCCTGCAGGCTGGGCATGGTCACAGGAAGAATTGGACTATTTCAAAAATATCAATGGAGGTTGGGGATATGACCAGCTAGATGAAGTATATCGCAATCCAACCACACAAACTCACAATATCAATGTCAATGGAGGTAATGATAAGATTCGTTATTTTGCAGCAGGTTCGTATGTACAGCAGAAGGGGTTCCTGGAACCGCTGAGCTATGACAAGTACAACCTCCGTTTGAATGTCACTGCCGATGTAACAGATGACTTCCAGGTACAGACAGGCCTTGCTCTGTATAATAATAAAAAAGGAAATGTAGCTGACAATGAAAATCCTTGGGATACTTACAAAAAATTGCGTATATGGCAACCGGATCAGGCTGTCTATACGGATAGCGGTCAATACATTGACTATGGATGGATCGGCAATGTAGGTGCCCGTGTAAAAGGTGGAAGCGGGTATAATAAAGAGGAGTATCTCAAGCCCCAAATGACTGTAAGCGGAACGTACAAAGCCCCATTTTTAAAAGGCTTGAGTGCAAAAATATCTTATAGCAAAAGCTGGACGAATGAAATCTCAAAGAAATTTTATACCAATTACGACATGATGACCATGAAAAGAAGCGGCCCTAACAGCCGCATCATGTCCACCAAGGATTCAGATATTATTGGTGTAAAAAGATCCAGTTGGATTACCAAGGATTATCTACAACGCAAATCCGGTTGGAGTGACGACCAACAACTGAACCTCCAGTTGAGCTATGATAACGTATTTAATGATGTACATCGGGTTTCCGGAACATTGGTTAGCGAGTGGTATGAAGGTGGCGGCGCTTCCGTATATGGCGGACGCGAAGGATTCCCCGTCTATACTACTGACCAATTCTGGGCTGCCAGCAGTGCACGTGCCGATACGTGGGGAGGCGGAGATACTGATTGGAAAGACGGACGTATGTCTTATATCGGACAGTTCAATTATTCGTATGCCGACAAGTATTTGTTCACATTCTCTTTCCGTGAAGACGGTTCTATGAAATTTGCTCCCGATAAACGTTGGGGATTTTTCCCGGCAGCATCGGCTGGATGGGTTGTTTCAGAAGAAAAGTGGTTTGATAAGAAATATGTGCAGCGTCTGAAAGTACGTGGTTCTGCCGGCCTCACCGGTGATGACTCTATAGGAGGATGGCAATGGCAGGAATCTTACAGAAGTGACAACAAGCATGCTTATTTCGGTACGAATCCTTCACGTCATGTGGGTTTGACTTACGGTTCGGTAGTGAATGAAAACATGACTTGGGAAAAATCACTCAGTTTTGATATAGGTGTAGATGTAGATTTTCTCAATCATTGGAATTTGTCTTTAGATTATTGGTATCGTAATACGTATGATATTTTGGATAACCGTGTGCTGTCTTTGCCTTCTACATTCAGTTTGTCCATGCCGGCAGAAAACTATGGTGAGGTTCACGCACAAGGCATCGACTTAAAGGTGGGCTACAACGGACAGACCAGCGATTTCTCTTATTTCGCCAACTTCACAGCCTCTTATGGTTGGAATGAAGTGACCACCAAAGATTATGCGGAAAACGCCAAATGGTATGATATTCCTGTAGGCAGGGCTCTTAACTACATTAAGGGATACAAATACGATCAGATCATCCGTACACAGGCCGATTTAGACGCCTTCAATGCCGCACACCCAGGTTATATCCACAAAGGTAAAGCTCCGGAATTGGGTATGATGGTATATAAAGATCTTTCCGGGCCTGATGGCACTCCTGACGGAATTATCGACTCTTGGGATCAAACAATCCTGCAAGACAATAATTTCCCGATAATTTATGGCTTGAATGTAGGTGGAAACTGGAAAGGTCTGAGTCTGGATATGATGTTTTCAGGCAGTTTGGGTGGATATAAATGGATGAAGGATTTGGCAGGCGGTGTAGAATGGAACCGTATGTGGAAAGACTGGTATGATGACAGTTGGTCTCCTGAAAACCCGAATGCCTCTTTGCCTAAACGCAAAAACAACGACCAGCCCAAGACTTATGATGAAGACAGTGATTTTTGGTTGAAGAAAAATAACTTCTTGCGCTTGAAATACTTAACTCTAAGTTATGAGTTACCCAAGCATCAATTCTATAGCAGTGTATTTGACAAAGTACGTCTATTCTTCACCGGAACAAACTTATTTGTGTTGAGCAGCTTCAATAACAAATATTACGATCCGGAAATAGGTGATGGCAATTCTTTCCCCGTTTCCCGTTCATTCAGTTTCGGTATAGATGTAAGTTTCTAAACTAATAAAAATTGTATTTATGAAGAAAAATATATTATTGTTGGGCTTACTGCTATTAGGAATGGGCAGTTGTAGTCTGGACTATGAGAATACAGGGGCTATTTCTCCTGATAATGTGTGGAGTAATAAAATCATGATTGATGGTTTTTTAAATGATATTTACGGACGCATGAATCCGGAATGGCCCAGAAACGCAAACAATACGGATGAAGGTATGAATATTCCAGGGCAAATGAGTGACTTTGCCCGAGGTATTTATACAGTGGAAGGACAAGGGCAGAAATTGGACTATGGGAATATTGACAAAATCAATTTCTTTCTGGACAAACTGGACAATGAAGTAACCGTGCTTGATGAAACGGAAAAGAAACAGATGAAAGGACAGGCCCTTTTCTGGAGAGCATGGGATTATTTTGGCAAGGTCAATACAGTGGGTGGAGTTCCTTTGATCCTTCACTTCCAAAACATACAGGATGTTCCTTCCTTGTTTGTATCACGTAATTCAACTTCTGAATGCTTCGATCAAATAGTAAAGGATTTAGATGAAGCCATCAGCTATCTGCCCGACAGCTGGGGAGCGGATGATTACGGCCGTATTGATAAAGGAGCTGCCATGGCGCTAAAGGGACGTATTCTTTTATACTATGCCAGCCCGATGTTCAACCCCAATAACGATGCAACCCGTTGGCAAACTGCCTATAAGGCAAACAAAGATGCCGTGGATTTTCTGAAGAGTGTAGGAAAAGGATTATACGAAGGTAAATTTGAAGATATCTGGTACGACGAACAGAATTGTGAAGTTATCATGGTAAACCAATTTTATTATCCAGATCATGCTCTTGACCAAAAGAACATCCGTCCTCAACCTCTGTCAAGAGACGGAGCCGATGATAATCAAGCTATCTTGTCATTGTTGATGGCGTATCCTAAAATTGATGGAAGCAAACTTGAGCTGGATGTAAACCGTCTGTCCGACCCTGCTTACAATGAACAGTTTATGACAGACTTTTATACCAACCGAGACCCTCGTTTCCATGCTACTATCTTCTGTCCGGGTACTGTTTATCCTACTAAAGAGCCGCTATTGAACGGAGGGAAAAGATATTGGAACACGTGGAAGATTGTGCCGATTGATGGTGACATTATGTATGGTTCTATGATAGATGATGAACTGAATACCAACATTGGTGGAGGAAAATCCGGTTATTTCCAGAAGAAGGGGGTAGATATCAATCTGACTAAGGCTACTATTGATCAAGCGGAAACAGATTGGATTGAGATTCGTTTTGCTGAAGTGCTGATGAACTATGGTGAGTGCGCCAATGAATTAGGGAAAACCGATGAAGCACTGGATGTGCTGTATCAGATTCGTAAACGGGCAGGCATTCTTTCCGGGACAGGCCATTATGGCATCACAGCCACTTCCCAAGAAGATATCCGGGAAGTCTATGTAAATGAACGGTTTATTGAATTTGCTTATGAAGGCAGACGCTGGAATGATTTGCGTCGCTGGAAACGTTACGACATCTTGAATAAGATGAAACACCGTTCCATACTGTACCCGGTTATTAAGGATAATGCCAATATAGAAAACTTTGACTGGACCAGTGATATGTCGGATTCCGCCGTACGGAAAATGTTCCGTTTCGATTATATCGAAAATCTGGACCGTACGGAAACTGATTTCTTTAATCTGAATGAGAAATATATGTTCTATCCGATACATAAGGAAGTCATAGACCGCAACTCCAAAATAGAACAAAATAAAGAATGGGGTGGTACTTTCGACCCTTTAAATTGAATGTAGTTTATTCATAAATCGTCAGTTGAATGTAGAAGGCTGCATCAAATCAGATAAAACTGTATTGAATGCAGCCTTCCATATATAATGTATATCATGAAGAAAATAGTTCTCCCTCTTATGGCGGCATGCTCATTATTGTGTGCCTGCAATTCGGGTGTATCAAAGTCATTTAAAACAGATTATTTCGGTCTTGATGTTGATGAGCGTGGCTATATTGTAGGTATGTGGAACCTCACACGCGACAGCCGCAATTTTAGTCCTGCCGACCAACCTTCACCTCTGCTCTCATTATATGATGAAGACGAGAAACGTTATTATTATCCGCAAAAGGCCAATTATAGCAATAGCAGTAAACAGTATCGGCTGGAATACGAAAACGGTTCAGTAGCAACCGTACGGTTGGAAGCGAAAGACAAGTATTTCAAACTGAAACTGGAAAGCCTGGAACCACGCAATGGCATTGACGGGGTGCAATGGGGAAGTTTTTATACAAATATCAGTAACCTGTTGGGAGACATGATTGGAGTAGCACGCGATACCTCGGCAGCGGTTTGTTATGCCATCGGCGCTTTGGCTTTAGATGACAATACGATAGGAGGTGAATCACGTTTCACTTCCGAAACAGGTGCTGGCGGTTACATTGCCCACTCACCCGATCCGGTAAACCACCCGTTGCCACTTACTTTGCATGAAGGACAACAATTCACATTAGGAGGCGACGGATACAATGATGTAGCTTTTTATAATAAAAAAGAATCTTTCTACCGTATGCTTTATGGAAGTACGGCAGGAGTGGATTGCAACGGACGCATTCATATCCGCTATCATTCACGCGACCGCAGGAAAGGAAAAATGATTTATTCTCCGGAAGGAGTCCCGGTTTTTGTAAATAACGAACCCAACCATTTGATGCGGCAGGACGTTCCGGAAGCTGATTTCATCGGCTCATCCATCGCCTTGTGGGGAAGCCCCGACAGTACAGCCTTAATGGATGTAATTCAGGACATTGTGTTAAAAGAAGGACTGCCCTACCCTACTTTCCAAGGAAAATGGGTGAAAGACCCTTCAGCTTTTATGCCGGATGTAAGGACTTATGGCAACTTGTATGACAGTATCGCTTCTTATGTCAAGCAGATGGGATTGCGTGTAGTACACGCCTATGATCATCCTTTCCTGAACCCAGACCGTGGAAATGGCGGTTATCTGGACGGGGTAAACCAAGAACGCAAGCCTTTTCATTTTACAACGGGAGATCTCTCACACCGTGAATATGCCGACTTACTGGCCAAAGACGGATTGATATTGGGACGCACCAGCATCACCAACTCCATGGCCCCGGGAACCAAAGATTGCAGTCCGGTTCCTTCGGACAGTGCTTGTATCCAGCATAGGCGGTTTCTCACTGAAGATATGTCGGCAACCGATACGTTGATTTATATAGATGATCCTACCCACCTGGAAGAAATAGCCTGCTGGGAAGGACACTGCAAAGAACTGAACATGGTGAAAATAGGCAAAGAACTGATACATTATTTGGGTGTTTCCACAACAAAACCTTATCGTCTGTTGAACGTGACCCGCGGTTATTGGAATACAGTGCCTGCCATCCATGCCAAAGGAGATGCTGTGGACAAAATGCAGGTAACAGTAGGCTGGGCTTATCAAGGTTTAGTTCCTAACTTGGAATTACAGGATGAAATAGGTCGTCATTATGCCGATTTAGCCAAGAATAGCGGGTTGGGAATGTACGATTTCGACGGGCAGGAATTTTTATTCCACAGTGGTTTTGGCTCTTATTCCGTGAAACGTTTCTGCCGCAGTATGTTTGATCAAGCAAAGAAATATAATTTGCCGGACATTCGTTTCACCGGGGCTACCTTGTCCGAAGGCTCCTGGCATTATCAAAGCGTCTGGAACGTAGGCGGCGGAAAGAATATTTATGATGCCGATTTACGTGTATGGGGCAGTACAACTAGCCAAGGCAAAGATTTGCGTGATGTGACGTATGCCAACTTCTTTCCGTCTTCATTCGGAGCTAATTTCCCCATAAGTGCTAATTCTACGGTAGAGCAATATGAACATATTGAAGCTACAGCAGTGGGATATGGCGCAACTTATGCCTTGACTCTTGGTCAAAAAGATGTAGAGAGTTGTCCTCAGAAATATGCCATCTTCCACGCCATCCGTACTTGGGAAGAAGCGCGCCGCGCCAATGCCTTCCCTACCCATATACGCAAGTTATTGCAAAATCCATCCTTAAGCTGGCGACTGGAAAAGAAAACTGGAGACAAGGGCTGGACTCTTTATCGTATGGAAGAAAAAAAGAAGGTTGAATCATTCGATTTACTACCTCAAGATTGAAAAATCTTGTAATACCGGTATCGTATGTGTTTTTTATAATTTAATTGATAGAATAATGAAGAATATTATAGTCTTAGTCCTCTGTGGCTTGATTAGTGGGAGTACACATGCAAAAGTTAAACCCATTGTACATTATAATTTCGGGAAAGCAGGGAATGTCACTTATGCTGTGGCTCCCGAAGAAGTAACTCCAGTAAAAGGAACAGGAAGTTTATCATCTGTAGGACGTCCATTGTTCTACGCTGATGCTCCCAGCGACAAAGCAGCCAAAGGGCAAGGTTCCATTTTGTTTGGCGGAAAAGAGGACGGTTATATTGCCTCATCATCATTTGGCTCCGCTACCGGGAATCAAGTGTTGGAAGTATGGGTAAAAGCACGCGGTACAAAAGGTGACCGGCAAGTAGTGGTAGCTAACGGCAACGACAAGGCCGGATATACGATTGCACAACAGGGGCAAAATTGGATATTAGTTTCCGGAGGATCGGGAGTCGTTAAAATAGGTGAGGTAGTGAAAGGACAATGGACTCATTTGGCCGCCATTGTTGATAATGGACAAGGTTCTGTATGGATGAATGGTAAGAAAATAGAAACATTCCGCCCAACAAAAGAACTGACCAACAATTTTTCTATAGCTGTATCCGATGAAGAAAAAGATTTTTTTCATGGAGAAATATATGAGATCCGATATAGTACCTTTACTAAAGGAGAGTTCAAGCCGGAGGCTGATTTCCTTTTGAACTATAAAGTCTTAAAACAGAAAGACGAGAACCGCAAAGCAGAACGGAAAGCTTTGGTTAATCAATTGCAGACTCCGGGGCTGGGAAAGGAAATTGTCACTGATTTATCGGAAGAATTACAATCCAAGGATTGGTTGATTCAAGCAGTGGAAGAACCTTGCCGTTTATTGGTGAAGAAATCGGAAGACGGAATGAGTTCCATGTTCCAACTAAATAATGGACTGGTTTCAAGAACTTTTTATGTAGCGGACAATATGGCATGTGTCGGTTATAAAAACTTGTCGAATGGCGCCGAATACCTACGGGCTGTAAAACCCGAAGCGCGTGTTTGCCTGGATAGTGTCTGGTATGAAGTAGGTGGTTTGAAAGAACAACCTGAGATGTCTTATCTTCTGAATAGCTGGTATCCTCAATTGGAAGCCTCTCAACAAGCTTTTACTCTGCAAAAGGTGGAGACAGGGCTACCCTTGAAGCGTTACCCGTGGACACCTAAATACAATTCCATTACTACCGATTGGCCTGCAAAAGGATTGCGCGTCGAAATGACTTTCGTTCCTACAACCGGAATGTCTGATGTAAAAGATGTGGAAGTGCGGGTCAATTATGAACTATACCAAGGAATGCCTGTTATGGCAAAATGGATAGAAGTGGTGAATAAAGGAGAAAAACAGATGTTACTTAATGACATGGAATGTGAAGTGCTGGCTGTCAATCAAGATCAAGTAGAACGGATGCATGTAGAAAGCGATTTCTCATTTGCACTGGTCAATGCCGATATGCAGGGCAGTGCGTTGATGCACTACAACGGCACGCCTAAGGCATATCACGTAGGAGGATCCACTACCAAATGGACAGTTGACAAGGAGTACAATACCTGGGCAAGTCATAACCAGGCAGAGGACAGATTCCTGAATTTTCCACATCATTGTTTATTGTTGAGCAAATTGCCTATGGGACCTTATACCAAGATAAGTAAAGAACAACCGTTTAAATCGTTTGTCACTTTCGAATTATTGCAAGATAATGATGATCGTGAGCGAAAAGCCTTAGGCCATCGTCGTCTATATAAGAAATTGGCCCCTCAGGTGACCGAGTCTTTGATTAGCGGCGGCATCACTTCGCATGACGAGAACAAACTGAAAACGTTCATAGACCAGATGGCGGAACTGGGCATGGAACGTCTGGACATTATGGCATGGCCGGGTATCAGCCATGACAATCTGGATTCCGCCTATGTGCAGCACTGGCGTAAAATAGCTGCTTATGCCAAGGAACGCGGCATTATCATGGGAGGATATGAACTGCAAATAGCTTCCCGCGGACGTGGAAAAGAGGTGGACTGTGTTCATCCTGAGACCGGAAAACAGGGAAGTCTTTTTGGACAAAGTGTTTGTATTGCCAGCGAATGGAAAGATTCTTATTATAATAATATGTGGGAGTTCTATGACCGGACAGGATTGAAAAGTTACAATATGGACGGTCCTTATCATGGCGATCCTTGTGCATCAACCGAACATCCCTATCACACGGGACTTAAGGATTCTCAATGGCAACAATGGAAGACACAGGTAGAAGTATTGCATGAATTGCAACGTCGCAATATCTTTATTCCTATTCCCGACTGGTATTTCCTCAACGGGCAGTGTGCGACAGGTATGGGCTATAGAGAGGCAAGTGCCAACCTCACCCCACAGCAACAACTCCTGTTAGGACGGCAATATATTTATGACGGAACTTGGCACAAGATTCCTACTATGGGCTGGATGACATTGCAATTAGTAGGTTTCTACACAAATGATCCTCGGGTAGGATTAGAACCGTTGTGTGAAAATATAGACCGCTATGAACAACAATTGATACAATTCCTGGCTAGTGGCTGTATGTTAACGATCCGTGGAAACCGCTTATATGATACACCGGAAACAAAGGCGATGGTATTGAAATGGATTAATTGGTTCAAGAAATACCGTGATATCCTGACTTCCGATATTATTCATGTCAGCCGTCCTACAGGTCGTGACTTAGACTGCATGATGCACGCTAATCCTTTTATTGATCATAAAGGTATGATTGTTGTATTCAATCCGACAGAGAGTGATATAACCAAGGAAATGAAATTACCATTATATTATACCGGATTGAAAGGTAAGGCTTCGGTGGTCACTGAGGACGGAATCAAAAAAACATATCAACTGAACAGCAAGGAAGAACTGGTTTTGCCCGTAACTGTAAAAGCAGGAGGAACGGTTTGGTTCCTGATAGAGGAATAACAGGACGTAATCCTTAAAATATTCAAAAAGACAGTATAACAACTACCCTCAGGCAGGGTATTACTGTCTTTGTAAATAGAAAGAGAACATTTAGTGGATTTTAGATATATACATAGTTGTTGTCTTAAAAGTATCAGTTATTCAATCGGGTAATAGTTTTTGATGAAGGTAAAAGATTGTTTTCTTTAAAAATAAAAAGTATGAAACTAAAAAACATTGTAGCAATTCTATTATTATGTAACACGCTACCTACGTTCTCCCAGCAAGTATGGACGCCCGACAATGGTGATGGAACATTTACCAACCCCATCATGTGGGGAGACTGGCCCGATCCGGATGTAATCCGTGTGGGCGATGATTTTTATTTCGTTTCTACCAGCATGCATTATGTACCGGGCTGCCCCATAGCCACTTCCAAAGATTTGGTTAATTGGAAGATGGCCGGATATGCGGTAGAGCGTTACGATGAAGATCCACGTTTTGATTTGAAAGGAGGCAGTCTTTACCTGAATGGTTCATGGGCTGCATCTATACGGCATCATAATGGCAAATTTTATGTAGCATTCTGCACTCCCAATGGCTGGGGTATTGAAAATGGTCATTTGAATCATAATCCGGATAATTCAAAATGGTCATTGACGGAACGTCCGGGGTATATGAGATTGAAAGCTTCGCTAGCCAAGAATCTGCCAAATGCCAGAAATACCTTAACACAACGGGTGCAGGGCCCCAGTTCTCATGCCACAGTAGAGATGGATGTTACAGGACTGAAAGATAGTAATACAGCCGGATTTGGAATATTTGAATTCCCTTATGCTTATGTTGCCGTAAAACAGGAAAATGGTATGAGGAAGATTATTATGTGCAATGATGGAAAGATAATTGAAACGGCTGTCGGAAATTATACAAAGGACAAACTTTGGATCAGGGAACGAGCCACTGACAAGGACTTCACGACACGCTTCTATTATAGTACAGATGGAAAAGAATTTCATCCGATAGGGAATGTCCTGAATATGGGACTTGGTCTGGTGTGGACCGCCAACCGTTTTGCCATGTTCAATTTCTCTACCGAAGAAAGCGGAGTAGACGGATATACCGACTTTAACTGGTTCCGCTTTGCCGGGAAATAAGTAAGGATATATATTTTGATGTGGCTTTGAATGAACTTAAAATGACTACCCTGTCAAAGATTTTACCTGCCATTTTTATATATGAAAGTATTCATTCACTAAATAGATAAATTAAAACAGTATGAAAAAGATACATTTTTCAAGGTAAGTATGGCCTAAAAAGAACATTTTGTTTATGATCTTTTCCTGTTTATTATCGCAAGTTTAGTTCTGCCGACAAGCCATTGCCATTATTTTCATTATAAATTAAATAGAGAATACGATGAAAAATACTGTGATTTTGTGTGTTTATTTTGTTTTTAGTTTCATGCTGGCGTCCTGTAAAAAGACGCCGGCATCAAACGATTATACTGTTTGTGTCAATAAGTTTGTCGGCACAGGAGGAAACGGACGGGTAACTCCGGTAGCTTCCGTACCTTTCGGAATGATGCAGTTGGGAGCCGACACACGTCCTTCCGGTTCTGGATACCATTACGATGATTCCACAATTTTAGGATTCAGCCATTTGCATAAAAGCGGTGGAGGATGCGCCGACTTTCAGGATATTCTTTTCATGCCACTGCCTGGTGGAATAGTGACGGACACGATACAAGAAATCCGTCCGCTACAATTCCAGTCAGTTTTCAGTCACGACAGTGAAATGGCAACTCCGGGATATTATAAAATAGACTTGTATGATGGCACACTGTCGGTGGAACTTACAGCCTCCCGCCGATGCGGTATGCAGCGATATACTTATCAGAACGCGAAAAACAAGTCTGTTCTTGTCGATCTGGAATATGGTTCGCAATGCGCATGCACCATCCAACCGGCACACGATGTGGATACGGTTTATTCCTCATTTATCGAGCAAGTGGATGCACATACCATCAGGGGATATCGAAAATCTAACGGATGGGCATACCATCAGCAGATTTATTTTTATACTACTTTCTCCACTCCGATACGTTCCACTGCTTTTTATGTAGATAATTTGCCGGTGAAGGAAAAGAAATCGGTCTGTGGCGAAAATGTAAAAATGCTGGTGAACTTTGAAGACAATAAGAATGAACTGGTAATAAAGACGGCCATTTCGGGAGTGGATATGGAAGGCGCCCGTCAAAACTGGTTGGCAGAAGCTGATGGAAATGATTTTGAGAAGACACGCACGGAAGCCAGCCGGGATTGGAATAAAATTCTGTCGCAAATAGAAGTACGGACTACAGACGCGAAAAAGAAAGAATTGTTCTATACTTCCTTGCACAATGTGATGCTTTACCCCATGCTCTCTTCGGATGTGGACAATCGTTTTCGTGGTCCCGACGAACAAGTGCATCAGACTGACGGATTCGATTATTACGGTGCCGTAATCGGACTTTGGGACACATTCCGAGCAGCTTGTCCACTGACGGCAGTTTTACATCCGGACATTATGCTGGACTATGTTAAAACAGCATTGGAGCATTATAAATATGCCGGACAACTTCCTATCTGGACATTGGCAGGAATGGAAACTTATCAGATGATCGGAATACATTCGATGCCTCTGATAACCAATTGCTTTATGAATGGGATAAAGGACTTTGACACTAAACAGGCATTGGAAGCAATGGTACATTCGTCCATGAAGGACACTTGCGGTTATTCCATGGGATATTTTGTGGGACTGAAGAATTATAAGAAGTATGGATATGTGCCTTGCGACTTGGAGATGGAAGCGACAGCCCGCACACTGGAATATGCTTTTGATGACGAGGCGACAGCCCGTTTCGCTTCGTTGACAGGAGAGACAGAGACAGCGGTTCTTTTTCATCAGCGTGCACAGAATTACCGCAATGTCATTGACCCGGAAACTCATCTGGCAAGAGGCAGAGACAGTAAAGGCGGATGGCGTACCCCTTTCCATCCTTTACGCTCGGAGCACCGTAAAGATGATTATTGCGAAGGTAATGCCTGGCAATGGACTTTTTTTGTACCTCACGATGTAGAGGGACTTGCCGCAATCATGGGTGGGAAACAGGCATTGGAAGCACGGCTGGACTCTCTTTTCACCAAGTCTTCCGCAGTACATGGAGACGACGTATCCGGCGACATTTCAGGACTAATAGGACAATATGCTCATGGAAACGAGCCAGGGCATCATACTATTTACATGTATAATAAAGTAGGGGCGCCACATAAGGCGCAAGGTTATGTACACAGAGTCTTGAATACGTTGTATGACAATACTCCGGAAGGTATTTGCGGTAATGAGGATACCGGACAGATGAGTGCATGGTATGTATTCAGCTCATTGGGCTTTTATCCCATGAATCCGGTTTCGGGACAGTATGAACTGGGGACTCCTTCTTTTGAAAAGGCGGTAATCCATCTTCCTTCGGGCAGGGATTTCAGCATAAAGGCAGAAGGGCTTTCGGAACAGAATTACCTGGTGGAAAGCGTATGGCTGAATGGAGTGAAACTGGAACGGACCTACATCACTTTCCAGGAATTGCTGGCAGGAGGGGAACTAGTATTCAAGATGGAACAAGCCCCTGCGGATAAGAATAAATAACCATAAAAAACAGAACGACATAAGACGAAAGATTTTATGGCTGGCAGGAATAACCATGCCGTTGGGTTGGTGCTTAAAAGTAAAAAAACAAGTATAATGAGAAAAGGACTTCTTCAACTTTTATTTTTTGTAGCATTGAGTTTCTCGGCTACAGCTCAAAACAAAGAATATCATGTGTCGGCACACAGCGGCAATGATACAAATGCGGGTTCTGTGGAACAACCGTTCAAAACGATTTCCGCTGCAGCACAAGTTGCCATGCCCGGCGATGTCATTACAGTGCACGAAGGTGTCTACCGAGAGCAAGTGGTTCCTCCACGTGGAGGTACTTCCGACAAAAAACGGATTATTTATCAAGCAGCCTCCGGTGAAAAAGTAGTGATTACAGGCTCCGAACCGGTAAAAGGATGGATCAAAGTACAGAACCAGACTTGGAAGCGGACACTTCCAAATTCGTTCTTTGGCGATTCTAATCCGTTTGACGAACAGATTTACGGCAGTTGGTACCGTGGAAAAGGAAAGCCGAACCATACAGGCAGTGTTTATCTGGACGGAAAACGGATACGGGAAACCTTTACCATGAACGAGGTGCTGGAACCGGCAAAAGAACAGTTGAAATGGTATGCGGAAGCGGACGGAAATGGGGGACCTGTATTGATGAATTTTGAATGGATACGTCCCTCTCAAGGAAAACAGATGACTTCCATGCAAGCTTCTGTTGAAGGAGGTGATCAATCTGTCTGCATAGCAATCGTCAACCGCTGGCCTTTCGGATATTTAAAAGATAACTCGATACTACATTTTGACCAAGTGGATTTTGGTGAGAATTCGGATACGCTCTATTTCCAAGCAGCCACTCTAGCAAAAGGAGGTATTGTGGAAATGAAGTTGGACAATCCGAATGGCGAATTACTGGGAACAGCCATGGTTACCAATACGGGTGACTGGGAGCAGTTCTCGGTGTTTCCATTAAAGATGAAACGCTCGCTTTCAGGAAAACATTCGGTGTGCTTTACATTGAAAGCCCCTGCATTGAAAGTGGATGGTGAAACGACTATCTGGGCACAATTTCCGGAAGGGACAGATCCTAATGCATCTTCCGTAGAAATAGCCGTTCGCCCACAAGTGTTTTATCCCGATAAAACGGGAATAAACTATATAACGGTGCGCGGTTTCATTTTAGAAAATGCAGCAACCAATTGGGCACCGCCTTCGGCGGAACAACCGGGACTGATAGGTCCCCGCTGGGCGAAAGGATGGGTGATTGAAAACAACATCATCCGCAATTCCCGTTGCTCGGGCATCTCGTTGGGACGTCCTACCTTCGGCCACGCGCACCATTACCAGCAAATGCCTCCACGGATTTATGCCGAACCGGAAGGCGGACAGACGGTGAAGCAATTGGCGGACTATTTTGAGAACGCCTCATGGACAAAAGAAGAGGCAGGATTTCATGTGATACGTAATAACGAGATTTATGAATGCGGACAAGCAGGTATTGTGGGATGCAGCGGAGGGGCTTTCAGCCTGATTGAAAAAAATGAAATACATGACATTTGTATGGGAGAGACTTTTGAAGGCGATGAAATGGCAGGCATAAAATTGCACTTCGCCAATGATGCTGTTTTAAGGAACAACCATATTTATCGTACCATCCGAGGACTTTGGCTGGACTGGGGTTCACAGGGAATTCAAGTGACAGATAATCTTTTTCATGACAATGATGTGCAGGAAGATATATTTGTAGAGGTATGCCATGGGCCTATCCTTATAGCCAATAATATTTTGTTGTCGCACCACTCGTTGAATTTGTCACAAGGCATTGCCTGTATTCATAATCTGATTTGCGGAGAAATAACAGGCGGGCAAGACCGTTGTGCCGGAGGGCGATTGACTTTTTATTATAAACCTCACGGAACGGTTTCTGTCGGTAAAGCTCCGAATCCCGGAGGGGATTTGCAGTGGTACAACAACCTGCTGACAGGACGTGCTTCTTTTGACAAATGGGATGACCCCGGTCTTCCTATCAAATACAACGGCAATGTGTTCCCCCATCCTTTTTTCAAACCGGAAGTGAAACTGACAAAGAAAGCGGACGGCTGGTATTTGTCCATGAATGTAGCTTTCAATCATAAAAATAAAGAAAAGCGCAGGCTGGTGACTACCGCTACTTTGGATAAAGCCATAACGCCTAACCAAGCTTTTACCAATCCGGATGGCAGTTTTCTGAAAGTGGATACCGACTATAAAGGCGTGAAGCGCGCCAACAATCCTTTTCCCGGACCTTTTGAAATAAAGAAAGCAGGAGAATATGAATGGAAAGTATGGCCAAACACTGCCGTTGGTAAAAAGAACTGGTAATGTTATAAAATAAGAACAGAAAAAGAAGTAATAATTTGTGGGAAACGAAATTCGCCATTAAAATAAAAAATTAATAGAATGAAGAAAATAATAATAGGAAGCCTTATCGGTATAGGATTGTTTTTATCTTCTTGCACAGAAGATAAAAGTATAATACATGTATGTACTACAAAGACGGAAAGTTGGGTACATGAAGAATCCGGTGAATCCCTTCCAACTGATGAAGAAGTACAAATTACGATCAATACTACAAAGGAAGGACAGGCTCAAGTGATAGAAGGTTTTGGGGCATGTTTCAATGAACTGGGATGGACTTCATTAAGTTTATTATCCGAAGCTGACAGAAATTCTATAATGAAAGAACTCTTTCAGCCAGATTATGGAGCTTGTTTCACTGTTTGCCGCATGCCTGTAGGAGCTAATGACTTCTCAAGGGACTGGTATTCATATAATGAAGTAGCTGGAGATTTTGAGATGAAACATTTCTCTATAGAGAATGACAAAGAAACTTTGATACCTTTTATAAAAAAGGCACGCAAATTTCAACCGAATCTTAAACTATGGGCTTCTCCATGGTGTCCGCCTTCATGGATGAAATATAACCAACATTATGCATCTGCTTATACAGGAGAAGAATATAACGAGAAATATCGTAATGGACTGCCCAAAGATAAAGTAGGTTATGAAGGAACGGATATGTTTATTCAGGATTCAAGGTATATGAAGTCTTATGCACTTTATTTCAAGAAGTTCATCAGATCTTATTCGGAACAAGGCATACCGATATTTGCCGTCATGCCACAAAATGAATTCAACTCGGCTCAAATATTTCCCAGTTGTTGTTGGACAGCAAAGGGACTTGCCAAGTTCGTAGGGCAATATCTCGGACCTGTCATGAAAGAGGAAGGAGTAGATGTGATGTTCGGCACCATGGAACGGGCCAATACATCACTTATAGACACTTTATTGCAAGATCCTAAAGCCGCGCCTTATATTAAAGGAGTGGGATTTCAATGGGCAGGTAAAGAAGCAATAGGCGATATACATCGCCGCTATCCAGAACAACTGTTGCTACAAACTGAGCAGGAATGTGGAGATGGAAAGAACTGCTGGGAAGGAATGCTCCATTCATGGGATTTACTGAAACATTTTCTAGAAAATGGTGTGTCCATTTATGATTACTGGAACATATCCTTACAGGAAGGTGGAATAAGCAGATGGGGATGGGCGCAGAACTCTTTGGTGGTGGTCAATACGGAAACAAGGACTTACCGCTATACGTATGAATATTATCTGATGAAGCACTTCAGCCACTTTATAAAGAGAGGAGCAGTCCGCCTGAACCTGTCGTCGGGAACGATCGGAGACGCACTTGCTTTTTTAAATACTGATGGTAGTATCATTTTGTTGTCTATGGAGAAAGAAGGCAGAAACAAAAATATGATTGTAAACATAAATGGCAAACAGAAAAAAGTTTTCTTAAAAGCAAATAGCTTGAACACTTGGAGTTTTAAATAAAAAGAAATATACTTTCTCACTGCCCCTTATACTGGTTTTACTATCATATAAGTACGGGCAGCAAAAAAGATTCTCATTTTAAATTTACTAAATCATTATTATATCATGAACAAACAAACATTATTAGCAGGCTGTATCAGCCTGTTTTCACTGGCTATGCAAGCACAAAACTGGTTACCGCAACATCGGAATCCGGAAGTGGAATTTAGGATGTTGGGATGCAAATATGAAGGTTCTCATCTGAAAGAGTGCCAACCTTTAACTCCTGATTCTAAAGATTGGAGTATAAAAATAGTTCCAGATGCGGTAAAGGGAGGAAAACAATACATCTTTGAAGCCAAACGTGCCATGCAGGATGTAGGAGTTGCCGTAGCTTTCGACCAATATGACTGGTGCAGTGATAATTATATAATGATTCCCGCCGTTGTGTACAATGGTAATCGCCAACGGATTGTAAACCGCGATTATGCTACGGGACTTGATAAATCGGACTACCGGCGTAAGGACTTGGCTCTAACTTCTAACCCCATTCCCCAACTTTCTCCCGAATTTGGAGCCAAATCACGCCTGGAAGTTAATGTCAGTAACACCGCCACTCCGGTCATTGCTTATTTTGATCGTAAAGACCGGACAGGAACATTCCTCTTTACCGATCAAGGCATAGACTGGATGGGAGAAATAAAAGATCATGCATTGATTGTTGAAGAGTCAGCAGACAGAAGTGTGGCAAGCATGGTAATCAGTGCTCCGGGAGTAAGAGAGTATAAACCTGAATTTATAGGCTTCAGCCCCAGTCCGGATCGCGGAGTATCGGTAAAGCCCGGTGACAAGATTGTCATCCGTATAGAGAAAGTCGGATTTAAGGCAAATGATGTTCCGGAATTACTTTCCCGTTTCATGAGTGAACGGAAACTGCATACAGTGGAGCAAACACCGCGCAACCTTATGCCGATGAGCGAAGTACAGACCCGCATGGTGCGTAATATAGAAGGACGATATCATGAAGGGAAGAAATGGCAGTATTATTGCCCGGAAAATGCTGACTGGATGTCTTATGGTTGGATAGGCGGGTTGATAAGTACCTACCCGATGCTGGCTTTGGGAGATGACTTCCACTTGCAGCGTGTCAAGAATACCTTTAATTTCGGACTGTTGAATGGATATGGCAAAAGCGGATATTATTATGATGTACTGGGAGCTGATGGCAAGGTTGTGTATCGGGATGGAGCAAAATTGAACCCGGGAATCGGACTGACCCGTAGAAATGCAGATGTGCTTTATTGGATGGTGAAACAATTCATGCTATTAAAGAAGCAAGGCAAACAAACTGCTATCTTACTGGAATGGGAGAAGCAGATAAAAGGCTTGGCAGATGCGTTTGTCAAGACATGGAATTCAAAAAAGACATGGGGAAATTATCTGGACATAGAAACCGGAGAAGTAGCCGCATATAACACTACAAGTGGGGCGATGGCAGTTGGTGGATTGGCATTGGCATCTGTCTATTTCAATGATCCTTCCTACTTGGAAGTAGCCTGTCAGGCGGCATCAGCTTATTATGATAGCTTTGCTTTGGTAGGCTTTACGTCAGGCGGATGTGGAGATATCCTTCAAAATGCAGATTCGGAAACTGCCGCTGCATTTATGACCTCACTAATGACCCTTTATGAAATAACTGAAGATGAGACTTATCTGAAACAATCCGCCGATCTTGCCAATCTGTGTGCCACTTGGACTGTTTCATTCCCTTACCAATTGCCTGCAAATACGCCATTAGCAAAATTGGGTGCCAACTTGACTGGAGCTGTTTGGGCAAGTACTCAGAACAAACATGGTGCTCCCGGCTTCTGTACCCAGTCCGGAGATGCGTTATTCAAATTGTACCGTACTACAGGAAATGTTCTTTATGCCGATTTGCTGCGCGACATTGTCCATGCCCATGCAGAAGGTGTACAACCCAATGGAAGAATAACCGAACGCCTGACTTACTGTGATGCCGATAGCCGTGGATCGCGCGGAGATGGCGGCTGGACTGGATGGACTGAAACGAATGGTGCTTTGATGGCATTGGAAATTCCCGGCATTTATGTTCGTACCGATTTAGGAAAGGCTTATACATTTGACCATGTAACGGTGGAAGAAATCAAAAAGGTAGGCAATGATACAAGAATGGTACTCCACAATCCGACAGAATTCGATGCTACAGTAACTATTTTCTCAGAGAATGAAGAACAAGCAAAAAAGCCGCTAGGAGACAATGCTTTTCTGGATTGGAAACAGAAAGTGACAGTGAAAGCTGGAAAAAGAACGACAGTGAAAATCAAATAAAACAACAATTATTTATTGAATATGAAAACGTTTTCAGTAATAGTTATGATGGCTGTTACAACCTTGTTTTCAGGTTGCAGCCTAAAGAAGGAAATAGAAGCAACCGTGGCCAGCCATCCAAAAACATTCTGTAATCCGTTGAATCTGGATTACCGCTTTATGATTATTGAAGGTGGCGATGGTATTCGTGAAGCGGCAGATCCGGTAGTAGCGCATTATAAGGACAACTACTTATTGTTTGCTTCCAAATCATCCGGTTATTGGTATTCCAAAGATTTTGTGAACTGGACCCATGTAATCATCCCCGATTCCGTATTGCCCATAGAGGATTACGCACCGGCTATTTTTGTACATAAGGATTATGTATATTACGTTGGTTCTACACATGGCAAAGGCATGCTTTACCGTTCTGATAATCCGGAAGCAGGAATATGGGAGAAAGTAAAGGAAATATGGTCATACTGGGATCCCGCCTTTTACGTAGAGGGGGACAATCTGTATATGTATTATGGATGTTCTCCCGTAGATCCCATTTATGTGCAAGTACTGGATCTGAATACACTGGAAGCCAAGTCCGAAGTGATAGAATGTTTTAATAGTGATAAAGAAAAACATGGATGGGAAAGGACAGGGGAACACAATGAACTGACACGCCGTCCTTATGTAGAAGGTGCATGGATGACAAAACATGACGGCAGGTATTACCTACAATATGCCGCTCCGGGTACAGAGTGGAAATCCTATGCCGACGGAGTTTACGTGAGCAATTCACCAACAGGACCTTTTCACTATATGGACAATAATCCGGTGTCTTATAAACCTTCCGGATTTATGGGTGGAGCGGGACACGGATGTATGTTCAAAGCAGGAAAACAATGGTGGAAGGCGGCGACAAACTCTATCAGTGTCCGTCACATGTTTGAACGTCGTTTGTCTTTCTATCCTTCCGGATTTGATGCCGATGGTTATTTATTCACAGATACTTATTTGGGTGATTATCCTATGTTTCTGCCAGATACAGAAGATGCATCAACAAAGACGAGACCGGACTGGATGTTACTGTCCTACCACAAGCCGGTAACCGTATCTTCCGCTTTACCAGGCTATCCTTCTGAGAATGCCGTGGATGAAGAATCACGTACAGCTTGGGTTGCCACCGGTAACGGAGAAGAATGGTTGAAGATTGATTTGGAAACTCCGGCTTCCATTCATGCCATCCAAGTGAACTACGATGAATACGGAGCTACTCAAAAAGGTATAAATCCCGATTTATATCAAAGTTATGTGATTTATGCTTCCAATGACGGGAATAAATGGTACACGATTGTCAACAATGCGAATAAACGGACAGACCGCCCCCATGATTACATTGAGTTCGAAAAACCCTTCTGCGCCCGATACATTAAATGGGTAAATAAAGAATATACGGTTTCCAATCAGGTTTCTCTTCGGGAATTGCGTATCTTTGGCCATGGGAAAGGAAAAGTCCCGCCCACAGTGGGACACCTCACCGTCAGAAGAGATATGGCCGATCCTTGCAAGGCTGTATTATTGTGGGATAAGTCCGATGGAGCGGACGGTTATATTGTACGTTATGGAATATCGCCCGACAAGTTATATAGCAGTTTTCAAGTACTTCAAGGCACTTCGTTGGAAATCGGAAGTCTGAATAGTGACATCACTTATTATTTTACAGTAGATACTTATAACGAAAACGGCATATCGCATGGTACCGTACTTGTGGAATTGAAGAAATAAACATAAAAAATAAGATATGAGAATCATTTATTCATTGATTTTTTTAAGCTGCTTCAGCAGCATAACTTGTGCACAACGCACACTGGATACTTTACCTTTTCGTGATACCAGTCTTTCGCTGGAAGAACGGGTAAAAGACTTGATTGCCCGCTTGACACTGGAAGAAAAAGTGCAGTTGATGAAGCATGAGTCTCCGGCTATTCCCCGTCTGGGTATTCCTGCCTACAACTGGTGGAATGAAGCATTACACGGAGTCGCCCGCACTCCCGAAAAGGTGACTGTTTTCCCGCAAGCTATCGGTATGGCAGCTACTTTTGATACGGAAGCGCTCCGAAAGATGGGGGATATCACTTCTTCTGAAGGACGCGCCTTGTTCAATGAAGCCTTGAAAGCCGGAAAAGGAATTGCCCAATACCGTGGACTGACGTACTGGACTCCTAATATAAATATATTCCGTGATCCTCGTTGGGGACGCGGTCAGGAAACCTATGGAGAAGATCCCTTCCTGACCGCCCGGATGGGTTCGGCTATCGTGCGTGGCCTGGAAGGAGATAATCCTCACTACCTGAAAGCAGTAGCTTGTGCCAAACATTATGCAGTACATAGCGGACCGGAACACAACCGCCATTCCTTTGACGCACGCCCATCGCTTTTTGATTTATGGGACACTTACTTGCCAGCGTTCCGCGAATTGGTGACCAAAGCAAAAGTGCATGGTGTGATGTGTGCTTACAACCGTCTGGAAGGACAACCTTGTTGCGGAAATGACCCTTTGCTGGTGGATATATTGCGTAACCAGTGGAGGTTTGACGGTTATGTCACTTCCGACTGTTGGGCGGTAAGCGATTTCACCAGTTTCCATAAGACCCATGCCAACAATACCGTAGCAGCGAGTGACGCCATGCTGGCCGGCACCGATCTGGAATGCGGAAACCTGTATCAATTATTAGCAGAAGGTGTACAGAAAGGACTCCATTCAGAACGTGATATTAATGTTTCCGTTACCCGCCTTTTTACTATTCTTTTTAAATTGGGAATGTTCGATCCTCAAGACCAAGTTCCATACGCATCTATTGGAAGAGAAGTGATAGAATGCGATGCTCACAAACAGCATGCGTACCGCATGGCTCAAGAATCAATGGTACTGTTGAAAAATGAAAAGCAATTACTTCCGCTAAAAGAATCAAAGGTGAAACGCATCGCCCTCATCGGTCCTAACGCCGATAACGGACATACCCAACTGGCAAACTATTTTGGAACACCATCCGAAATCATCACTCCCTACATGAGTTTGAAGAAACGTTTTGGCGATAAAATAAAGATTGATTATTATCCCGGTACAGAAATTATAAAGATGTTAGATAATGCTCCTTCTTTTGCACAAATTGCATCTGAAGCGAAAAAAGCCGATGTCATTGTTTTTGTAGGTGGAATCAGTGCCGACTATGAAGGTGAGGCTGGTGACGCAGGAGCCGGAGGATATGCCGGATTTGCCAGTGGTGACCGTACCACTATGAATCTACCTCCTGTGCAAATTGATTTAATGAAAGCATTAAAAAAGACCGGACGTCCCTTGGTAGTAGTTAACATGTCGGGATCGGTGATGAATTTTGAATGGGAAAGCAGAAACGCAGATGCCATTATTCAGGCTTGGTATGGTGGACAGGCAGCTGGAGATGCGATTGTGGACGTATTGTTCGGCCAATATAATCCGGCAGGCCGTATGCCTCTCACTACTTACAAGAGTGATGATGACCTGCCACCATTCGAAAGTTATTCTATGGAAAATCGTACTTACCGCTACTTTAAAGGAGAGGTACGCTATCCTTTTGGCTACGGATTAAGTTATACTACCTTTACTTATGATAAGGTGGACTGCGTCTCCAAGGTTCAGACCGGAAAACGTATTCAAGTAAGCGTAACGGTTAGAAATACAGGAAAACGTGACGGTGACGAAGTGGTGCAACTTTATGTGACGCATCCTCAAAGTGCCAATATCCGTATTCCTCTTTGTGCCTTGAAAGGCTTTCAGCGTATTCATTTAAAAGCCGGAGAATCCCGTCAAGTAACCTTTACTTTATTCCCCGAAGATTTGGCGTTGACCGATGTGAAAGGGAATCTGATAGAGAATGCCGGAGAAGTAGAATTGTTCATGGGCGGTGGCCAGCCCCGATATGTCTCAGGAAGTACCGCAAAACTGGAAATCACCGGAGAAGCATATCAGATCTATTAATGTCTTTGTTTTTATAACTCACCACGCTCCGGTAAAAATTTATCGAGGCATGGTGAGTTATTTATCTTTCAGAATTTCAGCCTCAACTGCAAATAAAGGTCACTCTTTGTACTGCCGTCAATTTCCTCCAAGGCAGAACCTATCTTATCTCTGTTGAAATAATGGGTGGTTCCATATTTTGCCTGCAAGATAATATGTTTATTCAGTTCATAACGCACATTTACTGCCAACCGCATACCCTTATCATAAAATGAAGGCATGGAAAAAGCATAGAGCACACTCTTTTCATAAATAGTGAGACGGGAGTTATAATCATCCGTATGAAACCATGTGCCACTCAAATCAAGCCGAAGAGGAAGCGAACGAAATGTATAAGCCGCACTTTGAGAAACCAGAAAACCATTGGAGGCAGATTGCCCCCGGAAGTTGATGCGTACATAATCCGCTATGGTTTTCAACGCCAGTTTATCTTTCAAGGTATAATTCAACTGATACCGGCACTTCTGCTGAATAAATGGAATGGTTTGCTTGGTTTTATCCTCCGCAGTAAAGTCCTTTTCCTTCTTTTTATAACGATATCTTATAAACATTCCCAGTTCATAAGTAGGTGAATAACTTAATTGGAGTAATCCGTCCAATCCTTTGGTTCCTGCCTTGCTTACTAAGTACTTCTTCCAGGGAAAATAGAAAAAATCACCATAGCAAGTCATTTTGATGTATTTTAAAATGTTGGTTTCCAATCCTATATAAAAGCCACTTTCATTTTGTACCATGCTTCCTTCTCCTATGGAACGAGCATAAATCGCTTGGTATTTCGCATCATAATACCTGTTCATAACTATCAGTTGTGTACCTCCTTTCGGTGAATAACGCAACATATTCATGGTTGCCCAAGCTCCGCATTTGTCTATGGCCGTTTCACCCAATAAAGAGAAACGTTTCCAAAAGAATTTATAATCCCCTCCCACGTTATAAAAGTCCTTTCCACGCGGATAATAAATGTTATAATACTTCTTCTCAGGATTCAACGGCTTGTTGAAAACATTATAAACTGCTGTTAATCCCAGTTCACAATATTTCCCGTTATAATTTAAATTACTACCAATCAGCTGATTAGTTAATACATTTTTCTTTTCAAACTCACGATACAGCCGATGGTATCCATCTTTTTTCAACGACCTTATAAACCGGTTATCAACCATGCCATCCATCTTCCGATACGAATAAAAACCATCTATAGTCCACCTTTTAGCTAGTTTATAGCTGGCTGCCACTCCTTGGAAATAGTTATATTCATCGGTAGAAGAATGCTTGCGTATTCCCCGAGTCTTGTTTCCCAAGGTAGAGAGTGTCGCTGTTTTCCCCATCCCGAAATCGGTGTTGATAACTAGTCCATAACCATAGCTGACACGATAGTTACCAAGAGCTAAAGACTTGATACGCCCTATATTACGAATGAACAGGTACAGTGGATAAAAATCATAGCCTTTTTTGTTCTGTCCGGTAAAGAAAGGCTCTCCCGCATCCTTTTCGGCAGTAATGCCTGCATAAATCTGATTCCGATAATGAAAACTGTACCGCAGATTATGATAATATCCATATCCCAAATATTGCTTGTTCGGATTTTTTTTTAAAGTTTCAGCCGGGTACTGTTGATACCCGGCTTTTGTATAAAAAGGAATATCGACACGTGTTGATAACTCTTGTTTACCGTATTTCAATATCCGCTTTATATTCAGATTATATTGCTCTTTTTCAGGAGTTTCAAAGTAAATAAAGGGTAGTAAATACTGAATGGTCTGCCTGTCAATATCTTCAATCATCCCTAACTCATTCCGGGTAAGCATAGGACCGTATTTATATAGATAATAAAGAATATTCTCCACCAGCTGGTCAGAGAGAAACGGAAAGCGTTCCAGTTGCTCTTTAGTAGCTGTATTGATATTGATGGGATGTTCACGCAATTCGGAAAGCTCTTCAAACTGGGTATCCCATTGAAACGAATTGTTTTCATCTTCATCCATCAATTGCTCTGCCAGTTCTTCCCACACTTCCTGCGCACACAGGTTATTCACCGATGAAAGTATTGTAATACAGATAATTAACATGACTTTCAACAACCTGTTCATTTTATAATCCATTGGCGTGTTTTAAGTTAAATAGTTTTATCCGCTATACAGAGTAATCATATTTCTTGCTACTTTTGCACCAAGATGAAAAGGAAACTCTTTATAGCATTGTTTTTTTCCTTTATAGCCGCTGCCGCCTATTCTCAGCAGCCAACGACTACTATAAACGGATATATGGTACCTGCATGTGTATATAAAGGAGATACCATTCCAGCTGTACGGTTGCCTAATGTGTATGTTTTCAGACCATTAAAATTCAAAAATGAAAAAGAGAGACGGGAATACTACCGCTTGGTAAGGAATGTAAAGAAAACCTTGCCACTAGCCCGTGAAATTAACCGTGCTGTGATAGAAACTTACGAATACATAGAAACATTGCCTGACAAGAAAGCCAGGGAAAAGCACTTGAAACTCGTAGAGAAGGGACTGAAAGAGCAATATACACCGATTATGAAGAAATTAACCTTCTCACAGGGAAAACTGTTGATAAAGTTAGTAAACCGCCAGACGGATTCTTCCTCTTATGAATTGGTAAAAGCCTTTATGGGTCCCTTTAAAGCCGGATTCTATCAAACTTTTGCGGCACTTTTCGGTGCCAGCCTGAAGAAAGAATATCATCCGGAGGGAGAGGATCAACTGACCGAACGGGTGGTATTGTTAGTTGAAAACGGACAGATCTAACTGATTCCTGTTGTTTGAATTTTACGCTTATTGTCTGAATCTCATTAACTTATTGGCAAACTCCCATAGAATGATTCCTGTGGTAACCGATACATTCAACGAATGTTTTGTGCCGTATTGAGGTATCTCAACACATCCGTCGCAAGCATTGACCACTTCCTGCTGCACACCTTTCACTTCATTTCCCATGACGATGGCGTACTTTTTGTCTGCATCCAGTTCCAGCTGGTCCAACAAAGTGCTGCCTTCCACTTGTTCAATGGCTAACACGGTAAATCCTTGATCATGAAGTTCCTGAACAGCATCAAGCGTATTCTTTTTATATTTCCATTCCACTGTGTCTTCGGCTCCCAAGGCTGTCTTATGCATTTCGGGATGGGGAGGAGTGGCTGTAATACCACATAAATAAATGCAATCTACCAAAAAGGCATCCGATGTGCGGAATACCGAACCGATGTTATGCAAACTGCGTACTTCATCCAGCACCACTGCCAAGGGCAACTTATCGGCTTTCTTGAATTCATCCACTGTAAGCCGGTTCAGTTCTGTTATTTTGAGCTTCCTCATACTCTATATTCTACTTTATTATTAACGGTTGCAAAGATAATAACTAATTCACATACCCCTGTTGATAACGGTTGAAAACATGTAAAAAGGATGGGCATATTATTTCAAAAGTATTTCTTGCATATTTCAAATAATGGTATATGGTACACTCAAAATCAACAATCCAAAAATTAATCACAGAACTTAAACAACTAATATCAACACAATTTAATCACTATTTTAGGCGTTCATAAGCATAAAGTTTTTAACTTTGCATATTATCAACAGTTTGTTAATAGAACAAGTAAAGACAGTATAATCAGTACTTAAGCCGGTTGATTACTTATTCATATCTGACCATTACAAATGAATAACTTATCAGGCAAGGAAAAGGATATTCTTTTTACTAACAATATGAACAGACTATTATTAATACCATATTTCTTTTTTTGAAAGAAGGAGAAAAAATATAGATATAATGAATAAAGAGGAATGGTTGAAAACAGGGTATGTTGCTGAGCCGGTAGACAAGACTCTGGATTTGAAAGCGGAGATCAACAAGCTGCGTAAGGAAAAGAATGCGCTTATCTTGGGACATTACTACCAGTCGGGTGAAATACAAGATATCGCCGATTTTGTAGGCGATAGTCTGGCACTGGCACAATGGGCGGCGAAGACGGATGCTGATATCATTGTGATGTGCGGTGTTCATTTTATGGGTGAGACGGCAAAGATTCTTTGTCCGGACAAGAAAGTGCTGGTACCGGATTTGAATGCGGGCTGTTCGTTGGCCGACAGTTGTCCTGCCGATGAATTTGGCAAGTTTGTCAAAGAGCATCCGGGCCATACGGTGATTTCGTATGTCAACACTACGGCGGCAGTCAAAGCGGTGACTGATGTGGTGGTCACTTCTACCAATGCCAAGCAGATAGTGGAAAGTTTTCCGGCAGATGAGAAAATCATCTTTGGTCCGGACCGTAACTTGGGGAACTATATAAATTCAATTACAGGGCGTAATATGCTGTTATGGGACGGTGCCTGCCATGTGCATGAACAGTTCTCTGTGGAAAAGATATTGGAACTGAAAAAACAGTATCCTGATGCGGCTATTCTGGTTCATCCCGAATGTAAAGGGGCTGTTTCCAAACTGGCTGACAAGGTTGCCTCTACGGCAGGACTGTTGAAATATGCCATTGCCAGCGACAAGAAAGATTTTATTGTGGCTACGGAAAGCGGCATTCTGCACGAGATGCGTAAGAAATGTCCTGAGAAGAACTTTATTCCTGCTCCTCCCGAAGACAGTACCTGTGCTTGCAATGAATGTAATTTCATGCGATTGAATACGATAGAGAAGCTGTATAATACACTGAAGTATGAATGGCCGGAAGTGACGGTGGACGAAACAATAGCAAAAGAAGCAGTAAAGCCTATCAAGAAGATGCTGGAAATCTCGGAAAAGCTGGGATTGTAACTTTAACTTAAATGGCCTATCCAGCCGTCAACTGTAGGGGCAGGGTTTGCCTGCCCTTATTTACGTTCACGACCTTGGAAGTCATACACCAAGCAAACAGTTTTCGGGCGAGCAAACCTCGCCCCTACCGGCTAAATAGCAACCTTGTCAAGGTTGGGACACCCCCCTTCTTTTTCATGCTTTCAGAAACCGGCAAAGCTTTTCTACCGCCAGCGCGCGGTGACTGATTTTATTCTTCGTCTCATTTCCCAGTTCGGCAAACGTTTGGGTATATCCATTGGGTACGAATATAGGGTCATATCCGAAGCCTGTTCCGCCGCGTTTCTCTTTGATAATCTCTCCTTTTACGATTCCTTCGAACAAATGTCTTTTTCCATCCAGAATCAGGCAGATGGCTGTGCGGAATTGTGCTTTTCTATTTTGTACACCTTGCATGTTCTGCAATAACTTCTGCATATTGGCTTCCGCATTATGTCCTTCACCTCCGGCATAGCGGGCGGAATAGATACCTGGTGCGCCATTCAGCGCCTCTACCTCCAGTCCGGTGTCATCGGCAAAGCAGTCCAAACCGTAGTTCTCATAAATATACGCTGCTTTCAGCATCGCGTTGCCCTCCAAGGTATCGGCTGTTTCAGGAATATCAACGGTGCAGTGGATATCTTTTAAGCTCAATAATTCAACTTTTTCTCCTAAAATAGAGGATATTTCCTCCAGTTTATGAGCATTGTTTGTAGCAAATACTAATTTTCGTTTCATCTTACAGTGTATTTATTGGTGGCAAAGATACTGAGAATGCACCAAACTAAAGTAATCCCTGAGCGAATAAATACAAATGAAAAGAACAATGAACTCAATATCAATATCAATATCAACATCATATCTAAATGAAAAGGCCATGATTACTGATAAAGTGATTATAGCCGCAGGCTTTCTTTCCTTGTATAAGTGGCGTAAATAGCGGTCACCGTAGCTTGTTTCATACTGTTCTTCTTTGATGATTGAAAGTTCAATATCCGTTAGCCACGGATGTGGTTAAGCAAAAATGAACATATAAAAAGTAAGAAAAGAAAGGGAGAAAACAACTAAGAGACAGGGAAAATATGCGCATATAGACTATTTTATATCCTGTGGTAAAGTTGGAATAATTTATTTTTAAGCATCCATTAGTGAGGGCAATGCCCTCACTAATAAAAATGCTACCACCACTAATAAGCAGTTCATTATAAATAAGTTAGAGCAAAAGTGAGGGCATGAGGGCATTTTCGAGTCCAACTTTCTATTGATTAATTACATTCATACGCCACTGTCACTTTCGGAAGTATGAAATATCGTTTTGTCTTTTCTACAAAGGAATCATCTGGGCTACACGTATGTACGCGAAGATATACACGTACATATCAATGTTGATGAAACGCTGACACCTGTATATTCCTCATACTTTTGCAGGGAATCCGGTAACAATTTTTTTGTGATAATTTTAATAGAATATATAATTAAAAAGGGGGTAAGTTCTGGTAGAACTGTAT
>ERZ1673697.743-NODE-743-length-46466-cov-19.205770_pt1 | contig 46466 bp, 39 predicted proteins | sample MGYA00580227_ERZ1673697 | MGnify/ENA primary metagenome ERZ1673697 (study PRJEB41218, sample SAMN15661759) | gut metagenome | host: Homo sapiens | place: Canada: London | collected 2015-08-20/2019-03-30 | study: EMG produced TPA metagenomics assembly of... | reverse complement strand
AGAAATGAGTTTTCCTTGGAACAATACCATTACTTGGTTACTGTATGGTTTATATATTCTTGTGACAGTCATGTTGCTTATTGCGCCTAAGACGAAGAAGTAAACAATTCGCGTTTGTGGAGCGAAGCGGAACAATGAAAGCCCCAGTGGGGCTTTCAAGCGACCGAACGGTCTTGCGGCAGCAAGATGGAGGGGCCTCGCCCCGACAAGTTCCAGTTTGTCGCACATCCTGCCTAAAACATAAACCGGAACGATCTTCCCTTTTTCGGGTAGATCGTTCCGGTTTTTATGTTATATTGAAAATCGTTTTACGCCAGCTTGGCTTCCAGACGCTCCCGGATGGCTTTGATGAAGCCCTCGCTGTCCACGGGAGTGGGGGTGATGCCTTCGGCCAGGCCGCACAGGTCCTTGGTCATGATGCCATCGTTCAGGGTCTGCAGGCTGGCAGCTTCCAGTGCCTCGCCGAACTTCACCAGCTCCGGCAGATCATCCAACTCACCGCGCTTCTTGAGTGCGCCGGACCATGCAAAGATGGTGGCCATGGGGTTGGTGGAGGTCTTTTCGCCCTTCAGATACTTATAGTAATGGCGGGTCACGGTGCCGTGCGCAGCCTCGTACTCGTATTTGCCGTCCGGGCTCACCAGCACGCTGGTCATCATGGCCAACGAACCAAAAGCGGTGGACACCATATCGCTCATCACATCGCCGTCGTAGTTCTTGCAGGCCCAGACAAAGCCGCCCTCGCTGCGGATGACGCGCGCCACGATATCGTCAATCAGGCTGTAAAAGTAGGTGATGCCGGCAGCTTCAAATTTTTCCTTGTACTCGGCATCGTAAGTTTCCTGGAAGATATCCTTGAAGGTGTGGTCGTACTTCTTGGAGATGGTATCCTTTGCGCCGAACCACAGATCCTGCTTCACGTCCAGTGCGTAGTTGAAGCAGCTGCGGGCAAAGCTGCGGATGGAATCGTCCTTGTTGTACTGGCCCTGCAGCACACCGGGACCCTCAAAATTGAACACAGTGGCACGCTGCTCGGTGCCGTCGGCACCGGTGAACAGCAGCTCTGCCTTACCGGCACCGGGGATGCGAAACTCCGTGCACTTGTACACGTCACCATAGGCATGGCGGGCGATGGTGATGGGCTTTTTCCAGTTCTTGACCACCGGCTTGATGCTGTCGATCATGATGGGGGCACGGAACACGGTGCCGTCCAGCACGGCGCGGATGGTACCGTTGGGGCTCTTCCACATCTCGTGCAGCTTGTACTCGTCCATGCGCTGGGCATTGGGGGTGATGGTGGCGCACTTGACCGACACGCCATACTTCTTGTTGGCAAGAGCAGCGTCCATGGTCACCTGGTCGCCGGTGGCATCGCGGTTGGGCAGGCCAAGGTCATAGTATTCGGTCTTGAGGTCCACAAACGGAAGGATCAGTTCGTCCTTGATCATCTTCCACAGGATGCGGGTCATCTCATCGCCGTCCATCTCGACGAGGGGCGTGGTCATTTTGATCTTTTCCATAGCAGGGTTCCCTTTCCTCTCATGTAGCATTGTATTCCCAGTCCCGCGCTGCATTGCCAGATGCCCACAGGAACGGTTCGGTTACTTGCGGTAGGCGGCGGCCAGCTTTTCCAAAGCCGGCAGGCTGCGCTTTACTTTTTCGGTGTCGATACAGTAGGCAAGGCGCACATAGCCCTTGACGCCAAAGGTATCGCTGGGCACCAGCAGCAGGTCGAACTCGCGGGCCTTCAGGCAGAAGGCATTGGCGTCCTCCTCCAGTGCCTTGGGGAAGATGTAGAAGGTGCCGCCGGGGCGCTCCACCTCAAAGCCCAGCGCGGTGAGCTTATCGTACAGCAGGTTCATGTTGGTCTCGTAGACGCTCAGGTCGCTGGTGACCTCCTGGCAGCGGCCCACGGCCCGCTGGATGATGCTGGGCGGGCAGTTGTGGCCGGTAAAACGGGAGATCTGGGCCATCATATCCACCAGAATGTCCTCCCCCTCACAGCCCGGGCGCACGGCCACATAGCCAAGGCGCTCGCCGGGCAGGCTCAGGCTCTTGGAGTAGGAGAAGCAGGTGAGGGTGTGGGGGTAGAAGGCTGCCGGGTAGGGCACCTTCTTGCCGTCAAAGGCGATATCCCGGTAGGGCTCATCGCTCACAAGGAAGATGTTGTGGCCAAAGGCCTTGCTCTTCTCGGTCAGGATGTCGGCCATCCGGGTGAGGGTCTGGGCCGAATAGACCACACCGGTGGGATTGTTGGGGGTATTGATGAGCACACAGGTGGTCTTTTCGCCGATCATCTGCTCAAAGGCATCCAGATTGGGCTGGAATGCCGGGGCCTGCGGCGGCACCACTTTGAGCACCGCACCGGTGCCGGCCACATAGGGGCCGTACTCCGGGAAGTAGGGCGCAAAAGTCAGCACCTCATCACCGGGCTGGGTGACGGCACGGATGGCATGGGCAATAGCACCGGCAGCACCAGTGGTGGGGAAGATGTGCTTCTGCTCATAGGGCAGGCCGAAGGTCTTTGCCAGATGGGCCGCCACGTCGGCGCGGAAGCCGGGGTCGCCCTGGCTGGGGCAGTAGCCGTGCAGGTTCACCGGTTCCTCGTTGGCCAGCAGGTCCTGCATGGCGGCGGTAAATTCCGGCGGGCAGGGCACGCTGGGGTTGCCCAGCGAGTAATCGAACACATTCTCGTAGCCGATCTCGGCGGCACGTTTTTTTCCGTACATGAAAGTCTCGCGGATCACGCTCTTGTTGCCGAGCATGGCGCGGTAGATCTCATTCAGCATAATACTTCCCCCTGGATTTATGATTGATGTGCCGCCGTATAGCTCTGCTCCACCTTGATGATGCAGTTATAGGTGGGGTCCTGTTCCTTGATGAACTGCTCCATCTGGGTCAGCAGCTCCACCTTGTCCCCGGCATAGCCCGCCGGGAGCACCAGATCAAAAAGCACATTCGTGTGGGTCTTGCCCGGCACGATGCGCAGATCGTGCAGTGACAGGGCCGGGTCCAGCTGGCGGAGTTTTTCGGTCAGACGGGTGCGCAGCACCCCCACCGCAGCATTCGAGGTCACGATGGGATCGTAGTGGATGGTGACCATGAGATGGTCATTCTTCATAAAATTCCGTTCGATGTTGTCGATCAGGTCGTGGGCGTCCAACGGATCCTGCTCGGCAGGCAGTTCCACATGCAGCGAGGCAAACTGGTGCCCCGGGCCGTAGTCGTGCACCATCAGGTCATGCATGCCCAGCACGCCGGGGTAGCTCATCACAGTCTGCTCGATGTGATCCACCAGGTCATCGCTGGGGCGTTCGCCCAGCAGCGGGCTGAGGGTGTCCATCACCAGACCCCAGCCGGAGATCAGAATGAACACGGCCACGCCCACACCCATCAGACCATCCAGAATGTTCCAGCCGGTCAGGTGGCACAGAATGGTGGCAATGAGCACCGCACCGGTGCTCAGCACATCGTTGCGGCTGTCTGCCGCCGTGGCAATGAGGGTCTCGGAACCGATGGTGCGGCCGACGGTGCGGTTGAAACCGCTCATCCACAGCTTGACCAGAATGGAAGCGACCAGCACGGCAACGGTCAGCAGACTGAACTGCACCGCTGTGGGATGCAGCACCTTGACCACCGACTCCTTCAGCAGGGAAAAGCCAATGCCCAGCACCGTCACGCTGACCACCAGCCCGGCCAGATACTCATACCGGGCATGGCCGAAGGGATGTTCCGCGTCCGGTGCTCTGGACGCCAGCTTGAACCCCACCAGACTGACGATATTGGACGATGCATCCGACAGGTTGTTCAGGGCATCGGCCATGATGGCGATGGAACCGAACAGCGTGCCCACGGCGAGCTTGCCCAGGCAGAGCAGAACATTGCACACCATGCCCACGATGCTGGCCAGATTGCCATAGGCGGCCCGGGTGTGCGGGTCCTGCGGATTGTCGGGGTGACGGATAAACAGACGGATCAACAACTGCGTCATAAAAAACCTCCCGGGCAGCGCTGGCAGCCTGCATACCCAATGTCCCTAGTATAGCATTTTGCTTTATGGTTTTAAAGTGGTTTCCGGAAAACTTTGCCCGGTATACAAAGACCCCGGCGGGGTGTGTGCCCTGCCGGGGTCGATTTTGCAAATAAGGGCCCGCCTTACTTTTCAGAAGGCTTGCTCAGGTCCACGCTGCGGATGATCTTGCGCACCGGCAGGATGCTCTTGGCATTCATGGACAGCTCGTCCACGCCCATGCGCAGGAAGGTCTCGGTGAGGGCGGTGTCGGCACCCAGCTCACCGCAGATGCCCACCCAGATGCCGTGGCGATGGCCGGCTTCGATGGTCATCTTGATGGCGCGCAGCACAGCGGGATGGTGCGGGTTGAAGAAAGGCTCCAGCTTTGCGTTCTGGCGGTCCAGAGCGCAGGTGTACTGGGTCAGGTCGTTGGTGCCGATGGAGAAGAAGTCGCACTCCTGTGCCAGCTCGTCCGCGATCAGCACGGCGGCGGGGGTCTCGATCATGGTGCCCACTTCAATGTTCTGGCCCATCTTCACGCCCTCGGCAGTCAGCTCGGCACGGCACTCTTCCAGCACGGCCTTGGCATCCTGCAGTTCCCGCAGGCTGGTGATCATGGGGAACATGATGCTCATGTTGCCGTAGGCCGAGGCCCGCAGCAGGGCCCGGAGCTGGGTCTTGAAAAAGTCCTTCCGGGTCAGGCAGATGCGGATGGCACGGTAGCCCAGAGCCGGGTTGTCCTCATGGTCCAGCTTCATGTAATCCACGGTCTTGTCGGCACCGATATCGCAGGTACGCACCACCACTTTACGGGGGGCCAGGCTCTCCAGCACCTGCTTGTAGGCCTCAAACTGGTAGTCCTCCGTGGGGAAGTCCTTGCAGTTCAGGTAGACGAATTCGGTGCGGAACAGGCCCACGCCGCCGGCGTCGTTCTGCTGCACAGCACCCACGTCGCCCATGCCGCCGATGTTGGCAAACACGTTGATGGTCTTGCCGTCCAGCGTGGTGTTGGGCTTGCCCTTCAGCTCCTGCAGCAGGGCCTGCTTTTTCTGGTCCTCCTGCTGGCGCTTTTTCAGGCTCTTGAGCAGGTCGGGGGTGGGGTCCACATACACACAGGCGTTGTAGCCGTCCACCACAGCCATCTTGCCGTCCCAGTCGTCCTGAATGTCCTTGCACTGGATCAGGGCGGGGATGTTCATGCTGCGTGCCAGAATGGCGGTGTGGCTGTTGGAGCTGCCCTCGCGGGTGATGAAGCCCAGCAGCAGGCTCTTGTCCATGCGCACCGTCTCGGACGGGGCCAGATCCTCGGCCACCAGAATGCTGGGCTCGGTGCCCTGCAGGCTGGCATTGTCCACCCCCTGCAGGATGTCCAGGATCGCCTGTGCAATGTCGATGACGTCCGCACTGCGGGCCTGCAGATACGGGTCATCCATGGCTGCGAACACGGCAGCCTGATTGTCGCCGGCGGTCTTGACAGCGTACTCGGCGCACTTGTGCTGGCCGTTGATGATCTCCTTGATGGCGTCCACAAAGTCGTCATCTTCCAGCATCATGGCGTGGATGTTGAACACTTCGGCAATGTCCTCGCCTGCTTCGGCCAGTGCCTTTTCGTACAGAGCAGTCTGCTGCTCAATGGCTTTCTGCTGGGCAGCCTCAAAGCGGGCCACCTCTGCAGCGGTGTCGGCGATCTCTGCGGTGGAGATCACGGTGTCCTTTTTCTTATAGATCTTCAGCTTGCCGATGGCAATGCCGTTCAGAATGCTTCTACCGGTGCCTACCTGCATCGCTCATTCTCCTTCTTACTCATCCATTTCAAAAAAGCCCCCGCAGATCACTCCGCGAGGGCTGTGGCATCACGGCGGGATCAGACGTTCTCGGTCAGGAACTTCTGAATTGCTGCAGCGGCTGCCTCTTCATCGTCGCCTTCTACCTTGATGGTGATGGTCTCGCCCTGCTTGACGCCCATGCCCATCAGAGCCATCAGCTTGCGCATGTCGCAGCTCTTGCCGTCCTTCTCGAGGGTGGCGGTGCTGGCAAAGCCCTTCACGGTCTTGACGAGCAGGCCGGCCGGACGAGCATGGATGCCGCAGGCATCCTTAACGGTATACTGGAATTCCTTCATAATCATTTTCTCCTTACTTGATTTTCCTGTGCCCGGCGCTGCAAACTCCAGCACATGGGGCGTAAAATACAGGAAAAGTTTATACATCTATTATAAACCCTGCACCATCTTTTTGCACCGTTCTATATTGCTGATTTTTGCGGCAAAATTTTGGTAGTTTTGAACATACAAAAGCTCCAAAAATGCTCATTTTTTACATTTTTTCAGTTTTGTTTGCAAAATTTATGCATTCTGCGACCCAATTTTCCATGCAAAACCGGTTGTTCGTTCCGGGACTGTACCGGTTTTGCCGGGAGTTCCGGCCCGCATCACTCCACGGGGTAGCCTTCGGCGTCCAGCGGCAGGGACGCATAATCCACCGCCTGGGCCTGCTCTCCGGCCTCCCCGGAAGTCTGCTGCGCCGCGTCGCCGGTCAGTTCTTCGTCATGGCGCTCGCCCCAGTCCCCGCTGTAGTCCTCCCCGGAGGTCTGCTGCGCGTCCAGTTCCTCGTCGTGCCGTTCGCCCCAGTCCCCGCTGTAGTCCTCGCCGGAAGTCTGCTGGGCTTCGGCCATGGCCGTCTGCAGGTCCTTCAGACCCACCACCACGCCGGAGGGCCGCTCCAGCAGGTAGGCTCCCACAGCCTTTTTGCGCCACACCAGCAACACCCCGTAGCGGCTGGTCTCGCCGCTGCTGGCCGCCGGGATCAGGGCCGTCCATTTTTCCACCGTTTTGCCCTTGCAGCGGGTCAGATCCATGCCGCTCTGCTGCACCACCCCATTGAAGGCGGAAAAGCTGTCGTCCCATTTGCGGGGGATCTTGACTTTGTCGGCGGTGATGGATGCACCGTCCACCTCCAGCCCGTAGCCGGTGAACCAGGTCTGGATGTCCTGTGCGCTCTCGATCTTGTTCACCGACGCCGCAGCCGTCACCGTGCGGGTGCTGATGTAGCGCCCCAGCAGCGCGCTGCACACCACCAGGGCACAGCACATGGCCCCCAGCCCCAGTTTTTTCAGGCTCGTTCTGCTCAACGTGATCACAAACATATCGCCCTGCCTCCCCAGCACCATTTTTGCGTTGCACACTCTGGAACCAGTGTATGCACCGCCCGGGGCCGGTATGCGGCACAAAAAAGGAGCCGCCGCACGCTTTTTCCGTGCAGCAGCTCCCCTATGGGGTCAGTGTGCTTTTGTAAAATCCGCCGGGCAGACGCAGCCCTTTTGCCGCAACACCTGCTGCAGCACCCGGGCCACCCCGTATTCCGTGTTGGGCGGGGCCAGATACGGCACCCGGCTGCGCAGCTCCGGGCTGCCGTTTTCCATCAGGAAGCCGTATCCCACGGCCTCCAGCATCTCGATGTCGTTGTAAGTGTCGCCAAAGGCCATCATGGCACCGGATGGGATGTCCAGCAGCCTGCTCAGACGCTCCACAGCCTTCCCCTTGGTCACGCCGGGGTTGGTCACGTCGATCCAGCATTTGCCGGACACCGCCACGGCCAGTTCCTGCCCGAAGCGGGGGCCGTAGACCTTCTCGTACACCTCCTGCGCATTGTCCTGCGGCAGATAGATGGTAAACTTATCCACTGCGGCGTCGATGGTGTACAGATCCGACACATAGGCAATGCGGTTGTAGAAGTTGCGGTATACGGCATCATAGCACCGGTCACAGGGGCGCAGGTAGGCGTTCTCCAGCCCGCAGACCACAAAGGAATCCCCGTTTTCCTCCGCGCAGGCCGTCAGCCGGTGCCAGATCTCCGGCTCCATGCGGGAGACGAACAGGTCTTTGCCGCGCCAGCGCACAGCGCCGCCGTTGTCGGCCACCAGAAGGGTCTGCTCCAGCACCGGAGCAAACATCTCTTCCAGCTTGTACAGCGGCCGCCCGCTGGCAGCCGCGAACAGGATATCCTGTCCGGCCAGCTCCTGCACAAGATGCAGAAAGTCCGGCGGCAGCTGACTGTGCCCGTCCAGCAGGGTCGCGTCCATGTCCGACGCGATCAGACGAATGCGGTCCATCGCGCTCCTCCTGTCATCCCATGTAGCTGATGTTGGCATCCAGCTCACCGCTGTAGCCATTGATGCGGGCCTTCTCGGTGCCCTGCCACATATCGCAGTCGATGGGGCTGCTGGACACGCCGTAATGGGCGTTCCAGATGGTGTACTTGCGCAGGGCGTCCAGGTCCACCCGCTTGCGGAACCAGGTGGTGGAAGCGTACACACCGGGCTTGTACCCCAGCGACTTGACTTCCTCGCAGAAGGCGATGGCACACTTGGTGCGGTCCTCCTTGCCCAGGCCATCGGCACGGCCGGTGCCGTTGGGAGAGGTGGAAGCCTCAGTATCATAATAGATGGGGTAGTCCAGCTTGCGGCCGTTCAGCACCCAATTGCAGCCCTGTGCTTCCTCGCGGGCCTCGTCCTCGGTCACCGCCTGGGTGAAGAAATACACGCCCACCTTCAGGCCCGCGTTGCGGGCGTTGGTGAAGTGCTCTTCAAACATGGGGTCCTGCACCAGCGTGCCGCTGGCACCGTAGCCGCGGTAGCCGATGCGGATGATCACAAAGTTCACGCCCGCCTTCTTGATCTTGTTCCAGTCGATGTTGCTCTGGTACTTGGACACGTCGATGCCGAAGTTCACATTCTTCTGCATCACGCCGTCGGCGTCAAAGTAATACAGCTTGCCGTCCACAGACTGGATGCCGGTGACCGGCTTATGGGTGGAGGCGCTGTAGTAATAGGTCTTGCCGTTCTTGGTCAGCCAGCCGGTGTATTCCTCCTGGTTGTCCTTTTTGCCGAACAGCCAGTTCCACAGCCAGCTGAAAAAGCCGTTCTCGTCGCTCAGGTCGATGCACTGTGCCTCGGCCTCATCCAACGCGCCCTCGTCCAGTGCCTTCCGGATCTGTTCGTCCGTCAGCAGCATGGAACCCTCCGGCGTGTGGCCGGACAGGTCATTCTCTGCGGCGTCCGTTTCCTCCGGGGGTGCCTGCGGGTCCTGTGCGGCCAGCTCCGGCGTTTCCTGCTGCAGGATCACCGGGCTGTTCTCCTGTGCGGTCTCTGCCGTTTCCGTGCTTTCCGTGGTGTCCGGCTCTGCGTCCTCCGCGCGGCCCGGCACCAGCGGGTCCGGTTCCTCTGCGGTGTCCTGTGCAGGCTCCGCCGGGTTCTCCGCTGCGGCGGGCTCTTCGCCCTGCTCTGCGGTCGTCTCGGACTCCGCGGTCTGTGCGGCAGGCTGCTCGGCGGCTTCCGGCTGTGCCTGTGCCGTGGGTCCTTCCGCCGTCCGGGGCTCTTCCGAAGAAGCCGCCGACCCGGTCTGTTTCTTCCCGAAGAGCTTTGTTTTCTGCTCCGGTTCCGTCCCGCTCTGCTGCCGGACGATGGGCTGCACCGTCACAACCCCCTGCAGGTCGGCCAGATTCATGGCCGCCCCCAGACCGCCGACGGCCAGCACCATGGCCATGGTAAAAACAGCCGCAGCCTTGCCCCAGCCGCGTGCCGAAAATCTGTTGTTCCAAATTCGTTTCATGCCGTACTTCTTCGCCTCCGGATCCCTGTTTTGGTTATCGTCTGCCACCGCAAAAGCGGACGGCCATTCATGCATTTTCACACAGGTCCAGTATACACCCGATGCCGTCCCGCCGTCAATCGGCTGGACTTTGCCGCCGCGGCCGCCGCGCACGGGCAGGCCTGCGTCCGCACACCCGAAAAATGCTCCAAAAGGGATACGTTTCGCTGGGGCAAAACATTGCACAAAGCCGAAATTTCCTGTTTTTGCCGCCCGAAATTACGTTTTTTCTTGCTGTCTTGACAGGTGTATGGTATTATACTTGACATGCAGTTTCTCTGCGGCGTACCGCGCTGCAGACCGGAAAGGTTGGTTATTTATGGAAAATGTGAAAGATTTTTTAAAGCGCAAGGACATCGTCATTTCTCCGCAGCGCTACCTCATTGAAGCACTGGGCGCCATGGCACAGGGCCTGTTCGCCAGTCTGCTCATCGGCACCATCATCAAGACGCTGGGCCAACAGACCGGGCTGGAAATGCTGGTGGATCTGGGCGGCTACGCTACGGCCATGAGCGGCCCGGCCATGGCCTGCGCCATCGGCTGGGCACTCCACTGCCCGCCGCTGGTGCTGTTCAGTCTGATCACGGTGGGCTACTCGGCCAACGCCCTGGGCGGGGCCGGCGGCCCGCTGGCCGTGCTGATCATTGCCATCGTGGCCGCTGAACTGGGCAAGGCCGTGAGCAAGGAGACCAAGGTGGACATCCTGGTCACCCCGCTGGTGACCATCTTTGTGGGCGTCGGTCTGTCCATGCTCATCGCTGCCCCCATCGGCGCAGCCGCCAGCCAGGTGGGCACCCTGATCATGTGGGCCACCGAGCAGGCCCCGCTGATCATGGGCATTCTGGTGTCGGTGATCGTGGGCGTAGCCCTCACCCTGCCCATCTCCTCGGCAGCCATCTGCGCCGCACTGGGCCTGACCGGTCTGGCCGGCGGTGCCGCCGTGGCGGGCTGCTGCGCCCAGATGGTGGGCTTTGCCGTGATGAGCTACCGCGAGAACGGTGTGGGCGGTCTGGTAAGTCAGGGCCTGGGCACCAGCATGCTGCAGATGGGCAACATCATCAAGAACCCCCGCATCTGGATCGCCCCCACGCTGGCCAGTGCCATCACCGGCCCGCTGGCCACCTGCCTGTTCCACTTTGAGATGAACGGTGCCGCCGTTTCCTCCGGCATGGGCACCTGCGGTCTGGTGGGCCAGATCGGCGTGTACACCGGCTGGGTCAGCGACATTGCCGCCGGCACCAAAGCTGCCATCACCCCCATGGACTGGGCGGCCATGATCCTGCTGTGCTTCGTCCTGCCCGCCGTGCTCAGCGTCCTCTTCTGCGAGATCGAGCGCAAACTGGGCTGGATCAAGGACGGCGACCTGAAGCTGAACTAAAGCATTATGATATGAAAAGCCGGAGGCGTTTCAATGCGTCTCCGGCTTTTTGGCTTTATGCCAGATTTGAAGGCAGTATGGCAGGGAGTTTCCCAAAGCAAGTGTCCGCTGGGGTGGGACCCTGTTGCCGCTAGGCAATAGGGCGGGCGATGGAATGGCCCGATTCACTTGCGTGGGAAAGCTCCCAGACATGCTGCCGGTCAGGTCTTTCCGACGATCTGTTCTCCGTCCAGCACCGCCTGTTTCAGGGTATCGCCGTCGTACACCAGCTTGAGCGAAAAATACGGCCGATCCCCGTTGAGCAGGCGGAAGAAAATTTTGTCGCCCTCCCAGATGGGCAGTTCCGTCACCTTTTCCTTGGGCACCCACTCCAGCACACCCTCTTTGCAGGCGTCGCCCTGCACCATCTCGCCCTGCCAGCCGTCAGCGGTGTACAGGTGGATGAACTCGGTCATGTTGCCCCACACAAAGGTCAGCAGGCCCCGGCAGCGCCAGCGCGTCAGGGTAAGGCCCGTTTCCTCCCGCACCTCCCGCACAAGGCAGTCCTCCGGGCTTTCAAAGCGCTCAAATTTGCCGCCTACGCCCACCCACTTGTCGTGGTTGTAGTCGTCCTGTTTTTTGATGCGGTGCAGCATCAGGTAGGCGTCATCCCGCTCCAGATAGCACAGCGTCGTGCTGAAGATGGGGTACTCCGGATCCATAAAAGCACCTAAGTTCATGGGTGTATTCTCCTTTTTCTGCGTTATTTTCGGCCAGAAAGAGGACCCGGCAGAGCCCGCAGGCTCTGCCGGGTCACTTCGTATGCTTTTTCGGTGTCGGGGAGCCGTCAGTCCTTCCGGCTGGCGCGGCCCTGTCCGGCATTGTTCAGCTTGCGCACCAGATCATTCTGATGCTTGCGCTGGCTGGGCGTGGGCTGGGGATCCGGCTTTTCCTCCGCACGCTTTGCCGCCTGGGCGGCGTCCGGGTCGATGCGCACCAGATCCCATTCCTGGTTGCCGCCGGCCACATAGGTCCAGATCTGGGCATGAGCACCGTTTGCGGTATTCATGCCCACCAGGTCAATGTATTTGTCCGCCAGCACATTCCGGATGCGGGTGTGACCGCTGCGGGTGGGTTCCAGCGTCCAGCACTGGCTCCAGCCGTTGGTGCGGCTCCACTGGTGCAGCCAGGTGCCTTCCACCACGCCGCCCAGGGCCAGGTCGATCACTTTGCCGGTAAAGCGGTTCTGGATGCGCCAGCGCCCGCCGCCTGCGTCCACGAACTGCCACTGCTGCCACGGATGGCCCGCGTAGCTCCACAGCTGGATGGCGGCGCCGTTCTCCGTATTGAAGTCCTTTACTTCCAGCACCTTCCCGTTCGGGGCTTTGATGATGTAAAATTCATTTTCCAGTATAACGACCTGCGATGCCTTCGCCATAGAGCACGACTCCTTTCCTTCCTGGTAGCCCTATTATAACGTATCGGCCGCGCGGCAACAAGGATGCTTTTCCATAATCTTTTTTCAATTTCTTGTGCATTTTGCATCTTTTTCCGAGAGTTCCGGCCACTTTGCACTCTGCCGTGGAATGTGGTACAATAAACTTATCCGATCACAGGAGGAAAATTGCCATGACCAATGAGACCATTCAGACCATCCGGAGCCGCCGCAGCTGCCGCGCTTACAAACCGGAGCAGATCACCAACGAAGAACTGGAAGCCGTTCTGGGTGCCGGCACCTATGCTGCCAGCGCCATGGGCAAGCAGAGCGCCAAGATCGTGGTGGTGCAGGACGCCGCCACGCGGGAAAAGCTCTCCCGCATGAACGCCGCCATCATGGGCAAGGACTGCGCCCCCATGTACGGCGCGCCCACCATTCTGGTGGTGCTGGCCGATGCCAACGCCAAGTGCGCTGTGCAGGACGGCAGCCTTGTCATGGGCAACCTGATGCTGGCCGCCGCCTCGCTGGGGCTGGGCAGCTGCTGGATCAACCGCGCCAAAGAAGAGTTTGAGAGCGAAGAGGGCAAGACCCTGCTGAAGAAGTGGGGCATCGAGGGCGAGTGGATCGGCGTCGGCCACTGCATCCTGGGCTACCCCGCCGGGGACCCTCAGCCCGCCGCGCCCCGCAAATCGGATTACATCCTCAAGGTGTGATCCCCGACAAAAGTAGGAGCACTATGAAACCCGATTACAAACTGGTCGCCAAGGCCAAATACATCCACACCACTGCCGACCTTGCCAGCGAGATCTGGCACGAGGTCTACAAACGCTATTACCCCGGCAAGCAGCTGGACACTCTGGTGGAGGAGCTGCAGAGCGCCGAAGCCATCGAGGCCGACATCGACAACGACGTGAACTATTTTCTCGTCGTGCTGGGCGGCAAGAACATCGGCTACTTTGCCTGGAAGATGGAGAACACCGCCCTGCACCTGATGCACCTGTACCTCAAGCCGGAGTACCGCGGCAAGGCCATCGGCCGCGACATCGTGCTTTCCTGCGAGCGTCTGGCCCGGGGCGAGGGCAAGGGCCGCATGTGGTGCACCGTGCATGCCAAGGCCCTGCCCGTACAGCAGTTCTTCAAGGCGCTGCGCTACCGCAGCCTGAAGCCCGCCGAGCAGGAAACCGGCACCGTGCCCCGCAATGAGCTGGTGTTTGAGCACACCCTGTAAGGCTGTGCCCGGTTTGCCGTAAAAAGGCATTGAAATTTCTCCCGGTTTGTACTACACTGGTGTAGTGCAATGAAGCAGCGGCACCCGCCGCCGGACAGAAAAAGGAGAACGCGCATGGCAAAAGATCATCCGACCGGGCAATCCGGTCTGTACGAGGCTTTCCTGCAGCTCAAGACCCCGGAACAGTGCTACCGTTTTCTGCAGGACGTCTGCAGCTATTCCGAGCTGAGCGCAATGGAACAGCGCTTCAACATTGCGGAGATGCTGGCAGACAAGCGCATCTATACCGAGATCATGGACAAGACCGGCGCGTCCAGTGCCATCATCAGCCGGGTCAGCCGGGTACTGAGCGCAGACGGCAGCGTCCTGCGCGAATTGCTGGAAGCCGACAAGAATATGCACTGATTTTTTCACCGCGTGCCGCTTTGCGGTGCGCGGCGTTCTTATTTTCAAGGAGGTTTTATCCCAATGAGCAAAGCTGTTGTGTTTTTTGCCGAAGGCACCGAAGAGTGCGAGGCCCTGCTGGTGGTGGACCTGCTCCGCCGCGCTAAAGTGGAGGTGACCGTGGCCAGCGCATCCGGCAGCCGCGAGATCCTGAGCAGCCACAAAATCCGCATCACCGCCGACGCACTGGCCGAAGAAGTGGACTATTCCGACGTGGATCTGGTGGTGCTGCCCGGCGGCATCCCCGGCACGCCGAATCTGGCCGCCAACAAGACCGTAACCGACACCTGCACCGCCTTTGCAAAATCCGGCAAAAAGGTGGCCGCCATCTGCGCCGCACCCAGCGTGCTGGCCTCTCTGGGCCTGCTGGAAGGCAAAAATGCCACGGCCCACGCCGGATTTCAGGACAAGCTGGCCGGTGCCCATGTGCTGGACGCCGAAGTGGTCGTGGACGGCAACATCACCACCAGCTACGGTCTGGGTGGTGCCATCCCGTTTGCACTGGAGCTGGTGCGCCAGCTGGCCGGGCAGGCCGAGGCCGACCGCATCCGGAACGCCATCGCCTACCGGCACTGAAAGGAGGCCTGTTCCATGCGTTTTGTCACCTGCCTTGGCCCGGATGGTGTGGATGAGCCCGCCGTCCTCTCTGCCGACGGCACCGCCGTCACCCCGCTGCGCTGGCTGGGCCTGCCCTGCGACACCCTGACCGAGGCCATCCCGCAATTGACCCCCGCCGTGCGGGCCGGGCTGGCGCTGGCCCTGTCGGCCATCCCGTCGGTCCCGCTGGATGCCGTGCAGCTGCAGAGCCCCATTCCCTGCCCGGCACAGGACGTTGTCTGCCTGGGCATCAACTACATGGCTCACTCGGACGAAGCGGAAAAGTATTCCGCCGACGCCTTTGCCACCCAGCATCAGGACGCCATCTATTTTTCCAAACGGGTCACCCGTGCCGTGCCGGACGGCGGCTTCATCGAGGCCCACACCGACCTTGTAAAGAAGCTGGACTACGAGTGTGAGCTGGCCGTGGTGCTGGGCCGGGATGCCAAAGACGTGCCCGCCGGGCAGACCAGGGACTATGTGTTCGGCTACACCATCCTGAACGACGTTTCCGCCCGCGATGTGCAGACGGCCCACAAGCAGTGGTACTTTGGCAAAAGTCTGGACGGCTTTACCCCCATCGGCCCCTGCATCGTGACGGCAGATGAGTTTGAAGCCTACCCGCCGCAGCTGGGCATCCGCAGTTTTGTCAACGGCGAAAAGCGGCAGGACTCCAACACCCGTCTGCAGATTTTTGACATCGACCATGTCATCCACGAGCTTTCGCAGGGCATGACCCTGAAGGCCGGAACCATTATCGCCACCGGCACCCCCGCCGGTGTGGGCATGGGCATGGATCCGCCGCAGTTCCTGCAGCCCGGCGACACCGTGCGCTGCGAGATCGACGGCATTGGCAGCCTGACCAACACGGTGCGTTGAGCTGTTGTAAAACTGTCCAAATTCTGTGCAGCATTTCCGTCTGATTGCATGAAAAGCTGCTGCGGCTCTGCTTTTTTGCAGAGCGCTGTGTTATACTGGAAGTCAACAAAATACGGCAGCCTCCGGGCTGCAGCAAAGGGGTAAATGAGATTATGAAGGAATACGCATTTGGCATCGACCTGGGCGGCACCACCGCCAAGATCGGCCTGTTCACCACCGCCGGCGCTCTGCTGGAAAAGTTGGAGGTGCCCACCGACACCTCCAACGCCGGTGAACACATCCTGGAAAATCTGGCTGCGGCCATCATGGGCAAAATGCAGGAAAAGGCCATTCCCGCCGAGCAGGTGGAGGGCGTGGGCATCGGCGTGCCCGGCCCGGTGCTGGACAGCAGCGTGGTGCCCATCGTCTGTGCCAACCTGGGTGGCTGGGGCCAGCGCAATGTGTCGGCCCAGCTTTCCGGCCTGCTGGACGGCCTGAAGGTGCTGGTGGGCAATGATGCCAACGTGGCTGCCCTGGGCGAGATCTGGATGGGTGCCGCCAAGGGCTGCCGCAGTGCTGTCATGGTCACGCTGGGCACCGGCGTGGGCGGCGGCGTCATCGTGAACGGCAAGGTCATCGACGGCTCCCACGGGGCCGGCGGCGAGATCGGCCACATTACGGTGAACCGCCACGAGACCGCCACCTGTGGCTGCGGCAAGCATGGCTGTCTGGAGCAGTATTCCAGCGCCACCGGCGTGGTCCGCTGCATGAAGAAGCTGCTGGACGAGAACCCGGACATCCCCTGCACCCTGCGCGGCATCGACTTTGCCGCCAAGGACGTATTCGACGCTGCCCGCAGCGGCGACTCCCTTGCCGCCCGCGAGGTGGACGAGATGACCGACACGCTGGGCATGGCACTGGCCAGCATTGCCGCCACCACCGACCCGGAGATGTTCATGATCGGCGGCGGTGTGGCCCGCGCAGGCGAGGTGCTGTTCGACCCGCTGCGCGAGCACTACAAGACCTACGCCTTCAAGTCCTGCCGGGAGACCCCCATCGTGGCGGCCACCCTTGGCAATGACGCCGGCATTTATGGTTCCGTCCGTCTGATCGTGGGCGAATAAAACATACCTGATCGCAAAAGAGGCGCTGCCGGATGGCAGCGCCTCTTTTCTTATCCTTTACAGCGTATCTTCTCCCGGCAGCTGGTTCCACAGGCGGTAGTACACGCCCTGCTTTGCCAGCAGCTGTTCGTGGGTACCGGATTCCACAATGCCCTCTTCGCCCAGCACCAGGATGCGGTCGTAATCCTTGATGGTGGTCAGGCGGTGGGCAATGGTCAGGGTGGTGCGGCCGTGGGCCAGTTTTTCCAGGCTCTGGCCCACCAGGATCTCGCTCTCGTTGTCCAGTGCACTGGTGGCCTCGTCCAGAATCAGGATGGGCGGGTTCTTCAGGAACACACGGGCAATGGCGATGCGCTGTTTCTGGCCGCCGGACAGCTTGACGCCGCGCTCTCCGACGTAGGTGTCAAAGCCGTCCTTCAGGGCCAGAATGAACCGCTCGGCACCGGCCAGACGGGCCGCCTCCACGATCTCCTCGCGTGTGGCACCGGGCTTGCCGTAGGCAATGTTCTGGGCCACCGTGCCGCTGAACAGGTACACGTCCTGCTGCACGATGCCGATGTCCTGCCGCAGGCTCTTCAGGGTGACATGGCGGATATCCTGACCGTCAATGAGGATGCGGCCGTCTGTCACCTCGTAGAAGCGGGGGATCAGGTTGCACAGAGTGGTCTTGCCGCCGCCGGAAGCGCCCACCAGCGCCAGCCGCTCCCCGGCGTGGATGTCCAGACTGATGTCGTGCAGCACCTTGTTGTGGTCATCCGGGTACTCAAAGCTGACGTTCTCGAACCGGATCGCGCCGGGGCCGGGCTGCAGGGGCACGGCGTCCGGGGCATCCTGAATGGCCACCGGGGTGTCCATGATCTCGGCAAAGCGCTCGATGCCGGTCATGCCGCGCTGGAACTGCTCGGCAAACTCCACGATGCGCCGGATGGTAGCGATGAGGGTGGTGACGTACAGCATGTAGGCCACCAGATCACCGGCGGTGATCCTGCCGTATACCAGCGACAGGCCGCCTGCCAGAATGACCACCAGATACATCAGGCCGTCGAACAGGCGGGTGGAGGTGTTGAAGGCACCCATGGCGTAGTAACCAAGGGTCTTGATCTGCTCAAAATCCTTGTTGCCCTTGGCAAATTTTTTCCGCTCTTCGTCATCGGCGGCAAACGCCTTGACCACGCCCTGCCCCAGCAGGCTGTCCTCGATGGTGGAGTTCAGTTCACCGATCTGCACCCGCTGCTGGCGGAACCGTGCCCGCAGCCGGCCGTTCAGGTACACCGACACCACCCCCATCAGGGGCACACAGGCAAACACCGCCAGCGTCAGCGGGATGCTGGCCTGACACAGGATGACGAAGGACACCACGATCTTGATGGCCGCGATGAAAAATTCCTCCGGGCAGTGGTGGGCGAACTCGGTCACATCGAACAGGTCGTTGGTGATGCGGCCCATGATGGTGCCCACCTTGGTGTTGTTGTAGTAGGTGTGGTCCAGACGCAGCAGGTGGTCAAAGGCGTCGCGGCGCATATCCGTCTCGATGTGCACGCCCATGATGTGGCCGATGCTGGACATATAGTAGCTGGCCGCGCCGTCGATGATGCGCAGCACGAAGTACAGCGCCGCCAGCCGCAGCACGATGCCCGCCGTCAGGGTGATGCCCACCCCCATGGCGGAGTTGGTGATGGTGCTCATGATCTTGGGCAGCACGATGTCGCACAGGGTAGTCAGTGCGGCACAGAACAGGTCCAGGAACAGGGTCTTTTTGTACTTGACCAGATAGGGCAGGAAGCGCCGGATCAGCGCGCCGCTGCTGGCGTGATGTGCCCCGGGGTCATTGATCTTCTGTTTTGGCATAATACCTCCCATAATAGGCTCCCCTGAGGGGGAAAGCTTCCTTATCTCTTCTTGCTGTAATCCCGCTCGCCGTAAATGGCGGTGCCGATGCGCACCAGCGTGGCACCCTCGCGGATGGCGTTTTCAAAGTCGCCGCTCATGCCCATGGAAAGGGTCTCCATGGCCACGTTCTGGTAGCCGCGCTCCCCGGCCTGCACGAACAGCTTGTACACCTGGGCCAGATACCGGCGGTTCTGGGCGTCATCGTCGTTCACGGGCGGAATGGCCATCAGGCCCTTCACCCGGATGTGTTCCTGTGCGGCAGCCGCATCCAGCAGGGGCCAGAGGGCTTCCGGTGCCACACCGGTCTTGCTCTCCTCGCCGCCGATGTTCACCTCCAGCAGCACATTCTGCACGATGCCGGCCTTAGCGGCTTCCTTTTCAATGGCGGCCAGCAGGTGTTCGCTGTCCACGCTCTGGATGAGGCTGGCGCGGCCCAGCACCTTTTTGATCTTGTTGGTCTGCAGGTGGCCGATAAAATGGCTGGGCTTGCCGCAATAGGCCCCGGCGTCAAAGTTTGCGCACAGCTCCTGCACATGGTTCTCGCCAAACACGTCAATGGGCAGCGCGGCACTGGCGGCCACCGTCTCAGCGGTGCGGGTCTTGCAGGCGGCGCACAGCTGCACCTGCGCCGGGTCGCGGCCTGCTTCCCGGGCAGCGGCAGCCATCTTTGCGCGGATCTCCTCCACGGCTTCCCGCATTTGCTCCAACGTCTTTTCTGCCATGGTATCTCAGTCCTCCTCGGTATACTTGGCGCGCTCGCCGCCAATGAGCTTCGGGCGGGTGCGGGCGCACAGGATATTTGCTTCGCCGATCTTGGAAAGGCTCAGCCGCACTGGCACGGCCACCCGCTTCAGGTGCATGCCGATGAGGGTGCCGCCGATGTCGATGCCCGCGTGGGCGCGGATCTCCTCCACGGCCACCGGGTCCTGGAAGTTCTTCCAGCAGGTAGTGGCCCAGCTGCCGCCGGCATGGGGCCGGGGCACCACGCACACTTCCTCCCAGCCGTATTTTTCCGCAGCTTCCCGCTCGATGATAATGGCCCGGTTCAGATGCTCACAGCACTGCGCTGCCAGCCAGATGCCGTTTTCGGCCAGCACCGGGGCAATGCCTGCATACACGGCGCGGGCCGCTTCCAGGCTGGAATCCTTGCCGATGTGCCCGCCCACGATCTCGCTGGACGAGCAGCCCACCACGAACACATCGCCTTTTTTCAGCTTTGCTTCGGCCAGCAGTTCGGTCACGGCCTGCCGGGCCTCCTGTTCGATCTGTTTCTGAAATGCTTCTGTCATATCAAAACACCTCGGTCTTTAAATGCGTGCCGACAGCACCTGTGCGCTGTCCGCCGCGCCAAAATACACTTTGCTGCCCACCGGGCACACCGCCGTGCAGCTGCTGCCGCCGGTGAACGTCCGCTTCCAGCTGCCGTCGGCGGTGCTCACCGCCTCCGCGCAGGGAGCGTCGGACGGCAGGCCGAACAGCTTTTCCTGCAGATTCTGACCCGCCCGCAGGGCGATGCCCCGCAGCAGGGTGCTGTCGGCGTTCTTTTCCAGCCAGCCGCTGCGGGCCCAGCGGTAGCTGATGTACAGGGTGCCGTCGGCTTCCATGGCCAGTGCACCGGGGTAGCCCGGCAGGCCGGAAAAGGCACTTTGGCAGTTTTTGCCGCCCGCTGTCAGTTCCCGGGCGTCAGCGTCCATGCTCCATACACAGCGATTGCCCAGATCCGAAACATACAGGGTCCTGCCGTCCGGGCTCAGGGCCAGGCCGGATGCCCCGGCCACGCCGCCGACCACCCGCTGCACCGACCGGTCCGCCGGGTCATACACATACACCCAGCCGGTGCCGGTGTGGGCCAGCAGCTCGGTGCGCAGGGCCGCTTCCAGCCCATTGTCCACGGCTTCCCCGCCCGCCACGGCAAAGTACACCTTGCCGTCCGGGCCGGCCTCCACCGCAGAGACGGCCCCCAGCGGGGCCCCGTCGATCTGGGTGACCACCTGTTCCACGGCCGCGCCCCAGCTGTCGTGTCTTGCACGGCACAAGGCCCCGCCGCCGGGGGTGAGGACGGTCAGCCACAGGTCCCCGTCTGCATCAAAAGCAAAGCCGGTCAGCTCTCCGTCCACGCTCAGGATGGCCGAAAAGCTGCCGCCATCGGTGCGCACAAGGTCACTCTTCCGCTTTTTCAGGGTCGCGCCGTTGTACGCAGCCGCATACACAAAGCCGTCCTGCTCACGGATGCAGTCCACGCCCTGATAGTCTCTCAGTGCCAGCACATCCCGGCTGTCGGCAGAAAGGGCTGTCTGCACGGCGCCGGTGCTCTGGCGTACCTCCGGCGCGGTGTAGGCCTGCGGCGGGGTGTCGATGGGCCGGAACACCAGCGCATACACCAGTGCCAGCAGGATGCCCACCCCGAACACGGTGCTGGCGGTACGGAACCGCTTGAGCAGCGCATCCCGCTCGGCCGCCATCTGGGCCGCATATTCGGCCCGGCGGCGTGCCGCCCGGGCGTTGGCGCGGTTGGCCCGCCGCATCCAGCGGTCCACGAACAAGGCCACCTGCGGCCCCACCGTGAGGGACGCAATGGCAAGGATCAGCAAAAATTCAACCAGTCCGATTCGCATGCAAAAATTTCCTTTGTCTGTCTGAAAATGATGGAACTCCCATCCTGCGTTAGTATAACATTCCCGGCCGCAAAGGGCAAGCGGGACAAAAAAGAACTGCCACACAGCATCGTGCAGCAGCTCCGGTTTTCAGGTTCTCTTTCTCAGCCGTCCCTCGATCCGGCCACGCAGAGGGCAGTACCATGTATAATAGTGCTTCTTCAGCAGCCGCTGCAAAATGCGGCTGACCGCGCTGGGCTTCGGCTTCCAGCTTTCGGCATAGCGGTGGATGGAGTAGGTCTTGGGCGTCACCCGGAGCTTCCGGGTGGCAAACTCCATCGGGCAGAAATACTCTGCCGGAAAGATCTCCATTTCCGCGATGCTCTGCCTTGTTCCGTCTACGCGCACGCTCAGCGTCTGCAATACTTTTGTATCCCGCTCCGGGCAGGGCGTCAGATCCACGCTGCCGTCTGCCTTTATAAAATCCAGTGCATCGTAATCCCGCAGCAACGCCTGCACCACCGGGTTGCCCTTGCACGCCCCGAACCCCAGCCCGGTGGCTACTTCGTTGTTGTTCTGAAACCCCATAAACCCGGGCAGTTCCAGCAGCTCATCCAGCGGGCGCACCAGCTCCACGTCTGTATCCAGATAGATGCCGCCGTACTCGTACACCACCGCCAGCCGCGCATAGTCCGATACAAAGGCGTATTTCTTTGCCTCGTAGGCCTGCTGTGCATAGCGGTTTGTGCTGATCTCAAAGTTCTGATCGTTCCACTCGATGATCTTGTAGTCCGGGCAGTATTTCTTCCAGCTTTCCATGCACTTGCGGTCCGCTTCGCCGATCGGCCCGCCGCCGAACCAGCAGTAATGAATGATTTTCGGGATACTCACACACAATACCTCATCTGTTGCTCTGCAAACGGCCGCTGTTTTTCTCCGCATGGCGTGCCCTTGCACCTTTCTCAACAAGTTTATTATCCTATACAAAACACGCAGCGTCAAGCACTTTTGCGCAAACGACCCTGTGCAGCACACATTTTGTGTGGTATACTGGGGTACGTGAAGGGGTTTTCAAATGCTTCACGCAAGTTTCACAGGATTTTCCAATTCTTCGATTAAGATAGATGTGATTCAAGCTGATAGGAGGGACCTGTTTTATGGCAAAGATCCTGATCGTTGACGACGAGCCCCGCATCCGGGAGCTCATCCGCGAGAATTTACAATATGCGGGCTATGCGTGCGAAGAAGCCGGTGACGGCTCTGCCGCCCTGTCGCTGCTGTCCGGCGGCGGGTTCGACCTGGTGATCCTGGACCTGATGATGCCCTTTATGGACGGTATGACCTGCCTGCGTGAGATGCGCACCCGCCACATCAACACCCCCGTGATCATCCTCACTGCCCGCGGCGAGGAATACGACAAGCTGGCCGGTCTGGAGGGCGGTGCCGACGACTATGTGGTCAAGCCTTTCTCCCCCCGGGAGCTGGTGGCCCGCGTGCGTGCCGTGCTCAACCGCACCATGCCCCGGGCGGAAACTTCTTCCGCCACCATGACCTTCGGGGACCTGACCATCGACACCGCCAGCCACACCGTGCGGGTGGCCGGGGAGGATGTGGCCCTGACCCCCAAGGAGTTCGACCTGCTGGTGTTCCTGGCCTCCAACAAGGGCATCGCCCTCAGCCGCGAAAAGATCCTGCAGAAGGTATGGAACTACGACTACTTCGGCGAGGACCGCACCGTGGACACCCACGTCAAGATGCTGCGCGGTCACCTGGGCAAATGCCGCAGCTACATTGCCACCGTGTGGGGCATCGGCTACAAGTTCGACCCCGACGCAGTGCGGTAAACGGAGGCTGTGCAGTTCATGCGGCGAACAAACAATGCCCGGCGCGGGCTTGGCATCCGCGGGCAGCTGATGTTCTTTTTGTGCTTCATCTGCCTGTTTCTGCTGGTGCTGTTCTGGATCCTGTCCACCCAGCTGCTGGAACCGCTGTACACCCGGCACATCGAGCGGCAGCTGACCACCCAGGCCGAAAACGTGGTGTCCCAGCTGGACGACGCCCTGGCCGAGGGCACCATTCTTTCTTCCTGGTCCTTCGGACGGCTGTATGTCAACACCGGCTTTTTTGACAAGCTGGCCATAGACCTGTATTCCAAAGGGGCGCTGAGCAGCTTCTGTGTGGACATTTCCGACTCCACCCTGCGGCAGATCTACAAGATCGAGAACCAGTCTTACTGCAACTTACATGAGACGTATCTTTCGGACGCATCCAGCAATGAGGTGGTGAACACCGCCATTGCCATGCGCAAGAAGTGCCGCACCTCGCCGGGCGGCTTCAAGCAGACGCTCAACCCGCCCCGCCTGTCCGGCTCGGCCCAGCTTCTGGTGGGCCGCACCACAGCCGACGGCAGCTACACCGTGCTGGTGACCACCAGTCTGGTGCATGTGGCCGAGGCCAGCAACGTGCTGAGAACCCTGCTGCCGCTGGCGGCGGCACTGATCTTTGTCTTTGCCATGTCGGCGGCGTGGCTGTTCAGTGAGTGGTTCACAAAGCCCCTGCGGCAGCTGTCCCGCGCCGCCCGCCAGATGGCCAAGGGCAACTACGCCGTGCAGGTGGAGAGCCGCCGCAGCGACGAGCTGGGCGACCTGGCTCAGGACTTCAACCATATGGCAGAGGAGGTGCAGCGGGCGGCCCAGATGCAGCGGGACCTGCTGGCCAACGTCTCCCACGACCTGCGCACCCCGCTGACCCTCATCAAGGGCTACGCCGAGACGGTGCGCGACCTGACCGGCGATGACAAGGCCCACCGCGACGAACAAATGAACATCATCGTGAACGAGACCGACCGCCTGACCGCGCTGGTGTCCAGCGTGATGGAGCTGAGCAAGGTGACCAGCGGTGCCGACCGCTGTGAGCGGGTGAACTTTGATATGGGCCAGCTGTGCGACGAAGTGAGCGAACGCTACGACGCCATCTGCGCCCAGAACGGCTGGCAGCTCAAACTGGAGCTGCCGGACGAGGAGCTGCCCGTCTACGCCGACCCGGACATGATGCAGCGCGCGCTGCACAACCTGCTGGGCAACGCCATGCACCACATCGGGCCGGACGGCATCTTTATCCTGCGGGCTTCCCGCTGCACCGAGGGGGTCCGCGTGGAGGTGGAGGACCACGGCCCCGGCATCGCCGCCGCCGACCTGCCCTATATCTTCGACCGCTACTACCGCTCCCGTTCGGACGCCGGCAAGCAGGGCACCGGGCTGGGCCTTTCCATCACCAAGGCCATCTTCCAGCAGCACGGCTTCCGCTTCGGCGTGCAGAGCACGCTGGGCAAAGGCACCATCTTCTGGTTCATCATGAACGACCTGCCCGCCAGCGGACAGGCCGCCGCCCTTTGATTTTACAGCAACACAAAAGCAGCGCATCTTCGCTCAGAAGATGCGCTGCTTTTTTCAGGTCGAGCTTGCACTGCGGTAAATGCCGAAGGTGTTGTCCGGTGCGGGCATCTCCACGCGGGAGGCCCGGTCGTTCACCTTCCACATCAGGGCCCCCATGGCCCCCAGAACCGCCAGCACGATAAGCCATTTGACGGCATTCGGAAGTTTATTCATATGTACGTCCTTTTTTATTGTCATTCCGGGCGGCACCGCCTGCGTGCAGCGCACAGCAGCGCCCCGGCCTGTGTTTCGTCCAATGCCTGCACCCACGGCCCGCGCGGGCAGGCCCCTGCGCCAATGTTGCCGGCCTCGGCAAACCGGGCAAGGTCCGAGTCGGTGCGGTCGTTCCAGCCCGCAAAGCCCTCCGGGGCAATGTGGGCCCCCAGACGGCTGGCCAGCACCGCCGTTTTCCCGGTGGGCCGCCAGGGCCGCCCCAGATACACGGTGCCCTGCGGGCAGCTATCCGACACAAAGTCGCAGTCCCAGAACACAAAGCCCAGGCCCTCCGCGCTGCCGGACGGTGCCGTGACCCAGCTGTGGGGCAGGCCGTTGTTCACCGTGCGCAGCACGCACTGCTCAAACAGCGCATCTGCCCCGCCAAAGATGAAATCAATGTCTCCCGCGATCTCACAATCGTGGTAATACTGGGCGCTTGCCCGGCGCGGAGCAAGGCCGCGCGGGCCGAGGAAGCCGTCCTTCTCCCGCTCCTTCTCCGGCAGAGGGGCGCAGAACAGCGTATCCTGATTGCCCAGCAGCCGCACCTTCTCGAACACCGCATGGGCGCTGTCCACATAGGCCGCCACGGCCTGGCCCGCCTTTGCGCCGGGGCCGGCATCGTTCTCAATGGTCAGATCTTCCACCCGCAGCCGCTCGCCGCTGAAAAACGCCGTGTAGCTGCGGAAGGTATGGGTGGGCCGCCCATCCGGGTGGGGCAGCTTGCCGCCGTCCCCCCACACGAGCCGGGTGCAGTCCGCCCCGGCACCCTGCAGGGCGATGTCCTTTTTTTCGCAGACCAGTTTTTCCCGGTAAATGCCCGCCCCGATGCGGATCTGGGCCGGGCAGTCGTAGGGGACGGCCAGCACCGCCTCGGAAATGGATGCAAAGTCCCCGCTGCCGTCCTGTGCCACCGTGATGCAAAGCATAGTTTCGTGTCCTCCTGCGTCTGGTTTTATAGCTTTATAGTATACCCCTCCTTCCCGCAAAAAGCAACGGGTCAGCCGCCGTTTTCCAGCCGCAGCACCGCCGCCGTGATGTCATCCGGGCGGCCGGTGCACAGGGCCCGCGCCCGTGCCGTCTCCACCAGCGTCTTTGCCACCTGGGCCGGTGCTTCGCCTGCCGCAGCGGACAGCTCCAGCTGCTTTGCCACCCACGCGGTGCCGTCCACCAGCAGCCCGTCCGACACCAGCACCGCATAATCCCCGGCACACAGATGCACCACCCGGCTCTGGCCGTTCACCCCGCCCAGAATGCCCACCGGCAGGCTCACGTCCCCCACGGCCCGCGCCCTGCCGCCGTGCACCAGAAAGCCCGGGGCTGCCCCGGCCTTGAACAGCCGTGCCGTGCCGGTGTACAGGTCCACACTGATCAGATCCAGCGTTGCGCCGCTCTCTTCCTCGCTCTTAAGAGCCAGCGCCACGTTCACCAGCCTTGCCGCCAGTTCTGCCGGGATGCCCGCCTTCAGCAGCCGGGCCGTCAGCTCTGCCGCCAGATTGCCGTCCACCGCCGCCGGACGGCCGGTGCCCATGCCGTCGCACAGGATCATCTGGGCCGCTGTCGGGCTGCAGAACTGCTGCACCGCGTCGCCGGACACCTCCCCCTGCGCCGCCGCGCCCGCCATGCCGAACACCGCCCGCAGCACCGGTCTTTCACTGAACAACAGGGTCGTCATGCCCTTGCAGGACAGCACCTGCGGCGTTTCCAACGTGCGGCGGCAGATGCGCCCCACCTCGCGGGCCAGCGCCGCCAGCTCCTGCGGGCCGAACCGGGTGCGCGGCAGGGTGACCGCCGCATGGGTGCGGCCCAGGTCATCCAGCGTGACCGCGCATTCCAGCGGCGGGCTGCCCAGAGAGGTGAAAAACGCCGCCACCCGGTCGGAGCGGTAGGGCTCCGGCTCGCCCGGACGGCCCAGCTGCTCCCCCAGCACGGCCAGTGCCTCGGCCACGGCACTGTACTGCTCGGTGAACACGGTGCGCATGGCCTCGGCGTGGAGACGGCTCTCCTTGCGGCTGCGGTAGAGCGCAAAGGAGCGGGCTGCCGCCGCGCACAGCGCCGCCGGGTGGATGCACCGGGACAATTGCCCGGGCAATTGCGCCGGTTCCAGCCTGCCGTTTTCTTCCAGCAGCGGGCGCAGGGCCTCCATGCCCTCCAGCGTGGCCGCATACTCCTGCTTCCAGCACTGTTCTCGCCGCCCGCAGTTGAAGCACAGGCTGTCGTGGGTGTTGTCAATGACCCAGCGATAGCTCTCGCACCGGTGCGGCAGGGCATTGTACACGTCGTTCACCGTCTCGGCCAGCGACGAAAGGCTCTGGGCCACGGCTTCCAGCCGGGTGGCCGCCGCCGGGTAGCGGGCGCGCTCCACCGGCTGGGAACGGTCGGCCGGTGCGGCCACAGGAGCCAGCCAGCTTTTGGGCAGAGCCAGCACGCACAGGATGCCCGCCCCTGCGCTGAACAGCACTGCAAAGGCCTGCCCGGGCGGCTGGACGCAGAGCACCCCCGTCACGCAGCCGCCCGCATAGGCGGCAGCCGCTTCCACCCGGCGGCCCGGGGCCAGAATGCAGGCTGCACTCGCCCCGCAGGCAAGCCCGGCGGCCGCGCAGGCAAGGGCCGGGTCCGCGGCGCAGAGGGCCGCGCCCAGCATCCCGCTGCAGGCCAGTGCCGCCCCCGGCTGTCCCCGGCTGCACAGCACCAGCTCCACCGCCGCGCACACCGCCACCCCGGGGAAGAACCGTTCCAGCGGCAGGTTTCCCAGTGCCGCTGCCACGGCGGCCCCGGTGAGCAGGGTGCCAAAGCCCGGTTTTTCGGGCGGGAAACGCCGCAGCGCCAGCCCCAGCAGCCCTGCCAGCAGGGCGTCCGCCGTGCAGAACAGCGCCAGCTCCGCCCCGCCGCCGGTGCCCAGCGCAAAGCACAGGCCCATGGCGGCCAACGTACCGCAGCCCGCCAGCACAGCGGGCAGGAATCTGCCCGGCCAGACCCATCGCACAGCCACCGCACCCCCCAGCGCACACAACAAACAGACGCTGCGCAGCGACAGCGCCCCAAAGCCATGCAGCAGCACCCCCAGTGCGGCCCCCGCCGCACAGGGAGCAAAGCAGTCCTCCGCAAGGCCCAGCACAAGGCCCAGCCCAAAGGGCATCAGCGCTCCGTACAGCACCGCCCAGCCCCCGGCAAACCCCAGGGCCACCGCTCCCAGCCGACGCACCGCCGGGCGCAATACTGCCCGCGCTTCCAGCGCCGGAGCCCCGCTGCGCCGGGCTTTTACCGTCAAAACACTCGTCCGCTCTGTCATCCAGAATTCCCCGCTTTCCGGCGGGGCGTTTTGGTTCTGTTCCCCGCACTGTGTGCATATACTGTAGCGCGGAGTGGCGGCAGTTTTTGCCGCAGGGCGCAGAACCGCCCCAAACCGGCCCAAAGACGCAAAAAAGCCCTGCAGCGTGCAAAAACGCTGCAGGGCTTTGTGTTTTTATGGAAAAGATCAGCCGTTCAGCTTCTCAATGGCCGCTTTGACGCGCTCCAGGGTCTTTGCCCGGCCCATCATGCAGGCAAGGTCGGTGCCGCCGCCGGGGGTGCGCTGCTTGCCGGAAAGGGCAATGCCCAGCGGGTAGAGCAGCCAGCCGTTCTTTTTGCCCAGCTCCTCTGCCTTGGCCTTGCAGGCATCGAACACGGCATCGCGGTTTGCAAAATCCAGAGCCTCGTCGCTCAGCACCGGCAGCAGGGCTTCCAGTGCTTCTTTTGCAGTCTCCGGGGTGGTCTTTTGCTTTTTGTTGGCGTACAGGCTCACGTCGTACTCCGGCATGGCGTCAAAGAAATCCAGCTGCTCGGGGATCTCGCCCAGCACCTCGCACCGGGGCTGCAGGTTTGCGCACAGCAGCTTTTTGTCGATGGCGCTGTGCACGGCGCTGTCGATCCACGGCTCGGCCTTTTTCTGGAATTCCTCGGGGCTCAGGCGGCGGATATACTCCGCATTGATGGCGCGCAGCTTGAGGGGGTCGAAGATGGCGGGAGACTTGGAGATGCCCTCCGGGGACCAGATCTTGACCAGCTCCGGCAGGGAGAAGATCTCCTGCTCGGCGTACTCGCCCCTGGGGCTCCAGCCCAGCAGGCAGATATAGTTCAGCACAGCCTCGGTCAGGTAGCCCTTGGCCACCAGGTCCTGATAGCTGGCATCGCCATTGCGCTTGGACAGCTTGTTCTGGGCATCCTTCATCACCGGCGGGCAGTGGATGTAGGTGGGGATCTCCCAGCCAAAGGCCTGATACAGCAGGTTGTACTTGGGGGTGGAGGACAGATACTCACTGCCGCGGATGACGTGGGTGATGCCCATCAGGTGGTCATCCACCACGTTGGCAAAGTTGTAGGTGGGCATGCCGTCGGTCTTGATGAGGATCTGGTCGTCCATCTCGCTGTTGTTCACCTCAATGTGGCCGTAGACCACATCGTCAAAGCCGGTCACGCCCTCGCGGGGGATCTTTTGGCGGATGACATAGGGCTCTCCGGCGGCCAGACGCTTTTCCACTTCCTCCTTGGGCAGGTCGCGGCAGCAGCCGTCGTAGTGGGTCATCTCGCCGTTGGCGCGCTGCTCGGCGTGCAGGGCTTCCAGACGCTCCTCGGTGCAGAAGCAGTAGTAAGCCTTGCCCTCGGCCACCAGCTGCTCGGCATACTGTTTGAACATGCCCATGCGCTCGCTCTGCACATAGGGGCCCACAGGGCCGCCAACGTCCGGGCCCTCGTCCCACAGCAGGCCGGTCTCGCGCAGAGTGTTGTAGATCACGTCCACAGCACCTTCCACATAGCGGCCCTGGTCGGTGTCCTCAATGCGCAGGATGAAGGTGCCACCCTCGTGCTTTGCCATTAAATAGGTATATAGCGCAGTGCGCAGGTTGCCCACATGCATATAGCCAGTGGGCGAGGGGGCAAAACGGGTGCGGACTTTGTTGCTCGGCATAGAAAAACGCTCCTTTTATACTCATGCAAAAAATGCGGATAGCTACGTTTTAGTTTACCTGTTCTGCTGCGATTTGTCAACGGAGGAACGTGTTTTGTGCGAAGCTGCGGTTTTTGGGACACAAGGCGGGACATTTTGTCGAAATCGCCCGCAATCATTGACGAAGGCTGTATTTTTTTGTATACTAGTTTCAAACGGTGCTGGCACAATTTTCCTGTTGTGCCAGCTGCCTGCCTGTATGGAGAAAACGTTGAAGGAGAATGATACCTATGAAAAGCACCGGGATCGTCCGCGGCATCGACTCGCTTGGCCGCATCGTCCTGCCCAAGGAGCTGCGCACCACCCTGCATCTGGACGGTGACACCAAGCTGGAGATCTTTGTGGATGGCGACGCCATCGTGCTCAAGAAGCACCGCCCCGCCGGCAGCTGCGACTTCTGCGGCGATGTGGACGCCAACGCCATCCAGTTTGCCGGGTACTGCATCTGCCCCGCCTGCCGCCGCAAGATCGGCGCGCTGTAAACCAGAACCAAAAGGAGGCCTGCGTCCATGAGCCGCATGACCGATTTTACTGTCCCTTCCACCGTGCCCGGGCGCACCCTGCACGCGTTCTGCTGTGAGCCGGAAGGCGAGGTGCGGGCGGTGCTGCAGCTGTCCCACGGCATGGTGGAGTTCATCGACCGGTACAAGCCGCTGGCGGAGTATCTGGCCGGGCAGGGCATCGTGGTGGTCGGCCACGACCACCTGGGCCACGGCGGGTCCATCCGCACCAAGGCCGACTACGGCTACTTTGCCGAGCCGGACGGCAACCGTGCCGTGCTGGACGACCTGCACGCCATGACCCTGCGCACCAAGGAGCGCTACCCCGGTGTGCCGTACTTTCTGCTGGGGCACAGCATGGGCTCGTTCTATGCCCGGCAGTACCTGTGCGAATACGGGCAGGAACTGAGCGGTGCCATCATCATGGGCACCGGCCACCAGCCCAAAGCGCTGGTGCAGTTTGCCCGCAGCACCTGCCGGGCGCTGGCGGCCGTGCACGGCTGGCAGTACCGCAGCAAGCTGGTGGCCAACCTGTCCTTCATGGGCTACAACAAGGGGCTGGAGGGCCGCACCAACCACGACTGGCTCAATCGTGACGCCGCCGAGGTGGACAAGTACCTGGCCGACGAGCGCTGCACCTTTACCTTTACGCTCAACGCCTACTACAGCATGTTCAGCGGCATCCTGCGCCTGCACGATCCGGCTTTTCTGACCCGGATGCCCAAGGACCTGCCCCTGCTGTTCCTGGCCGGCACCGCCGACCCGGTGGGCGACCGGGGCAAGGGCGTGCTGCGCGCCATCCAGAGCCTGAAGGCCGCAGGCGTGCAGAACATCCGCTGCAAGCTGTACCCCGGCGCCCGGCACGAACTGCTGGTGGAGACCAACCGGCAGGAAGTGTTTGCCGACATTGCCGCCTGGCTGAACGATCAGCTGGGCTGACCACACTGCACCGCACCTTCTTTGCATTTTTCAAAGCCGCTGCCCGGCACACCGGGCAGCGGCTTTTCTGCGTTCTACAACAAGAAATTCCAATGCGTATCAAGACCATTTCAACAGTGCAACAATAGCGTACCTCTCTCTGCATTCTGCGTAAAATCTTGCTGCATTTTTTTTGCATTTTGCCAATTATCCGCGTATTTTCGCAATCTTATTGACAGTGCAGTCATAAAATAGTATACCATAAGCAGAGTTTATTGCTCTGTTTTATCTCCGTATAGATACAATTTATGGTATCTTTTGTGTGCAGAACGGAAGGAGCGAATCTTATGACGAACAAGAAATTCAAAAAAGCCGCAATGGCTCTGGCCCTGACCGCCTGTGTTGCAGTCACCCCTCTGGCCGCCAACGCTGAGACCCCTGAAAACGCAGTCCCTGTAGAGAACAAAGAACGTTCCGAAGCAGAAACTCCTACACAACAGGCTTCTGAAAGTGCAAACACTGCTCCCGTAGAAAACCAGGAGCACGAAAACGCCGAGGGCATTCTGGAGGACCGGGAGACTGAGGACAAGAAAATCACGACCGATGTCGAGTACACCGACCGCGAGTTCACCTATAATGAGGACGGCACCGTCAAATCGGAGGAATCCTCCGGTCCTATCGTCCAGAAGGAGATGGATAAGAGCACCGAAGCCGCTTCTGGCGAGACTGCCGGAGAAGGCAAGGATTCCGAGGGTTCTGCTAAAACTCCTGAAGCAGGCGAGACCACCGAGGAAGGCAAGGACATCGAAGCTCCCGATGCGGACATCTCCGAACCGGTCAAGGACACCGAGGGCAAGGTCATCGGTACTGCCTCCAAGGAGGAGCACACCGATCAGGAAACCACCATCACACCCACCAGCCCGGACTCTGAAAAGCTGGTAGACAGCACTGTCAACCCGGACGGTTCTGTGACCAACCGCTACGAGACTTCTCACACTGCTGATAAGACTACAACCAACACAACCACCGGCACAGTTACCGCAGACACCAAGGAGATTTTTGTGACCGATGGCAAAGAGGTTGACCTGAAGCAGGAGTTGGGCGAGGATTATCAGGAAAAACTGAAGTGGGACACCGTCGATGGCACCTCGTTCAACGGCTACACCGTGGGCAGCATGGAAGAAGACGGCGACCGCCAGACCTACACCCTGACCAAACACACGAAAGACACCGACCTTGAGATGACCGGCGAAGATCTTGCCAAGCTCCTGGAAGCTGACTACACCAAAACCGAGAACGACGATGGCAGCTACACCCTGACCAAAAGCATCCGTACTTCTGCCGGCGAACAAACTGTGTACATCACCGTGACCGGCAACAAGGCCACCCGCACGGTGGACACTACCCTGAAGGTGGACGTTAAAAAGAGCGAGCACTCTGGAACCGCCGACGTGAAGCAAGATGACGTGACGCTGCCCAACAAAACGGACAAAACGCTGACCTTTACGGACAAGGACAACAACACCTTCTCTGTGGATCTGGACGAACTGCTCCAGAAACAGGACAAGACCGAGAGCACCAATGCTGCTGGCGATAAGGTTATCACCGTGAAGGACGGCAGCAAGACCTATGAGATCGTTTATCACGAGACGAGCGAGTACGCCGACGCACAGGTCAAGGATATGTCCGCCGATGAACTGGCCAAACTGCTGAACAGCAATCCCGGCAACGGCACCTTCACCGTCAAGGATGGCAAGGTCTGCAAGGTGGTCAACGGCGAAGCCTGCGAGATCAGCTACGATGATGCCTCGCAGCTGCTGAAAAAGGTCCAGATTTCTGTCACTATGACCGATGCCGACAATCAGCTGTCCAAGGATAACGGCACGCTGGAGGATGCCGAGCTCCGCGCCAAGAAGGCTGCTTTGCAGAAGGCTCTGGCAGACGCGATCGAAGCCTGCACTGGCACCAAGGTGGATCCCGCTTCCCTGACCCTCACTGATGAGGATGTTTCCTTCCCCAAGGAGAACATCAGTGCAAACAAAGATGTTCTGAATCGCACCTACGTTTATACTGCTTCGGATGGCAAGAAGTATACCTTTACTTACAATTTTGTTTATAATGATAAACCGAGCAGTGTCTCAGGGGCAGGATATAAGGGCGCCGGCTATTTTATGGATGGTATCCATGTTGGAACCGAAGAGATCGTGGCGGATGCCGACGGAAAGACGGATCACAAGAGCACTCTGATTGAAAGCGGCATTTTTGTTTCCGGCAATGCCACCACAGATGCCAACGGTGCTTATACCACCATCACCCAGGACAGCCCCCTCTATGGCCTTGGCGTGGACTTCAAGACCGCTCCGAAAAACGCCGTTGCCGGTTCCATCAAGTATGATGATACCGGCCGCATCATCGAATACCAGACCACCGACGACAAGACCATTAAGCTGTCTTACGAAAGCGTTGAGGTTCCGGATTTGAATCTGCCGTCTTATGCGCCTGTTGACGGAAAGACCAATATCAACAGCAAGTCCTTCACCAGAGTGACCTGGGAGGCCTGGGATCTAGGCGAGATCCATAATGAAGAGCAGGTTGACGACCAGTGGACGCTTTCCTCCAGCAAGGACAAAAGCGGCAGCCTGACCTATACCATCGTGGACAAGAAGAACAATGTCACCTATGACGATCTGATCCGGGTCGGCAGCAACAGCTACACCAAAACCGTGACCGATGAAAACGGTGTCAAGACCACCTACACCGTCACCGTTGAACCCGGCAGTCTGAGCGAAAGCAGGGCTCTGACCGAGCTGGCCGAGCGCTATGGCGTGGATGGCACTGCCATCACCGTGAAAGACGGCGTTGCCTCCTTTACCAAGGACGGCAAGCAGTACCAGGTCAGCTATGGCAGTCAGCTGAAGATCGAGACCGTTCTCACCACCGAGGGCACGGTCACGACCGATGCTGATCAGGCAGAGCTGCTGGAAAAGATCCAGCAGATGCAAAAGGATCTGCAGGATGGCGAGATGCTGGATGTGGGTGGCTATCAGGTGACGTTTTCGACCACGAAGGAAGAGATCATTGAGATCCTCCATAAGGTCGGCGAGACCACCGACTTCACCCGCTTGACCCGCGAGGAGCTGAAGGCCCTGCTGGAAAAAGAAAAGGCAGAGGCCGACGCTGCCGGCAAGAGCTATACGGGCGACATGGACGTTTCGCACCCGGAGTACAGCAACAAAAAACTGTACGGCAGGCCTGACACGGGTATCATCGCCACCAAAAAGAAAGAGCATCTGTCCTATGATGGCAACTACATCCAGCATCTGGAGCTGAACGCAACGACCAAGGCCGACCTGCTGAAGGACGCTGACGGCAACGTCAGCCAGACCGACTGTGTTCTGGTGGACAAGAAACTGGAATACAGCGACGATCTGGATAAGCTCATTGACAGCCAGGGCACCAGCGTGGTCAACCTGCAGGATAAGATTGGTTACGACATCCCCATGGATCGCTATGAATATGCCCGCACCAGCTTCAGTGACGGCGACAAGCTGAACTGGAATGTCCGCAACAACCACCCCACTGCCAGCACCTATTACAAGGTGTCCGGTACGGTGGCCTACAACCAGTACAAGCTGGAGGACAGCACTTCTGAGCTTACGAAGGAGCAGGCCGAAGCCCTTCTGAAGAAGCTTCAGGCGGAGGGTTATGCCGATGCTTCCATCGTGACCTTCTACACGACCGAACATGAGCATCAGCAGACGGAAAAAAACGCTTCTTACCGCATCTATCTGAACAAGAGCGAGCTGATTTCCTACGGTTACCTGTCCTACGACAGCAACACCTGCACCAATGCCCACAATTGGAATCAGGCGATGTACGGCTTATCGAACCAGTATTTCAATCCTGATGCCTACTGCGGCGGCTACGACCTTGGACTGACCGGTTTCCGTCAGGTGGAGGACGGAACCTTTGTGGCACAGGGCAAAAAGACCATTACCGTGTCCCGCATTCTGCCTGCCACCACGCTGACCAACAACCACCTGACCATCACCGATTCCGCACAGAAAGCCGATACCGGCAGCGAAGTCAGCGGCCGCTACAACTATACCACCACCGTCTCCGGCTCGCGAGTGAATTACTCCGCCCTGGGTACTGCGACCCACGAGACCTGGAAGGAAGCTGCGCAGCAGACCACCGAGCGCACCGGCGAACAGGTCGATGGAACGTTGTCTTATACCTACCGTTCCACGCAGGATGCCAGTGTAGATGCCGAAAGCGCCCACAAAGAAGAAACTGTCGTCCGTCACGGCACTGCAGACTACGAATACACCTACACCGCCAGCAAGGACGAAGTAGAGATCACCACCGACAGCCGCACCGAAACCACTACACCCGAAACGCCTGACACCCCGGACACCCCCGCCAGCCCGGAGGGCCCCACCACGCCTCCCGTGCAGGACGCCACTCCGGATGATGCCGAGACGCCTGTGACCCCGGAGAACCCCGCCAATCCTTCTGTTCAGGATGCCACCCCCGATACCGTGGCCGCCCTGCCCAAGACCGGCGTCAACTGGACGGCGGCTCTGGCCATGGCTCTGAGCGGCATGGCCCTCACCGTGGCCGGTGCCTTCACCAGCCTGTTTGCCAAGAGCAAGCACTAAAAGCCAACCCCCAACGGGCCTGAAAACCCGTTGTTCCTCGCACACAACAGCAAGGCCCCCGGAGAGTTCTCCGGGGGCTTTGTTGTTGCCCGGAACCGGCCCGGCAGGCAGTGAATATCCCGGGCCCGCAGGCTGGATCTTTCCTGCGTTTCAATAGCGTTTCAGAAGCATCTCAAAACCGTATCTGTTGTGCAACTCAGTTGGAGTTGCTCTCATACAAACTGCATATTTCTCCTTTTTATTTTTTAGCATCCCGCTGAAATCTGCTTTTTATCGACAGTTTTATTGACTTTTTTCATTTTATATGTTATATGATAGCTGTAGATCAATGCGGACATTTATCTACGAATAGATACGTTTTATAGTATCTTTTGTGTGCAGAACGAAAGGAGCGAATCTTATGACGAACAAGAAATTCAAAAAAGCCGCCATGGCTCTGGCCTTGACCGCCTGTGTTGCAGCCACCCCTCTGGCCGCCAACGCTGAGACCCCTGAAAACGCAGCCGGCGCACAGGCTCCTGCTGCTGTTGATCATGCCGAGGCCGACACGCAGGAAGCCCCGGAAGCCGAACTGCCTGCAGCGGAAGAGCCGGAAGCTCAGCCCGCTGCAGAGGCCGCTGCGCAGCCTGCCGCTCCGGAAGCAACCCCCATCGCAGTGGAACTGCCCACCGCAGAGAAAACTCCCGAGGAGGAGGAAGCCACCGAGGAAAAGGCAGAGGCTCCTGAGGAGAATGCTGTGGTGGAGAAGGAGACCCCTGCGAAGGTCGCCCCCACTGAGGATGCTGTAGTGGAAAAGGAGACCCCTGTGGAGGTCGCCCCTGCCCCTGCGAAGGTCGCCTCTGCCCCTGCGAAGGCGGACGTAGACAACCTGATCGAGGACCCGGATGCAGGCATCGCCACCATGGACGGCGTGGAGAACGCTGTCAGCGATGAGCACGAGGCCAAGATCGGGGACACCAGTTATGGCACCCTGGACGAAGCTCTGAAAAATGCCAATACTGGCGACGAGGTCGTCCTGCAGAAGGACCATACCGGCAACATTACCATTGCTGAGTGGATCAAGCTGAACCTGAACAAGCACAAGATCGAAGGCAATGTGGACGTAAACCTGTCCGGCAAAAAGGGCGACGCTGCCACCAGCCAGGACGGCGAGGCTGACGCTAACAAAAAGGTGGAGATCGTTGATGGTACCATCACCGGTGCCACCGACAGCGGCGTTACCATCAAGGACGCTGAGGACACCAGCATTCTGCTGAAGGACCTGACCATCGAGAAAAACGAAGGCAAACAGGGCGGCGGCGTTCACATCGAGAACAGCCAGAATGTTACCATCGAGGGTTGCACCATCCAGGATAATAAGACCACTGAGGTCAGCAAGAACGGCACCGATGTGTCGGTTGGCGCAGGCGGCGGCGTTTTCGTTTCTGACAAGAGCCATGTCACTATTACCGATTCCCAGATTCTGGATAACACTGGTACCCGTGGCGGCGGCATCTACACGGAGCACTCCACCGTAGAGGTGAAGGACTCCAAGATCGACGGGAACACGGCGGACGATGTTCCGGAGAAGGCTCCCAACAGCAACAAGGGCCTGGGCGGTGGTATCTACAGCTTTGACAGCACCCTCACTGTCACCGATAGCACCATCAGCGGCAACGAGGCAAAGGGTTCCACCTCTCTCATTATCTCCAATGATGGCGAGCTTTCCTCTAGTACCCTTGGCAACGGCGGCGGCGGCATCTGTGCCGTTGGTAAAAAATCCGATGTTACCCTGGACGGCGTAACCGTAACCGACAACAAAGCAACCTCCAACGTCAGTACCAATCTGGGTGCCGGCGGCGGCATTGAAGCCCAGGGCGGCAGCCTTACCGTTAAGGATTCCACCATCAGCAACAACAATGCTCGGGGCAACGGCGGCGGCATCTTCTCCGCTGAGGGCAATGAGCTGACCGTTTCGGGTTCTACCATCCAGGGCAACAAGGCCGACAACGGCGGCGGCATCCACACGGGTGAAGCCCGTGACGCTTCTAAAACGCCTTCTAAGGCCACCATTACCGATACCAAGGTCCTTGAGAACGAGGCCATTGGCAGTGGCGAGGGCGGCGGCGTGTACGTTGGCACTCGAGCTGATGCAACGCTTAAGGGTTGCACCGTAGCAAACAACAAGTCTGTCAGCACTGGCGGTGGCATTGCCGCCAAGCTCGGCACCGTTACCCTGGACGATACTACTGTTGAAAACAACCAGGCCGTTAACGGTGGCGGTCTGTTCCATCTGGGCATTGCCGTTCCCGGCAGCCTCACCCTGCAAAACGGTTCCATCATCCGGAACAACACCGCATCCTCTATGGGCGGCGGTCTGTTCCTGTGGGGCAATGTTGGTTTGAAGTCTGAAAATTCTGAGATCAGCGGAAATAAGGCCCTCTACGGTGCTGGCATTGCCGCCTCCCAGTATACGGCAAACTTCGCCTCTCCCAAACTGGAGCTGGTGGATACCAAGGTCAACAACAACGGCGATGCAAGCACTGTCATGGGCGGCGGTATCTATGCCGCCAGCGGTGTCACCGTCACCTCCAAAAACACCAAGTTCCTGGATAACACTGCCAACAGCGGCGGCGGCATCCTGCTGTATCTCAACAGCTCTGCTGACCTGAACAACTCTGAAGTCAGCGGCAACAAGGCAACCGGAAACGGCGGCGGCGTTTACGTCTATGACGCTACCTGCTCTGTTACCGCCAGCAATGGCACTGTTTTCCGTGAGAACACTGCCAGCAACGGCGGCGGTATCTTCTCCTTTGGCGGCACTGTTACCGCCGAGGACAGCACCTTTGAAAAGAACACTGCAGTTAAAAATGGCGGTGCGATTGCCGCTACCCAGAACAGCTCCCTGACAGTACGCAACTCCAAGGTCCTTGAGAATACGTCCGGCGACAAGGCTGGCGGCATTCTGGCAGAAAAATCCACACTGGAAGTAACCGACAGTATCATCGACGGCAACCGTGCCTCTTTGGGCGGCGGCCTCTACATTTCCGACATTGATGCTCCCGGCGAGACCAAGGAGGACAAGCCTGAGCACACCATCACTCGCACCGAGATCACCAACAACACTGCGGATGGGATGGGCATTGGCGGCGGCATCTACCTGGGTGCCCAGAAGCTCACCATCACCGATAGCAAGCTGACTGGCAACAATACCATTTCTAAAAATGGTCAGACCCAGGGCGGTGCCATTGTTGCTTACAGCCCCGGAGACTTTACGTTGGATAACACCCTTATCCAGGGCAACACTGCCGACGTCGGCGGCGGTATCCATGTGCTGAGCACCAAGCTGCGTGACAGCCATATCATCCTGTGCAACAACACCCGGATCACCGGCAACGTGGCCAACCAGTTCGGCGGCGGCATCTTCCTTGATAATATGAACAACCCTGCCGTGCTGGAGCTGGTGAACGCTTCCGTGGATAACAATACTGCGAATGTTGCTGGCGGCATTGGCAACTATGGCAGCATCGTCGTCCTCAAGGACGGTGCTGTGCTGGAGAACAATACTGCCAAGCAGTATGGCGGCGGCCTGTACAACAGGGGCAAGGTCACTGTGGAATCCGGTGCTACCCTGATGAACAACACTGCCTCTACTTACGGCGGCGGCCTGTACAACAAGGGCGAGGCCATTGTGGAATCCGGTGCCAAGCTGTACAACAACCACGCTGCTCAGGCTGGCGATGATATTTATCTGGTTGGCAAAAACAGCACCCTGACCCTCACCAAGGTGGGCGACGACTGGATGCTGGACGACTGCGGCCACAAGATCAACGGCTGGTTCCTGGATGGGCTGGACGCCCGTTGGGATGCCGATGGCAAGGGTGAACATGTGACCAACCTGGACGATTTCAAGGCCGACGGCTATGCCGTCACCAAGAACGAGGATGGCTCCTACATCATTACCATCCTGGACGAGAACGCCACCCTGGCCCTCAAGGCTGCCCACAACGTGACCCCCAAGCCCACCCCGGACCCGGATCCGGAACCCACGCCCGATCCTGACACCCCGGACACCCCCGTCAGCCCGGAAGACCCCACCACGCCTCCCGTGCAGGACGCTACTCCGGACGAAGCCGAGACGCCCGTGAACCCGGAGAACCCCACCAATCCTCCCGTGCAGGATGCTACCCCCGATACCGTGGCCGCCCTGCCCAAGACCGGCGTGAACTGGTTCACCGCTCTGGCCATGGCCCTGAGCGGCATGGCCCTCACCGTAGCCGGTGCGTTCACCAGCCTGTTTGCCAAGAGCAAGCACTGATGCGCTGACAAGACCAACCCCCAGTGAGCCGTAAAAAGCTCGCTGTCCCTCGCACACAACAACAATGCCCCCGGAGAGTTCTCCGGGGGCATTGTTGTTTCTATCGATTTTTATTTTCTCAGCCAGCCGTCCACAGCGGCCACCAGCGCCTTGCCGCGGCGGCCCAGCAGGCGGGGCAGCAGCACACGGGCCATGGCCCACACGCCTGCAAAGTTGATCAGGATGACCACTGCGGTGATCAGGCCGGTCCACAGGCCGTACAGCGGGGTCTCGGCCAGCAGCACAAAGGCCTCGAACACCAGCAGACCCACGTTCAGCAGCACCCGGCCCGGATGCACATGCATATGGATCATGCGGTTTGCGTCGATGGAGCGCAGGGTGAACACCAGCGCCAGCCCCAGGAAGGAAGCGTATGTGGCACCGATGGGGCCCCACCACTTGATGAAGAAGTAGTTCATGATGCAGTTGCTGATGGCACCGGCCATCATGGTGACCATGCTGCGGCTGGACTTTTTGGTCACCACATACACGCTGTTCATGAACTGGTTGAAGCAGCTGCAGGTGGAGGCCAGCACCAGGAAAGGCACAAAGTGCCAGGCGTAGTAGTAGTTGGACTTCATGATGTGCATCACCGGGCGGCACAGCCAGATGATGCCCGCCGCACAGCAGAACAGCACACTGGAATAGGTGCGGAAGATCTTGGTGAAGAACCGCGCCCGGCCCTCCTCCTCGGTGACAGCCGAGAGCTGCCAGGCGTCGTAGAAGATCAGGCCCAGCGTGGTGAGGATGGTGGGCAGGAAGTAGCCCGTGGACAGCAGGCCGCTCCAGGCGTTGCCGTCCCGGCCGTCCAGTCCGTTGCACATCTCACGCACAAAGAACAGGTCGGATGCGTTGATGATCCAGAAGCTGATCTGCGCGGGGATCATGGGCAGCGAGAAGTGGAGCATCTGCTTCCACAGGTCCTTGTTGATGCCCTTGAGCTCCACATAGTTCCACAGCTTACCGGTGACCATCAGGAACAGCACGCTGACCAGATCACCGCTGATGATGGCCAGCAGGTAGCCGTTGGCACCCCACTTGAAGCCCACCAGATACAGCACATAGAACGCCATGGTGGCCACGGTGCACAGCACGCCGTCCACAGCCACCAGCTTGTTCCACTGGCGGCTGCGCACGAACTGGGTGCACAGGGTGCGCAGGCAGCTCATGAGCACATAGAGGTAAATGAGCAGGCCGTACTGGGCCATATCGGGCAGGAACCGTGCAATGGGCCAGCACAGGACCAGGATGCCAAAGCCGCCCAGAATGGTGAGCAGGCCGTTGGTGAACACCTGCTTTTCGCTGTTACCCTTGTCCAGACCAAAGCGGATGATGGCGTTGGACATGCCCATGGACACAAAGGGGATGAGCAGGTTCGCGTACTGGCTCAGGATCTTGGACAGGCCCAGATCCGAGATCTCGGCCATGGCGTAGGTCAGGAACGGCTGCACGATCAGCGTGAGCAGTTTGGACGAAAAGCTGGAAATGGCAAAGATGAGGGTGTTGCCGGCCAGTTTGGAGTATTTATCGCCGCCGGACTTTTTTTCGTTTTCCAAGGGAAGTCTGCCTCCTGTTTCTACTTCTTCAATAGCTCCCGCCGGGCTTTCCAGTCCGGCAGCAGCTTTGCCACCTCGGCCCAGAACGCCGGGCTGTGGTTGGCCTGCAAAAAGTGGCAGTATTCGTGCACCACCACATAGATCTGCGCCGCAGGCGGCATGTTGTACAGCTGCAGCGCAAAGGTGATCTGCTTTTTGCCGGGGCAGCACACGCCCCAGCGGGTGGTCATGCTGCGCACCTTGAGGGTTGGTTTCTGGCCGCCCAGCACCCCGGCAAAGGCCGGGTAGACCTGATCGCTCATGGCGGTAAAGTAGGCCCGTGCGGTCTCCTTGTCCGGCAGGTCGGCATTGTCGCGGGCCGCTTTTGCCATCACTTTCTGCCGGGTGTCGTGGATCCACTGTGCGTTCTTGCACACAAAGGCGTCCGCCTGTTCCAGGCTGGTGCGCAGCGGGATGCTGACCATCACGGTGCCGTTGTCCCGTACCCGCAGATGCAGCTGTTTGATCTTTTTGCGGTACAGCTCGTACTGGATGCCGCCCGCGCTGCGCAGCTGGACTTCCGGTTTTTGTGCGGCCACGTCAGGACGCACGCTCTGCCCGCTGCGGGGCCCGCTGCGGGGCCGGCAGCTGGGCCAGCACCACGGCGGCAAAGATCAGCACACAGCCCACGCCTTCGCGCGGGGAAAGGCTCTGATGCAGCAGCACCCAGCCGCCCAGTGCGCTGAACACACTTTCCAGGCACATGATCAGACTGCCCACGGCAGGGTTCATATCCCGCTGGCCCAAAATCTGCAGCGTGTAGGCCACGCCGCTGGACATCACGCCGCAGTACAGCAGGGGCACCGCGTTCACGGCAAATTCCGCCGGGGCCGGGTGCTCCAGCAGCAGCGCTGCCACCGAGCTTTCCACCGCCACCACAAAGAACTGCCGCAGGCTCAGGCGCACGCCATCCACCTGCGGACCATAATGGTTCACCGCCATGATCTGGAAACTGAACAGCACGGCGCACAGCAGCAGCACCATGTCGCTGCGTTCCACGCCGCCAAAGCCGCTCTGCATGCACAGCAGATACAGCCCGCACACCGCAATGGCCACGCTGCCCCACAGCTGGGGGCTGCCGCGGCGGCCCAGTGCCAGCCCGAAGATGGGCACCAGCACCACATACATCGCCGTGAGGAAGCCTGCTTTGGCCGTGGAGGGGTTCAGCGTCAGGCCGAACTGCTGGGCAGCCGACGCCACAAACAGCAGCGTGCCGCACACCAGGCTGGCCCGGCGCAGACAGCGGCGCTCCTCCGGCGTTTTCGGTGCCCCAGTGGTGCCGGTGCTGCGCTGACGCACCAGGTCAAACACCTTGACCGTGGGCAGCAGCACCAGCACCGCCAGCCAGCTGCGCCCGGCCAGAAAGCTGCAGGCTCCCATGCCGGAACCGGCGCTCTGGGCCACGAAGGCCGTGCCCCAGATAAACGCGCACAGCAGCAGCAAAAGCGAATTCTTGCGTTGTGTATTCATCAGCCGACGCCCTCCACCTTGAGCAGACCGTAGAGGTAGTAACGGCTGGAATCATAGGAGATGGTCATGCGGTAGATGGCCGCCGGGTCCAGCCCGGAGATGGTGCAGGTGTAGTCGGTGCCGTCGGTCTTGATGTAGTAGGTGCTGTCCGGCACATACTCCACGCCGCCGTCTACCTTTTTCCACAGCGCCACCTTGAATTTCTGGGTACCCTCGGCGGTGCCGCAGGCCATGACGGTCAGCGTGCCGGTGGGGGCCGCAAAATAGTTGGTCTGGCGGCTCCAGATGCCGTTGAACACAGCGTACAGGGTGCCGTCCACCATGGCAGTGTCAAACTTTGCCGAAGCATCTGCAATGCCCTGAATGATCAGCGGGTCTGCGGTAGCGTCCGCCCAGCGGGTGGTGTCCTCTTCCTGCACCTCGCCGGAGCTGCCGGAGATCTTCTGCGCCACACCGCGCAGTGCGTCCTTGCAGCCGGTCAGACCGGCCACCAGCAGAGCGGCGGCCAGCACAACGGCCAAAAAGCGTTTTTTCGTTTTCATAAACGTTTCCTCAACCTGTCAAAGGGTTTGATGTTCCTGTTTTTTCGGGTTCCGGCAGGGCCGGGTCTATCTGTATAGTATACCGCATTTTGCAGCACCGCACAAGAGAGCCGCCCGGCTTTTGCGCGCGCTGCCGCCTGATTTCATGCAGTTTCTTTGCCGTCGGCAGCCGCCAGTGCCCCACACTCGGCAGCGGCGAGGGAAGTCTGCTCCGGCCCGAACAGCGAACCGTACCGGTACAGGGCCCAGCCCCCGGCTCCCTGCTCCCGCAGAAAGGCCACCTGGTCGGCCAGCGCACGGCCGGTGCTCCAGCCCGACAGGCTGTTTTCGTTGCTGCCGCCGTCGCCCACTCCCACACGGTAGGCTCCCAGCCCGAAATACAGGGCCACGTCCGCCGCGCGGGGATAGGCGAGCCATGCGGGCACGATGTTCTCAAAGGCAAAGCGGGTGCTGCCGTTGTGCAGGGCAAAGCCCTGCCCCCAGTACACCTGCGGGCACAGATAATCGACCACCGCATCCCTGCCGCCGGACGCCAGCCAGCCGGTCACATCGCTGTACTGCTGGTTTTCGTCGTTGTCCGGGTTGCCCTGGGGGCTGATGCCGAACCGCAGGGTGGGGTCCGCCGCTTTCACCGTGTCGTGCACGGCCCGCACCAGCGCGGTCACATTTTCCCGCCGCCACGCGGCAAGATTTCCCGCCCCGGACGCCGCAAACTGCGCCGCGTCGATGCTCTCATCGGTGGTAGGGTAGAAGTAATCGTCAAAGTGGATGCCGTCCACCGCGTAGTTCTGCACCAGCTCGGCCACACCCTGCACCACATAGTCGGCGGCGGCAGGCTCGGCGGGGTTCAGGTAAAGGCCCCCGTCCACCGTGCATACCCACTCCGGGTGGGTGTTGGCCAGATTGCCGTCCGCAAGGTTCGGCGGCATGGCCGCCGAGGAGCGCAGGCGGTAGGGGTTGACCCACGCTTCCACCGAGATGCCCCGGGTGTGGGCTTCCTGCAGCAGCACGTCCAGCGGGTCAAAGCCCGGGTCCTGCCCCTGCCCCCCGGTGCATAGATGGCTCCATGGGAACAGGGTGCTGCGGTACAGCGCATCCCCGAAGGGGCGCACCTGGGCCAGCACTGTGTTCAGCCCCAGTCCGGTACAGTTGTCCAGCAGCTGCACCACTCCGGCGCGGAAGGCATCCTCCGTGGAAAAGTCCATGGCGGCCCATTCCAGATAGCTCACCCACACGGCCCGCCACTCTCCGGCCGGCAGCGCCGGGTTGGGGTCTGCCGAGGGCTCCGGGGTGCTGTCGGCGGCCGCAGGGGAAGTGCCCCGGCGCAGGGCCAGCCCTGCCGCGGCACACACAGCCGCCCCGGCCCCCAGCAGAAAGGTGCGCCGCCCCATGCGGCGATTTTTGCGTCCTGTCTTTTTCCGGCTGCGCCGGGTCACAGCTCTTCCTCCTGCAATTTATACAGGGTCAGCGCCGCCCAGCCGCGGGCACAGGCCAGCAGCACGAACAGCAGGTTCGTCCAGAAGGCAAGCCCGGCCATGCCCGCATAGCGGGTGAGCAGCCAGAACACCGTGCGCAGCACCTCTGCCGCGCACACCAGCTGCAGCTGCCGCTGAATGGGCTTGCCGCGGCTGTACTCGATGCCCAGCAGGGCAGGCCACACCAGTGCCGAGCACAGGTCGCCCGCCCAGCCGCCGGCCGCCAGCTTGCTGAGCATCAGCAGCACGAACACCAGCGTGTAATTGCGCTTTTCGGCCGCCGGGGCACCCTTTTGTGCTGCCAGAAACAGTGCCGCGATGCCGGTCAGGCAGAACGCCACCAGTTCCAGCGCTGAAAAGTCCATGCCGCCCAGCACGGCAAAGCCGCCCAGCATGGAAACAGCCGCTGCGGCCAGCAGAAAGAAGTACCAGGTCTTGCGTGTGAATTTGAGCTTCATTGCGTTCCTCCCGCCCGGTGCAGCTTGCAGCGGGCCTGACAAATTTTTCAAAGAATTAAAAATATTATAGCACAAAACCGCGCAGGTTGTGTTACAATAAGGAAAACTATTCCGGAGGTTTTCCATGAACGCTGTTGTTTCCATCGTCCTGCTGGCCGCCGTGCTGGGCGTGATCGTGTTTCTGCTCTCCCGGCGGGAAAACGGCCGCCGCAGTCAGTACGGCCCGGCCGGGCTGTCCGAGTTCCGCACCGACCTTGCACTGGACGAGTGCTTCGACCGGCTGGACGAACACAACGACTCCGACGTGTTCGTCTACGACTGCCGCCGGGAGCGGGACGGCGGCTTTTTGCTGCACCTGACCCTGCACCAGCCCACCCAGCAGCCGCTGGACACTCTGTACACCCTGCGGCTGGACCCCGGCCGCCAGACCGTGGTCACCCTGATCTTCATCCGGGAGGCCTTTGGCTACAAGGAGCCGCTGTTCCCGCAGGAGATGCTGGACGAATTCATGGCCCAGAAGCTGGACGCCCACCGCACCCGGTGATTTTTGCGGGCAAAAGGGCTTTTCATTTGCCGCAGAATTTGTTATACTAAATAATAGCGCTGCGGCGCTCTGCGGGCTAGTAGCTCAGTTGGTCAGAGCTGGCGGCTCATAACCGCCAGACCTTACCGTATCCACCTTTTCTAA